>Ga0307517_10006943_pt1 | contig 16637 bp, 6 predicted proteins | sample 23_EM_MG_FD_194515 | JGI IMG/M metagenome (GOLD analysis project Ga0307517, IMG submission 194515) | Populus trichocarpa ectomycorrhiza microbial communities from riparian zone in the Pacific Northwest, United States - 23_EM | ecosystem: Host-associated > Plants > Roots > Unclassified | place... | reverse complement strand
GCCGTTAACATGTTTGGTTGCTGCGAAATCCAAAGTATCTCTTCTTTTTCTGTCGAGATAATGTATGCCATGTTGACTCTTAAGCCAATCTATCTTTTCTCCAGGAAAAAAGAAAGAGAAATATATAGAAATAGAAATGATTGCAAAAGCACTACTATCATTTTCTTCTACTCTGTCCTTCGACATATGAAACAATCTGTGAAGATCGATCAAGATGAAGGACCCAAAGGGTCAACTGGGAATTTTTTGAAATGAGATAAATATTTAATGGGAGGTTAATTTGGTGACTGATGAACCAAGGGAAAGAAAATCAATCGCATATAAATTTGTCCATACGAACAGACATGATTTTATGCAATCCTAGCTATAAGTAATGCTCGTGCGATAGGTGGATATATACAAGTTATGAGTTAGGACCACAAAATTCAAACGAGTTGCAACTTGCAAGACATAATTATATATATGATGTAAACAAACCAGCCAAATTAGGGTTCGTGAAAGAACAGAAAGAGAGAACACTTTCTCGCAGCATTATTCTAAGATAAACTTGTCAGTTATGCAGGACAGAAATAGCATACCATGTGGAAGAACAGTGAAATGAAAGCAGAACCGTATCTTTCTTTCCAAAAGGAAGGTATTTTCTATGTTAACTTTGTGGTTGAAAAAAGAAGAGAAAGGAGTGGTCCGCGAAGCATCATGGTGGGTGTAAGATGAAGTTTAATCTAGAACTGTAGTTCAGGTTAATTTGACGACGAATAAACAAATATATTTGTGAAAATTAAATATTTATGAAACATTATTTTGAAAAGGAAAAGAAGACCTTTCTCAAGAACCCAAATGATATATATATATATATATCTTTATATATGTGAAACAAATTAATTGGAGATAAAAAGGCTCTGAGATTATTGTGCATCTCCAAACCCTAATCTAACTACCATCACTACTGAGCATGCGATAGTCGTCCTTATTATAATTCGATTTCTTGACATTTCACCGAAAAGTAGAGGCGATAAGATAAATATAGGCAACATCATGACAGGTGCAATGTAGTGCAAATCTCGTGTATCTTCTTCTAAATTTTACCTTCTCAACTTCTCCTATTAAACCTTCATTAGCTACATCAGGCTCATCACAAACTATTAAACCTTCAAATCAATTAATTACCCTGGTTCTCACAATGCACATATATCGAGACTTGATTTCTTAAAAAAAATAATATTATTTCAGTTCTATTTAAGTTCCCTTTGTAACTTCTGATTATATATCAAAGAAAAAAAAAAGAATATTGACCAAATTAATTTAGGTAAACCAGACTCATTAATTATCAATGAAACCCATTTTAAAACCTTGGTGTTCTTAATTTCTCCACGAAGAAAAGAGGGCACTGCACAATATATAATTGTAAAATCGTGCACATGTATAGTAAAATGTGAAAATCACCATGCACATACAAGCATATATATAGAAGACAACGAAAATTTCTCTTTGTGCAAAGTGAGCGGGGCGACAGAAAAGATTGAAGAAAATAAACCCTAAATAATGTCGAAACAAAAATAAGGGTAAAGGAAAAGGAAATGGGTAACATTGGAAGAGGGACAGATTCTTGTATAAAGAAAGGGTGTCGTCCTGTACTAATCATTAATATATTTCTTTTTTCCCTTTAACCTAAAATGAGTGGAGTTCAGCATACCATACCAATGGCAAAAAGTTCAAGATCAGGAGAGCTAATTAGCTGGTGAGCAGTCAGCATTGGTATGCCTTGCCGACAAGAATTTCTGTCTCTCCACTCAACGAGTAATTAGAAGACTCCAGAGTGGTAAAATAATACCATACTCAATCCACTCTACTTTTATACTCTCTTCGTTCACTCACCAGAAAGTGAAAATCGATCACACTTGATTTTTCACCTTTTTACTGTAAGTTTGCGGAGTTGGGTGGGTGAATCTGAAATCCATCAAGAGAGTTTGAAGTATAGGAGGGATAGTATGATGAGAGAATATGTTGACATAAGTGGATAGTTTTCCTTGAAAAAGCAACACATTAGCTGCCATGAAAAGTAATTGCTAGGGTAGTAAACATTATAGCATGGAAGACCGCTAGCTTTACTTGTAGTAAAAATGCTTGAAGCACTACTCTTGGTAATTCAATGTCTTTGTTTCGTTCCTCTTATTTTTGGCTCAAACTTTCAAATCCCCCAGCTCCTAGTTTCTCCTGATGAGTAATAAATTCTGAAATCATGCCTTCGAATCCATTCAAGCCGAGCAGTTATCGTGGGAAGTTTAACGCCCCTGTGCCCATGCTAGCTAGTACTGTGTCAGAATGATATTGGGGTAAAAGTTCACATTTTATCTCGTTAATTTAGCATGAAACTTAAATATGAAACTTTAAACCATGCCTAGAAAAAAAGGACGACGACGACATGAATCTGTGAACGAGTGGAGAGATTTTACGATCAACCATTTAAGATTTTTGTGGGCTCACCGCAAGATTCGTTGGAAAAATTAGTTATGGCATACTCAATTGATGTGTTTGAAGCTAAATTAAAATTGAAGGTCCAGTTATATTCGAGGTGAAGAATTTGTCAAAAATATTTTTTATTATATAACATATAGAATATTAACATTAATATGAGAAATTGATCTTGAAAAATCTTAATTTACTTGGCAAAATACTCAATTAATCTAAACTGAAAGCGGCCATATACTATATTGGAAGATTATAAACATTTTTAGTAGTTTATATATATAGTGGTGTCTTGAAAAATAAATAGGAGTGGTCGCTCCGATTTTCAAACATAGAAATTATTTGCTCTTTTTACCTTATTTATTTTCTTTTACTCTCCCTATTCTAGCTTTAACTTGTATTTCTGTAAAGAGAAAGTTTGAGAGTGTTTTCTAAGCCATAGGCATTGATTGGAAATGCATCCTTAATTTCAAAAGATATTGATGTTAGAATTTTGGAAGGTTTCATGCACTAAGATCGTTTACACTAGTTGATGGTCAATTTAGCCTTGAAGGACAGAGAATACAGTCATTGACAATAATCTTTTTATGCTTTGTTTTGATTTGAAATTCTACTAGAAAGCACTTTATATTCATAGTTCTATATTTTGTACTTATCTCTAGTCTAATTTATTTATAAATTTATACATTACTCTTTTGATTACATGTTTATTGTTCATAATAAACAATCTCTCTCTCTCTCTCTCTCTCTCTCTCTCTCTCTCTCTCTCTCTCTACACGCGCGTGCGCGCGCGCGCACAAAACTATCAATTTTTTTTTTAATTGTGAAACAGAATAATAAGCACTGCTTAAGAGAATGTTGATTGGGCCAACACTACTTCGATATAAAATTTTTCACCATCACCTTTTATAGTACATTCAGAGAAACCTGAGAAATTCAGTGGTGTGAACTTCAAAAGATGGTAATAAAATATGTTATTTTATCTCATCATCTTGAACTAGAAAAAACTCTTGATAGAAAATATGCTAAAGTTGTCTGACAAATAATCTAATTTTACCATAATAGAAGTTGTTGATGAATGGAAGCAAAATCATTTCATATAGAGGAATTACATCTTGAATAGGATGGACAATTCAGTTTATGATATCTATAGTTCCATCGATTGTCCTAAAACACTATGAAGATTCTTGGATTAAAAGTCTAATGATAAAGATGCTAGCTTGAAAACAGTTCAAAGTCGATAAATCTTTTATCTTCAAAATGATTGATTCAATGAAAATGATGAGCCAAATCCAAGAGATTCAGCTCATCCTTTATGATATTCATGCTGAGATGATGGTTTTAAGTGAATCTTTTCAAGTGGCTGCTGTTATTAAGAAATTGTCAGCCATTTGAAAAGACTTTAACAACTACTTTAGATATAAGAAAAAAAAAGATGAAAATTGAAGATCTTATTTTGAGATTAGGGATGTGAAAGGATAATAAGTTGTCCAAGGGATAGCTAGCTCCTCTTTAATTGCCCCTACGGAAAATGTAGTTGGATAATTGGCAAAGTCTCATAAAAAAAAACACAACCAAAAGAAAAGGCTTGTTGTAAATGGCAAAGGCATTGCCAATAATTTCAATGATAAATTCTTTATCTATAACAAGGTTGGATAGTAAGCTAAAGATTAGAGAAATTTGTTTCAATAAGGCAACTCCAAGAAAGGAAGGGCACCTCGGGCTAATGTTATTGAAGTAGAGAACCTTTCAAATGACATGTTGAAGATGAGCTTATCTAGGGTTTATCTCTAAGGTCAACCTAGTAAATAATCCTAAGCAGTGGTGATTGTTACTGATACAACAAAACATGTATATGTCGAGAAAATAATGTTATCCACTTACCAAAAAGCAAATGATGAATATTTGTATATGAAGAGTTCTTTAACTTTAAAATTACTAAGCTTTACGAAGGTCACATGGAAGATAACTTTCAAAAAACAATTTACCTTCAATAATATATTACATGTTGCTGATATTAAAAACTTAGTGTTTGACTTGTTATTAAGCAAAAATATGTTCAAAATGGTTTGTGAGTGTAATAAATTTATCATCATAAAAAATAGAATATCTATAAAGTAAAAGGTATTTATATGATGTCCTTTTTTAAAATGAATGTTATTCTATTATGAAAAAAAATTTAAAATAAGATTATCGTTTCTTATTTACTTGGGTTTTGTGATATATGGTATGGCATACTAGAACATATGAATTATAATTCCATGCAAAGATTAATTAATTTTGAATCATTACCAACTATAGGTTTTTTTTAGAAGAAATCATAAGTTTTGTCTTTATAATGAGAGTTTGAGAAAGTTTTTTAGCCTGTATGACTTGATTGAAAGTGTATCCTTTCAAATGATATTGAAATTCTAAAAGGATAAGACTTTATATTAATTGAAGTGCATTTCAACCTTAAAAATAAAAAATAAAGTCCTTGACAACAACTATATATATTTTTTTCACTCTGTTTTGATCTGAAATTTTGCAAGTACTTGTACAAAGTTTATATATATAGCATGCGGGAAAACTAAACACTTCTAACAGGATTCATGTTCACTCCTCAAACTATCAATAAGATTCTCAACTTCCATTCCCAAGCAGACGCAGACGCAGACGCAGACACAAAATGTGGAGTCTTTGACAGAACCGAGGTTCCCATCATTCCTCCGATATCAAGCAGTGATGTTTCGATGCCTTCCATGTGAATAATTATGATTGGTAAAGGACATAGTATCCAGAACAAACAAAACAGGTTAACCCTTTTCTATTAGCAGCCATAAAAGCATCACATGTACATAGTGTTTATATTCAGGAACATACACACGGAGGGAAAGAAGAAGAAGAAGAAACAACAATTCAAAACCAATCAGCATGTAATTCCTTAGCACATCATTGGTGAACTGCATAATGAAACTAAGGATGATTGAATCCACCGCGTCCCGTTAAACTATATTTTTCCAACTTGATCAGCTATAGATAAGGAACCAATAAAATTGGTTTGAATTTGTTGCAGAACCACTCTCCAGCATCTTTTGCAGTGCTTCATGCCGACAGTCTTCGTTTTGGGTCCTATAAACACCTTTCACGCAATTATGGGGAACATTGCCCAATTACCCTGCATGAACGTCACAAGCTTTGGAATGTTTAAAAGAGAAGTTACCCGAAAGATGATTTGATGGGAAAAACCCTGATGTCTCTCTTTCTCCCTCCATGACAACCAAAGTTTGGAAAAAGACTTCCACTTCTTTCATGGTGGGGCTCCACCTTCCCAAAGACACAAAAACCAGGAGATATAGATTGAGATAAAAAAAAGAAAACAGTTGCAAGTGCTTCTCCAGCTAGAAAGGTGTTCTTTCAGGTCCTTCCGAGGTTGTTGACCCACGTAGAGGTACTTGGCTTGCCATTCACCGAACCAGCTTGTTTAAGCAACCTCTGGTTACAAATTGACATTTCACTTCCAAAAATTTCAAGTCAAGTCCTTGGATCCTTCTGGCAGAATTCCACCTTTAATCATTGTCCATGGCATTGTACTAACATCCAACAATCTTACGGTGGTTTCTCCAGTCCAACAATATCTTTGTCGAACGCTTCTGCCACCACAAAGATTAATTTAGCAAAATATCTCAGTTTTCTTCAGTTCAATTAATAATGATTATCACTCAGATCAAAGTTCCTGACAAATGGAAAATCATTATGTTCCCAGAGTAGATTGTTGCACTCACATATACCAGGCAATAGATTAGTATAGTGATTAAAGTTACATCATTAAAGAAGACTTATTAATTGTAGAAACAAAATATTAAAAGAGGAAAGGAGCAGATCCCGCCTAGGAATCCCCAGGTTATGAACTCAGGGCAGAGAATGATACTGCAAACTTTGTGATTCAGCATTTAGGCAAGCAGCTCGAGTAGATGTGATAAAGATACTTCTAAGCATGACATGTGAAGGAGCTCCTATAGGCAGGAACTTTACCTAATTTTGGAACATAACCAGGAAAATATGTGGCAAGGTTCAACAGAAGAATCTATTTTCATTGTGGGAAATAAAACTAGAATCCCATCCTAAGAAACCTATTTGGGCACATAAAGGAGCACAAAAAACATGAAAAGTTTTCAAGCAGACCCCTTCTAATCATTACACCATACATGCAAAACATGAAACTCAATTAGGGAAAATATGATCATATAAGGCAGTGAATCATGCTTGTTGCTCAAGGAATTATAAGATCATCAGGCAAGAACAGAGGGATCTACATCGCAATGAATAGGAGAACAGGCACTAAACTCCACAGTCTCGTTAACTTCAAAAGTTTAGCAGGACTTTTGGTTGAATTTAAGAACGGTGACAAACTTTTATGATTGAAAGCAAGTCATCCTTGGAAATGGAGAACTTCAACAATCATGACATAATGGTGAAGAATATAATAACCATAATGGCTACCAGAGTTTCATAACGACTATCTAAATAAAGTCATGAACATCATGCTCAGAAAATCAACTGCTGAACAACCCAGATATACTTCACCCAAGCTTAAATGAGAGTATTTAACATGTTAGGTTCAGAGAATTCGTAGCAATTGCTATTGTATAAACTCAATCTTAGAAAGTACGGAGAATACTTGAAGAACAAAATTGTACAAGTGTTCCCGTTCTGAAAAATCTGTTAAAAAGAAATTGCTATCTTTACAAACAAGATTCTTTCTTTCTTCTTTTTTTTTCCCGCAAACTCAGAACCTCCAAAATTCATCCTAGAATGAAAGATGAGAACTTGCTCAATTTATGAGCTATGCATTACTGGGCATACAGAAACAGAATCCCTATTAATTCCTCTCTTCCTCCAATCTGACTGCCCAAAAATCTTCTAAAGAGTAAGTAAAGAAATACAAAAGGATATAAGAAGTGGGAAGAATTCAAATAAATCCTACAAATTTAAATTCAAAAGTAGTGGAAAAAAATGTTACACTGAGGATGTATCAACAAGAACCTCGTTTAGCACATCATCCTCACCATTTGCCAATGCAAAGAGATCTGCATCCTTATCTTCATCGCTCAAAACCTCCCGCCTATCAAGCTTTGAGTGAGCTGCAATAAATATCAACTTTTGCACCTTGTCCATGCCTTCCCTTGAGTGCCCATGGGCACACACCCATCTCAGCAAAGACCAATTGCATTTGAACCCGCATGAAGTGGCATGAAGAAAAATAAGCCTAACTGCAACTTTCCCTAGTGACTTGAACTCAGTAAGATAAGTCTCCCAGACAAGCCTACTACTCTGGGGATTTACTATCCTCATCTTTCCTGTAATGGGATCCCTCTCCTTCATCTGGACAGCCCTTGCATACACAGGATCAAGCCCTTCTGTTCTCCATTTCATGAGTTCCATCAGTGCAATATGAGCCTCCTCCCTTGAAACAAGCCTGGTTATAAGCTTGTCTACATCCTTTTCCTGCTCCGGGGTCAAGCATTTGAAAGGAGGAAGGTATTTGCCACTGTTGTCCCTCAGCAAATAAAGTGGATCTAGTATGTAAGCCGCAGCCCAAGCAGGATGATAATTCTTCTTGAATCGTCTTTCGATCACTTTCTCCACTGCTCCTTCAGCAATGTGGAACTTTGAACACCAATCCTTCACTTTTGCTCTAAGTTCATCCCATAGCGGCAGACATTGCCCTACTAATGGCCTCTCTATCTCAATCTCTTGAGCCATTTCCTTGATCAACTTAACTAGCGAATGCACCGCATCCAAATCATTCCAAAACCCCACATCTCTAATCATCTCAGCAACTTCTCTTGAAGTAGGATCCTCCATGGATACTATCTTATACGATTCATCTTGCAAGACCAACTGCAATGCTTGAGCTGAGCTCATTATATCCTCTAGCATTGTATACACAGGTCCAAAATCCATCTTCTCATACCCCCGCAAGGGCACTCTCAACAATCCTGCATTCCCGTACTCTTGCAATTGATATTTGTGGAAACTATTTCGAATTGGTGTCTTATTATTGATAAAACTTGCAAGCTTGAAGCAATTCTCACTAACAGTCCTGAACAGTGGAAGCTCCTTACTAAAATCCTTAATCAAACTAGTGAACCCTTGTAACTGACAAGAAAGATTGACCATCCAATGGTTCTGGTTCTCTAAATTCCTCAATGCCTTAGCCTTAAACCTGTCTGCAACTATCCCTACACACTGTTGCACAAGACTCCCGCAGATGCCTGTTATAGTCTCCCAAAAAACCTCCTCTGCATATTTGGAAGGCACTGAACCACTAACAAACACAGCTCTCCTATACAAACCAGTTCCATTAGGCAAATTCACTGTCAAATTAACCAAATTTACATCACCAAAACCCCCATTACTCTTCACCTTCCACCCGTCTGACGCAATCTGAAAAAACATAGCATCTCTAATCCTCGCTTCAGACTCAGCCCTAGCTTCCTCGTACTTAACATTCAATCTCCCACCAACAAAATCCCTTCTTGAAACCACAGGCAACCCAACTTGATTCAGAAAAGCCCTGAACTTTGGATGCTCTAAACTAGTAAACGACACAGACCCACAAGACTCGTAAACCCAATCAGCTAAATAATCAAACGCGCAGTCAATCTGGGTCTTACTCAGAGCTTGTCCTGGCAAAGTTTTAGGACTCTTTAACTTTTTTACACTATCTTCCAACATAGCTAAAGCACCTAAATCATCTTTGCCACCAGACAACATCAAATGTGGTTGTTGTGGCAACATAGCTATCTCATCTGAGAATCGTGATGGATCGACGATAGCAAGAGGACTCACTTGGTACGTACTACCCACAGCTGTCACTGGATACGTTGATGATGCAACGCCACCAGAACCAGAAATTCCTGAACTAGAAACGACAGGTCGCTTCCTATTACTACTAGTATGCACTACTGTAGCGCCACCGCCACCGCAAGAAGGAGAAGGCAATAAGGCAGTGTTGGGTGAGATTGAAGAAATGGGTTTCGGTAGAGAGTTAAAATTAGGACAAGTACCACGTTTCAGATGCTCAGAGGCAGTTCTGGAGGGATTGGAAGCGGAGAAAACGGCGTCGCAAAATGAACACCGTAGCTTCACAGCTTTAGGAAGGCCAGTGTCGGTGTTGTGGACCAGCATAGGCTCTAAATGAGCCCAATACCACGCGCCTTTTCCTTTTATTGCTTTGGTCCTTACCATCACCAAACCTTCATATCTCTTGTGAGCTGCCTTTGCTGTTAGCTCTTCTGCCATGGCTGTATCTACTTGTTGTTGTTGTGGTGGTGGTGGTGTAGTTGCTGTGTTAGTTGTTGTTGCCATTTTATGTGCAATATTATATTTATAGTAGTGGAACAAAAAAATGGTCAAAGTTTGAAACTTTTGCGGCGTTTCAAGACTGACATTCAGCTTGGGAAGGCTGCCGGCGGTAGTTGCTGCCGGATTTTCGTTTTCCGGCGGGTGTCCATGTCAAGAAGTTTTGGTCTTTTTTCTTGTTGTTTTCAGTATGGGGTGTGGCTTAGTTTGGTCTTTCTTTAAAGGGTCTGTTTTCTTAGAGAGAGAGAGAGAGGTGATGGGGTAAGAAGAGAGAAATAAGGGAGGCATGAAAGACTGGGAGAGGAGTTTCAATGGTGGAACATGGAGCGTGGAATAACGCGCGGGTATATTTGCGAGTAGGGGGGAACAGGAGAGAGCCATGCTGATGGGAACCGAGCCTTTACAATTGAAGAAACACACTAACGCCACGGTCCGACGTACGAAAACACTACTGACATTGGCTGTCACTTTCTGTTGATTGGGGAGTGAAGTGCACGCTCATTGAAAACAAAGGTTCTAGTTTTGGCATCCTTTTCATGTTTCTTGCCTCTTCTTTTTCATTTTTTTCTCCCTTTTCTTTTTTGGATTGTGGGTCTGGTAGGGAAGGAGTCTTCTTGTCTGTTTCTCCCTTTTTCTTCTCTTTAAAAAAAAAAGCTTTAAGTTTTATTTTTATTTTTATTTTTATTTTTTTCATGGAGAGTATCATGTAATTTGGGTATTTCCTTTTGTGACTTCTTGTTCATGTGGTTTTTTTCCAGAATGTGGACGGAAGAAGGCAGCCTAGGAATTTAATGAATTCCACCAGTTTCTTAGGGGGGGCAGTGTTGACCAAGACAACCATGGAGCTTTCTCCCTTTCTTTATTTATGTCTTATTACTATGAGTTTTATAATATAGTATTACATATATAAGGGTTTGTATATATATATATATATAAAGTAGGTAGCAGCATGCACGGTAAAATAGAGCAACGAGTTTTTAAAATATTTTTTATTAAAAAAATATAAAAATTAAAATGGTTAATTTACAAGTCATATAACTAATAGTCTAATATGTGTCCCACTTCCCACCCCATGAAACAGTAAATCAATTTATTTTGTTAACCTATAGTTCATGGACTACGCACTAATCTATGGTTCAGAAGCAAAACGAAGAAAAAGAGCTTTCATAGAACAAGAATTACAACGACAAACAATATGACTGCCTCGTAAGGATTTTAATCCACCATGAAATTATACAATATGCTCCACCTTCTAATCCAAATGCATTAGATTTATAGCGTCTGGGTTTAAGGTTTAGAATTTTACAGATTTATTATATTTTTCAAGGAAGGAAAGACTCTCTTTTTCTATCAACCAGAAGGAGGCAGCTATTGAAGTACTCTTGAATGAGGTTAGTGCACAGTATTAATGTCTAATGCCTGTCAATATTGCCAATTAGTCAATGAACCATATGTCACAACTGCCACCCACTTTCCAATCCTAGGCATCAAGAGCGCTTGGCCCATGATTTGTTATTGGCGTGAAAATTTGAAGTATAGCACGATACATCAGAGAGCTTGGATGAAAGTTCAGATTAGGATCACAGTGCAGTGACTTGCTACCTAAAAGTTCTCTATGCATGCTCGTTAAGAGGAAAAAAAATTGAATACAAGGCCATATGGGCTGGCCTCTGCCTCCCTGTTCTAACTCATTTTGGATATTCGAAGACCTTTTAAGGAGCTAGGGATGATGATTGAATTTGAAGATGGGAAATTATACATCTGGCCTGTCATTTTCTCTACTTTAATGCCTGCTGGATTTTAGCTTTCCTTTCTCTAAGCATTTCCAAAAGGTGTTCGTCCCTTACTGCTCAACGTCTTCCCCGCTCAAGTAACATCTCCATACCTTTTTCCCCCCTCCAACGTACGTAATTTTGATGTGTCTGATACCTGATCTCACCTCTAAGGGCCGGCATTATTGAGCTAGGAGCGAATTTCCACACGCAAGTGACCATCCAATTATTCAGTTCATCTCTCGTTTGATTGTTTTCAAAACCTTAATTTGTCTTGGTTTAGAAGAAGAAGAAGAAGAAAACTATATTCGAGACTAAATTAATAACTTAATACAGGGCAGGTTCTGCTAGCTACTACACAATACCAATATGGGACTAAATTGATATCATGGAGTAGCTAGCTAGGTATAAGAGAATGGGTAAAAACAGCAAAAAAAAACACTAGTTCAACAAGAGAGAACATGCATAGCAAGTGTATGGAGACATAGCTGAAATGGCTTCCAACAAGACCTAACTCTTCATGCCCCCCCTCCCACACCAACCAGGAACTTTCGGTGCTACTACACTATCAATATGGAACATTCATGAGCGTGTATTTTCACCATATAAAAAGGTAACCAACTTGGTGACGGCATCCCACAAACAGCTCCAGCAAGGTGGCTTTTTAAGACATAAAGGAAAAACAACTCTCGAAAAAAAAAAGGCAATGTGAGATTACAGAGGGATTCTATGCATTTGTGCGGGAGAAAGGATTGAGAACGAGGTTCTATTCAGCAATGGATGGTATCAGTCAGGTTAGGTTTGAATTTTATCTTAAAAATATATATTTATTAGTTACGAGAGATTGAATATATTTTTAAACCTGTACATTAGATCGAACTAAAAATTTATAAGAAAAAACTAGACTTATAAAAATATATTTTGATAAAATTTCAAATGAATTAAAATTTAAAAACTTAAATTGATCTATGTTGTTGTTACTGTTTCAGCAAATTTGTCGATATAGTGTTCTTTCTTGGCTATTTTTAGCTCAATTAGTATAGACTTTTAATGGATTAATTTTGAAAAGCAAATAGAGATTAAATGAAGCTTATTTAGGCTCTAAACTTGTGCATGGGCTTAGACTACAAGGGTTTCTAATATTACAAGGATTTGTTGAAGAATTAAAGTCCATACTTTGCAAAGATTATAAGTTGATGTGGTATAATCTAAAGAAATCTTTCTCTTGGGTTTCTTTTTCTTATTTTGCAGATATTCCTAGCACATCAAGAATACTAAAAGGAGGCAATATAAAAAATAAAATTCTAACAATCAAAACAAAGTTTTCTTGTTGAATTCCTACACTAAAAGTTTCAGTCAAAACACCACTCGAGAGAGTTTGGAGATTTCGGATACATGACGGAATACTTATATGAAAACTTTATTTTTATTATCCTATTTTATTTATTTGATGTTGAACAATTATTTTTAATTTGAGTTTATTCTAGCTCATTAGACATTGTTTAAGTGTTTATTTTATTATTGGACTTGTGTTAGTTAATTCTTAGTTTGGGTTCATTGGCTTACAACTCAAAAGAGATCTATTCGGATTATTTAGAGAAGACTCTATAATGTTTTTGAAGCTGAAAATTTGAGCAGCTTGGTGATAATAAACGTGAGTTTTTTCTTTTTCATTGTTTATGGTAAAGCATCCTTCTTTGTAAGGACAAAGATTGTATATCTGATTTATCAAAAATTAATTAGCTTCGTTGTGTCATTAGAAGGAAACCAATACCTTAAAGGAAATATGAGCTTCCTAGATGATACCTAATAAAAAAAAACAATAAGGTATAAAGGAAATAACAAAACATTTCATTTGCAAAGTTTCACCCTCCTTTATAAGAACTAGAAAAGCAAAAAGGAAAATGGATCAATCAAGCCTTACTACATTTTCGATCACTTAAAATCAGAACAACTATATATATATATATATAAAAGAAAAACTACCAGGAATCAGTCTTTCATAGTATATCGAGATAAATTGTAATCATTAATTTTTCATTCTAAAAAAAACCAATGAATTAGTTATTAAAGATAATACGATCTTTTCACAAGAATTCATTTATCATTTTCAGATTGATAGGAGACAAATTAATCTTTTAATATTTTTAAAGCATAATAAAGTTATTATATTACCTTTTCAAAAATTAAACGTGCGTTAAAGAGTATTTTTATATTTTCACTTTTTAAAACACAATCAAATAACTAAATTACCTTTAAAAATAAAATTTTCTAAATTTGAGTCCAATGAATTTTTTATATTTTCATCTTGATTTATTGTTATAATCATGTTGAATGAGAAACAATTTAGTAATTTTATAAATATAAATATTATTTTAAAAAAAATGGTTGATGTGTGCATTGCACATGTCAGCGCATAGGTTATGGTCGCGCCATTCGAGCATCGCATAAGGAGACCTTTGGTGTCCAAACGGTGGCTTCCAAAGCAGTATTTAAATCATCTCAGCGGCATTTAAATCATCTCAGCGGCCCCTCCATCCCTAGGCGTCGCAAGTGGCTTACCGATCTTTGGTTTGGAATTAGCGGCCTTTTTCCCCTTATTTTTATCTCCTTCTTGATTTTTGCACTTGACCCTCTAAATTTTTAAAGCATCTCTTCATTTTGTTTTTCCTTTAGATTTGGTCCATTTTCTTTTGATTATTATTTGTTTTATTTAAAATAATTTATAATTTTTTTTCAATTTCACCCTCCAATTTTTTTTATCTATCATTTGATCCTCATTCTTTTGATTGCTATTTGTTTTATTTGAGATAATTTTTAAAATTAAATTTTTTTTCCGTACAATTTCATCCTCCTTCAATTTCTTTCCTATCAGATTTGATCTTCATTCTTTTAATTGCTATTTTTTTTACTTTGATAAATTTTTAAAATTGATATTTTCTTTTCTAGTTTTATTCTTCAGCATTAAATTAGTTAATACTCGATCTTCTTGAATGAGCTATTGTCTAGGATTTTTGGGTTGCGAGTTTGAGAGATTAACCAAGATTTAGGAGATTCACTTGGTTTATTTGATTTTTTTTCTTTTTTTAAGCCCATGATTTTTCTAGTTTCATCCTTCAGCATTTATTTAATTGAATACCGAGCTCCGTTATTTTTTTTCTATAATATTTTTCATTGATTTTAAAAATAACCCTAGTTATCTCAAGTCTTTTTATTTATCATTTTTTTTTGTTAAAATTAGTTTTTTTGTTAAAGAAATTTTGTTTTTGAATTAAATGAAATGAATTAATTAAATATAAGTATGAGATACTCACTTCATGATATTTTGTTTGATTTTCTTTTCAGGTTGCTGCTTTGACGGTATGTGACACCTCTTTAATTGTCATCATGTAGCCTTTCACAATGTTGTTAGAACTATCTCAATAAGTTTTTTTTAGTGGTAGGACGGTGTCCACGAAAGAACAACAATGAATCTTCAATTAAGTTTTTTTTTTCTCATCCTAAATATAATATTGACAATTTATTTTCTATAGTTAATTACTGTTATTTTTTATTTGTTTTATTAATTATCAATACTTTTTTTAATAATATTATAAAATTTATTAAATTTATTTAACTCGATCAAATCAAAGATTTATATCTCATATTTTTCTTACTTCATTAAAAAAATATTAGTATTCTCCTCATTTTTTTTTTATATTAAAAACATTTTACACGACTCGCGATATAACAAAAGTAATCTATCTAATATGTATATTATATATCTACCACATGATTATTGCTGGACCCACTTTGGTCAAATTGACATTTGGCTTGGTTCTACTTCCACCTGGAGATCACTTAAAATTAACTTGATTGGACAGCCAATGGCCTTGCTTCTCAATCTGTTCGCTAACCACTGTTTTGCTTTTCTTTTCCTTTTTTTCTTTCTCCATCTCATAAATCGCCGATTGGGCCATTCAGCATCTCCAATGTTTAGGGCTCACAGTAGGCCTCGAAAAAGTAAGTCTTATGAACCTCAACTTGCAACTTACAATGGTAGGACGGCCCATGTACACAATGGGCTTCTCTAAGCCCAGAACGTGACCTTTCAATTTTCAAGGCTTCCTCGTGCAAGATTTGTCTTTCCGGTTGGCCCAGGTAATAACTAATAGCTGGGTGGGTTTATTCCTGAAAGAAAATATCGTGAATTCATCCATTCAAATTAAATAGCATCCTTAAAAAAAAATAAAAAATAAAGGAGAGTTTGAGAATGCTTTCATTGGCTAATGGATTAACTTTTTTGTTTTCGATAGGAAGCACTGTGCCACAGCTGGAAGCCCCTCACAGTGAATGGCACACTTGTCCTCAACAAAACAAAAAGAATGCGCCCACCGTGGGGCTCGAACCCACGACCACAAGGTTAAGAGCCTTGCGCTCTACCAACTGAGCTAGACGGGCTTGTTGTCTTGTTTTCATATTTGGTTTTATATCATTTATAAACTAAGAGAACTGCAACGTTCGTTTTGATTCCGATGGAGTCACTCCAGGCTACATATGCCGGTATTAAAAGAAAAATATTTCATTTATCTTTGTTTGTCATTGTAATGGTAAAATAATAATTTTTTTCTAAAAAAAAATCTTATATTAATATATTTTTAAAGGTAAAATAGTATTTTTTTTTCATTTCTTATATGAAAATTATTCAAAAGTTTTATTGTCTTTTTATTATATTGATGCATAGTGAAATGATATTAATATCTTTAAAAGTAAAAAATCATTTCATTAAGATTAAGGGTCTTTTGAGACAGTTTACCTTTTGATATACAATAAAATTACAAATTTAACCTTAGAATTAAAAACATTAAGCCATTGATATATATAGGGTTATTAATGTTTTTTTCAATTCTGGTTTTTTTTTTTTTGTGATGGTTGGCTTGCTTAGGATGATAACATAATTTGCAATTTAATTATTTAAATTTAAATTGAAAAAGTTGATGGCGTGTGGGAGACGCCGCACCTTTTGGGCTGTGCGTGCAGCACCTCACAACAGTTAAAAATATGATTCTATCA
>Ga0307517_10006942_pt1 | contig 16639 bp, 5 predicted proteins | sample 23_EM_MG_FD_194515 | JGI IMG/M metagenome (GOLD analysis project Ga0307517, IMG submission 194515) | Populus trichocarpa ectomycorrhiza microbial communities from riparian zone in the Pacific Northwest, United States - 23_EM | ecosystem: Host-associated > Plants > Roots > Unclassified | place... | reverse complement strand
TTTGCCCTTGCCGGTTATCCTGTTTTTTCTTTTCTTTCGATCACAGGCTTCGGGGTTTTATTTCACCGGAGACGATTTTCAGCCTTTCTCAGACTCCTTTTCTCAGACCATAGTTCGTGTTCACAGTACCGGTAGTTTTATCATACGTGGAAAAAATTAACCGCGGACCAAGGATCGACGGCATGACAGCCCTCCTCATCATTGAGCACCCCCAACACCACCCGAAGAAATCCAGATCAATTTCTACTGTGTATTCTACTATGCATTTACATCTTTAATTTATAATTTTTTATTTTTGGTTTACATAATTGTGGGTTTGGTGGGGGAGCGCGGTTGTCATGGCCGAAATCTTTCCCGTTGCTTGGTCCGCGGTTAATTTTGTCCAGGGTCAATATCTATACTCCTTTCAAATGACCCTCAGGGTTTGACATCGAAGGACAAACCCCGACTCTTCCCCTCTGTCTACTTGACATACCCCTCCCAGCAATAGGAGAACTTTAACAAAACGTGATGCTGGGCCTGCTACTCACCGTTCTCTACAGGTGAGCCAAAAGGCGATCGCAGATGCCAACCTCCCGGATTGGATCATCCACCTTGGGTTTCCCGTTATATCCCCCACCCCCCCTGCGTTGCATGTTTTATCGCTCCGGTTCCATATGTCCCATCCTACACACACCAGCACCCCATTGGCGCTTTTCTCACCTCCCTTCTCTAGATCTATCCCTTTTAATTTATCTTTTATTTCTCATACCCATTAAATCCACTTACCGTAAGAACTTAAGTAATTGAACATCTCACTAAGACGTCCAAACCCCCCCTCCCCCTTGGTAGGGGGGCGAAACCACTGTAAAAACTGACCGCCTGAGTCCCAGCTTGAGACAAAGAAAAGAAGAAACAAGAGGCAGACCTTAACAGCAAGGCAAGTCCAACGCCCTAGCGCGAGGTTCAATTATTGAAGTTCTTAGGGTATTCCATACCTGGGCTTGATTGACCTTGCGTATGCTTCTGTTCTTGCGTTACATAGACAGTATTGTATTTTAGAGGGGTAGACTCATAGATATAGAAATAAGGTACATATATATACGCATTCTATACACATGAGAAGGGCGCCCTGCAGGAATCAATGGGGAAGAGCTGATGGTAAACGATTTCTAGGCTGCTGTATTTCTCCTCTCTTGTCTCGCGGTTTTATTTTTCCTTCTCCCATCCATCCTTTGCCCATCTACCGGGTTGCGAGATGAACCGTCCTCTTCACTAATACCAAACACCTATTTCCTTGCTTCCAGTACCTTTTTTTTAAACACCATCCCATCGTTGGCCGGCTGATCCCACCCTCCTTCTCCGGTTGTGTAGGCCCCCGCCCGCAGAAAAGTGTCGCAGGGGCTTTTCGCTATGTGTAAGAAGCTTAGCGAGGGGAACACCTTAAGTGTGGGAAATTTTGTTGGGAACTCTCTCTAAAAGTTTGGCTTAGACTGCTTAGTATTGTATATACAATTCCGACGGTAGGAGTAGTGTATAGGGAATAGGAATATTAGGTATATTCTACAATTGACAGCTGATAGGTAATATTTGTTATGATGCTACCGATGATAATATTATGATCTGTATTTAGAGCTTACACTCCAACTCCAGGTAGTGTCCAAACAATAAAAATGCCCCACGGTATTGTAAAAAACTGATGCAGTACGGTAACTTACATTCACAAGCTACGGTGCTTGCAGACAGTGTTCCCAACCGGCCAGGCCGGCCAGCTCAGGTAAAGCCGGGCCCGCCTATAGGCCATATAGGCTTTTTCCCGGCTGCCTGATAGGCTTCGGCCGACCCACTCATAGCGAGCGGCTGCTCTGTGTCAACAGCAAAATTCACGGTAAATGTTTCCCAATTACCGAATATGATTAAAAATAAAGTAATGGTTTCGCTTTATTAGCAAAAAAAACACAAAAAAATACTAGAGGTGGTGAATTAATTAGTTGAATTAATTGTAGAAAAAGAGTTGCTGTTGGTGGATCAACTGTGTGCAGTAGGAGGCTGACTATTTCAAAGGCATCAATAAGAGAGGTTGACTGTAAATGGTTTACAAACTGGGATTCAAAATACAACAGTTTTACTTTATTCGCTTGGGGATTTACAGTAGTTCCAGCAAAATAGGGGGGAATGATGGTATGATAGGGTTGTGCTCATGGCCCTGGAGGCAAATTTCTAAGGCTTTATTGTGTTGGTTGAGTATCACTCGTTTTGTGATTAATTAAGAAGTATCATAATAGCCGAAGGTAAAGGAGGAAATAAAATCAAAGGCGATAAACTTGAAAGAGAGGAGGGGGGGTTGAATACCCTTAACGCAATCTGTTCTCAATGCTAATCTCCGGGCCAATAGGCGTCTATCAGGCCTGATAGGCCTTCGTAGGCCGATCGAATTCGGCCTATATGGGCCTAGGCTGTCTCCCCGAGCGGCCTGCCTTAGCCCGGCCTACCATCGGCCTGACCCGTTGGAAACACGCTTGCAGACCACATTTCACACCAAAATCTTTGATGTCGGGTGATCATTCCTTTTTGTTTTGTGGTTCCAGGACCAAACCCTCTGGGGTCAGCTTGTATCGTAATCCATGAGTGGACAGCAGCTGACCCCTACACTATTAAAACAGGGAGACAGGCGCCACAGGCGCAGACTAAAATGCGAGAGTTTCCTTAGAACCCAGGCACCATGAAGGAAGGGTAGGATACGCAGCCTCTATAGCTTCGTTTGCACTCTCAAAATATACTAGGGGTAACGACAGGTGGATAAATAAAGCACAACATATCGTGATTCTTTTATTGCTCACTACATCTATTTCTGTATCTCTTCACATATCAGTATTTCCCCGCGTGTCCATATTCTACTTCATATTTCTCAATTAATGATTGGTTGGAGGACATGTTAGCATAATGATTTCTTTACAAATGGCTTAAGCACTTGGAAAGTATATTATGCTCCCGAAATGTCATCAACAGCCCTGTGACTAAGAATCAATCATACCCTTTTAACATACACTTCTAACCTGGCATTCCTTGAGCCTCCTATTCCCCTAATTCCTTCCAATTCGCATTCCACTTCTCCAGTAAATCTTCCTACTCCACATCTTTGTCTAGGAAAACTGAGTTCGCTAAGGGTATCTTAAGTTATCGTATCGTATCGTATCATATGCTATGTAAACTAGCCTTTTTTGTGGGAAAAATATCTCGAATAGGGAGTGATGATCGGAGGAAGGGTCTTACGGAGTGAAGCGGAGTGGCTCAAGCAAACGCAGGGAATTTTGCAGCAGGCTGCTAGGGCGTTCAAGATGCCTTCTGGGAGGAAAAGAAATGTATAGAAAGCAAAGGAAAAGGACAGGAAAGGGGAAATTTTTCACAGGAGAAAAACTATGAAGGCTGGCATGTCCCAGTGGTGCAGACATATACACCGGCCAACGTGTTCAGATATTTACGAAACTTTGAACAACATTGGTTGGCGAGTGATGGGATGTGACTTGTCTCTGGTTATATGAGAGGGGAATGGGAAACTGTGATTATTGTATGTTTTTGGGAATATGGAAATGGAATTGTGATAGGGATCCAAAATTTCTGTTGAATGGTCTGGGCGAACGTATTTGAGCAGTCAAGTCTGGACCGGCGAGGTCAGCTACAGTACATTAAGCCAGTGCTTAACCAACGGTAGCCGGCCATATGGTAATCACAATACCCCTATCCTAGCTTTTAATAGCACAAGCACAAGGGTTTGTGGAGAGTCCATGCAGCCCTACAGAAGCCTCAATACAGCACTACCACAATATGTCTCAATTCAATGAGGGAGGTTTCCCACGGTATTCGTATTGTCCGTGGACGGAATTAACCTGGGATCGAGGAACATGAAAACTCCGGACATGACAACAGCACTTCCCCACCAACCCCCAATTCCATCAAAATCAGAAATAGAAATTAAAAATGTAAATTCGTAGTAGAGTAACTTACATAGTTGAAACTAATATTTGATCTGGAGAAATTTCTTTTGGTGGTGTTTAAAGTGAAGGGTGACAGGGAGTGTTGCGGTTGCTATCAATCGTCGGGGCGCGGTTAATTTTGTCCACGCACCATAGTCTAACAAAAGCATGAAATACAAACTCCGGGTCGCAGTTGTTGTATTCTTTTAATATCACAGGTTCATTGAAGCAAGATATCGAACTGTGAATATTGGTCAAACAGGATACAGCCTAAGGGAATCAACGCCATGCAAGATTAGACCAGAATTTAAGAGATTAAAATCTAATAAATTCTACTCATGTCTGGTAAGTTGCCATGAACGGAATGGCCTCATTGGCCCAGGGTGACATCTCTCAAACATACTGTACTCTATGGTTCTTACTGTCTTCAAGTGGGTCAATAGATATTGGGTTTCTGAAGTGAGAGTGGGTTAAGGGGAATACATTCCGAGAAGTTGCCGCCCCACAACCGCGCGGCCACCTATCTCCCCCGTAACTCCCTTGTCATATCTTACCAAATTCCAAGCGGAGAATACAGTGAGTCGTAACCGGGCTTTGATTGGTTAGTGACTGGTCTATGGTTTGGGTGGGAGCCACAAAATTGGCTTTTGGAAAAACTAGAATGATATAACATTACACTAAGACATCTAAGGCTCCCTCCTTTAGATCAGAAAGGAAAAGAATACTGAGAAAAGCTGTCTTTTAACTTAGACCTACTCTGAGAAAAATGAAATGAAAAAAACAGCAACCAACCTTACTAGGAGAAGCAACTTAGAGGCCCTAGTGTGAGGATCAATCATTGTAATTCCTATGGTAATCTATCTGCCAATTCTTACGGAGCCCCCCCACCTCTCCCCGCTTCTTGGACTTCGCCTGGTATATAAAGTATATTTTTTATATATCACTGTTATTGTTGAGGATCTATTATGTTAAAAAGCTATCTTATAATGTCTTCCATTATAGCAACTTCTACCTATTATGATATGATGAGGTACACGAAGATGAGTGACTTCGGACAAAAGCAATGGGGAAATATATGGTGTTTGTTTTTAGATTTCTTCTACAAGCACCTACAGCTTTACAACATTGTCAGTTAGGCTTATGATTGATCTGGAACGATGGGATAATAAAATCGAGTTCTATTTCCGATGAGTAGTCCACCAAAGCCTAATGGGATAACTAGATGAACATGCACAGGCTGTGCGTTGCAGAGGGAGGAAGTTAACCATATAGATCCGGTTCTGTAAGGGGTTATCCGGGACTTATACGAAGCATGCATAAGAGAAACAAGTATCTGGCTGACATGCGAAGCAAGAGCAGTGTGAGAAGTGGTTATATGGATGGCGGGTTTGGGAATGGCAGCTATTTTGCTTGATCTTGGGTCATGAGCATATGTGGTGAGTAGTCGAAAGCGCCTATACCCAGCACACAAACAAGCTCCCGGTTAGATCTTTTGGGGAGATGCCTAATGTTCGATCTAGAAGGACAGTAGGAGTTATCAGACTCGTAGACAGAATAACTTGGTGAGTTAAGAGTGGTTCACATTGGAGACTATGTGCACAATCGTGGGTTTAAATACACAGAAAAGGTACAATACTGATGACAGAACAATGTGAAAATAGAAACACCAAAGCGGAAACCATGTAGAGAAAACAGTCAATATCGGAGTAGTAATGACGCAACTATGATCCCTCGATAGCCACAAACAGAGAAGTAGTGCGTCACCCTCACGCTTCAACACCTAAGAGCACCATATTTAGAAGAACTTGAATACTTGCGCCTTGAGATATAGTAGGATGTTAAAGTTACCTTTGCTGGTAAGGTCAAGCACTTTTTTGTTTTTATTTGTCTTAATCCAAGGGCTAAGGGGGTCAGTTTTGACAGCGCTCTCGCCCCCCCCGATCGGGGAGTGGGAATTTCGGACATCTTAGGGCTAGTGATGGCCACGATCAGATCATGATCGAGTTTTGCTCGATTATAGTCTGCTCGATCAGACTCGATCATAGGGGTCCCTCGATCAGATCATGATCGAGCAGAGCATTCATGATCTGATCGATTTGCTCGATCATGGGTACTACTCGATCATGCTCGACTATCATCGAGTATACTCGAGCATCTTGAATCATGACCAATCACTCTTGTAACCTGTTGGAAATATCGCGAACACAAGAAGAGATTCGTATTGCAATTAAGTGTAAAGAACCGCAAAAGAAAGATAGGAAAGAGAGAAAACTCTGGTGACGGAAGAGAGAAGCAAACATTACTGGCTAACCTTGGTAAAGGTAGAATAGAACAAGTGCGGTGAGTTTTGTGGCCAATACGTAAGTTAATCACTTTTCCAACACAACCTTATTAATTGGTGATGCGATGAACTTATATACCAATCACTCTAGATCAGCCACAAACTACCATGATACCTAAGTGAACGATAGAGTAGGGGTCTTCTGTTCCTGTTATAACACGGGTGTAAATACTGGTAATCCATATTGAGTGAATATTTCCTACTTAATAGATACAAAATCGATCATGCTCTAGCATAGTCGACGATAATCGACTATACTCGATGATGCTCGAGCAGTGGCCATGATCGATCACTCGATCAGGACCTACCCATTTGATCGATCATTCGATCATGGGGTCCCCTCGATCATGATCGTGGCCATCACTACTTAGGGCGGGTCTCAATTATTCCGGTTCTTACGGGAGCGGAGTTCTTCTGTTCCAATTATCTGGTTGTTTGGCGAGTCGATGAGCGTTGTTGTCCGCCAGTCTATAGAGTACTCGTACAATACCTAAGTCGCATCTGGCTACGATGAACGCAGAATCACGACTCCAAGGTCTTGTTTACTAATTTCTACTATAGGCTTTCACTATAGTAAACTCTCCTCTGCAGCAAATTCACTAGCGTGACTGGAGAGCACTGTTCCTTACGGTTAGAGATTCACTATGGTGGGGTTGATTATAGCTATGTTCAACCGTAGTACAGCCACTCGGTAAAAGTGATTGCGAAAGAGTTCTCTTTTGCCCGTGGAATAAATGGGCGTACACTTCTACACAATCTCCAATTGTGCAGTCCTCTGCCGCCTTCCAGCTCACAAAAATCTCGACAGAGGGGGTCCGTTTACCGACTACTTCAGCTAAATGACTGCAAATATCAACGGTCCCGTAGGGATGCCCACGGAAAGATCTCGCCGAAAGGCGAATAGAGAAATAGACGGAGAGTGATTTATAGAGCGAACAGACTTAACTATGCGGTACCAATAAAATGAGAATATCAATCTATCATTTACAAGAGAAGCAAAAGAGGAAATCCAATAATCTAAAAAGTACGATTGAAAAAATGAGAAAAAGGTGAATACTGGTGCGGCTGAATCGAAGCCGGACACTTAAGGTCTGAACGCCCATACAAAGTGTCCGGCTTGAATTCAGCCACGCTAGTGCAGGAAAGGAGGGGATGAATAATTGGAAGTCAAGACAAGAGTCAACGAAAAGCAAGAAAAAGTTGCAATTGAAGTTTGAAGTAGGAAAATACCTTCCCACCTCTTGATTCTACCTACAACAGAAACTCGATATTCCCCGTCCAATCGTAGAATTTGATACCAGGAAGATCTTCGATAATAGTATATATGACCAACATTGAGGGGAGATGATGGGTGGCAAGCATATAATATTATTGAAAGCTTAGGTCTAAATTAATAATAAATGCAAGGGGGAAAAGAAAGAGCCGATCAAGGAAAATTGATCTAGGGCATGCCGTAGCCCCTAGGAGCCAGAGGAAGAGGTGGGGAGGGGGACAAAGGTGTTAGGGCGCGCAGATCGCTGCGGTTAAAGGGTTGAAGGGGGTAGGGAAGCTCCGGGCTGGTCGACCTGGGGGGGGGCTGTGATTGGAGGCTTCCACGATTGCAGTATATTTGCCACTCCTTCATGACCCTTGTTAGAAGCATGGTAAAGCGGGATGTGACCATTTTTGTCTGGCTTGTAAGGGTCGACGTCTTGCCGGTCTAAAAGTTGCTTCACCACTGACTCGTGTCCTTGCATTGCGGCCCACAAAAGTGGTGTATTGCCTTCGTTGTCTGGCTTGTCGGAGCTGACTTCTGTTCGGTCTAAAAGTTGCTTCACGACTGAATCGTGTCCTTGCATTGCAGCCCATGATAGTGGTGTATTGCCTTCGTAATCTGGCTTGTCAGGGATGACGTCTTTCCGATCTAAAAGTTTCTTCACCACCGACACGTGCCCTTTCATTGCAGCCCACGAAAGTGGTGTATTGTCTTCGTTGTCTGGTTTGTCGGGGTCGACGCCTAACCGGTCTAAAAGTTGCTTCACCACCGACGTGTGCCCTGTGCTTGCAGCCCGCGAAAGTGGTGTCCTGCCTTCGTTATCTGGCTTGTCAGGGCTGACGTCTTCCTGATCTAAAAGCTGCTTCACCACTGGCCCGTGCCCTTTGCTCGCAGCCCACAAAAGTGGTGTCTTGCCTTCTTTGTCTGGTAAGTCGGGGCTGACTTCTGACCGGTCCAAAAGTTTCTTCACCACTGACTCGTGCCCTTGCATTGCAGCCCACAAAAGTGGTGTCTTGCCTTCTTTGTCTGGCATGTCGGGGCTGACGTCTTGCCGGTCTAAAAGTTTCTTCACCACCGATTCGTGCCCTTGCCTTGCAGCCCACGAAAGTGGTGTCTTGCCTTCGTCATCTGGCTTGTCGGGGATGACGCCTTCCCGGTCTAGGAGTTGCTTCACTACTAGCTCCTGCCCTTGTATTGCAGCCCATGAAAGCGGTGTATTGCCTTCATTGTCTGGCTTGTCAGGGCTGACGTTTTTCCGGTCTAAGAGTTGCTTCACAACGGATTCATGCCCTTTGCTGGCAGCCCACGAAAGTGGTGTCCTGCCCTCGTTATCTAGCTTGTCGGGGTTGGTGTCTTTCCGGTCTAAAAGTTGCTTCACCACTGACTCGTGCCCTTGCCTTGCAGCCCACGAAAGTGGTGTCTTGCCTTCGTCGTCTGGCTTGTCGGGGTTGACGTCTTGCCGATCTAAGAGTTGCTTCACTACTAGCTCCCACCCTTGCATTGCAGCCCATGAAAGTGGTGTATTGCCTTCATTGTCTGGCTTGTCGGGGCTGACGTTTTTCCGGTCTAAGAGTTGCTTCACAACGGATTCATGCCCTTTGCTGGCGGCCCACGAAAGTGGTGTCCTGCCTTCGTTATCTAGCTTGTCGGGGTTGGTGTCTTTCCGGTCTAAAAGTTGCTTCAACACCGACTCATGCCCTTGCATTGCAGCCCGCAAGAGTGGTGTTCTGCCTTTATTATCTGGCTTGTCAGGGCTGACGTCTTCCCGGTCTAAAAGCTGCTTCGCCACTGACTCGTGCCCTTTGCTCGTAGCCCACGAAAGTGGTGTCCTGCCTTCATTATCTGGCTTGTCGGGGCTGGCGTCTTGCCGGTCTAAAAGTTGCTTCACCACTGACTCGTGCCCTTGCATTGCAGCCCACGAAAGTGGTGTCCTGCCTTCGTTATCTGGCTTGTCGGGGTTGACGTCTTCCCGGTCTAGAAGTTTCTTCACCACTGACTCGTGCCCTTGCCTTGCAGCCCACGAAAGTGGTGTCTTGCCTTCGTCGTCTGGCTTGTCGGGGTTGACGTCTTGCCGATCTAAGAGTTGCTTCACTACGAGCTCCCACCCTTGCATTGCAGCCCATGAAAGTGGTGTATTGCCTTCGTTGTCTGGCTTGTCGGGGTTGACATCTGGCCGGTCTAAAAGTTTCTTTACCACTGACCCGTGCCCTTTCATTGCAGCCCACGAAAGTGGTGTATTGCCTTCGTTATCTGGCTTGTCAGGGCTGACGTCTTGCCGGCCTAAAAGTTTCTTCACCACTGACTCGTGCCCTTGCCTTGCAGCCCACGAAAGTGGTGTCTTGCCTTCGTCGTCTGGCTTGTCGGGGTTGACGTCTTGCCGATCTAAGAGTTGCTTCACTACTAGCTCCCACCCTTGTATTGCAGCCCATGAAAGCGGTGTATTGCCTTCATTATCTGGCGTGTCGGGGCTGACGTCTTGCCGGTCAAGAAGTTGTTTCACCATTGAGTTGTGCCCTTTCCTCGCAGCCCACGAAAGTGGTGTCTTGCCTTCGTCATCTGGCTTGTCGGGGTCGACGTCTTGCCGATCTAAGAGTTGCTTCACTACTAGCTCCCACCCTTGTATTGCAGCCCATGAAAGCGGTGTATTGCCTTCGTTATCTGGCTTGTCGGGGCTGACGTCTTGCCGGTCAAGAAGTTGCTTCACCATTGAGTTGTGCCCTTTCCTCGCAGCCCACAAAAGTGGTGTGTTGCCATTGTTGTCCGGCTTGTCGGCGTTGACTCCTTCCTCTCTCAGCAATAGCTCCACTGCCTCCCCCTTCCCACCCCGAACAGCCCATGCCAATGGAGTTATGCCAGCGGAATCTCCCTGGTTGGCATCACAGCCGCTCATTCCTAGCAAGCCCGCCATAACATCAACAATTCCGAAAAATGATGCACAATGCAGTCCACCGAACAGCGAAGGAGTGCTGACTTCCAGGGAATCATCCAGGCCCAACATTTGCTCAAAAAGTGAGCTGGAGGCTACATGGTTCTCGTACTTCTCCAAGAGCCCCATTGCTAGTGATATCACCCGATCCGAAGGTTCCCCCCTTGCATGGGTGCCCCAATATCTCGAACAATATTTGAGGAAGGGCATGCTTGAGAGGTCTGGTTGGCGTATGGCTGGAAGAGCCTTGGCCTGGTCTGAGTCCAGATAGCTTAAACAGGTTTCCGCCATTTCTAAGTGAGCTCGGGGGAAAAGGTTGAGATGAGTAGTGAGGTACTCGCGGAGTGTGTGGTGGGCCAACCGGGCCGTCGAGGCTTCCCTATCTACAGTGACAAGCCCCTGACAACAGGCGAGCAGCGTCTCTGTCGCAGGGATATTTTCACTATTGAAACGCGTAGACCCAATCTCCACGGCAAGTGCATGGCACAATTCGTCTACCCGTAATGGCCTTTCCGAATGACATATCCACATCAGTGTGGTCATGGCAAGTTTTGCTTTCTCCCCTTCTTGAGCTCTTATCCGTCCTAGAGTTGTCTCATATGCATCTCCCAATCCTAATCCATCCCCCACCGCATTCAGCCTATTTCGCCTTCGATGGATTGTCGTTTCTCTCAGGATTGTTTCGATCTTGAGTGAAGCCGTTAGGAATCTAAATTGGCATCGATCAGCATACAGCTCACAACGGTTTCCTAGAATCCGCGCTGGTACGCACGTTTCAGAGATCTCCTCTGGGATGCTCTTCATAATATCGTTTTCTAAGGACGTATCCATCGCCTCGGGAGTTGTGTCCTTCCCCAGTTTCGCGCGCAGATATGTAACTATATCATCCTCCCTTGACGCTATTGATACACTTGCTGTTCTCCCGCCTAGCTCCCTCGAAACAACCCCCCGGATATGTGACCTTCCGGTCATGAAGACCCGTGTGCTTGTCGACCCCCGGAGGATTTGTCCCAATGCTCCAAGAACCTCGAGTCGATGCCTAGGAATACACTCGTCGAGAGCATCGACGCAGATGAACGTGCGTTGCAAAGATGAGACAGCTGCACACATTTCAACCATATCGGGAAGTTGTAGCCTCCGGCCGCCAATCGCCTTCTTCTGGCCCCGAAATTTCTTCACGATTTCCACCGGAATTACTCCTAACCCACTCAGAAGCTGTTTGAGCAGAGAGCCCAGCATATTTGTTGGAGATTGGGCCTCCCGGGAAGCGAAGTCATAGTAGAAGCAAGCGACTGCCACATCCTGACTTATGACCTGGTCGCATAAATGATCTACAACCACAGAGCTACCACCGTTGCTTGTCAGCAATCATGCCCCCCGTTCCTCGCTCATGGCCTCTCGTACCAGATGTAGCTCTTTCCGACTCCTGGCTCGCCGTAGCAGAATAATGCCGCATAATCCGACCCACCACTCTCACCACCATTATACCAGCCTCTGAACTCTTTCGTCTCTAGTAGCCAGTTTCCGACGCTATCCACCCTCTGCTCGCAAATATCCTGATGTCGCACCTGGGGCTCTAAGGGTGACAACCATGCCAAGATTTTGGACTCATCATCGGCAACGACAAATGTAGTGACATTATAACTATTCGATACATTGAAGGAATTGATGTTATCCGTAAAAGCTCGAGACATCCTATGTTTTTCGCTGCTTGGTATAGAGTAGAGAGCTAATGGCTAAAGTGCTTTGGATCGTTTGACAAAGGTGCAGTGAGTTACTGAAAAGCGGGGTTGATGTCCAGACCAACAAGACATAATCGAAACCCAGTCAGCCGTCTAGGATTTTGTGAAACAAAGACTCCTGTGCCACCAGGGGCGTGGCCCAGCAAGAGCTACTCCACTTCACGCCTAGCTAGCCTCGTTACTCTCTCATAAAGACACAGGATGAATATTCCAAATCCGTAATGGTATGGCTTCAAGTATCATACCGGAGCGGTGGGTGAGTTCCAAACCCATCCAAACGTCCCGAATTGTCTCTCTTCTGAACCTTAACGGATCAATGCCAGCACACTCTCTCGTTAAATCCAGGAAGGACACCCTTAACCGAGACTGAGAGGATGAAATCACGGGAGGGATAAAGCCGTTACTCGTCATTTAGTGGTGGCATGCTGTGCCCAAGAGCGCTAGTTAAGGGAATAAACATATCCCGAAAGTGTTCTTTATTTGCTCACTTAACCGCCTACCGGTAGTCTTAAAACTTTCGCGATAAAACTTGACGGCGGCATCCCGACCAGGACCTTTTCCGATGTATGGTGCCAATGTGTTTACCCGATTTTCTACCGTCCTAACTTCTTGTTAGACAGTCAAAACGTAACGTTCCTGGGTGGGGCGCTACGGCAGGTAAACCCCGTACGCTTGCTTGCACACCCCAACACACCTCCAACCGTTGACCCCCCCTTAACAGTTAGTACCGTCTTGAGCTGCTAGATTTCCATCTATCAGTAAACGGGTCCTAACTACTCGAGCAGTAAACTAACACATATTCCACACATTCGCCCACTGCGCTAACGGACTTACTCAAGTGGAGATAACAGGATACCATGGAAGAAATCGCAGTACCACCGCCTCCCCACCAGGCGAAAAAGCGAGGGGTCTAAATGCAAAATCCATCACAACTGGCGTCCCTTGGCGAACCCCTTTTATCATTCCGCCTTGCGGTCAAATTCTAAGCAGATACGAGGGTTGACAAAATTATGCAGGGGAATATGATAATTGACTAAGTGTACTTAGAGGCGGAAGAGAGTATATCAAGGGAGGTCTTATATTCAATGGCTTGCTCTTCCCAAGATGGTGGGTGATGGGGCCCTAAAATACAAGAACAATCGAACCTCTTCCATCAATCCCCATAATATTCTCATGCCATTTCCTTACCCTCGTTCCCCACTTTCCTTCCCTAGTTTGGATGAACCCGCAACCCCTCTTCTGGCACCTTTCACCGAGTGTAGTACCTGACACTCCGGTGAATCCTCGGGCATCCCACTAGTATATTCCCACACATATGATAAGAGCGCGTGAATGCGCGTGACGTCCGGTGGCCTGCCACGGGGTGGGTGCCGATGATTAACAATAAGAATTTTCTTCGGTAATCACACAATTTCTGTATAGGGGATCCTACAGTAGAGCTTCTCTTTGTCTGCTGGGGCCTTCCGGGCCGTCAAGGGCACAAAATCCAGCACCCCCGCTATCGCACGTGATAGGGTACCCTACGATCGTAAATCAGGAGAAACGACCGACCGTCCATCTCGCTTCCCACATCCGGCCATGCACCATTTCCTCCCAATTCCCCCATTTCCGAAAATCTAGACAAATTCAGTACGAGGCACCGTATATTCGGATATAGCGAAATTAGCGAACAACGCTAAGCACAAAACTAAGCATGGATAGAATCACAATATAGTGGCACAATATCGAGATTTTGCACTGGCTGCACGCACTCCGCGGGAGCGAATTGTAAACCAAGTGCAAGATGGAAAAAGAGCGAGGTTTTGCAGCTGTTGCCTCCCGCACTTCAATTTCTTAGCAAATTTCAACTTCTTAGCAAGCATGATTATTCTCTATCATACTGAGAGATTGTTCGGTGTATTCTTATTTATTTATTTTATATTTATTTTAAACACTTTTTCCATTTCGGGATTTTGACTATCTAGGGTACTACATTGTTCGGTGTGTTTGAGTAGGGTTTTGGTTACGACATTGAAATCCTCAAATCATATCATTTGTTTACCCTCCAAATTCAAAGCGAAGTGCGTGCAGAAGGCTGCACTCCAGGAGTGCGTGCGAGCCCCCGCACTTCCTGTCTGCACTCCAGTAACCCTTACCCACGTTGTTACTGTGGCAACTGGAGTGCGTTCGGCCGTGCAAAATCTCGATAATGCTTAAATCAACGCACCAGAACTATTTGCACATGTCGGGTACAGTACTCGCTCGCCTTTGCCAAGAATACCTCCGTCAGCCGATATTTTGCTGGAGCTCTCACCAAATATTCGGCTCACGGAGGTATTCTTGGCAAAGACGGGTGAGTACAAGATGTCCTTCCTCCTCATGGCTGCAGAGTTAAGGATGAGCCGCCAGTGCCACCCGGCAGTCATGTATTCCCCCCTCTCAGCAGACCACAGCTAGAAAACATTAATACATTCATCCCGTGCTCACAAGAAAGGCCGTCCCCAAGGTTAATTAAGGTCGGGCACAACTTCTTTGGTCATTGGCAATACCGTTCCTCAATTGAGGGAAAGAAGGGTATCCAGGACTGCTGTTCAATAGCATGAAATTCGAATTTTCTCCGTCCTCTTGTAATTGAGAAACATATCCGGGAGCTGCTTAAGCCTAGTGAATTTTGTTCCAGGGCTTCCGACCGAGATTTGTCTTTTGTTTAAGGAGTGTAGCTAACCGAGAAGAATTTGTGAAAAATCCTGACTCACCTTATTCAGACCTCCCGGCTCGAAAAACGGGATATTCACGGTTGTGGTCGGACAATGGGGTAGATATGCGGCTGTGCGAGTGTTGTAAACAGTAGATACGGTATATACCGCACTTTGCTTAATAGTAGAACTAAATATTAAAAATACTCGAGTATAACCATTGAGAGTTACAAGATTATCCCTGTATTTAACCATGTTACGCATGTTAATTACAACTTGCTTATTTAATTGCCTTATGATTATCTAACAAAATGGTGGTATGGGAGAGATAGGTGGTATGGGGGGATAAAACATGAAAATGGGTGATACGGGAGACCTTTACCGTAAATAGTATATTCCTCAGCATAGCATATCACTCATATTCCTTATCTACGTACATGTTGAATATCTCGTAGGTGAGGTGAATAAGTATGAACTGAATACGCTTATAGAATCCAGATCAAGATTGTCTCTCATCTCTTGGGTACCAGACCATGTAACTTATACCTCAGAGAGGTATCTAGATACAGGGCTAATAAGCGAGCTCCCACTATGCCTAACCAGGCGTGCTTCCGTCACATTGAAGCCATTATTCCAACACTCCCGCACTTCAATGATTTCCTTGTAAATAAAAGAAACAAAAAGGAAGGAAGGAAGACAAAATGGAGAGAATACAAGAAGGAAGAATACAGAACTCGTAGCCTCATTAAAAACCCATTATCCACTGCAAAACCCTGTGGGAAAAAAGCTCTTTGGATAGGGGAAAAGAGTGGTACACAGGAGAAAGACAGAATAGGAAAGTAAAAGAAACCATATAGTAACATTCTTCTAGGATGCCCATTCCCGTAGTCCCATATGGTGTAGATGTGGACAGAATGTTGTGGCCAGCAAGGACTTGGTCATAATATCAGCAAGGTTGTTGTTGGTGGAGACATGCTGGAGGTCGATTTCTCCATGTTCGAAGGTCTCACCTATGTAGTGGTGCTTTATTTCGATGTGGTTTGTTCGCTCATGGAATCTTGGGTTCTGAATCAACTTAATAGTAGCCTGGTTGTCGATATAAAGAACAAAAGGTGCATTCGGTAGGGCTGACTTAGCTGATCAAGAAGTTGCAAGAGCAGAGAACAACTCATGCAGAATTCGACGAAGCCAGATAGCCTCTTTAGTGACCTCGCTTGCTCCTATATATTCTGCTTCTGTCGTTGACAAAGCAATAAGCGATTGTTTCTTGGCCTTCCAAGAGATTGCAGTCTGGCAATAAAGGAAGATGTTGTAACAATCCTATTGTAAGGGCGTTAGGCAACAGGCAACGATAGTCGTTTCCCAGTGTGAGCAAGTCTTCTCGTCCTTAATAGGGTGTAGGGGAATACTATCTCTTCAGATAGTACGGAACTGGCTTGCTTGTATGAGCGATCCGTTGAAGGATACTATCTCGTCAGAGAGTAAGATGGGTGGATTATTGTGCTTGATAGGACTATCACAATAGTCCTATATTCGAGCAGCCCGTCGGGACTATCACAATAGTCTCCGGGTTCTTAGAGCGTAGGATCTCGTATAGGAGAAGTATAGGTAAGGGGAGTAAAGTGTAATCGTATTGCAATATCTTAAGTATAGAAAGGTACTTAGATGGTTGTGTGAAGATCCTATCCCTTGGTCGTTTTTTTTTTTTTTTTTTTTTTTTAATAAAAAAGTTATTTTTTTTTATTGT
>Ga0307517_10006941_pt1 | contig 16641 bp, 12 predicted proteins | sample 23_EM_MG_FD_194515 | JGI IMG/M metagenome (GOLD analysis project Ga0307517, IMG submission 194515) | Populus trichocarpa ectomycorrhiza microbial communities from riparian zone in the Pacific Northwest, United States - 23_EM | ecosystem: Host-associated > Plants > Roots > Unclassified | place... | reverse complement strand
ATAGAATAAAAAATGGCATGTCTAGCACAATTGTGTTTCTACAGTTTCTTGAAGAAAAAAAAATCTTTTTCATGTAAGAGACACTACTCTCAACTTTGTTATGAAAATAATTTATGCTTCATATATCATGATAAAGTTTCTATATAAATTAAAGAAATTGATTTGTGCACATAGATCAATTTCTTTTAATGCAAAATTTTAAAATTAAATAATATTATTCATTGATCGAAGTAAAAGAAACCACAACATAACACAAATAATTATTATAATTATTATCTAAATAAAAAACTTATATGCTTATTTTTATTTATTTGTTGGATATAATTTTTTTATGTATTTTTTAGATTTGCAGATTTTATAGGACATTTCAATGTATTCTTTATTATACCTATTTCTTTCAAATATATTATTCTTACAACATTTTTTTTTCTTTCTTTTTATTAGTTCCTACTAATATTATTGAAAAAAAATAACCTTAGTAACAAGTTTGAACCATTTAAATTGAATTCAATTTAGAGATTTCAAATCTCATGTTAGAAATCACTTTAAGTATCAATAATTAAATTTTAAATGGAGTTCAATCTTTAAAAATGATATAAAAGTAAATTAAAGATCGGCCCTCTAATTTACTATACTAAAAATATATATTAAAACTTACTTCTCCAAATGCCCACTTGTTTTTTTAAAGATATTCAAAGGAAAAAGATGAGGGTGATTAATGTAATAGTAACATCTTGATATTTTAATAACTTTTTGAACTTCATTGAGCCTTGAACTCAGAAAAATAAAGTGAGTGTTTTTTTAACATATTAGTATCATGTTTTAATTTTTATATCATTTAAGATTCTACTGAAATTTCAACAGAAGTTTCTTTATTATGAACCATTCTCAAGTTATTGACTCTTACATACACATATTTATCACAATCTCTATATTGTTTAAATTTTCTAAACCTTAATCAATCACATTTTCAGTCAAGAATAGAATACATCTATCCTTCCAAATTCTCCTTTTCACAATGTACATTTAATTGTAGCATGTAGCATGTACTATTTACAACAAGTGACATGAATAAAATATAAAAACATTATAAACCAATCACATACAATATTCATTTAATAAACCTAGGGTAGGTTTAATATCATATTACAAACCTAATAAAATAATATTAATAATTAAGTTAGGAATATTCTTAGTTTTTGTTTCATTTATATGTAAGTTTTTCTCAAAGTTATATTGTGAAAAGATAGCCAACATATTCAAAATTACATCATTATCAGCTAAACAAAAAAAATGTTATGTAAGATATATTGTTTTGTCCGAGTCTATGATAAACCTAAAAACAATTTATTATTATAACATTAGTACATATTGCAATGAATACTTATTAAACACACACACATACCAATGACATAAATAACCCAATTTTCACTAACTTTTGTGTCAATATTAATCTATGTCATATTTCAATTTAATACATTTTTATTCATATTTTGATGAACTTTTATTTCATCATTGTACTCATTTAACTATCACAGTCACATCTTGAAAATTCTTATTCATAACACATTTGATTCATACTACGAATTGTTTCCTCAAAACCCTTTCAATTCATATAATTTTATATGCATATTTCATGACAATATCTGGTTCATACCATTGTTTCAATTCGTATTACATTTAAATTTAACATATATCTCGTAATCATATCTGATTTGCATCATTGTTTCAATTCGTAATACATTTAAATTTTGTCATATTTCATTTCACAACACGTATATGCCATTTTAGTTTTTGAAATATTCAATTTATTCTAATCAAATACATGTGTTCTCTTAACATATAATTTTCCTTTTCAACTTTTTATGTGGTTAACTGCTTAGTTTGATTTTTCGAAATTTGTATTTATCATTATCATGTTTCATCGTCTTATTTTTTTTTCATATAACTTGTACTATTATCTTTCACACTATTTTGACTCATTTGCAAAAGATTCAAGGCTGACATCTTACTCTGACTTATGATTTCCAATGAAAACCTTTCTAATTAATGGAATTTCAGCTGAGCTTTTTTTTTTCTACAAACCCCATCCAACTTTCGTCCTGCCATTTCTTGTATAAAACTTGTCTCAAATTGTGATATCATCATCATCATCACACAAGCAACTTTGTATAACAACCTTAATTTTTAAAACACGTTTCAAACAACTTGCTGAACATAGATAATTGAAATCCCTGAAATATTATTGTTTTTGTATTGACAATCTAGCTTCTTCTAACATTTTATTACTAATTCGATGAGTCGGTAACATAAATATTTTTTGTTCCCTATAGGGTCACTAACCAAATCATATATATCTTAGTCATTAATGCAACTGACACCACTAGATCTATTCCAAACAATTAATTCATCTTTTCAATCAATTTTATGGTCTTATTAAACCATATTGCCAAGTCATATGTTCTAGTCATCAACTGAACTAATGCCACTAACTCATTGCTAGGCACTAGCCCCATTACCGGGTAATAAGTTCCACCGTCCATTACCAGTCACTAGTCCTATTATTGGGTAACCAATTCCATTTATAAAAGATCACTTTTTTGAATGATTTCCCTTTTTCTCCGATCCTTCCTACTTTTCTTTAATTTCCTTGAATTCCCTATAGTTTTATTTAATTATTGCTTAAATAATAATTTTACTACTATTTTATCTCCATGTTTCTATCAACAAAAGTCACAAAGAGTTCTCCCTCCCTTTTTTTTTTTTTTATTTAAAGTGACGATTCCTCTCTTTTCCAAGAGAGGACATTACCTTTTTTTTTATTATTCTATCCCTTACTTTCCTTAAATTTATTTTACCCACTATTTTAATTTTCATCTCTCACATTCTGCCTTAATCCTCTTTTCTTTAGGAATTTCAGGCTTTCCTTCTTTTTGTTTTTTCTAAACCCTCTAAAAAAACACAATTTATATTGTATTATTTTTCTTATAATAAAATATTAGGGTTTTATATTCTCTCCTCCTAACAGATATTTTATCCTTGAAATTTAATTTTCTTACCTTAGTCGTTAAATAAACTTGGGTGTTTTCTTTTCATCTCATCCTCTCTCTCCAATGTTTTTCCTTAACTTGTGAGTTCCTCCATAACACCCTTACCAAAGGAACTTTCTTGTTCCTTAACTCATTTTTTATTCTATCCATAATCCTTATCGGTTTCATTTCCACTATTAAATCCTCTTGAATCTCCATTAGAACTTATGGCAATATCCATGAGGGATCTACCATAGACTTCTAAAATAATGACACATGGAACACATCATGCATCTTTGAATCATTAGTGGTAATTCCAACTAATAAGCTATTGGTTCAATTTTCTTTAAGACTTTGTATGGGCTTATATACCTTGGTGTTAACTTACCCTTCACCTTAAACCGTATGATATTCTTTCATAGTGTGACCTATAGAAATACTAGATCACACACCTCAAACTTTAAGGGTCTCTTTTTATTATCAACATAGCTCTTCTGTCTATCTTGATCCATTTTCAATCTTTCTTTGATCATCTTTACCTTGTATGTGGTAATCTATACTAACTTAGACCTCAACAACTTCTTATCTACTATTTCCTCCCAACACACTAGGGTTAGATATTTCCTCTCGTACAAAGTTTTAAAAAAAGCCATCCTCATTATAGCTTAATAGCTATTATTGTATGTGAATTCCACCAAAGGTAAGTGATCTTTCCATTTTCCTCTAAACTTTAGAGCACAAGCCATCCCTAAAAGTTTGTATAGTTCTCTTTGTTTATCCGTCTATTTACATTTGAAAGGCAATGCTTAGCTTTGATTTTATCCCCATTACATGTTAAATGCTTGGCCATAATTGAGAGGTAAACCTTAGATCTCTGTTGAATACAATTGTCACCAACACCCTATATAATCTTACCACCTCGTCTACAAATAACTTTGTCAATTTATCACCTGAATCAATCATTCTCATCGGTAAAAACAATGTAGACTTGGTTAATCGATCTACAATCACCAAATGATATCATTCCCCTTTCCTATCTTTTGAAGACCCTGAAACAAAGTCCATGGAGATATCTTTTCACTTCCATTCCAGATTTGAGAGGGGTTGTAATTTCCCTGCAGGTTTTTGATCTTTAATCTTCACCTATTGACAGATCCAATAATTAGCTACAAACCCTACTACTTTCTTTTCATCCCCGACCACCAATAGAACCCCTTTAGGTTTTTGTATATTTTGGTGCTTCCGGGGTGCATTGCAAACTTAGATTTATAAGCCTTTGTAAACAATTATTCCTTCAAAACCTTATCATTCGATACATAATTTTGTTTCGTCATGGCTACTATATCATTCTTTAACACTTGGAAAGACGTTTAGACACCTGAATTTATCTGCTTCTTCACCCACTCTACCTTCAGATCTTTCTCTTGAGCCTCTAAAACCTTATCTCTCAGTATCAACCATATATTAACTTATGCTAACAATATTCCTTCAAACCCCAAAGTCAATTGTGCACATATTCCTTTTAATTACTCTAACTCTTTTTCTCTCGATTTGATCTTTTTATTACCTTTCATCCTAATCTTCTAACTTAATGCATCAGCTACTGCATTAGCCTTCTCAGGATGATACTCAATGACATAATTATAATTTTTAATCAACTATACCTAACATTTTAATCATATATTTAGTTCCTTCTATGATATTAGGTACTTCAGACTCTTATGCTAAGTAAACATTTATACCAAAATGTCATACAAGTAATGTTTATATACTCGTAAGGTAAACACTATTGCCACCAATTCCAAGTCTTGCACCAGGTAATTCACCTCATGAGTTTCCAATTGTCTCGATACATATGCTATCCCATGTTGCATCAACACACATTATAAACCCTTTTTTGGTGCATCATTATACACCACAAACCCCTCGGTTCTCGAAAGAAGAGCCAATATAAAGGGCAGTTGTGAGCCTTTTCCTTAACTCCTTAAAACTCTCTTCATATTGTTTAGCCCACTCAAATTTCACTTCTTTACGAGTCAAATAGGTGAAAGGGGAAGCAATAGTAGTAGAGAATCCTTCTATGAATCTCTAATAGTACCCAACTAAGCCAAAAAAACTTTGGATTTTCATCATAGTCACCGACCTTTCCCATTTCAAAATAGCTTTAACTTTCCTTAGATCCACCGATATTTCTTCTGCTGACATGACATGCCCTAAGAAAACCATCTTTCTTAGCCAAAATTCACACCTATCAAATTTGGCATGCAACTAATTTTCCCTTAACACTCATAGTACACTCTTCAGATGTTTCTCATATTCCTTATATTGACTTGAATAAATCAATATATCATCTATGAATACCTCTACAAACTCCAAAAATGATCTAAATACCTTGTTCATTAAATCTATAAACATTGCAAGAGCATTTGTCAGCTCAAAAGGCATTACTAGGAACTCGTAATGACCATATCGAGTCCTAAATGCGATCTTTTAAATATCATGCTCCTTAATCCTTAGTTGATAATACCTCAACCTCATATCTATTTTAGAAAATACCATCACTTCCTTCAGCTGATCAAACAAATCATCTATCCAAGGTAATGAATATTTATTCTTCATAGTTACCCTATTTAACTATCGGTAATCAATATATTGACTAAAGGTTTCATTCTTTCTTTTCACAAACAATATCGGGGCTCTTTAAGGTGAATTACTTAGGTAAATAAAACCCTTACCCACAAGTTCTTGTAACTACACCTTCAACTCAAGCAACTTAAATATAGCCGTTCTATATGGTGACTGAGCTATGAGTGTCATCCTGGGTAACGCATCAATAGTCACCTCCACTTTTTTTTTCTAGAGGTAATCCTGACAGTTCTTCTAAAAGTACATCTAAAAATTCCCTTACTATAGGAATACTATTCAACTTAGGACTCTCTTTCCCTGACTTTATTACGAAAGCTATATAAGCTTGACACCCTTTTCTTAAACATTTGTTAGTGGCCATTAGCTATATCACACAGTTTGGTATCACTCTTCTTTCCCCTTTAAAATGTCACCTTCTTGCCATTATCTCCTATAAATGTTAACGCTTTCATAAAACAATCCATCTATGCTCTATGTACACTCAACCAGTCCATTCCCAGTGTAATGTCAAAATCAAATATCTTTAATGGAATTAAGTTTAACCTCATTCTTTTTCCCTCAATTGACAGTACACACCTTTTACATACATCTTCAATGTCTATCGACTCACCTAAATGTATACTAACTACTATTTCTCTTTCCAATATACCTCTATCAAAGTTTAGTTTATTCATATTTCTAGATGCTACAAAAAAAAAAAAAAAGTAGCTCCCAGATCAAACAAAGCATAAACTAAATGCAAATTTAATTTTATCATACTTGTCACCACCTTAGTTGCAGTTCTAACATCCTCATGTGTTAGATGATAAACCATCCCTTAAGTCCTTTCTTGTTATACTCTAGGCCTTCTCCATGTAGTACTGCCCCCTAACTAAGTAGGTCCCCTAGGCCTTATCCATAGTCACCGACTGTTGATGACTCTGTGCTGGAAATCGAGATCTATGACCCATCATCCTCAAAGGGCATTCTTTTTTAAAATGCTTTATCTCTCTACGATAGAAACAACTTGTCCCTAGATGTTTGCAATCCTTCCACTTATGCCCCTCATGCTTGTGAATAAAACACTTGCCCACTATTACTGAACAATCTTCAGGATGTTTTTGGTTGCACTTGTCACACAAGGGAAAAGATGCCATTCATTGTCTCATAAAACCACCAGCTGAATTAGTCATTGGACGAATATGCTCCCTAAAAAAACCTTAACCACTAGATTGTACTGAGATTACTAAAAACCTACTAATAGCAAAGCTTCCCCATTTTCTATTGAACTGCCCAAAAAATAATTCACTCTTTCCTTTCTTAGGTAGAGGTGGGTGCCCAGTAGAAAACATCATGTCTTTTCTTTTCCCAAATCTCATTTGTTTTGCATCATAATTACCCTAATTTTCCCTTTGCAACACAACCTCCAAAGATTGAGCCGCCTCAACTAACTCCCTTATAGTTTTGGGATGTAAAGCAATTAGTCCATTTCTAAGTTCATGTCAGAGTCCATCTCTTAGTCTATCAATTCGATGTTGCTCAGTCGATACTATAGTAGTAGCAAACATAGAGAGGTCTTAGAACCGCCTCTCATAGTTCAATATTGACATGTTACCTTGCCTCAGTGCTAAGAACTACTGTTCTTTATCTTGACGATGTTGTCAGAAGTAATACCTTATTTCAAATTCGAACTTAAAGTCACCCTAAGTCAGTAGCTCTCCTGATCTTCTCCCCCTCATCATGGCGCACCATGAATAGACACTATCTAACAGTAATTGTTCCACACAAGATACTTGTACATTCTGTGGTACCGGTGTTAGTTTAATATGTCATGTAGCCAATCGATTGGTTACACGTGACATTATTATATTCATATAAATATATATTTATTATTAATAAATGCTTAATTTATATTTAATATTAATAAATATTATATTAATAAATCTAATATATGATTTATGAATCTAGAGTAAAGATAAAATCCATAGGATAAAAATGCTTTGCAAAGGAAATTATAAAGTTGTTATAATTATGAGATTCCTATTGCATTAAAACATTGTTCCTAATATATTCTTGATTGATGCTCTCTTAAATATTGTATATTTATTAGAGTCGTAGAGACTGATACATATTATGTTCTTTCCTTTATGAAAGAAAGCGGTTGTTCTCATAAGTTGTGGTATAAGAGATACCTAGAACTAATATATAGGTGTTTGTATAAGACATGTACATTAAACTGATCTGCATGAGAATTCTATATGGAGAGATCATTTATGTCTATGGAAAGACTCACGTGATGGTTGTGTAAGTGATCCTTAGATTTGAGATCACTAGTTTATCTTATATATAGAATGTTATGCTTTGATCCAGTTACATGTTATCTTAATTGAGATAAGAAAGGGGCAGACATTAGGTATAACATGAACTATATAAAGATACTTGAGTGATTAAAAAAGGATTCATCACCCTAGGTGAATTAAGAAAAAATTTAATTCTGTTCTCAAACAGAATTGACTGAGAAATCCTTGGCTAAGGTAGAATGAGATTTGAAAAGAATTTCAAATCTTATTTAAAAGATCAATGACTATTATGTAGAGAACAAACATGATTTAACATTGTAGATATACTTTATGCTTTAATGTTAAATTGAATCATTATTGTTGAAAGAATATTAATTACACTGAGAAATCGGTCACTAATAGGTTAAGTCAAACTATTAATAATATTTATAATATTTAAGGTATCATGACACGTTGCTAGACAATGCACGTGATCTTTAAATATAAATTAATCAATTGTTGAATTGATAATAAATTAAATTATTTAATTTATTTAATTAGAATTAGAATTTATATTTGGGCTACCATATTAGAAACCTAATGGGTCACACACATTAAAAATCATTAGTCAGAAATAAAACTGTGATGATTTAATTAAGTATGATTTAATTAAAATATATTTTAGAAATTAATAACTAGAGTATAATTAATACATAGATTATATTTCTAGATTTAGAAAAAATCAATTAAGAATTTGATTGAGTCAATTTCTAAAATTATCCTATATTAATATATGGATATTATTCAAGAGACAAATTTATATTTTGCCAATTTATAGGATTTTTTATATTTTCTTATAAATAATAAGTTATACCTCTTATCACTAGTGGTTGTCTGTTAGACAGAAAAACTACGTAAGTCATAGAATAAAGAGATAACAATCTAGGCATAGCAATCATTCTCTCATAAATAGGGATTTAGGAGATTTCTCACTGGTGGTTCGTGTGGATTACCATTGAAGGCCGGACAATTGGACAACGTATGGTTTGCAACAACCCAGCCTTCAAAGTATTATTCAAATCCCTAAAAAACTCTAGATCTGTCTAACGAGAGTCTAAGGACTCCTGAATAATTTTTTTTATTATTTCTACTACGTGTATGACATTCAAGAATCTAACAATAGTAGCGGAGCCTTCGTTCTTGTTAATTGCATATTCAATTGTTATTGGAATTAATTAGAAATTAATTTTATATGTAAAAAATAAATATTTTTTTTTAAAAAGTGGTCAGATTTTTCTCTCAATGACTTTTTAAATAAATAAAAAAAAACTCTGATCGATTATTGTTTCGACCAGATCAGATCTGACTGAATTCTGGATTTTATGCCCAAATTCCAGCAACTAAAAGAAGGGGGGTGAAACGCTGTCAGTGGCAGCGCCATCCCCTAACGCGCTTGCTACAGTAACGCACCTAGCAAGGCCGCAACACGCTCTAGCTGTGCCAGCAACCAAAGGTTGCTCCTAGCCTTGGGCAACAACGGCTACAAATTTGCAACAACTGCAAGATGAAGAAGAAAACCAATTTTTGGTCTTTAGGGTTTTGGGAAATTACCTCCTTACCCCTATCCCCTTTTAATTTTAAGTATTAGGCTTTTAAGTTTGTATATTGTGAATATGACCCTAAAACTTTATGCCTAATGACAATTTAAGATCTTAAGGTAAATTATGAATTTACCCTCTATAAATAAAATTTAGATTTTATACCCTAAAGTAAATTAATTGTAGAATTAATTCTCCTAATAGGATTAAAAATGAATTTAATTGTTTAATTCTTTTTTTTATTTTTATAATATCCTAATGGGATTAGAATTTATTTAATTAAATAGTTTAATTAAATATTATAAAAATAGGTTTTCTAATTTAATGAGAGTTTTTAAGTCGAAAAAAATTTTGTTTGGGAAATTATCAAATTGGATTTGATTGAATATTTCTAAGTGTTAGAAATATTATTTTAAATTTCACATAAAGCCAAAAATTAGAGTAGCATGGAATATTTTTTAATTATGCATATTAAAATGTTTTATTCATGATGGGTGATTATAGACATTAAAGATCAATGTGATTGTACTTTTATTTTGATTTATTTTGAGTTGTTAAGTCACTCAAGGTTGGATAAATTAAATAGAATTCTAACCTATTAGGAAAATCTAAGTGAGATTTCCCGAATTAATAGGGAGGGCTATTAATTTGCAAAAAAATAGTGGAAGACCAAATTAAAGTTAAAGACCTTATCAAAATTTGAAATTTAAATATATAAGCATGAAACTAATACTTTTTATCTTTTATATAAATAAGTTGGTAGATAAAAATGAGTAATAACATATCCATATAAAGCATACTTGATACTAACAAATTGACTGGATCAAATTTCTGAGATTGACACTGAAATGTGAGAATGGTTTTCAAGTAAGAAAATATGTTATATATCTAGAAAATCCAATTCTAAATGTCCTTGTTGAGGATGCTGAAGAAGAAGTTAGGAATTAAGATCAACGTCATATTGATGACAATGAATAGACTGCTTGTGTGATATTAGCTAGTATATCACCTGAACTTCAAAAGCAACATGAGCATATGGATGCCCATACTATGATTATGCATCTCAAAGAATTGTTTGATGAGATCAATAGGACGGAGATGTATAAGACCTCTAAGGAATTGTTCCGCTATAAGATGATAAAAAGTTCTTCAGTGAACACCCATGTTTTGAAATTGATTAGCTATATTGAGAAATTAGGCCAATTGAGTTTTGTCATGGACCATGAGTTAAGTGTTGACTTGGTCTTGTAGTCATTACCCCAAAATTTTTCACAATTCAATATGAACAAGTTAGATAGTACATTGCTAGAATTGCTTAATATGTTTTTAACTACTGAAGAGGCTTTTAAGAAGGAAAAAGACCAAGTTCTTCTAGTTCAGTCTTTTAGAATGTCTAAGAAAAAGGATAAGAAGAATAATGGTATTGTCTTTAAAACAATTAAACCTACCGAGGGCATCAATAAAGACAAGGGCACGTGTCATCATTGTGGCAATAAAGGATATTGGAGGAGGAATTGCAAGGAATACCTTGCAACCATGAAGGCAAAAAAACTTAATGAAGCTTATACTTCAGGTATGTTTATAATTGAAAATTATCTTACTACTTTGCATTATAGTTTTTGGGTATTGGATATCGAATGTGGTTTTTACATTTACAATTGCATGCAAGAACTAAAGAAAATTAGAAGATTAGTTGAAGGTAGAGTGGACCTATGACTCAGTAATGAAGTAAAGGTTGTTGCATTAGCTCTAGGAACTAGTTATGTATTAGTTGTAGGAACTAGTTATTTTGTTTTGCTTAATGGGTTGATACTAGAACTTTACAATTTTTATTTTGTTCCTATATTTTAAGACATTGTTTCCATTTTATTTAGTATTAAATGGATTTAAATTTATTATTGAGGACGAATATTGTTCTTCTATAATAATGATATTTTTATGAATCTGGTAATTATATGAATGATTTGTATATACCTGAATTTAAAATGTTTAGGTTCAATATAAACTGCAATAAAATTGAAATACATATTGGAATAGATATTAAGAAACTTCAATTGGATCGAGGTGGTTAATATTTGACCAAATATTTCAAGGAATATCTAAAAAAAATGAGATTCTCTATAGCTTTTAGAACACTACATTAGTATGAAATATATTTCCAATGCTAAAACATTGGATATTTAGTCTGAACCTTAAAAAAACAAAATCTTTATAAATTTAGAAGGACATGTCATGCATCAATAATAAAGACCTCTCATGAAAGCTTTGAATGACATGTTGCTCATAATTTATGAGCCAAAAAATTATTTGGAAATAATATATGGTATTTATTCCAAGAAATGACTTGAAGCTATGAATTTTATGTACTAACCAAGTTTGGAACTTGGTTAATCCACCTGAAGGGATAAAACCCAATAGATCTAATTTTGATGGTATAATCAACATATTCGATTTCATAAAAAATATGGATAAACCTTGTGTTTACAAAATGTTAGTGTGAGGAGTGTTGTTTTCCTAACATTATATGTACATGACATATGATTGTTAAGAAACGACATATCTTTACTTTAATCAGTAAAGTTTTGGTTGTCCAAGAATTTATCCATAAAGAAATTAAAAGAAACAACATATATATTGGATATGAAGATCTATAGAGATAGATCTAAAAGGTTTCTTAGATTGTCTCAATTCATGTATATAGAGTGGATGCTAAAATAGCTTAGCATGAAAGAATCTAAGATTGGATTCTTATCTATTTTGCATGGAATAACTCCCTCTAAAGACATGTTTTCTAAGACACAGATTGAGAGAGATATGATGGAAATGTTATCCTATACTTGACTATAGGATCCATCAATAGAGAAGATAAACTAGAAGTTCAAAATTGTTTGAATTAAGAATCTTTCAATGAAATGTTGGGAAAATAGTGAATACCAATCAATATATATTTATTCTAAATAGTAGTGCTCTGAGTTGAAAGAGTTCCAAACAAGAGAGCAAAACTGATTCTACAATTGAATAAGAGTACACATCCATGTTTGAGGAAACAAAAAGGTTGTTTGGATCAAGAAGTTCATCAATAAACTAGGTTAGTTCCTAGCATTGTTAATCTAGTTGCCCTATACTGCGAAAATGATGGAGTCATTGCATAAATGAAGGAACCAAGGTCTCATCAATGATCCAAACAAGTACTTAAAAAGTTCTATTAGATTTAATAAATCAATGAAATGAAAAATGTAAAAATAGAGTGAGTACCCATAAAAGAGCATCTAGAAGATCCTCTTACTAAGTCACTATCCATGCAGAAGCATTAATGCTACATAAAAGCAATATGATATTAGATACATGAGCGGTTAACTTTAGTGTAAATAGGAGATTGCTAGTTTAATATGTCCCGTAGCTAATTGGTTGGCTACATGTGGCATTATTATATTCATGTAATTACATATTTATTATTAATAACTACTTAATTTATCTTTTATATTCATATAATATTTGATTTATGAATCTAGAGTAAAGATAAAGTTCATGGGAAAAAAAATACTTTGCAAAACAAATTATAAAGTTGTTATAACTATGAGATTCCTATTGCTTCAAAGCATTATTCGTAAAATGTTCTTTGTTGATGCTCTCTTAAATACTAGGTATTTATTAGAGTTGTAGAGACTGGTACATATTATATCATTTTTTATATGAGAAGAAGCAACTGTTTTCTTAAGCTGAGGTATAAAAGATACATAAAACTAACATGTAGGTGTTTGTCATAATATATGAACACTGAATCGACCTGTATAAGAATTCCATATGGAGATATCACTTATGTATATGGAAAGACTCACGTGACGGTTGTGTAAGTGACCCTTAGACTTGAGATCACTAGTTTATCTTATATAAAGAATGTTATGCTTTGATCTTGTTACATGTTATCTTAATCAAGGTAACGAGGGAGACAAACATGAATTATATAAAAGTACTTGAGTGATCAAGAGAGGATTCATCATTATAGATGAATTAAGAAAAATGTCTCATCTATTCTCAAATAATATTGACTGAGAAATCCTTGGTCAAGAAGGAATGAGATTTGAAAAGAGTTTTAAATCTTATTCAAATGATCAATGACTATGATGTAGAGAACAAACATGGTTTAACATGGTAGACATACAACATGCTTTAATGTTAAATCAAAACATTATTGATGAAAGAATATTAATTACACTGAGAAACTGATCACTGAAATGTTAAGTTAAACCACTAATTACTTTTATAATATTTGAGGAATCTAGACACATTGCTAGACGATGCACATGATCTTCAAATATAAATTAATCAATTGTTGAATTGATAATAAATTAAATTGTTTAATTTATTTAATTCTATTTAATTAGAATTATAATTTATATTTGGGCCAACATATTAGGAATCTAAAGTGTTACACACATTAAGAACTATTAGTCAGAAATTAAACTGGAAAGATTTAATTAAGTATGACTTGATTCAAATATATTTTAGAAATTAAAGAATAGAATATAATTAATACATGAATTACATTTCTCCACCTAGAAAAATCAATTAAGGACTTGATGGAGTTAATTTCTAAATTTTTTCTAAATTAATATATGGATATTATTCAAGGGGTAAATTGATATTTTACTAATTTATAGGGTTTTTTTTTATATTTTTCTATAAATAGTAAGCTATGCCTCTTATTTTTTTGTGGTTGTCTGTTAGATAACTTAGCTTTTAAAGAATTATTCAAAACAGAAAAAAATTAAATCTTCAGGTAATAAATTCTTAAACAATTCTAGATATGTCTAACGAGATTCTAGAGACTCCAAATAATTTTGTTTTATTATTTTCGCTGCGTGTATGATATTTAAGAACCTAATGATATATACAAAAATAGCCCAAAAATAAGGTATTTTTCAACAACATATAAAAGGCCAAAGAAAAAGAAAAACTTACACATTGATTTATGATTGTAGGGAAACCTTCATTGAAAGTAGGCCAACCATAGCTAGAGTTAGATTTGGTAATGATGTCTTACAACCAATATAATTGTGAACTCCTTCATCAAAGAACATGTCGTCACCCCTACTCCGAGTAAACTCTTTAGCTGGGAATGAATGATATCACAGGTAGGGGTGGTGGATCATATTTTTAAAATCCAGTTAATTAGATCCAATTAGTATATCTATATTTCTTTTTTTTTATATATAATTCATGGAATAAATATTTATTTTTATTTTATTTAGAAATATTTTAACTCCAAAGTTCTTATTAGTAAGCTTCTTATTAGATTTCTCCAACATAATAAAAATAGCTTGTTGTTTTGCTAGAAAGAAAAAGAAGATAACTAGAATTTAATGGTAATGCAAGGTATGAAAATTAGATCAAACATTAGAGGTGTTATGAAACTTATAGTCTATGTTGAATGTCCGCTTTTAAATAAGGATTCATGAAAATTAGGAATATAAATCCAGCCCGTAATTATTTGTAATATTCACAAAAACTTTAGCCAAGCCCAATATATCCAACCTACTATCCATGATAAAATTAAATGAATCGGGTTTATAATTTATAAAATATTAAAAATTTAATTAGATATAATTATAGATCCAAAGTCGACTTAACTATATCAATTAACACTTCCAATGAAAAAAAAAAGGTTTTACTTTGTGTTCTACATGGTTCTCTTTTCTTCTTAGTCTATATTATATTTTACATGAAGGGTATTTTCATTGACTTTCATTTACTTTGTATTTAAGGTATAATTTTTAAACCTATGGGAAGAAAATATAATGCAAACCTTAAAAGGATGAAAGTAGGGGTGAGCAAAAAAATCAAGAAACCGATTAAATTGAGAAAACCGAGAAAAAAATAACCAACAAAACTGAATTGTAAAAAAAAACTGATTAAAATTTCTGAAAAAAATTTCGGTTCGGTTTCGGTTTCAGAAACTTGAAACCGGAAAAACCCAAACCGAACCGAAACGGTTCAGTTAAGGGGGTACTATAAATACAAAAAAAACATGTTCTTATTCTTAACCCTAGCGTCCAAACTCCAGCCGTTCTTCTCCTTGCTCCTAAGCCGCTCCCTCAACCCTCACAATTCACACTTTCATTCACAGATCTGTAATGAAATCAAGTTAATCCATCTTCATCCACAGCCAGCCACATCCCTCTCCCACGCCATCTTCATCTTCAAACTAGCCAGTCAGCCACATCCCTCTCTCACACCCGACCTTGAATCGTATGACACACATCACACCGGCACACCGAACCTCCAGAGTCCAACTCTAGATCTAGGAAACCAGTCAGGCAGTCACCTCCCTCTCTCACACCCGACCTTGAATCGTGTCACAACTCACACTAGGTATGATTTCTTTTTTTTGTCAATCTTTGTTTTTATTTTTTTTAACATATGCTCTGTGATTCTGTGTATTTGTTGGTATATCCTTACAAAAAAATCAGAGTTTGAGCTTAGAGTGGTATTTTGGTTGATTTTTTTCTGCATTAAAAAATCTGTGATTCTGTGTATTCTGTGGACTCTGTGCAACCTGCTATAAAATGATCGTGCAGTGCAAGACCAAAATTATAAAAATTTCCCTTCCTAGCATGACATCTATATTTAGAGTCTAATAATCTATTTCCACCAATTTCCAAACCTCCTACTCCATACTCCAGCAATAACAATGAATATGTTAATCCACGAATACATGAAAGCAATAACAATGAATAATGCATGAAATAATTTGATGATGAAATGGCAATCTATGAAAAGTGATTCTGATTTTTCTCTTAACAAAACTTTCCTCGCCATCCAATCAAGGGTTACTGCAAAACAGTTAAGGACTTGCAAATTACATCTATAATTTCAAAGTTGACTCCGAGAAACAAATTAAACCATATATTACAAATAAAGTTCTAGATGAAGAAAAATCTAGGGAATGAGACAGTTGTGGAAAACTAATAGCAAGGCCTTCCTTAATTTGACTCTAGAGTTTGTTGAAGGATAGTAATTAATGAAAAATTTCTCTAATTCTCACAAATTTCACTGAATTTGGTTTAACATTGTTCTCAGCTCCAAAGAAAAAGAGGGGGGGTTCGGTGG
>Ga0307517_10006940_pt1 | contig 16642 bp, 18 predicted proteins | sample 23_EM_MG_FD_194515 | JGI IMG/M metagenome (GOLD analysis project Ga0307517, IMG submission 194515) | Populus trichocarpa ectomycorrhiza microbial communities from riparian zone in the Pacific Northwest, United States - 23_EM | ecosystem: Host-associated > Plants > Roots > Unclassified | place... | reverse complement strand
GCGGGCTTCCCATTGGTGAACTAACATAATTTTTAAATATTAATTGAATATCTCTTCCCTATTTGATGAGCGGATAGCTAAATAATATGTTTTTCTAAAATGGGGATATTCCATAAATATTTTGCGAAAAGATACTCATCCCTGCATGTCGTGCGACCCACAAGGATTTTTTGATGACACAGTCATCATTATGTAAGCACAAATTTTTGCGATAATGCTATAAACTCGGGGTTGATGTTGATGTACGCTGCGCCTTTTCACTTGACGGAGCCCCCTTATTTAAGCTTACTTTCTTAGAACCGTTACCTAATCGTCGTCTTTCACAGCCTCCAAAAGGGTGTCACTTTGAGGAAACTTCTCCCAGCCAAGTTCATTGGGATTTCCAACGAAAATGACGACAAATTCTTGCGCAAGCATTTTAAGTGGTGCCTCACTGTCCATTTTTTGGGAGGGGATATTATCCTGGACGAGGATGAAACCTGGACTGTGGAAAATGGGGTTGATTCCGACAATTCCGTAGTCAGTTCGACCCAATGAGTGAAAGGTATTTACTCTCTTCTTGATATTTGGTAGCGGACTCCGCGGGGTGGAATAAGTGACTGGCATCGCGAGGGGCTCCGACACAAGCGATTTCATTTAACGGCTTTTGTACCCACCGGCATCCACCTTATATCTCTTGTACAGTAGGTGATTGAGCTTTGTGACCTGAGTTCTCGCGGTAGAGGGAAATATAGAGGTTACTGTGGTCGTAGGCGAATACTAAGCGCGCTTAAATAACACCCAGGCGGGTGCAAGAGTCCATAATTGCAAGAATCGCCACCATACTTTGGGTGTGCATGACTCGCTGAACGTGCAATCGCGTGTTTGCTAGATCCAGATTCGAAATCGCCACAAAACCAAAAGGGATCCTTGGGTGTAGTACCAGGTCAAACTCGTGTACGCATTGAATTAAAATTGAAAGCCTTATCATGGATTGGGTTACAATACCTTATCTTACCCCATTATCCTGGATATGGAGTCGGACGGACATCCAGGAACACTTATCCAACCGGAAAACAAGTAAGTACGTCTTTATTCCGCAGAAGTTGTCAGCGATGTATCGAAATATAAATGATGGCTTGATTCTCAACGGGTATCCTGCTTACGGTGAGTACCGTACCTACTTTCGACATGTTGTCGATTTCATTCCATGTCGAGTTGCCTCGAGGCTGTCTTAATTTAGCCCGCAGGGCACAGCACATGAGCGCTATCGACTCTACTTGTCTGGTTTCAAGCAACCAGCGGTGTCAACCACGGAAGCAGTAGTTTGCGGATCAACTTTTGGGGAACATTGTCGGCGTCAACGTCAGACTGCGGCCAATTTTTTCTCGGTGGACGTGAGTGCAAGTACGTCCTTGTCCTCGAGGCTTCAGGGAGCTCGAAGGAGGTACTGCCACAAAGAATAAAGAGGTCCCCAATGGATGTATGTCCTTAATCGACCTTCGGAATAGATCCTTAATGAAGAGTCGAGCGGGCAAAGGTGACCATAGTTAGAATACGGAGCTTCATTGAACAGTTAAAAATATAAAGGGAATCAGTTTGTTGAACGCACCTATACTCGGTGCCCACATTATGTATTGTTGCGGCCAAGGTGGATGGGGAATTTGTGAGCTTCACGGGGGTAGGGAAAGATATGGATATATTTCCCCATAGTCGGCGTATATATATCACCTCCCAGATGCATGATGAAGGTCGCGAAGGAAACTAACTCCTCCAGTGACCCAATACATCCCACAGCCTCGTATCTTTTCGGAGCGGGTACAAGTCGGTGGATGGCGCCCGTTAATAGGCCAAAGGGGCCACTGGATGACCTAATTGTTCAAAAGGGAGCGTCATGTGGGAGGATAGAATGGAGATCTATTTTGGAAGACCGGGGAGATGGTTGCGGAGATTCGCCGAGTTCTGAAATATTCCCTGTTTCGATAGTTGAACATGTACCGATGGCGCAAGTCCAAGAAGAGCGGACAATGGGAAATCGTTGTACATAAACGAATGGAGATACATGATAACGAGGGAGCCGGGGCGGCCCTGGACGATCGGGGTCGCGTCGCGGTCACGTGGTAGTTGAATCCGGTTGTTTTCTGCGCTTTTTTTAATTCTCGTTTCTCTGCGACACATTTATTGTTCTATGCTACTTGTCCCTTTACCACCATGACTTCTCCCTTCCTCGACAACTACGAACCGCTGGACGTTATTGGAAATGGCTCCTTCGGTATCATCCGCAAAGTACGACGGAAAACGGATGGTTTGGTATGTGCTATTGGTGGCACTTTCGTGTTCCCAGGCTCACCGCTGTTTCTCGCAGATATTCGCGCGCAAAGAACTCAACTTTGAGAGGATGAGCGAGCGAGATAGGAAGCAGATTGTTGCAGAAGTGTGCGTCCTGACCGACTCGTGTAACTTCATCACCGACTGACAGCAACGAACGCGTAGAAACATTCTCAAGGACCTCCATCACGACCACATTGTACGATACCACGACAGATACGTCGACAGAGACGCTGGAATTCTCTACATCCTCATGGAGTACTGCGGCGGTGGCGACCTCTCCACCATCATCAAGCAAGCGACGAAACAAAACCGACCCATACCCGAAGACACCATCTGGCACTACTTCCTCCAAATCCTCCAAGCGTTACACCATTGCCATCATCCGAACGGCCATAGTAGATCAGGGAGCGGGTCTACGATCAATGGCGGCCCTATCGACGCGGAAGGAGGCTCCCGGCGAGTTCAAATTCTACATCGCGACCTTAAACCCGACAACGGTTGGTCTTCGTCTACACCCCAAACTATTCTTTTTCTAATTATCATCCAGTATTTCTCGACGAGAACAACACCGTTAAACTCGGGGATTTTGGCCTTTCAAAAGCACTCGCACAGACGAGTTTCGCAAGCACCTATGTTGGGGTACGTCACTGGCCAAGGTCCGATTCCCGCATACACTCATCTATTTTTGAAAGACTCCATACTACATGTCACCTGAGCTGATGCAAGAGAAGGCCTACGACTCTAAATCGGACATTTGGTCCCTGGGTTGTCTTATATACGAACTCTGCGCTCTCAAGCCTCCATTCCACGAAGCCAAGACACATTCTGAATTGAGCATTTTTATTCGGTGCGTTCGCGTTTGCATCTCTTTCCTTCTTTTTCGTTGTTCATTTGTCGGACAGTAATGGACGCATACCACCGCTTCCTCGAGGATACTCCCAAGCACTTACGTCCGTTATCAAATCCATGCTGAACCTCAATGTGAGTAATACCCAATTTGTTACCGATTATTCATTACCAACCCGGTCTCTAGCCTGCTATGCGCCCATCCGCCGCTCAACTCCTCCAACATGAGCGACTCGAGTTATTCAACCGACTGGCCGACGCTGAGAAAATGCAAGTCCTATCCACTCTCACCCATCCAATCTCCGTATTAACCCCCTTTTCTCCCTCAGGTTCTCGGTCGTCAAGGCGCATCGCGCCACTGTAACAGCCAAAGAACGCGAAATTCTTGCGCGGGAACAGACGCTTCTCCAGAACGAACAACGGCTAACGGCACTCCTCAACCAGAAGGACCAGGAAATTACGTCCCTCCAACAACTTGTATCGCAGATCCAACACCAACAACAGCAATTCTCGCGACAGGATGTGGAGGTCGCCGTTAAGCAGGCTGTTGCCCGACGGGAAGAGGAGCTGCGCATATTGGTGGTGAAAAGGGAGGAAGAGGTCGCTGTTGCTATCGCGAAGCGTGAGGAGGAGATCATGGAAGCTGTACGCAACCGCGAGGCGGAGGTGGATGCTGCGTGTCTCCAGCGCGAGCAGCTGATTAAGAAGGAGGTCGACGAACGGATTCAATGGGTCCTCGCCAGGGAAAGCGAGTTGAAGGCGGAGGAAATACGGCTGGAGGTGGTGAAGAGGGAGTTGGAGGAGAGCGCGAAGAAAGTGCAGCAGCAAAGCTCGGCGACCACGACAACGGCGAAAGGTTTGTTAAGCTGTCTCATTCGAGTTTTCGTCCTTACTTATGAGTTCGAAATTTATCCTGTAGGCCGGAAGGAGAAGAGCCCTCTTGAAGAGGTAAAGAACCTGCTCGAACCGACCACTAGGACGACACAAGTTACTCCCGTTCAGCAACAACGCAGGCGGAAGCCTGAACCTCAACTCGCATCTCAACCCACCCCTTCTACCTATCATATCGCTGCGATGGAAACACCCATTTCGCGCCCCATTCAGATGGATTACATGCCCTCTGCGATGAAGGGCGTCGTTCTCACTTTGACAGGCGAAATTCTCTCCACACCTTCACCCGCTGAACTTGTCAACTTGTTCAACCGTTCTCCGAAGGTCGGGCTAAATTTCGGCAAGATCTTTGACTTTGAAGAGGGCGATAGCGGAGAAAAGGACAGTTCAGAACGACGTGATGACGGGGCTGCCAGTCCGCCCCCTAGCCCGAGCTCGAGGAAGGAGAGGGAGAAAACAAAGGATAAAGACAAGGACAAGGACGACGCATCGTCGGAGAATTCTACATCCTCGTCTGGGACGAGTGCGTCGAACACAAGAAAGCAGCAAGCTGTCGCGGCGGCACCTCCACCGACGAGGATTCGCCGACCCTCGATACGTTCTTCCCATCGTGCATCACGAAGTCAACCGGCAACGTTGCCTACGTCTACGTCGGATCCCGCTGGTTTCAATATCAACGGTGATAGTGCGTCGACTTCAATCGGGCACAGTCAGGCCAAACCCCTTCCTCATCCTCATTTACGACCATCGAGTAGTAGCTCCAATCTCGCGGCGGCAGCGACGGCTGCTGCCAGGTCACTACCTATTCCAGTGCCGAGGAGCCATCCCTCGCCCGAGTATGATTTTGCGGACGAGGAGAATCTGCCTAGTCCATTTTTGAAGAGGGTGGATAAGGCGGCGGCGGCAAAAGCTGCTGCTATTGCCGCTGCGTCGATTCTTTCGAATCCTTCGAATGTGTCGCCGACCTCTGGACCGAATTCAAGTTCCAAGGGAACCCAGTCGACTGATAGCGGACCAGGATCGTCGTCGTCATCGAAGGTGAAGAGGCGAGGGAGCAGTGGGTTGTTGCTGAGGGCTGTTGCTGCTGCGAACAGTACTCGACGAGGGACCCCGTCGACGTCGTCTTCGACCTCCATCGGTCCGCCGAATGCGAACAGCGTTGGGATGGAGAACGAGGGCGAGATGATGACCTCCGGTTCATCGGTGGGTGAGGTGGGTGGCGTCGATGCGAGACCTTCGTTGGCGAGTGCGCGCAAGGCAAGTGAGGAGGCGAGGAAGGCGCTTTTACGGCCGTGATGGACTTTTTTCCTCTATTTTCTTATTTTTTTTTCAGTTATGTATTTGTTCTCGACCCTTCCTTTCGTATTCACCGTCTTTCTTTTCTTTTGTTGTTATTTTTCCTAGTTCGTTCTTTTTCCTTTGGGTTCGAGACACACATTATGACATTTGTACATGATCACGATTCAATGAATGAGACGCATAGTTATGGACCCAAGTGGTTTCATTGTAGACTATCACACTATATATGTAGATCGGTATGCTAATGACACCGAGGTTATTAATAAAACGTTGACTAAGTATGTGGCCATCACCCAAGCAGCAGTCGTGAACTCTAGTGTCAGTCCAGTACCCATCCAACACCGAGTCACTTTCTTCGACAGTGGCCATTCAAGTTGTTCCCTCCCCTGAGCAAAATATATTCTGGATGATTTGCCCCTCAATTTTCCCAGCCTTCTTACGCATATTTTCCTCCGCAGACCACAGGTCACAACCAGGGCTGATCGCTGACGGAAAGAACGTTATTCCTTCAACCCAGACTCCCTCACTCGTCGCATTTCTGGCACCATTCCTCGATGTCTTCAAGCTTCACTGCTCCTTACAATGTCACCATCAGCAACGATTCTCCTACTATTACCTACTTTCCATACAGAGACGGGCCAGTGAGCGGAGGGTGGAATTTGACCTGCACCAACTCAGTCGAAGCAACTTGGATTCCCCATAGTTATTGTTCCGGGGCAAGTTCGCATCGTACGACATACGTTGGTGCGAGTTTGCTGATTGAATTTGAAGGAACCGCTGCGTGAGTCTTTAATTCTGTTGTGAAAATACCACAGAATGGACACTCACAGATTTAGCTCAATAGATATCTATATGGGAAAGCTAGTGCAAGCTCGTTCGTGATGGAATTGGACGGCCAGACCAGCTATTCGTCGCCCGGCGACCCATCAATTGGGCTGCTCAGCAAAACTGAAGGACTTACCTTCGGCAAACACAGGCTGTTCCTCAATGTCACCCAAGGAGCAACTGTTTCATTTTCGGAAGCGGTTCTTACGGTCGGTGTTGGGAACACAAACAGGTTGGAAGTTTCAATTCGCTGGCTGACCTACACTAAACTCTTTCTCAGCGGTGCTTACAATCTACGGAACCGCACTTTGGTCCCGTTTACTCAAGCTAGTGATGGCCTTTCGACGCTCAATCCACAATTTACATACACGGGCTCATGGTATCCCGCAGTACCGGGAATCCTTGGGGCTACGGGAGCGGTGGCATATCCGCGCCAACACACGAGCCAAACAGGCGCCTACGTGACGTTCAATCTTGATCAGACCTCTGCATTCTTAATTTACGGCCTCATCAACTTTGATCTTGGGCCATTCAGTGTTACACTTACGCCTCCCCTGGACTTGGCATTGCCCGTAATGACCTTCTACAATTCAAACGCACACTGGATTAGCCTTGACCGGGTTATGTATTGGGCGTCGGGTCTAGACCGTGATAAAGAATACTCGGTCAAGATCACCAATCTCGGGGAAGGCACCATGCCTTGGTGGGATTTCTCCCATATTGACATCATTGATGCGGGATCCACGTTGAGTTTATCTTGGCTGTCGCCTGCGAAAGGTTGCTCACTTGTTCGCCTTCAGGTCAGGAGGTGGCAGTCCGAAGGGTAAGCCTAAAGTTTCGGTTGGTATCATCGGTGGAGCTGCAGTGCGTATCATCTCCCATTGAATGAAAGAACTTCACTTATCGATGAAGCCAGGCTGGTGCCGTTGTTCTCCTCCTTTTGTTACTCGCCGGGTTCGTTTGTCTGCGGAAGCGCAGGTGTGTAGACGCTTCCTTTTGGACGGTTTTGTGACGCTAACCATATTTAGGCGTTTAAAACCTGCAACTACAAAGATCGACTTTGCCCCGGAGAGTCAACGTCCCTCTGATTACTTCATTCCTCAAGCTGCCCAGAATGTTCCATATGACCCCTACGGTTCTACTCCGCATGAATTCACGCCTGTTCTCCCAGGTCAACTTTATTCCTATCTTGAGTTGTTTATATTCATCTTAAACGTTGCCACCAGGATCTCCGGGCGTATATAATCCACTCCAACAACCTCTGATATATACCGGCCGTCCTGAAGTGTGATCCACGCAGTTCAACAATGCTGCCTTGCCTCCACCACCTCTGTCGTCGTTGCCGCCGTCGCCACCACCACCTGTCATCATCAAGGCTACCGTATCAACCTGGCGAATTGGTTGCGCCGTTGTGGAATGAGTCCGAAACCGTCCATTTATGCCAGCAGCAGTCAAAAAGGTCCAGCTCAGCAATCGGGAGGGTTTCGGTTTGTTGAAGAAAAGGACGCAGGGACTCTTTCTCCCCCAGAAGAAAATGTCGTCAGACTGCCGCCAGGTTATAAGGAGGCATGGAGCCAGGATTATAGGTATACCGTATGGTGTTACAGTTCAATTTATTTTTCCCTCTCGCTGCGAGTCCTCGCTTGATCTGAAATGTTTCGAGGAATTAGTGACCCGTTCGCACCTCACATTGAATGTATTACCCCTTTATGTATATATAGTGCGAGATTCGACGAGGATTTCCGGTGGGCCGGAGCGAGCGAGCGATTCATTGATATTTTCTCACCACTACTTGATATATTGTCAAATTACTTCCATGTTGTTTCGAGGAGGCTCAACAGAAATAAAATGTGGGGTTACATTTGACGGGCCATCGATACTAGGGTGCATTCATGTTCCAGTCAACCATCATCCTCCAATAATAAAGTACAGGCCATCGTCGACATCTTGTACGCAGAAATTATCAAGGTCCTACCAATGCATTTTATGAGGTTAACATTAGGGGTCTAGTACCGCAGCAACGAGACAACAGGATAATTATCCGCCTAAATATGGTTGTTCTGGGTGAGTAGAACATCAGAAACCCCGACGACGCTAACATCATGAATGACTACAATCTGCAAGCAAGCGAGATCGGTTCTCCTTAAGGTTAATCAAACCCACAATATCTGCCACGACCTGAGCCTCGGCGTTGATGAATGCTCAAAGACAGAAATCGGAAACTAAGAAAAAGAACATACGGCAAAGTTGTTTTTGACACGAAGGTGACATCCGATACCCACGCTGCTGAAGAGGGCCGAATCCCTGTTTTTTTACAGCATTTTCGTGGCGGGCAGATCGTCAGAAATTGAAGCGCCTAGATACCCAACATTAAATTCGTCGAAGTTTCGGATAATGAGATGGGTGGTTTTGCGCCTCTGCGTTTCTGTAATTTTAATCGTCAAGGTTATGTAAATGGTATGAAGTGAAAACTGGCACTTACTGACAACTTACTGAAGGAACGGCCTTGGAACGGCCACTCGAATTTATTTTCCCACGACTAAGACAGTCACGTGGAATCGCAAGCCATTCTGTTCATTATGACAGTGATGACATTCGCCCTCCCCCCTCTTTTTCTTGGTCGAAACCACAGCACAGATAAATCATTTCGGAAGTGCACCATCCACTTGCTCACAAATAGCCCTATTTAGAGGAACATGGGATGAATTATTGTACCCAAACCCAATTCGAGTCGGTGCGCCAAATATCTCATCATCCAATGCAATATTTGACGTCTCTTCTAGTCTAGTCCCGCTGTGGCGTGTTCATCATCGTCTGTGAGTACCCTCCTGCTTCGCTAATCATCACATTTGGTTTTAAAATTTCCCTTGAGACCGCACCCTCCTTCTGACTCTGAATCCTCGTATCTCTGCCCCTCCTAGCCTCCTCACCGCCCTACCGACTGTCATCTCTGGGCCAGAATTCAGCTACGTATGCGAGAATAATTTCATGAAATTCCTACTTTTCACACATAATTCGCTGAAGCATGCGTCCCTGCTCCTCGACAATGTACTTGATATACCTGATGCCAACCACAAACACGACCGCAGGACACATGGAAAACTGGGATGACGATTTTGAAGTAGAGACGTGGAATAACTCACCTCGAAAACAGAAGTTATCTACGCCTCGACAGCGGGATGCAAGAGGAGAGTTGGGACCACGAGTTGAAGTTGGACACGAAACACGACGAGTTGGATCCAGAATTTGGGCGCAGAGATGAAGAAGGGTAGGATTGTCACTTCTCTGCCGCGCTGTGCTCCGCTTTTTCAGTTTGCCTCTGCGAATCCTTCACCAACTGCACCTATGCCGTTCTCCCCCTCAATCAACCAACACCCGGCCATCGCCTGAACTTTTTTCTCGTTCTCCAACGGCCAGCGTGTGTTCCCAAAAATACCAGCCTCACCTATTCGTCATCGACCTCCCTTGTTCATGGTTCCCAATCACGTCCTTCGTCCGGGTTTGCAATGTCACCCCCTTCGCCACCCATACACAAAGAACGAGAGATGAGGCGGTTAAGAAGAGCCGTCTGCGCCCAGAAAGGAGAATCGAGTTGGTCGATATGGCCGGATGGCCAGGGTCCGACGAGGAATGAAAGATCCTCGACGCCGATGTCGGATTTGTCGTCTGTGGATGAGCATCACAGACACCATCATGTGTTCAAGCCGACACCGCCATTGCCTACTCAACCTTCGATTTCGGTGGTGGTTCTGCGCCGGTGTCGACGGCTTCGGGATCTACCACGACCATGCCTGCTACACCTACGAAAGGTGGCGCGACGCTAACCTCCGAGTCGCATCCCTCAACTCGGAATGGTGCTTCTTAACAGCAGACACCCAACACACGCATTGGTTTTTTTGGGCTTCCAGTGCCCAGGCACTTCTTCTGCGCGTCCAAGATCAAGCAGGAACGCGAGTGAGACGAGTCTCAGGCTGGCGGTTGGGTTGCAGCGGAAAAGTGTGATGGAGAATTCGCCATCTCCGTCCCGCCCCGTCCGTCTTCGCCTCTTACTTCGATGCAAGGAGTTTTTTTGCGAAAAAACGCGGGTATCGTATTCAGGAAGACGACCTTCGGCTTAGCTGGATGAATGTACAGGCGGCAGCGGAGAGGACACAGACGCCGATGACACCGAGTAAACTCGTGAAGAGGAAGTATTTGGGGTTTGTGAGGTTGGGATTTAGTGGAGGCAGTATGCATGCGACGGAAGAAAAGCCAGCTATCGCAGGAAAATCTTGTGGCTCGGGGTTGGGATTGGATCGACGTGCTGCGGACAGCGATGAGTCCATGACGAGGAGGATTATGGAGTTCAGTCGCGGAAGAGGCAGAAGTCGTTCTCGAGGATGTTACTGGACTGCGACAAATCCAAGGATCACGAAACGCCTACTGAAGAGGGCTCGAGGATCTCTCCCGCCTCCCTGGCGGTCAATTATCGTCGCGGCTTCCTGAATCATCGGGGTCAACCTTTAGTTCTGCATCATCATCACCAACCGCTCAACCACCCGAGAATTTGCATCTCACGTCGTAACGGATCGTTTCGTAGCGAAACGAGCACAGTACTTCCTTCGTCAGTGGTATTTGGAGGCTCTGGATCCGTTTCTGGATCACATTCGCGTAGCACGGGTGTAGGTGCGCAGGACGCCGTCCGGGAGGGTTAGGCAACGGCCGAAGTTGTGGACGAGGAAGTTGGAGGATGGGAGGCGGAAATGGCAAGGAGATGCAGCTTGGCCGACTGCGCGGAGATCTTTGGTGACGGCGAAAACGGACTCGTGTTTGATTCGATTGGAGGGGAATCACCAGCAGGTTCTGTTACCGCCCACTGAGCCTCAACCGTGCCTTCGCCGCCGCGGATGCTCGCGCAATCTTCTGTGGAGCTGACGACCACGGCTACGCTGTGGGACACTCTCGCCCGCCTTTTGGGGGTACCTTCTTCGCCTTCATCAATCTCGGCGTTGGCGCTGCAACCTGCGTCTCCGTCAACATCGCCGCCTTCGTTGTTTTTACACCGACTGGGTCGCCATAACGGCCTGCATTCCTGAACAAGTGGTGGGGAGTGTGGGGCATTCGCAGGGGAAGCAGAGCGCGTCGTTGGGGAGGGCGACGGCAGGTGGGATGGTTGCGGTTAGGAGTGGCACTAGCGAGAGTGGAGGGGGGAGTGTTCTGAGGTGGACCTCGTCGGATGATATGAATATCCCTGCGAGGATTAGTAAGGCGCGCGTTGGGCTACGAATCCGACGGCATTGGGTATGGTTAAGGAGTTTGCAATGAATATTGAATGTTAGCTTTTTTTTCTTTTCTTTTTCGGACTGGTGTTTTAACTTGAATTTCTCCTATTCAAAACTCAAGGAATTGCAACAGCGTGTTGGATGCGCAAGGTATTATCGAGTCGCATTCTTCATCTTGCCCAACCTTCTACGGCGACGATGGTGCCGCTTCAATAAACGACCTCGACTTCTCCAATCTGAAAGTAAGATGCGCGGGAGGTCGAATACCAATCGTATCGTGGATGAAGTCGCCCAAATACAAGCCCAACGAGACCAACAACTGCAAGGTCAACGAGAACCGTCAACGCAATGCATCCGCGTTTTAAACTGTCAACTCGCAATATCAGATTTCTTGGGAATACGCCGAGTTGTTGGTCGAGTTGGCTGGTGGTGGTGGTGGTGGCGGGGCGTGGACGACAACGAGTTGGGGTGAGGGTTCAGCTCCGCCCCTTGAGTTTCCCGAGCGAAATTTTGGGTGGTGCAGGTGCCGCCGATTCGGGGGTAGGGAAAAAGAGTAGCAGGGTGTGGGCGATCACGCTTGCGGGAGATGAGGCGAAACCTACCCTCGACTTCGGCGTCTATCCCAGCTGCGCTTTCGGCGTCGCCGAGCAGTATGCTTGCAGCTTCAACTCGTGGCCGACGGGCCGACATGATCTCAGTCATCGACAGTTGCTTTTGCTTCGCGAAATGTTGAATAATGCGAACGCGACGGCGGACATCACCCCTGAAGACCTGGATGTCGAGGCGGAGTGGAAGAGTTGGTTGCTCCGAATATGAATGATGAGCGGAAGTGTGGGGATGCTCAGAATAGTACGGTGACGCTTCCTGAGGAGCAAAGGAAGCAGCGAGATGGGAAGACACCGTAGACGTAGTGGGAGGATGAGTCGATACGGGATATATTGGTGGGTGTTGTGCTGGGTCTTCGAATCCTCACATATCCTGTGCACGTTCCATTCTGTCTTCAAAACTAAGTTCTGGGAGCTATTCTGACTCTCCACATCTCCTAGTTCTGGAAAATGGCCAAAGCTATGCCCCATACGGTTGTTCCAAGTGCCTTAAACTGTACTCCCAACGGATGCAAGAGTAAGCGATTATAACCACTTCTGGGGCGATTCTTATTGCGATTCTAAGTCGGTTCTGAGGCTGAGTAGCTCCGCAGTGGATGGGAACGGAGAAATAGGATGTGACAAAATGACATGCTTGGGAGTGACACCTCGAAATTGAAACCGTGCATCCATCGGCGGATGAAGGAATCACCGATTATGACCTACGGAACAGTTCAATGACGCAACCAGATGCAATGAGAGGAAATGGACAAGAAAGAGAACTTCAACTTTCACGTCCTCTTGCCACCCGCAACTCGACATATCACTTGACTCAGGATACAAACCCGAAGAAAGAAAAAGGAGGGAAGTTAGTCAGTACAGCCAAGAGGTGAGCAAGAGGTGAGCAAGGCGATTTCATCGAGTCGGAAAGAAGGAAAGGGTGTTCCTAAGGGGAAAACGATTAGATACAGCGCGTAAAAAAAACCTCTCTTCCCAGGGACCCTGCGCAAGTGGACCTTCGGACGACCCAACAAAGGACAATTGGCGTTAAGCGACTCGAAAAGGGTTGAGCGACACCGTCTGACCCGCTACTTCGGGGGAACATTTGTGGAGTAGTGTTGAGTGGCCTGGCGGGTTGCTGGTGGGTATCCAATCATCAGTAATACTCTTGTCCGAACGAGAGCAGTTAGCCTCTATATGAAACGTTTGCATGAAGGATCGAAGAACGATTGTTTACATAGTGTGGGATTTGGGGAGTTGACAAGGTTAGCTAATCATATCGTTTTCGGTGGTCTCATCGACCATTGCCTCACCACCTATGCCCACCACATTCCGTTAGCTTGGGCAGCTTGGGGTCATAGCATCTCATACACGTGCCTAGCATGCCTACATCACCCATTTTGAACCCTCCTATCTCCCGTGGTCTCTCTCCTCTCCTCTTCCTCCGCATTCTCGAGGAGAATCAGCTCAAAATCAACTCTAACAAATGGTCGAATTTGGCACTGCCGCAATTGGGGCAGGCGTGGCCGCTGTCTATACAGCCGCGACTGGATTTGTTGCGAGGCACGAAAGAGTTCACTCTCTCCAGATAACTCGAATCCGACGCCACATTACTGACTTCGAATTGGCATACGGCAGGGAGAGGTCACGGAGGGGGATTGGCAAGTGTATCTAGCCATCCGCATAGAGTGAGTTGACCGTGTTATCGTGTTCTACTCGAGAGCTAATTAGTAATGCGCAGGCCAGAGCACGGTAGAAAGGATCGGAGTACGAGGAGAGTATTGTGGCGCATAAGGAGACACCTACGTTTCGCTTTGTCACCAATTGGAACAAGAGGCGCCAGAAAAATGAATCATTGCAGAGGGCGAATAGATCGTTACTACTACGTGCGTCATTCGACTCTGATACTGGAACATTCATAACCAACAGCGTCTATGACCATGTCGTACACTTACCGGGTATTTATATCAGGTGCATTAGGCGCATCCGATGGATCATCAGTAACCACTGTGTCCGGGTCACCTCCACGAAGTCGCAGAGTAGCGATGAAGATGACCAATGCATTCAGTCCTGAAGATGTGGCAAACTCCGGCTTACTAGGTCGAGGAATTTAGGCCCGATAAGGCAGGTGCTTAGCTAATTGATCGCCGTGATCGACACGATCGCAAAGCGCTGAGCTCTTGAGAAGAGGGGACGGGCATCCTCAAGAGGAAGGAGAGCTCTGGGGAGGGCGGCACGGCGCCCTGATTGGTGCGGGTGATCCCATGTCTAAGGATCCAAACAGCGCCCCTGGCGTTACCTGGCATGTGCCTCGTGCAGGGTTCGACATCCTGAACGGGATCACTCACCTGCTTTTGGGAACCGCGCTTGCCTGGCAGAGGGCGATTTCGCTCTTTCCTGTGCTGCTGCTGCCTCCCATCCCCTTTTGCAACTAAAATATAAGCGTTCAAGTACAATTAACCTTGCTGAATAAAAATATGAACATTCCGAGGCCAGTTTTTAGTGTCCAAGCATGGAAACTGACGTCCCGACGTTGAATTTAGGAGTTAAGTGAACTTAGGTGAAAATTGGACAGAACCTCAATGACTATCCGCACGTTTTCCGGTCACTTTTTCGCGCATCACTAAATTTCCATATTTATTAGCGGGCTTTGCTTGTCCACGAGTATACAGTAATAGTAGTCGATCACCTATTGGGAGCATCACGGGGCCTCCGTCCACCACACGTTGAAACCGTGAGTAACCAGTACATAACAAGTCAAACGCGGAATCGAATGGATTTTTGAGCGCTTTTCCTTCGTGTCTGTCCGTCATGGCTAGTATACAGTCAGCGCCATCTGAATCCCGGGTGAATGCCTTTGCAAGGCTGCCACCTGCGCCTTCCAAAGAGGAGTCAAATCCAATTCCAGAACCAGCAAAAAATACCGACAACCAAATCAAACCAGGTCAGGCGTGGATATGGGTATTCACAGTGAATGAAATCGCCCTCGTTGCTCTTCAAATCGTCGCCACCGTCGTCGGCGCCATATTCGGGGCTTGGGCTACCAGGTCTTACGATTCAGCAAACATCGCCAACGAGCTGTCCAAAAACTCGCTCTCCTCCAGCCAGACTGCAAACATCCTTTCCGAGGCAGCGCTGAACTAGACATCCGTGGCTAACCAACTGGCTATACTGGCTCTCTGTCAAACTGAGCCAGTAAGTATGTCGAGCATAAAATGCATTTTCAATGAGGCTAACTCGATCCTTCAATTCAATCAAGTTTAACTCAAGTCCTGCATGTTCAGCCGTGCGCACCGCCATCCAATTACCAAGCCTAATGAGTGCTATCATTCCCTCCTTAAGCATCCCGCACGGTTCCAATCCCGCAACAACAATTGTCCCACCTCCAGCTAGTACCTATCCCCCAACAACATTTAATGATAGTACCAATCCCCCAACAGCCTCGGCTACGGTCACTACCAATCCCTCAACAACACTTTCGGCTACGGTTATTCGTCCCCCAACATCCTCGAGTACGGTTACCAATCCCGCAACAACAATTTCCTCACCCTTGAGCACGGTTACCACTAAACCGGGTGAGGAACCCTCTACCGTTGTTATTGGTTTAGGAAAAATAATCGGCATTATCGTCGGTATCGTTGTCTTTATTGCAATCCTTGGTCTACTTATTGTCGGCCGGAGAAGGGCAAGGATGCGTTCAAAGGAACCCTTAGCCAATGTGGAACACTGACCAAAATGGCAGACATTCTGTCATATGATTTCAACGTGGTTTCTTCCTTGTAACATTGTTCGTTTCCATTAGGATTCCTATCCACTCGATTTTTCAGGTATTTAAAATTTTAAGGATATAAAATATTCGATTTATCGTTTATTTTTTATATTTTTACAAAAACTTGGTACTTTCCAATGATTGTGCGCTCGAAAGCTCTTGAGAAGGGCTTTCGAATGGGGTATCTACTTTGTGACTATGTAAGAATTAGGCGCCCAAAAAGCGCAGACGCGCGAAGCCGATCGCGGTAATTAAAATTTGGAAGAACAAACGTAGTCCAACCAGGCATTTTTTAGAAAGCGACACTGGAAAGTTGAGAACGAGTTGACAGTTTAACATAGGTATTTTTAAGTACTAAATCAGCCATGGATGGTTCGCCTACATTAAATAAAAGGAGGGAAGCAAGAAGATTCAACCCTCCAGAAGGAAATGAAAATTTGCAACGAAAGATAGCAAAACCAATTAGAGCAGTAGAAGAATCAACGAGAAGGGAGCACGGAAGTGCAAAACTTTATTATTTATCCCGCGGAACAACACCATCATCAACCAACAACCGCCCGTTCCGCTCCTTACGACGTCGCTCAGCTTTTGGACAACTGTCTGTCGCTGCTAGGAATATATATCTCGAGGATCGCAGGGCAGGTATTGACTTTGTGTTCGAGTAACCCTCGCCTCAAGTGGCCATCGGAAAAGCAGTGCCAATATGCTATAAAATAAACTAAGGGCACACGTAGTGACCATGGCTAAACCTCCAAAGTGTTTCGCCACTCGCCGTCATGGCGAGTCATATGGCGTGGGAACTGGCGAAAGGGTGGCGAGTGGCGAGAGTGCCAAAGAACAGTCTAGGTCAAAATTTA
>Ga0307517_10006939_pt1 | contig 16644 bp, 12 predicted proteins | sample 23_EM_MG_FD_194515 | JGI IMG/M metagenome (GOLD analysis project Ga0307517, IMG submission 194515) | Populus trichocarpa ectomycorrhiza microbial communities from riparian zone in the Pacific Northwest, United States - 23_EM | ecosystem: Host-associated > Plants > Roots > Unclassified | place... | reverse complement strand
TATGAAGATGAGGAGAATGATGATTGGGATGAGGAGGACGATGATGAGGAGAATGATTATGGGGATGAGGAGGACGATGATGATGATGATGAAGGTGAGGAGAATGATTATGAGGATGAGGAGGACGACGACGATGATGATGAGGTGTTGCGATGTCGCGGTTGCACAAATTAATTATCCTATCTTAAATAAACAAGATAGTATAGAACAAGCAAGGGGTCGATCCCATGAGGAAGGTTTAATTCAAATTTTTATGTTGTAAGATATACAATTGGGGAGGTTATGAAGTTATCTAATGGTATGCTATAGTAAACAGAAAGAAACAATTAATGCTAAGTCAAAGAAAACAAAAACTTATCAAGAAAAACAAACTTTGGTCGCAAGAAAACATCCACCTACATAAATCAGAACTGATCATAGAAACGAAACATCAATTTATGCTCTGAATATTTATCTTTTCTTATGTTGATTAGTTAATAGATCCGTTGTATAACTAATCCTAACCATCAAACAACCAAAGTGTCTGCACTCGTAATTTAATTCAATGCAGCCTTAAGAACTAAATGAGTTGATTAATCTAGACAACATAACTGTTCGTAGTCCATTTTTGATTTAATCGATCGAATGTTCTCCCTAAGATTACTAATCGATCGAATGTTCTCCCTAACAATAATATGTTCTCACAATTATTAATCTCAGTTGCTTCACAAGTTTATATACCACAACTCCAGTTTTAATAGCAAACTTAGCAATAGATTGTTCACAATAATAACTTAGAATCCGCTCTAGCAATTAAAATAAACAATCATAGGAAATAAGCATAGAAGAACAAACATATTCATTCATCATATAAACTGAAAAGAAAAGGTAAAATAAATCTCACAGTTCTTGAAATTCGAAGGTTTATGTGTCCTTGCAACCAAGAAAAAGAATTTAGCTTTGCATGTCTATTGAACAACTAATAAAAAAGAAAGAAGAATGCATGATTTTGGGTTATGTTGGAGAAGGTGTGTTTTTTCTCTCTTGGCTGGTCGTCCTCTCTTTCCTTTCTCTTTTTCTTTTTATATCCTAGGAAACCCTAATCCTTTTTCTACAAAATAGTCATTTTCTAAGTAGACAATTTACATTTAAGTATTTCCTAAAAAAGGGTGAAAAAGCCTTGCATAAAATCTTCAAGCTTTGACTTTTGACTTAGAGGAGCTAAATTGCCGAAATAAAGACTTGGATGTCAGTTTAGATGTTTGAGAAGTACTTTGGACTTGTTTCTTCACAAAACCTGTCCGCTGACAGAATTCATGTGTCATCTTAGAAAAATCATATCTCTCTCATATGAGATTGTTTTCTACTGACATTTGGTAGGATGATAGGACTTCGAGTTAGGAATCCAAAACAATTAAGTTTGTATCAAATTGACTTTTGTAACTCAAGATATTCAAGTCGGAATGGACAAAGGTCAACATTGCCAGAATGCGAGATTTATCTTTGAAGGCTGCGATTTCCATGCTCTTTTTTTATTATTATTCTTGCCATATATGCATAGAAAGGTATGGATATTAGCTTTCTAATTCTACTGGAATTATTTCGTTTCGACCTCTAAAGCTCAAGCTCTGCACAAAACATCGTCTGAAGGTCAAATTTGTCAATTATCTCCAATTTACTTTTTTTTGAATCTTTCATCCAAAAATGCCTTCAAAACATAAAACAAAAAATATCAAGGCATTTTATATATAAAACATAGGCAAAACACTAGGTAAATATAGGTAAAACTATCGAATAATATGGTTGTATCAAATATCCCCACACTTAGCTCTTACTCGTCCTTGAGAAAGGATGTACAAAATCAAACTTCACTCAATAAATAAAATAACTATGACTAATCTCTTAATCCCTCATCAATGTCTAAGAATATATGCATTATAAATAAGAATACAATCAAGAAGGGTAAAGAGTATAGATTTTTATGAATTCATTTGCATGTAAACTTCGAAACTCAATTAATCGTTTGGATTTAAATCAAATCTATGACATGCCAAAGTGATAGGTCCTTTCATTGATGTACACTCCAACACTCAAGTGTTTAAATCTCTCAAATCCGATCAATGAATATGTTTTACCATAAGCTTGCTCTTCAATCTCATCTCCATTTCTAACATATTACAAACAATGCATGAATCTTTTCGGTTATAATGGGGCTAAGGTTAAGACATGGTAAAAGAAAGTAAAAGAAAAGGCTAAAACCAAAGGAAGTAGAGCATTCTAAAAAGATAATCTTTCAAACAAGATATCCCATCAAAGCACGCAAATTTTCCATCTTTAAGTACCAATACTTAACTTCTTTTGATTTCAAGCTCCATCAACATAAAATTTTAAGAACTATGAACATAATGGAACACTTCTCTTTTCTTTTCTTTTCTTTTTCTTTTTTTTTCTTTGGCAACTTTGCCCATTTTTTTCATCAAGCATCACTTTTTCTTTCTTTTCACATAATTGCCAACCATAATCTCATGAGATATCAACAAGTACATGCTCTACTAATCCTGGGCTAGGGGAAAAGGAAAACATATAAAAAGTTAAGGTTTACACATGGGTAAAGCAAAGAAAAGATAAACAAGCTCAAAACGGGCTCACTAAGGATAATACGCTTTGGTTGGCTTTTTGGCTCAAGTGATTAAAATTCATAATGCCTTTATCATCTTCATGTACATATATAATGCGAATGTAATCTCAACAAGATATGAAGCAAGTTCTAGAGATACAAATAATTGAAAGAATGCACAATCAAAGAATATATAATGTTGAAGGCTCAAAAGCTTGCATTGATATAACACTATAAAGTCAACATGGCATGTCTTCAAAGTCAATCCCTAAACTAATTAAATGTTAAAACTTGAATGCACACTCATTCATTCGATTTATATCTTCATGTATCTCAACTAATTCTTATACATAATACTCATATTCTCATAAACCAATGAGAGTTCAAAAGATCAAACATATATATATTTTTTGAAACAACAAAGAAAATCAAAATTCTCCCAATACCCCCACACTTTAAACACAACATTGTCCTCAATGTTGAAATAAAAGAAAAGAAATATAGGAGAATGACAAAAATAAAGTAAAATGCGAAAAATAAAAGATAAGAGCAAAATAAAGCAAATCTAATTTTTTTTTCTTTTGCTAGGTTGCCTCTCAGTAAGTGCTTTTGTTTTATGTCATTGGTTCGATATGTTGCATGCTCATTCATCATATATTGGTTCGGCTAACTCTATAGAAGTGGTGAGTTCTGTCGTCCAACCTTCGTAGAAAGTTTTCAAAAGATGCCCATTGACTGTCGCACCCGGACATCGCGTCGGCCTTAAAATTTTCTTGAATTGTGGAAAAAAAACAGATATCTGGCATCTTGTTCTTTTAGGGAAAAATGTATTGTTTAAGGAGTTGCTACCTAGTATTATGGTCACTAGAAACCCTAACTGGTCAACATAGATTCTATGGTACGGGACTGGTTACATAAAAGGGAAGATATTATCACCCCTTAAACGTTCTGCCTGAGGCAGACTGCATTGCTGGTTTTGTCTTAAATTGCTAAACATTTATTCGCTTATGCTATGATGATTTGTTTATAATATTCCTAACTCTGGCGCCAATGAATATTCGATTCCGAATAATTCCAACTCTAGCGTTGGTAAAAATTCCACCACGAATAATGCTAACTCTGGTGTTGGTAAAAATTCGTAGCTACAAAAAAATCAGTATATTTTCTTTTTCTTTTTTTTTATTTCTGATTGATATCAGTGAATAAATTGACAAAATACATTTTTCCTAAGACATGCAAAAGTTTTATTTCTACACTTTATAATTTTTTTATTTTTATTTTTATTTTATTTGTTTTGGGCTGGGCCCAGCTCAGCCCACATGGGCTAGGCTAGACCCAGCCAACAAGGACACACGCTCAGCACGGTGGGCGTAATTAAAATTGCAAGTGCACAGTGCCTGTGTAATTAAAGATGGAAAGAGAAGGAAAGATGCAAACTTACCTGGTGCAGCTGCGGGGTGAAGACGAAGACGATGGTGACGACCGGTTAGCTCTGGCCGGCAGACACTACTTCCTCTCCTCTGCTCCTTCTTCTACGTTCTTTTTTTTTGCTTTCTTTCTGTGTTGGATCCCTCTGCTCTGTCTCTTCTGCGCGTCTTCTCCCTGCTCGTTCGTGCTCTCTGTTTTTCTTTGTGTTCGTCTGTTCGGAGGGGGACTATGATGGTAAGGGTCCTGGTGCTGCGGGTTGGCTGGACCCAAGCTTTCTCTGGTTCTGTTTTTCTTCTCCCTTTTTCTGTGGCCTTCTCCGGCTTCTATAAAGCCAGAGAATGGCCTTTCTTCCCGTGTTCGTGCCTCACGATCGTGAGGCACGAAAGCCTCTGTTTCTTTGAGAAGAAACAGGGGCAGAAAATTTGCTCTCCTCTGTCTTGTTCGTTTCCCTGTCCTTTCCCTGTTCTCCTCCCCGTTTTTTTTTCGTCTCTCTCTGCCCAGCCTCTGTTTTTTTTTTTGTGTTCCTTTTCATTCCGGTTTCTTTCGTCACTCTTTCTTGTTCCCTGCCGTTCGTGGCCTTTTTTTCCCGTCCCCCGTGCGCATCCCTTCTCTGGCTTTTATAGTCGGAGAATGGCATGCGTCTCCCTTGGTAATGAAGACTCAGGACCGTTATTGCAGGAGTAGTGATGGCAGGGGCGTCCGTTTCTCTGGTTTGGTGAGCGGAAGAAGACGAACGATTCTCTTTGAAACGACGCCATTCGATTGTTAATGGCCATTTGCGTTTTGGTCCTTGAAGTTTTGAAATTTTCGTTAGCAAGTCCCTGGATAAACTTTAATTGGACCCCTGCATTTCAGCGTATTTTACAAAACAGTCCTTGAACTCTAATCTGTTGCAATTTTGCCCCCAATTAATCCCAAACTTTGGTATTTCTTCAATTAAGTCCTTGATTTTATTAATTCAATTAATTCCAAACTCAATTAAGTCTCAAAACTTATCAATTCTTCAATTGAACCCTTGATTTGATTAATTAAATTAATTTCAAGCTCAATTAACTCTCAAAACTTATCAATTCTCCAATTAAGCCCTTGATTTGATTAATTAAATTAGTCAAGAGTTTAACTAAATCTTTAAACCTCCAATCATGTTTTCCTTAACCCAAATTCATTCTTTATTTTATTTTTATTTGTTTTTTTTTTCACCATCATTTTTCATTCATTCATCATTTTTTTTAACATTTTTCAGTAAATAATAATTATTATAATTAAAATAAAAGGGTAAAAAATTGGGTGATGACATTGACCTTAAGCACTTTGTTTGTTTCTAAACTTGTAATTTCAACTACACCATAAGGAAAAACAATAGAAACAACAAAGGGTCCAATCCAACAAGAGCGCAACTTTTCAGGAAAAAGTTTCAAACATGAATGATAAAGGACTTTGTCGCCAATATGAAACTCCTTTCTTGTAATCATTCGGTCATGAAGATTCTTCATCTTTTCTTTGTAAATCCTTGCATTATCATAGGCATCATTCCAAATATCTTCCACCTCTTGCAATTGCAACTTTCATGCAATCCCAGCAGCATCATAATCCAAGTTACATTGTTTAATGGCCCAAAAAGCTTTGTGCTCAAGCTCCACTGGTAGATGACATGCTTTTCCATAAATCATCTTATAAGGTGACATTTCTATAGGTGATTTGTAAGCAGTGCGATAAGCCTAAAGTGCAACACCAAGTCTTAGACTCTAATTTCGGCGGTTAGGTTGCACTGTTTTCTCCAAAATGGACTTGATTTCTCGATTTGAAATTCCAGCTTGGTCATTCGTTTGAGGATGGTAGGTTGTGGAAGTCCGATGAGTCACATGATATTTGGGTAATAATGCTTCCATTGAACGATTGCAAAAATGAGTGTCACGATCGCTAATAATAGCTTTAGGGATTCCAAACCTGTCAAATATGTGAGTCCTGACAAAATCTAAAACAACCTTAGCATCATTAGTTCGTGTGGCTTTTGCCTCAATCCATTTAGACACATAATCAACAACAAGAAGGATATAAAGATTACCAAAAGAAGAAGGAAATGGACCCATAAAATTAATACCCTAAACATAAAAAAAATTCACTTACAAGAATCTTCATTAAAGGCATTTGATTTTTATGAGTGATATTACATGTTCTTTGGCATTTTTCACATGATTTGCAAAAGTGATATGCATCCTTAAAAATAGAAGGCCAATAAAGACCACTTTCAAGTACCTTACGAGTCATTCTTTTTACTCCAAAATGCCTACCACAAGAATGATAATGACAAAAAGTGAGAATGGAATGAAATTCATCTTGTGGAACACATATCCTAACCACTTGATCCGCACAAAATTTTCACAGATAAGGAGTGTCCCAAAAATAATATTTAACATCAACTCGTAACTTGTCTTTTTAGGATTTAGACAAACCTGGAGGGAATTCTTTGGTGACTAAATAGTTCACCAAATCAGCATACCATGGTCTTGTAGAGGAATGTAACACATACAACTGCTCGTCGGGGAATGTCTCTCTTATTGTTTCAGTTTGTATATTCTTGGTCCTTAGTCGACTCAAATGATCAGCCACATGGTTTTCGACACCTTTTTTTATCTTTGATCTCAAGATCAAATTCTTGTAAAAGTAGGATCCACCTAATCAATCTCGGTTTGGACTCCTTTTTCTTCAAAAGATACCTCAAAGTTGCATGGTCAGTAAAAACAATGACTTTTATACCAAGTAAATATGACCTGAATTTTTCTAGAGCAAACACCACTACAAATAGTTCATTTTTAGTTATATGGTAATTGCATTGCACTCCGTCTAACATGCGAGAGGCATATGCGATAACATGCAAATTCTTCCCTATTCTTTGCCCAAGTATAGCCCCTACCGCATAATCACTCGCATTGCACATTATCTCGAAAGGCTCATCCTGGTTTGGTGGTTGGATGATAAGGGAAGATGTGACACGCCTCTTAAGCTCATCATGGGCATCTTTACATGCTTGATCAAACACAAAATCCATTTATTTGACTAATAATTTGCACAAGGATGTTGTAATCTTCTAGAAATCTTTGATAAAGCATCGATAGAAACCTGCATGGCCAAGAAAAGAATGAACTTCCCTCACGCATGAGGGGTAAGGCAATGATGAAATAACATCTATTTTAGCTTTATCAATCTCTAATCCACGCGAAGACACAACATGTTCAAGGACTATTCCTTTTTCTACCATAAAATAACACTTTTCATAGTTCAAGACAAGATTAGTTTCAATGTATCTTTTCAAGAATAAAGATAAACTTTCCAAACACTTATCAAAAGAATCACCATACACCATGAAATCATCCATGAAAACCTCAATTATTCTTTCAACATAGTTAGAAAAAATACTCATCATGCATCTTTAAAAAGTTGTGGGTGCATTATAGAGACCAAAAGGCATTCTCCTATATGCATATGTACCAAAGGGACTAATGCCCTTGATGTTGACTAAAGTCCATCCAATGGCCGTTTTGTGATCGCACAACAACTTCACAAGTTTTTTCTCTTGCACACTTGTCAAATCTTTTGCTATGATAATAGGAAGGTTATTGTTGTCGCCAATGAATACATACTTTAAATATTTGCCAAATATTCAGTCAACCTGAGATCCCGATCTAGTGATCCCCTTTAACCAGAACCAAAATATAAAATAGCTTGGCTAACTTGAAATCTCAATCTGGCGATCCCCTTTAACCAGAAGCAATAGCTTGGTTAACTTGAGATCTCATATGATAATTCTCTTTAACTAGAACCAAAATATAAAACATCTCGACTAACCTAATATCCCAATCTGACGATTCTCTTTAACTAGAACCAATAGCTCAGTTAACCTTAGATCTCATCTGGCGATCCCCTTTAACCAGAACCAAAAGGTTGCCTTCAGCTCAGTTAACCTGAAATCTCAATCTAGAGACCCCTTTTAACCAAAACCTTGGTCTTTGTCTCTAGCTCAGTCAACTTGAGATCCCCTTTAACCAAAACCAAAATGTTGCCTTCAACTCGGTTAACCTGAAATATCAATCTAGAGACCCTTTTTTAACTAGAACCTTGGTCTTTGTCTTCAGCTCAGTCAACCTGAGATCCTATCTAGTGATCCCCTTTAACTAGAACCAAAATGTTGCTTTTAGCTCGGTTAACCTGAAATCTCAATATAGAGACCCTCTTTATGAAACCCCAGGAAAATAAAAGTTGTGTAAATTGCAAACTAAATAAATGGGGAATAAAAGTGAAGAAATTTATGCATAGGTTTAAATAAAAACAGGAATTCAGAAATTTTTGGATATAAATTTCTGTATGAAATATTTCGAGACATTATAAATTAACCTAGAAATGTTGAGGGTTGGATTAAATTAAAGAAAATAAACTAAACTAAAAGTTGTGGGGTGAAATTATAAGAAATGGAAAGAGGTATAGCTTAATTATAAGAAGAAAAAGATGTGGGGGCAAAAACAATAATACACTTAAAGGAAATGAGGCCTAAATGCAAATAAAAAAATTATAGAGCATAAATACTCCTCTTCTCACTAAAAATCTGCAACAACCATAAGAAAAGAAAAGAGGGAGTTTTTGTATCCATTCTTGCAAATCAATAGAGAAACACCAAAATTTCAAGAACCCATCCAAGATTAAGGGTTTATAGGTAGAATAAACATTTGTGGGACAAGGATTAACATGAAAATTTAAATAAGAAGAGAAGAGGGAGGGTCGGCTGTCATTAGAAAAAAAAGTGGGAGTTGAAAATCTTTGACTGGTTAAAGATTGAAATCTTGATTCTTTTTTTTTTTTATCAAATATAAGAAATTGTATAGATCAAAAGTGAAACAAAGCTGGAAACCAGCAAGTCAGAATATACAGTTATGTACATATAAGCGAGCAAAGGGAAGAGGCTCCCTTGAGCAAATAAATACAAACAAAAAGGGGATATGCTCTCTGAACAAAGATATCAAAACCAACAAGCAACAAAATCTGCAAACAGGTGCCAAAAAACCATTAATTAAACCTCAGCTTCCAACAATGCAATCAACAGCAAACCAATCGGGCAGTTGACCCAACCAGTATCACAAGACAGAGAAAAGCATTTCCTACAGCATCGAACAACAAACCAAAAAAATCATGACCATATAGCAACCTGGCATGAACAACAGAACCAGCAGCGTAAACACCCAAGCAGCCATAAGCTTAACAGAACAACACCAATGGGAGCACGTGAAACTCCTTCAAACACAGCAGTATACCAGCAAAGCAGCCAGGTAGAGCAAAAGTTACAAAAGTAAACCCAGAAGGGAATTCAGTAGCATCAAGCCTCCCAAACAAGAGAGAAGGCATTGGAAATAAGCAAAATGAGTAGCAATGGCAATGACAACCCATGATATCCAGAAACAAGCAATTGGGAAGCATAACAAGGCCAGAACCAGATACCCTTGTGACAACTTGAATGAAGATAGGACCAGCCAATTCAGACGAGGCTTAGGCGTACCAGCCAGGACTTCCCAACACAGGGACAGTCAGTACAAACAAGCCAGAGCACAAATAGCCAACACTGCAAGTAGTATCAACCATTCATCGAAACCTTGATTCTTACAGGGTAAGGTGTTCTAAACATGGTCTTATGAGTGGTTTCAAATTTGATTACGAATTGATGCCTTGATGTTGAATTATAGATTAGGATTCTTAGACTTGAATCGGGGAAAAAGTATTGGTTGTTAAAATTAAGTAAATTCATGTGTTGTGTGTAAATGGAAAGGTTGACGAATCTGGACAGTTTCGTCTCCTGACTTTAAGAGAGATTTCGGGTAAGAGGATGAAGGAATTAGGATCAGGTTTCTTAAGAAAAATTGTAGTTTTGGATGTTGACTAACTAAGGAAATTGGACTTGCTCAATTTGGAGCTATAAAACTCTAATAATGGGTCACCAACCGAGATTGGGTCATGACAGACCATGTAGGGCAGTAGGTCTGATTTGTTGATGAGCAATTTTGACTGTCTTCGGGGTAGAACTGGGTTCTCCTTCCTTCAGGGGACTTGTAGCCCCATGTCTTAGCTTATCAACATGACCAACTTTGCTTGAAATGAAGTTCTAGAACTCCAGATATAATTAAACATCTAAGAAGAGGTTGGAATGCGACCTCTACAGACAGTAACAGTTCAAGACAGTAATGGTTGGACAGTAACAGTCTAAGGTCTAGACAGTAACAGTCCAAGGTTTAGACAGTAATGGTTGGACAATAACAATCCAAGGTCTAGACAGTAATAGTTCAAGGTCTAGACAGTAACAGTTCAAGAAAGCAATGGTTGGACAGTAACAGTCCAAGGTCTAGACAATAATGGTTGGACAGTAACAGTCCAAGGTCTAGATAGTAACAGTTCAAGGTCTAGACATTAATGGTTGGACAGTAACAGTCCAAGGTCTAGATAGTAACGGTTCAAGGTCTAGACAGTAACAGTTCAAGACAGTAACGGTTGGACAATAACAGTTGGACAGTAACAGGTCAAGATTTAAACAGTAACAATTCAAATATAAAAAAAGGGATGATAACTATGGTTGGACAAAGAATGACGATATTAATGGGTGTAATGAGAAAAACATAAAATATAAAGAAAGAAATAACTGAAAGAAAGACTTATTGGCTGATGATATGGTTATTATAAAACGTATCATTGAATAAGAAAAATTTATGAGATAAGCCTGTGATTTACAGGAGGGACCACAGGCGTGGTGCAGAAGCAGCAGGGGAGCACGAGTAGAGCTTCTACTGCAGGTAGGTGATCCTAACCTAAGCTTTCTAGTTAAATTCAAGAATTTAATATGTTAATAATATGAGATGTGAATTTACAAATGTTGGATATTATGTGAAAGGATGGAAGCTGATGTAATGGTGTTGTTATTTTGGATAGTATCCCGAATGCATGTGTGTTCAAGGTGAACGACCCTTGTGTGAATTGCTAAGTGATGGGAGTACCACTGACAAGGAAAATATGAGAAGTATAATATGTGCATCAATTAACATATATTTAGTGTATGTTAGGATCCCGGGTAAGGGGATCACCGTGCATCGACTAGCATATATTTAGTGTATGTTAGGATTCTAGGTAAGGGGATCACCGTAATTTTTTACTAGCATACATTTAGTGTATGTTAGGATCCTGGGTAAAGGGATCACCATAATTTTTTACTTGCATATATTTAATGTATGTTAGGATCCCGGGTAAGGGGATCTCCATACGTTAATGCTAATGGGATGATGATGATACCGATTAAAAGGGTATTAGTAATGTGTGGGTGAAACAGTTGCGGTTGATTTTAATGGAATCTTGAATGGAAGTTGGAAATGAGAGATGAAATAGTTTTCAGTAGATGAATGAGAAACAGTTCTAACGGAAATGAAAAGGGAAAAGGAATAGAATAAGAATACATATCTACCTTTTTAAATTATTGGAAATTTATGTTACTATACTTATTGTGATATTCATATTTCAATAATATGTATTTTGTTTCAGGACCATCGCATACACGTTAGGAGTAGATGTTAGCTTTTCTATTCACTTTTGTTGTGTAGTCTAGAGGGGATGACCTTACATTTTGTAAACATGGAAACATTTGTATAACTTAATTTGTATAACTAATGTTTAAAACTTGATTAGATGAACTTAACTCTGTAGTTCATATAACCATATTCCATGTATGTGTATATATATCTTTTATCCATCCATAATGATATTTGTTATTTAATGTATATCATAAATATTGTGGTTGATATGAATGATGATGTTTGTGGGATTGAGATCCAGGATGATTGGGTCGTGATTGAGTTAAGAGACATGGGTTATTAGAAGTGTAAACAAGTTATATGTCGATAACTTGTGACCTTCCAGTATAGGGGAGACTCCGCCGAAATTTCGGTAGACTTTAATATGAACACCATGCATATATATATTACTCTGTTTTTCAGTTGACAAGAGATTGTTGTTTTATCCCGGATAATTGGGATGTTACACTTTAACTAGAACATGGTCTTTCTCTTCAGCTCGGTCAACCTGAAATCCTAATCCAGCGATTCTCTTTAACCAGAACCAATAGCTCAGTCAACTTGAGATCTTAAACTGATGATCCCCTTCAACTAGAACCAAAATCTAAAAAACAGCTTTGATAACCTGAAATCCCAATTTGGCAATTCCCCTTAACTAGAATGAAAATGTTTACCTTCAACTCGGTTAACCTAAAATCTTAATCTATGGACCCCTTTAACCAGAACTTTGGTTTTTATCTTCAGCTCGGTCAACTTGAAATCACAATCTAGAGACCCCTTTAACCAGAACTTTGTCTTTGTCTTCAGCTTGGTCAAACCTAAAATCCTAATTCAATGATTCCTTTTAACCAAAACCAATAACTCGGTCAACCTGAGATCCCAATCTGGTGATCCCCTCTAACCAGAACCAAAATGTTGCCTTTAGCCAAATTTACCTGAAATCTTAATCTAGAGACCCCTTTTAACCAGAACCTTGGTATTTGTCTTTATCTCGGTCAACCTGAGATCTCATCTGGCGATCCCCTTCAACGAGAACTAAAATGTTATCTTCAGCTCAGTTAACCTCAAATCTCAATCTAGAGACCCCTTTTAACTAGAACCTTGGTCTTTGTCTTCAGCTCGGTAAACGTGAGATCCCAATTTGGCGATTCTCTTTAACTAGAACCAATAGCTCAGTCAACTTGAGATTCCAATTTGGTGATCTCTTTTAACTAGAACTAAAATCTGAAAAACAACTTGGCTAACCTAAAATCTCAATCTAGCAATTCCCTTTTACCAGAACCAAAATCTTTGTTACTTCCTTATCACAGGGTTTAAAAACTCAGTGCTTCCTAATTGCAGGGTTGGCCTGAAGCTTTTTCCTAATGACATGGTTAATCTTTTTCTTTTCTTGAGAATTTTCTAATATAATGGTTTTTCTCACTTCTCTTCTTGATTGTAGGGTTGAATTACTTGGAGTTTTTTAATTGTAAGGTTGGCCTGAAATTTCCTGATCGTGTGGTTTGAAAACTTGGAGCTTCCTAATTATAGGGTTGACTTGAAGATATTTCCCGATGATAGGGTTGATCTTCTTCTTTTCTTGAGAATTTTCTAATAGTAGGGCTCTTCTCTCTTTTCTTCTTGATTGCAGGGTTGAATTTCTTAGTGTTTCCTAATTGTAGGGTTGACCTAAAATTTCTTGATCGTGGGGTTTGATTACATGGAGCTTCTTAATTACAGGGTTGACCTGAAGATTCTTCCTGATGACAAGGTTGATCTTCTTCTTTTCTTGAGAATTTTCTAATAGTAGGGTTGTTCTCACTTTTCATCTTGATCGTAGGGTTAAATTTCTTGGTGTTTCCTAATTGCAAGGTTGACTTGAAATTTCCCAATCCTGGGGTTTGAAAACTTGGTGCTTTCTAATTGCAGGGTTGACTTGAAGATTCTTCCTAATGACAGGGTTGATCTTCTTCTTTTCTTGAGAATTTCCCAATAGTAGGGTTCTTCTCACTTTTTTTTTCTGATTGCAGGGTTGAATTTCTTAGTGTTTTTTTCCTGATTACAAGGTTAACCTGAAATTTTCCAATCATAGGGTGTGAACTTGGTGCTTTCTGATTGTAGGGTTGACCTGATAGTTCCCCATAGCGGGGTTTGAACTTGGATTCCTTGCTATCATAGCTTAAGGATTCTTTCTTTGTCAAGATCTTGCTTGATTTCTATAAGGATCTTCTTGAAAAATTCAAAAACATATATGCAATGATTTAGGGTTAGATGACATGCATGTGTTCTTACCTGGTTTGAAATGTACCCCTCCTCTCCCGTCTTTGATGCTCCATCATTATAGGGTGCTTTTGTTTGCTATAAAAACCCTTCTTAGTTTTGTTAATTCATCAGCTCATTCGAGTTTACCGTATGCTAGTCCTTCACTCAAATGTGTGCCCACCCCGGGCTGTCCGCGATGATTATTACTCTCATTGTTTATTAAAGTTGACCATGCATGTGACATCCCCATTTCAAGGACCACACATCATTCATAAAAAGGGAAAAACATGGTAGAATTATTTTTTTGAAACCGGATTCATACAAGGTTCACCTAGATTTCTATCAAAATTTCAGCATAGTGAGGTCCCAAGTTATCAACAAACAACTTGTAGACTTTTATTGATCATTACTCAATCACATCCCTATCATCCTGAATTCTCAAACATCATGATATTCAATGGTACAACCACAATTTCCCAAATACCTATAATTTAAAGTTAGACATAAATTAGTACTTAAATCAAATAAACAAACAGGCATGAAGGTTACAAATACATAGTAATACAGTTTATGTTCATACATTTGATCTAAAAGATGTTATTACAATTCAAGTCATAACAGTTTCTTGACATATAAAATACATTAGCATTTGTTTAGTTCTAACAACACAAAAGGTAAAGAATCTAAAATATTACTCTTGTCGTAAATATGATAGACCTGCAACAACTTAACATTCAGAAATAACTATAATAAAAACAATGCTAACGTAAGGAAAATCAAACTACATATATAAAATCAAACTACATATATATATATATATATGTAGTTTGATTTTCCTTACGTTAGCATTGTTTTTATTATAGTTATTTCTGAATGTTATATTCAATGTTGTATACTATCATAATTCTTTACAATTCCCCATCTAGTCTCCCTCTAATGCTTCTAGATTTATCCCTTTAGGAATCACTAAACATTTCCCCCTTCTTCCTCCCACATTTTTCAACCAATATTATATGTTAATGATGAAGGAACAATTCCTTCAAAATGCCAATTCCCCTTTTGTTGATACCATCAACCATTCTCTATCGAGAGTACTAATCATACCACTTCTTCCCAAAACTTTAGGAGGGTAATGTCGACACCAATGAATCTAATTAGTATCATTAGTCACCCTTACCGGGATCGACTAATCAAGTTTGTTGTAAATGTCGACATCAATGCAGCCTATTGATGTCATTAACTATTTCTAACCAGAAATAGTTAATCAATTTTCCATAACATCATGGAATGTTTTCGGGAATGCTGATGTCAACGATTCTTGATATCATGAGCTTTCACATCAGGAATAGCTAATTAAGTTTAATAGGATTTCTGATATTGACGTCACCCATCGATATCATAAACTATTCTTAACCTAAATAGTTAATCAAGTTCAGTATCTCTCATTCACTAGAATAGTTATGCCCATGTTAATAATCTTACTAACATCATTAGCCTCCCATACTCAGGACTGACTAATCAAGTTCAACAAGAAGTTATCAATGAAGTTCATTTATATTCTCTCCTAAGGGTGTACTACTTGTCACTCTTACACTCAGTCTACTTGGTAACGTGCAAATCATTGACGATTTGACAAGCTACAAAATAATGGTTGGCTTTATGATCAAATAAATCATAAACTTGCATTAGACCTAATTGTAATGTACCTGCCACAACGTCTAGCACAACTCCCACATCCTCCTGAGTCATGGTATATTCTGCTCCGAGTCCTCTCCTCCTGACACCTAGGCCTACCTCTATTGGCATTCACTCCTGACTGAGTAGGTCGTATAGGTCGATCAATTGTAACTGACTATTTTTTACTCTACGTAGCAGTTCCATGTCCCTATGCCTCCTCGGTAGCTCTATGAGGACAATGAAAACAACCCATCCCTAAATATTGGCAGTCTCTCCATCAATGATCCTCACTTTGCAAATACAACATCTTCTCAGTGTCACCGAACAGTCCCTAAGGTGTTTCTGATTACACCCTGTACATAATGGGTATATAGGTCCCCTTTATTCCATGGACCCTCCTGTTGTATTGGTCCGTGTCGAGCCTGGCTCCCTAAAGACCCTCCAACATTAGCCTGTCTAACTCCCCCTAAACTCCCTCAAAGAACAAACTTCCCCCTCTCCTTTGAAATTGCCTAGATGACTATCCACTTTTTGCTTTCTTTGGAAAAGGGGCCTCCCTGTAGGAAGCATAAAGTCCCTTCATTTAAACCCAGCTACTTGACTCTACTCACTTGCTGGCTTCAGGGTGTCTTTCATTACCCTTTCCATACCCTATATAGCCTGCACCAAATCTCAAACGGACTGAAACTGTATAGCTATCAAGATCATCTTCAATTCTTGCCTAAGTCCATCACAGAACCTCTCTACCCGATGGTGCTTAGTAGGAAGGTATGTAGTGGCAAAAATTGATAAGTCTTGGAATCACCTTCCATACTCCAGAACTGTCATATCCCTATGTTTCAGATCTAGAAACTCATGTTCTGTTTCTGTAACAACCCGACTTTTCAAGCCCAAAACAACAGTGATTTTTTTTTATATATATACCTGACACACATGGTGCCGGTAATCAGCGAACCTGATCCCTCACATCATCAAAATACAATCCATAAATCAACATTTCATTTAAAAGTGAATCTTACATAAACACATAATATTATGGTTGCATGATTAGAAGTTCATATTAAAAATATACATACATAGACATGAGTTTGCATTCGTATCCTACTA
>Ga0307517_10006938_pt1 | contig 16644 bp, 6 predicted proteins | sample 23_EM_MG_FD_194515 | JGI IMG/M metagenome (GOLD analysis project Ga0307517, IMG submission 194515) | Populus trichocarpa ectomycorrhiza microbial communities from riparian zone in the Pacific Northwest, United States - 23_EM | ecosystem: Host-associated > Plants > Roots > Unclassified | place... | reverse complement strand
TCTAATTTATGTAGTGTTATAAATAATATTAAATACTAGTTTTTCGAGTAAAACTCAATTTTTTTAAAAAAAAAATTTACAATTTCATTACGTACAAAATTCATTCGACAAGAACGATAGTTTTCATGATTTTTTGAGCGTGCAATAAAATTAGGTAAAATATTATCAGGAATAAAATTGAGATTACAATACGAGTAAATTTAATTCACCTTAAACTATTTTTTTTAACAAACAAAAAAATATATTGTTCACGTTCACGTGAATAGTGCGAGTGAAATCAATTAATTACACTGGTTTTTTTTTTTAAAAAAATTTCATGTGAACAATGCGAGTGAATTAATTTGCATTGTTTTTCGAAATTAAAAAAAAAAATACTGTTCACGTTAATACGTGAACAGTGTTACAGTGGAGCATGGCTCCACTGTTGGTGTTAATGTTTAGACGAGAAGCAGCAAAATGCTGCTTCTCAAAAACCTGTGGCACACCACAGTTATCAGTGGATCCCATGATAAAAAAACTGCTCTTTTAATTTTACCAAACACTAAAAGTTGTGGTTGCGGATGAACCTCACCCGCAACCACAATAAGAAACACCCACTTAGTATGCATAGTCTGTCTGTTAAGCTATCGGTCAATTTAGTAATGATGAGATCAAAAATTACCGATGAATTTTTTTTAACAGATGGTTTTTATTTATGATTCTATTAGTAAAATAATTATTAATATAAATATCAACAAAAATTTTATTGATAAAATTATTAGATTTGATAGCAAGATATTCGCATTAAAAAGTATTTATTATTTATTCGGCGAGATGATCGCTAATGCAGAGTGAATCTAGAAACCTTTTTTTCTTTTTGCAATATCCACACCCTTTTCCTCCTTTTTTTTCCCCGTGTCTTCGTGATGTCGTCATTTTGCATAATCATGTCAGGCCACGAATAAAGTAGTTTTGTCAATCGCTCATGGAATATTGTACTGCATAAAGAGTTCAGGCTAAATCCAAGTAAATTCAACACGGATTCACGGGCAGGTTCTTCGATCGCTTTGAATTTACATCACTTGAATTAAAACCTCTCTGTGTTATCTATAATTAATTTTTCTGGGGTGAAGTCTATTGTACATGTAGACACACCAAATCATGCAATCATTGACTCACATGGACAAGTTTGTATACATACATCTTGCTGATATAGTCGTTAAGCGTCTAAATTGACCGTGCCGATGATTAATTTCGATGAAAGTTGCTGTTCGTGGAGCCCCACCTTAACCCTTGACTTGCAATCGAGTCTGGACTTGTTAAATGCTATAGAATGCTCTGTACGGCATGCAAGAGTCTACATACAAATCCCGCTCAACAGTATCTCCTGGGCATGATTTTCTACAGCCGTCTCATTTGGCAACCTGTCAAGATTATCTAGAAAGGAAATGACGAGCCATGGAAATATAAAATGCCATGATAAAATGGGCAATTTATTAATTTATAACTCAAATGTCTATGATGCTAATACACCGTGCCGAGGGCATTCGTGCCGGCCTCCATCTATCCATCGCTTTTGTGGAAGTTCAAGCATCATCTGACTTTCGAGCAAGGAAATATCTTAAAATTACGTGACCCTTGGGTTTCGAACCATATAATAGCCTTCCATGTTTGAAAACTTATAATTTAATCCCTCAGCTACTGTACACCGTTTATCTTACTGAGTAAACCTAAAGATTTAAAGATGGTTTGGAAACAGGGTTTAATTTATATTTTTTTAAAATTTTATTTTTTAATTTAAAATTAATTTTTAAAATGTTAAAATTATTTTTACAAAATATAAAAATTATTTTGATATATTTCTAGATAAAAAATACTTTAAACTATAATCATTATAATATTTCTAAACTACCCTTAACGGGCAGAGAATTGATCACTAGCATGACTGGGTTTAGGGAAAGATGGATCGATGTGTTTTACTATGATGCAAGGAACTAGACTATAGTTCTGCAGACATGGAAGGCAAGGTTATTTTCACGTCTAGAAGCCTAGTACTTCAGAAATAAATTACCCGACACATTTCCATTTGCGCAGTGGTAAGAGCTCGGAGTGGCAGGGTTTTTGTTTACTGGGGATGCATCTTCAGAAACATTTTGTTTTCTTCAACTGGGTTTTTTTTATTATATTTTTTAAGACAAACGCCAGCTTAATCATGTTCACTGGGAAAAGAAAATAGAAAGCTCAATGGTGAGATTAAGATATTAAAGAAAGCGATTCTAAACGACAACTGGGTTCCGTAAATACAATTGTCAAATTTGTTTTAGTTTGAATTTGAATCGTGATTGCTTCTTGCAGGATGGAGGTGTTTGCCCTATTTGAAAATGAGTTTTCATTATTAATTAATAAATAATATTTTATGAGCTGGTTTCTGCGATGGAAATAGGATTAAAATGAATTTATAATACATAGATTAAAAGTTCGGCCATAGCCGTACTAACCAGGGCGTTGTGCAGGCGGTATCCCAGGCTTATATATCTGGTGAGTGGTCCATTGCCGGTTCTTCTGCTGTCCCTGTTAGCTTTTGACCCAGGAGGAGTCACTCCAAAGTTTAGTGCCCGTATTTTCAGTGAATAATTTCAAATTTGAACGATTAATTATAGGCAGACATTGGTTTTACCTCCAGAATATTTGCACCGAGGGACTTTCATGTATATCGAGAATATCGATCAGCCAAATGTTGTAAATATATTTTGTTATCGAATGAAAATTAACAAGAACAGTACATGTGTATAATATTTGAATTGTTTTACCAATGTGCATGTTCAGAATTTTCAACATAGATGGGTGCAGTTGCTATTTTTTTTAATTAAATATATATTAAAATGATTTTTTTTAGTTTTTTTTAATATTAACACATCAAAATTATTCATACATATCTAAAAAAATCAACTTAATTTAAAAAACAAGTTATAAATATGAATTGAATATTCTCTTTTCTTTCTCAACTTTTTTTTGCCCGAAGCTATCTTTTTATGGTGCGTTTATCTCGCAATAATATATGTTTTTAATTTTTTTAATGTTTTTGTATTGTTTTAATATAATGATATAAAAAAATATTATTTTAATATATTTTTATGTAAAAATACTTTAAAAAACAACCACTATAATAATTACAAGCATAACTTATATAGATAAAAAAAAATGTGGGTAATTGGCAACACTTGGAGAAAAAATTCCAATCACAGATCCAGATTGCTTAGGAAAAACTGATCCTGCTTTCACTACGATCAAGGTTAATTTAAAAAATACGAAATATTAAAACTCTGTTGATGGGTTTATATTATAGCAGTTAAATACTCTGCTTTTATATATACATACATACATGTGTGAGTGTCCTAATAAAAAAAAATTCGATCGGCCGCCATCCTGAAACACATGCATCAAACAATTCGGTGTATTAATAAAAATTTCAGGCCTAGGAGTAAGGGATGCTCATAAACATGTGCATACCCCTCCTTGTTTATATAAAAAAAGATTTCTGTAAATTATGAGTTTCATTATTGTAGATCAATGCTGACCAAGGAACAAGGGAGACGTCAAAGAGGACTGAAGGGTTTTTTGAGGACTATATATATATTCAATTAATATTCATACGGACATGTCAACGCCCGAGATTTCAAGCCATCATAACCCTGATCCTTCAATTAATTTATTTTACCATTCAAATATATATATATATATATATATATATATATCACTAGCTAGCATTTGCTGCTGTTACTTGAAATATTGTCTTCGAAGAGCTGGCTCGAGCAAGAAGAAACAAGTTCATTCAGCACGAAGCAAGAACAAACCAATCTCTCCACTACAAAACTTACAGTAATCCATGATGTGTAGACGGTGTTCTGACATATTTTGAGCCAAAATAAATGTTCTTAGCATACAATCAGTCAGGAGAGATTCTTCGACCTAATTAACTAATTAATTTGAACCTCATTAATGAGTCTTCGAGTGTAGAAATCAACCCGTGAAGTTATATATATTACCGAAAGTGTTATGCTGCTGAGAGTGAGCTGATCAATGGTCTAGTAATTGACGTGATTGTTCATGCTAGGGCTTCACGGGGAGTAGCAAATTAATTGATCTTCTTTTGACCAGGATGCATGGCATGGAACAGCACTTCTCCGAATTGATGTGGCTTCCTTTTCTACTCGGCTGACTCAGAGAATGACAAATGCATATGTAGAGCTTGTTTGGCAGTATGATTGTGGATACTTTTTAAATAACTTTTCATGTCAAAATGCATGTCAATGATGTTTTTTTATTTTTTAAAAATCATTTTTAACATCAGTACATCAAAACGATCCAAAACATACAAACCATATTAAATTTTAACAAAAAAAATTTCAAATTTTTTAAAAATACAAATTAAACCGCGTTCCCAAATACTTCCGTACTTTATTCCCTTAGTTTTGGGCTACATGTACTTTTTTTTGAAACATGGATTGTGGGCTGGAAAAAAATAAAAATAACAAGTCGCTACTTTGGTATGCTTTAGGCGACAACACGTTTTAAGATTCCAATAATATGTCAGCTTAGGTTTCATATTATGAAAAGTGATTTCCGATTTTGAGTGCTTAATAAAACATAAAGTTACCTTTTCCCTAAATAATTTGTAACAGAAACTAAAAATATATTTAGTAAAAAATACTTAAAACAACTATTTGATTAGAAAAAAAGATGGTATAAATTAATCTTAGCTGTAAATAAAATATTAATTCAGTTTTATAGTTAATGATGTTCTAAAATTCAAGATATATAAATAAAAAAGTTATTTAGTGTTTTGGATAATGGTTAATTAATATCTTAATGTGCTTGAATTTCTTCTTCTTAATCTAAAGAATTTCAGACTTATGATAAAAGCTTTAGTACATGCACAGCTTAAAGGACTTAAAAACCCTTCGATTATAAAGTTAATATATTCATGAGAAAGATATTAAATGACCTAAGACAATAAATAACTTGAAATAGTATTAAATTCAAGGAACAAATATATTTATTTTTGAGTTTTAAGTTGGTTAATGCTCTGAAAAAGTTCTGAACTTGTTACCTTGATGGTTCATAGGGTAAAACTATCCTCTAAACCTTATCTTTTTCACAGAAAAGAATGACTAAAAAGTTCTTTGTTTTCAACCAAATTAATGAGGGACAAATATCTCTTGCGTATCGTTAATGAGATAGTAAGTATGATAGATTCCTTAAGAAACTTTATATATATATCTATGAGTATAGGCATAACGATTTATCATATCTTTAATACTTTTATTGTAGAGGATTGTCCATAATTAGACATATAGCTTTGGAGCTTGTTAATATCTAAGTCCTTTGGGTCTCCCATATTGATCAGACCCATGTTACCTTAAGTTTATCTTATTTTCAAATCTAAGTACTTTGGATATGATATGCTTGACAAACCTATTTTATTAAAGATGATTTTTATTTACAAAAATCCCAACCAAAAAGTTAATTCATCAAAATTACTTTTAAACAAGTCAGAATAATTTATGCATAACATATTTATTGAATATTCTTTAAATAAAAAATTTAAATCTTAAATCAATTTTTTAAAAAATATGATAAACATAATCAAATCATTGTAACAAAGACTTGCAACTAGGTGATCATGCTACAAAGTCATAGATACAGTGAGTCTTGTTTGGCAGCGAATGTCGAGCAGCAAATCATGCTTGTTGTGCCCCGCAAACAAATGAATAATAATTAATGAATTGTGTCAATTTGAATGCTCTAAGTTTGAATTTACTTTGAAGGTTCTTATTAGCCACAGCCACCATGCTTTTTTTTTAAAATATTTTGTACGGATACCATACGTGATTTGAAATCACCAAACAGAATTTCTGACTTAGTATTAGTCATTAATGAATAAATAAACAGATTTTTGGTTAATTTGTATCTAGAGTTCCGTTAGTATATTTACTCACACTACATATTGGGCTGGAGTATTGGACTTTTAAAGCCCAATTTTATAGATCAGATCCCAATTAACTTATATATGAAGCCCACTAATGTTTGCTTAAGTGCACCCACCTGGAAAGCCAGCAGCCCACAGCCCACTTTGTGTCAATCTCTAAAGGCGACCGAGTTAAACCAGCACAGAGAGAGTCAACTCATCCGATTTGAAAAATGAAACCACTAGCTCTTTCTCTCTCTCATCCTAAATTCTGGTCCAAATCTTGTCAAGCAAAAGTACAAATCACCAAACCAGTTCCAACAGAACATCCCACATGATTTCACCACCAGTTTTAGCTTCAAAAACCTAACAAAATCCATCAAGGTAAGCCCCCTCCCTCTCTCTATAACAGTGGACCAAAGATATGCATAACACTTACATTAGCTCAACTTTGTTGTCCGTGGGAACAAAAGGGTCACTTTCCTTTTCTTTCAATGACTACTCTAACTTATTAAGTGAAAGATTTGAAAGAAACCCATTTTTATTACAATCTTGTTCATCATCATGTAATAAATCTTGTTGTTGTTGTTGTTGTTGTTCTTGTTCTTGTTCTGCATCATCATCATCATTTTCTACTACCACTACTATACGTAGAGTGCCAATAAACCCAGGTTTGTTTTTTGGATTTAGACAATCTACTATTATTCAATGTCCGCCTTCTAGAAGGTTGATCTTGGGCGGGAGGGATAGGTATTATTACCGGTCTCCGGCTTATGGTCTTGATCATGGTTGTTATGAGGATTCTTGCTCTTTTAAGGAGAAGAATGGGAGTGAGAGGGTTACTAGGAGAAGGGTGGGTGGGTCTGGGGGGGTAAGGTTGCACGGAAGGCGATGTTTTAGCGGGGTTGATGATGTGGAGGCCGTAATTAGTTTGCTGAGTGAGGAAATGAGTGAAGAGTGTTTACGTGATGGGGAGAGAAATCAGGGCCTGTCAAAGAGAGTGGGAACGGAGAAGAGAGGAAATTACAGTGGTGGAGATCATAAGGGGAGGAGGAGGAAGAATGTTGGGCGTAGGTCTTTGGAGAGTGATACGAAATGTAAATTTGGGTTGGCTAATGTTGAGTTGAGGAAGGAAGAGTTTACAAGGAAGGAAGGGAGTGAAGACAGGGAAGAAAAGAAAATAGTTTTAGAGGGGGAGAATTGCAGGGGAAAGAGAGGGAGCTCTAGTGTTTCATCATATTACTCACTTTCTTCTGCTGAAGATTTTGAGAGTGACATGGAAGCTCAGGATGAACATGTTGATTGTCTCAAAGAATCATCGCATGGATACAAGGAGTTAAGAAGTGGAGAGGGTAGATTAAAGGGGCAAGTTGTAGAAGAGTTTAAGAGGCATAGAGATGGCACAGAGTGGAAGGGGGAGGTTTTGGAAGCAAGAACTAGTTCAAGAAGGACTGGTGTTGAGTGGGATTTGAGGAAGAAATCTGAGAAGAAACTTACTGAGATTGAAGAAACACGATCAGGAAGAGAATCCTTACAAATGCAATCAAGAATGGCAAGAACCACTGAAAGTGATTACAAGAATGTATCAGGTTCTCATAAGCAAATTGATGACGAGGAAGAGAAAAGCTTGGCAGTTAATTTGGAGAAAGGAACAAGAAAGCAATATGGTCAGATGGGTGATCCCGTGAAAGAGCAATCTGAATTCAGAAGAAATTACCAGGAAATTACTAATAAACAGGAGAGCAGTGGAACAAATGTCGAAACAACTTCCCAATCCCAAAAGCGGTTCAGTGGTAGAGAAGAAAACCTAGTGGATGTAAATTTGGTTTGGGAAGGAAGGGATGAGCGTTATGAAGTAGGTGAAACTGCTGCAGAAAACAATATAAAAAGAAACACTCACCAACTCATTGACACATCAACCCTTGAGAATGTCAGAACTGAAAGAGTTTCAAATTTGCAGAGGCAATCCGAGCCTAGAATGAAGATTCTGGAAGAAGATAGAGCTCTAGGGTCATTTTATGAGACAAATGAGCAACAATTTCAAATGGGTGGGCAGACAAGAAGACAAGTTCAATCAAGATGTTTACAACAGTTATCTAAAATACCAGAAGTTCATGACAGTAGTAGCAAAAACACTTTGCTTTTACAATCAGAAACTAGAATGAAGAAGCAGGAGGGACGTGAGAGTGTTGTTTCTAGTTCAGGTACAGAAGCAAAAGAGCACCAGCCTCGAACAAATCAAAAAGCTCTTCAGGGAACTGAAACCAGAAAAGGATCTGGAGATGTCACCAATATCTCTCTGAATGTCACTGGTGCATCACTGGTCCATGCAAGTGATGTGAAAACAGTCACCAATTTTGGTGGAACTTCTGGAAAGAGAATCGTTGATCAGGAAAGTGAATCGACATCAGCTGTGGAACCCATTCGAGAAACAAGAGAGAGGACTGATAAAATTGAGGAAAATGTCACTCAATTCAAATCTAGAAATGAGGTTTGGAGGCCTACTTACGAATCAAGGCATAATGAAAGAACTTCACAGGAGGCTGCCTTAGATTCTCAAGCATCTGCTAATATGGTTTCTCAAGTGGGAATTCAAGAGGTTGATGTGGGGGAGGGCAATCAAAGAACTTCACAGGCAATAATGATGCCTCCCCCACCTCAATTGTTAGCTCGAGGTACAGCATGTGTTAATCCGCCAAGTAAGAATGCAGACCAAGAGATTTCCAGAGGAACTTCAGAAAGTGGTGCAAGTGCTCTGTATATAATTTCTGGAGGGGGAACTCCAGTTTTCCAGCAGGAAACATATGGTAAAAATGAGAAAGATGAGATTTACAGGGAGCCTTCAAATCTTATCTTAACTGGAGATGCTCTTGGTTCAACTCATCGTTTAGAGGAATCATCAATGCAGTTTGTTGGGGAGTTTGTTGAGAAGGCTAGGCATGAAGTATTGGCTTCTGAAATCCAAAAGGAGAAGACAGTTTCTGATACAAAGTTGGCATATGAAGCTGAGAAGCAGAGGCAAAAGAGTTCAGGTCAATATGATTCTGAAGACTTACAGTTTAAGAGGCAGGACTCAAGGCAATCATCTAGGGGCTCCAGAGAGAAGGGTCCCTCAGATGAAATGTGGCATGTGACAGATCCATCCATTCAGGAACCTACAGAGACTGAAGCACCAGCAGGTAGCACAGAAACTGAGAGTGGTGTTGTTAGGAGAACTGGAAGGTCCTTGTGGAGCATCATTTCGAATGTAGTACTATTGCGCTGGGGTTCACATGCTGAAACTCCTAAATCAGCTTGGAGATCAGGTGGAAAGAGTTCGTCAAATGATTCTGTTACTAGTGAGGCATGGTTTTCTGGCCACGAACCTGATGAAAACAGTGATGAGAACATGAAAAGGGAAAGGGAAAGCATGCCTAAGGAAGCTGCCTCTTCTCACCAGCTGCAACCAACAAACACTTTTAGTCAAGATCAGGCAAAAGCATCTGACACATTTGTATCAAAGAACATAATAAGACAGCTTGAAGGATACACTTCATCCCGGCCAATTATGCTAAAAAGCAAGTCCACATCAAAAGGCATTTCCACACCTTCTGAAGAGGAGAATCTTGGCTGGAGTCAAGATGGGAACGATTTTCAAGTTGCTACATCTAGCACGGAAGTAGACGAATCATTACTAGTTTTATTGCCTTCTACTAGCACAAGTGATCCCATTGTGGAAGAAAGTTCTGGTACTGCTAAAACTAATGTCTCTGTTAGTGGTTCAATGGAGCAACCTGATAGTGAAATGTTAATTGGAGTATCAGGCTCTGAGGGGAAGGGTGTGGAGTCAAAACAAAGGAGGCTTCAGCGAAACAAGCAAGTTGAGAGAGACAGATTTGATGAATGGGAAGAGGCCTATTTACGTGAAAGTGAGCTGCGGAAAACTGATGAAATTTTTATGAGAGAAGCGCTGCTAGAAGCCAAGAAGGCTGCTGATTCTTGGGAGGTGCCTGTTGGGGCCGTGTTGGTGCATCATGGGAGGATTATTGCTCGTGGCCACAACCTGTAAGTTGTATGCACTAGTGAATAAAACCTTATATTGCGCTTACTCTTTTTTGGGTTTTTTATGTGGAGATTTATATTTCAGAGTGGAGGAGTTACGAGACTCCACTGCCCATGCAGAAATGATTTGTATACGGGAAGCATCAAACAAACTCCGGACATGGAGGCTTTCGGTACTTTCTCCATTTTTTGAGAACTTTATATATTCCCTTCATTCTTTTTGAAATATTCAACATCTTACGGAGACAATAATTGATAGTTAATGGATTCACTCTCAACTAGTTTAATCGTTATCAAACCATTTTAACTTATTCATTGACTAGCTTTTACATATGAAAGGAACAGATAAAAAGGCAATCATAACTATATCAATTGAAAGCCGAGTTTCAAAGTGCAAATCACTTCTCAAGGAACTGTCTCTAAGTTGGCTGATATGCACAGCAGGTGCTTAATGATGTTTAATGATTTGATTCGCAGGAGACTACACTTTATATAACACTTGAACCATGTCCTATGTGTGCTGGAGCAATACTTCAAGCAAGAATAAAAACTCTTGTATGGGGAGCTCCCAATAAGCTTCTTGGAGCTGATGGAAGCTGGATTAGGTAAGCACATCTTCCATGAAGTCTCATTATAAAGGGAGACTGGTCTTTTGTACAGCAATTATTATTCAAGGAAAAAAACCAAAGCCATTTCTTTAAATTGTTCTTGTTAAATATCAATAGTGCCATATTCATTCCATAAAAAAAATGCATTATTTGGTCCTTTCCTGCTGAGATACTTGTTATTAAAGTGATCTGACCATGCATTATGCACCCCAATGGGAAAAGTGTTCAAATTGCCTTGCCATTACAATGTACTAAGATTGAGATACACGGGCCACGTTTTCTTCCTTGTGAATGGTTTCCCCTTTTCTGTATTAATGTCATCAATGCTAATAGCGTCATATTGCGTCTGTGGATCAAAACATGATTAATAGAGCACAAGCTTTGCCCTTACTAAAATCAGTCTTTTATTTCTTATTGCTGTTGCTATTTTTTTTTATTGGAAAGAAAATGATTAATTGGTTTCTATGGCCATTCTCCCAGTTTAACTGAAATGGCTGCTGATATTATATGAAGTTTACTTGTTCCAGTTACCAAGCAAAGCATACAATCTCTGCTAGAATGGGATTTAGGGCCAAGAGACTTGGAACAAACCACCATTCGCAAACCAGTTATTCAACTTTATTAGGCCTTCATCCGACTCAACCAAAAATTTTCATGCGTGACAATTTTTGCAGGCTTTTTCCTGATGCGGGAGAAGAAAATGGCTCAGAACTATCTAACAAGCCATCGGCTCCAGTCCATCCTTTCCATCGAAAGATGACAATTCGGCGAGGAATATTGGAATCTGAGTGTGCAGATGTAATGCAGCAGTTCTTCCAGCTTAGGAGAAGGAAAAAGGAGAAGAAAGAAGATTCCCCTCCTCAGCCTTCGTGTCTTCCCATAACAAATCCTCAATTGAAAATCCTTGGTAAGATGCATGGTTTCTTCCATGCCATGTTCTGTTTGTAAGAGATGATAGAACACCAAGTCCTTGTACGTTAAATAAAAACTTTGCAAAAAAAACAGTAGTATCTTTTCGATCAAATTGAATAGATTATTGACGTCTTTATGAGAATATGAAATCCACGAACTTCATATTGCCTTTGTCTGAAGGTGAAAAATACGACTTGGAATAAAACCTTGTATTAGCATAGAGAGATCATGATATCGTTGGAAAGATTGGAAGATACCCTAGTTTCCCAAATACCTTGTTTCCACGTGGGCCTGCAGTAGCAATTGTCATGCAACGCCTGTCACCATGGAAAACCACTGTAATCTCACGAGTTTTTATTTTTTGCAACTGCAGCATCCAGTCGAAATTCTGAATTTGCAGATTCTCTTTTTTTTTTCTTTTTTATAATGGAAAAATGGGGGGTTCATTGCCGAAGACTGGTGAATTTCACCAGGTTTGCAGCAAAACTATCCGTTCAAGATTTAGCCCCAATTCGTGAAAGTTGTTTGCGATTTACTTTTAGCCTTATTGTTAGATCCCCACAGGGTCACTAGAATCTTGCAACAAGTAGCCTGAACTTGTGGATATAACAAGTTCAGCTCTCGCATTGTGCATTGGATTATAATTTTACAAATTCTAACGGATAACAGAATATGCAATGCCTTGATATAACCTAATTTTTGAATTTTCAAAAATAATATATATATATAAAAATATGAAATAAATAAATTGATTGAAGATTGGGTTAAAATAAGTGAATTATAATTCACTAGTTTCTTGTTTCTAGTAGGTGTGTGGCCCAGCCGGGTCACTAGTTTAGGCTAATGACTAGGCTGGACCGGCTGGATTAGCTGAGCTAGATCCAGTCCTAAAAAAATAATAAAAAAAAAAGTTGGGTTGGGCCTCAGGCTCAACATGCATAAAAAAAATATGCATGCATAGATTTAAATTTATTTTATTGGTTTATTCACTAACACCAGAATAAAGAATACCATTCGTTTTTTGTTTTTTTTTGTTACGTAATATTTACCAACATCAGAGTTGAAAATATCCGTAGTTGAATATTCACTGATGTCTGAGTCAAGAATATTACAAGTAGACCATCATAGCATAAGCCAACAAACTTCTAACAATTTAAAACAAATCCAACAATACAATCTACCTCAGGCAGGACGCTTCAAGGGTGATAATATCTTTACTTTTGCGTAACCAGACTCGTACCATAGAATCTCTGTTGACTAGTTAGAATTTCTAGTGACCATAATATTAGGTGGCGACTCCTTAAACAATACTTTTTTTCCATAAAAAAACAAGATGTCAGAAACTTGTTCTTTTCATTAAATTTTTTAAGGTCGTCGCGATGTCAGGTGCGCCCAATTGTCACCAGCATTTTTTGTCCTTAAACAGCAAGATGTCCTCAGCTGAGTGAAACAAAAAAGAAATCAGAAAAAGGCACCCTACCTTGCCCTCTTTACTTGAACTGGACAGGGACTGCTTACCAATGTAAAGATTGTGTTAGGATCGACATCATGGTCCGTCCTAAGTAGGTGAAAGGTTAGCCCAGTTTGCCGTCTGCATCTCCTCCCTCTCATTTCCACTCCATCATTTGTCTAGACATTTCTGGCACAACAAATAAAAGATTGTGGTAATAATTTATGATCATAAAAACTCGTGATTCGAATTTCTGTTAGGTTCAAGATTCTATTGAAGCAAACACATATTACCTAATTACGAGATCCCACCGTGAAGAAAAAGAAACTTCAGCCTTCCCTCTTTGTGCTAAGGTTCTAAATGAGTTCAAACTGCATAACAGATCGAGTACATGGGTCTCTCTAGCTGCTGATTGATGCAATATCCAAAAATCCAATACAGCACAACTATTGACAATCATATCAGCAGCAGCGTTACCAATATACCTAAAACTTAAAGCAGTGAATCTTTCTTCAGATTACTAAATTTTTGGCCCCAAATCTGACTGATGCGACCAACTAAATGCAGACCTGGCCGTAAAAGACATCATTCCCAATCATTGGAAGGGATGTAGCATTCAAATAAAGACTGCATCTCCCCCTCTTGACATTCCACCAAACATTTATTAAAATTAAAAACCTATTTCCCACAACTCTATATAACATATTACTTCTTCCTGTTACTTCTCATTACAACAAAATGGCTTTGGTGCTTTGGGCTCTCATCGTGGCTTGTCTGAGTTTCCCATTAGCTATTACCGATGCCCAAACACCAGCAGCATCGCCATCAACAACTTCACCCGCTACACCTGCACCTACAACCACTACGCCTCCACCTTCAACCACACCAGCACAATCACCAATAAGTGCAATGACACTCCCACCTGCAACCACTCCTATATCACCACCGTCTCCTAAAGTAGCACCAGCTACCAGCCCAATAGTTCCACCTCCACAACCACTGCAAAGTCCTCCAACTGCAGCTCCAATACAAACACCAGCACTGCCACCACCACCAGCTACACCACCGCCTTCCTTACCACCACCACGAGTGTCTCCAGCTCCAGCACCAGCCCCTGCAAAAGAGACACCATCACCATCACCAGCTAAGGAAGTACCTGCACCTGCACCAGCACCAGCAACACCAGCACCAGCACCAGCCACTCCAGCACCAGCACCAGCTATTCCACCACCAGCCCCATCACCAGCATTAGTGCTTTCCCCAGCTCCAGCTCCTGGCAAGCACAAGAAGAAAAGAAAACACAAGCACAAGCACAAGAGGCATCATCATGCACCAGCTCCAGCACCAAATCCCCCCAGCCCCCCAGCCCCACCTACAGTGACAACAGTATCTGAGGACACAGCTCCTGCACCATCCCCAAATCCAGTATGTTTTCAAACAATTAATTTTTTTCATTCTAAACCACTAACTGAATTCGCTAATATTTCCATTCCAGAAATGATAGAAATTTGTCTCAAATTGTTCTAAATTATGTACCCTGCCTTTTCTGACCTGCAGAATGGAGGAAATTCATTGTATCACCATGAAGGATGGGCTGGAATGTTAGCAAGGACTGTTTTAGCTATTGCCTATTTGCTGGTAGTTACAGGCTACAGTTTCTAGAAATGTTACCAAGCCACGAAATTATATTTATGATGAAAAGAGATTACTTTATATGTACAAACAAGACCGGTGTGAAATTCAGATTACAGGTATTATAAAGGCAAGCCAAGAAATTGTCAACATTTTTGGATTTTTTAAGTTCATTGGAGTACACAATAAAGATGAACCTTATAACCATGAACAAAACTATCCAAGAGAAGAAAACATAATAGAAATTTACTTCATAGTTCTAAAAAAACGAAAACAGTAACAATACGAGGAGCATACAAAAATTTCCATGGACAAAACTGTTGTAACTCTTCAACATAAAAACACAAAAGCAATCAATTTCAGTTGCACAGTTTTGCATCAGAAACTGTTCTTCCCTGAAGAGTATCTATCATGTTCTAGGGCAAATTAAGGTTCTGCAAACTTCCCCAAAAGCGAGTAAGAAGAAAGTAGCACTCCTGAAAAAAAATTCCCTAGGCAGAAAGGAACTTGTGAATCAACCATGTTCAATCCCATGAACAAATAAATATAGTTATTTGGGAAACAACCTCATGCAAAATACTAAATAAGTTGCCTGGCAATTACATATGCTCCAATTATTCCAACAGTTATTGAGAAACATCTTATGGATATTTAAGTTAATTTTTATTAAGAAAATTTTGAAAACATGTTGATCATTAATAACATTGACAACATTTCCTTATGGAAAAGTGATGGGCTTCTATTTTCTTCTAGTACTTCATATTACTTTTGAGGTCCTCTATATTTCTATATTAACTCGTATCATTTCTTTAGGGAGCATTCAGTTTGAACATAAAACATTAAAGGCTTGTTATTGGAAGTTTTAGACTATACTTTCCCAAGAAAAATCAGTTCTGAATACTCTTTTTTCCTTTTCCTTTTCCTTTTTAAGTCAAAAGGACAGTGCATTGCTGGCCTTTAATATAACAGGATAAATGCTTACTGGTAAGAAACATATAGCAAAAAATTGTCATTCTAACAGCCCATTAGAACAGATGAGTACCTGCACAAAAACAAGCCCCTGTTCATAGGCTAAACGATTAATGAGCCTCTGAGACCTCTCGCCACATTCATTACAAGTAAATTGCACAAGCAAACTCCTCCTTGGCAGTTTTATGTCAGTGGCTGCACCCTCCTAAAAGAATATGCAGGGGAGAACAAAAACACAGCTAAGAAATTTCTGTTTCCTCTTCGTTTTTGGTTAAAGCATCAAACTAATGAAGATTACTTGTAAGTAAAATCGATTCCCTCTTAACATGAATTTACAGAAAGAACCAAGTTTTTTTAAAAAGAAAATGAAGCTAAAATCAAATAACCAAAAACCACATACCTCATTCAAATCACTTGATCCTGCTTCTGGGTATGTCTCAGAATTGCCATCCACTAACCCAGAAACCACAACTAACCAATGCGACAGTTTAGGTAATGCTGCTTTTGTTTGAGAAATTCTCAACCCGCCCAAAAAGGAAAGCAGACAAAAAAACAAGTTAGAGTTAAGATAGATTTGATTTTTAAGAGTTTAATAGTAGTAAAGTTCGAACATTTAGAGAGACTTTAGTAAGAGAGTGTGACCTGGCATTTGTGTTGGAGAAACAAATGGGTTTGTAAAATGTCAGGGCAGAGAAGTGAATTAATGGGTTTGAGTTTGGGATTTGATTTCAGACAAGTTATGGCGGGAGAGAAACTGCATTGCGAGAGGGTAGCAGCAGCCATGGCGGTTTGATATTTTGAATTCTGATACGATGTTGCGCATGTGGCTTGTTTCTCTGTTTTTATTTCAAAATATATTAAAATAATAATTTTTTTATTTTATTTTAAAATTATCATATTAAAACAATAAAAATAAATAATTTAAAACTAAAAAAATTATTCGAAAACTTTTAAGATGGTGTTTGGCAATGCTTCTGCGGCTGCGGTTAATGAAAAAGCAATATTACACCTGTTTGGTTAACTACAAACCGCAGGTTAATTTGACGTGGGTCCCATTAGAAACTGCGTTTCAAATACAAAAATTG
>Ga0307517_10006937_pt1 | contig 16644 bp, 22 predicted proteins | sample 23_EM_MG_FD_194515 | JGI IMG/M metagenome (GOLD analysis project Ga0307517, IMG submission 194515) | Populus trichocarpa ectomycorrhiza microbial communities from riparian zone in the Pacific Northwest, United States - 23_EM | ecosystem: Host-associated > Plants > Roots > Unclassified | place... | reverse complement strand
ACTCCAGCACCGAATGAAGAACGACATATGCCCAAAAGAGGCAGGCGGCAAAGCCGGGGCGTGTTCGAGCCTTTGCGCAGAGGTCTGCGAAATCGCTCCTTTCCCTTGGAACCCGCTATTACGACGAACAACCTTATCAATCTGAATCGATCACCTCGCGATCCCCAGTTTACTCCAGAAAATCTCGTTTATGAGAAATACAGTATGTGAAGCGCTGTAGTGGTTAATGGTCTGTGGCAAGCTACCTTTACCCAAATACATCAATGGTCACTAAAAGAACATAGCTTCAGAGAAACACCCCACAAATAATAACTTATGCGAAAATGACCAGATAGAGAGCAACGACAATACACAAACGGACACAGAAACAAGAGAGAGAGAGAGGGAGAAAACAGACGAGAGAAAACAGGAAATCCGAATGAAAGACAATGACACCGAGAGGCTTGGGGGGAAAAGAGAGAAAAGTAAAGGAATAGTGTAAAAATAACCTAAAAAATAAAACCCACACATCAAACCGCACCCGACAACCGACACCTAAGTGTACGTCTTCCACGGAGGCCTCCCCATCCCACGATAATGCCGCTGATCGCAATCCCTATCTCTATGCCGCTCGCGATTGCGTTCACCATGTCGTTCCCTCTCGTCTCTATCCTTATCCCCCCCCCCTCTCTCACACACATTCGCGATCCCGTTCTCAATCTCGACCCCGCTCACGCGTCTCCATCAACCGATCCAAGTCCTTCGTTGCATTCGGCCACCATTCTAAATCTCTCGTCGCAGACGGCCCACGAGGGATATACTGCATCGTCGTCGTCGGTAGCGATGGCGACGCAGGCATATTGATGTACTTAAGTAGGAAGAGAGGTGGTAGGAGGCACACTAGGCGAAATCGACATGTTGGCAGCAGCAGTGCTCACTCAAATTCCTCGGACCCGACCATGACTCGATCAACGCTCTTGGGCCTTTGGGTGGGGACTTGTGGACTGGTTTGGAGGCGACTGTGGTAGAATTCAGACATGGAGGAGGTTGGGACGAGTTGGTAACACAACTGGGGTTGGAGGTTCGGTGTTGGATGTAACGAGATGAGGGGCACAAGGAGGGACAGAGACGGGTTTCGAAATCGAAATCGTAATGGTGGATGATGTATCTCTAATCTCGCCATCTTCCTGCGGCAGACGGTGAACACTGGGATTATTCGACGATTTCGTAGGAGGAAGCGGCACATAGCCGTCCAAAGGCGAATACGAATGAGAGGAGTTAAACGCCAAGTCGGGTCCCATCGGCGACACCGAACTCCACCACAGGTGCCGTCTTCGCATTGGAGAGCGTACCCGGAGCCGAGATGAGATGTTTCAACCCCGAAAGGCGAATCAAAGGTCTCTCGATGACCTCCTGTTTCGCCTCTCGCCTCTTGGGTAGGAGTAGCGGTGAACCATGGCACACATTCAACTCTGGCCTCGCAATCGGGGCGGTGATACTCGTGGTCGTAGTCGCAGTCACAGTGAGAGGAACCATCTCCACATCACCTTTACAACTATCCACGTCCATCGTACCCTGCTCATCCTCGCCGCCCCCCAACGGCGAATTCACACTCATCGGCGACGCCTGCACACTCCCACTCCCACCTCCATTCACATTCCCATTCCCAGCCTCCAACCCTCTTTCCCTGTCTGCGCCTGCGCATGTCCAGCCCACTGCTGCTGTCGCTTCTCTGCCTGCTTCATCTTCCAGGGCTGTGGCAAGATAGTGCTATCACAGCTTCGACTGCTGCTGCCGGCGGTGATGGCAGCGGCGGCGTGCTTGAAATCGAAGCAGACTCAGCGGTCATTCTGTCGGAACATCCAAACTTGACGATGAATCCCAAACAATCGAAGTAAACGGTATCGGCGGGGGCTCAACGAAATACGGCGATGACGTCACCATCGACACATCTTCCGAATCAGTCATCGTTGGGGGTGGTGGCTTGTCAAGAGGATCGACGCCCACAGGAGAAGCCGGCGCCGTCTGATCATCCATCTCCATCATCGCGTTCAGGGTCAGAAGACGGAGTAGGTGATACATCTTTGGTTGGCACCATTCTCCTCGAAGGACTCCATCTCTCCGTAGCAGAAGGCGACGCTGAGGAAGGTTTGTCGTTCGCTTGGACCTGGGCTGTCACCCTCTGGAGTCGGGAAAGAAGCCTTGTGAGGCGGGTGTTGTTGTGGTGCAGGAGAATTGGGCACAAGCGAATTGATCGCGGGTGAACGAAGCGAAAGATCTGCGAATCTCGAAAGAGGGGAACCGCAAAGGCGTGTAATGCCACCAAAGACGTGGGCACAGAAGTCGGAGGTGGCATGAGATGTTGTTCATCTAGAACAACAATTCGTCTAAGTCCCGGAGCGAAAATCGTAAAGAAAAAAAAGCATACCCAACCGATCCAAAGTCTTCTCCAAGCGAATCTCAAGTCCCACCATCCGAGTCCCAGGACGCTCCTCCAACTCCAGCGCAACTTCTCGATCGCCCGCCGCTTCTTTCATCGCCTCGATCTCACGATGTATCCACTGCTTGCGCATCTTGGGCGGCATCCTGTCCTCGCCCGGCTTTGGCGGTGAGTGTCGTCTTTGCAGTTCTCTGATATTGTAGGCTGCACATCCGAAGATAGTTCCATTCTTGAGGTTGGGAAAGATTGCGTTGGATGTGGGGGGGAAGCAGGCGATGGGGGTACATAAGTGCCGTTGACAGGTGATTTTGAAACGTTTGGTATTCCTAAATGTAAAAGCAAGGAATAAATGAGCGCCCGTCATGAACAAGAAAATGAAAAAACAACACAAACCCTTCATTCCTTGTGATCTCTCCTTTCTTTCTTCATCATTAACCAACATATCCGCATCACTCTCCATCGCGCTCTCCTTGCCCTTCGCACTGCGCTTCTGCGGACTCGCGCTTTGAACGGTCACATGCACAACCGGCACCTCATCTCCGTCTATCTCCATCCCGCCCAACCCACCACTCATTGGAACTCGGTCCGAAACGCCCTCGTACTCCCACCAACGGTCCAAGATCGAGATCTCTCCCTTTACGTATTCGCCTACTCGTAGTATACGCGTGATTCGACTCTTCGCTTGAAAGGTGGGTGAAGTGTTCTTGCCCGTCGACGAACGCTGCCATTTGTGCGAGAGCACAATCTCGTGCAGGATGTAAATGCGGGAGAGAGAGCATGTAGAATATTAGACATGTGATTTCGAAGGCGTGTGACCTCGTGTGGCGGAGATGAAGGTGCCCTACACAGTACACAGTCGTTAAATTCATGAAATAATAATAAGAAAAAGAAAACTCACGGAAACGTATGCGGAGTCTTCAAAAGCGCAGGCAACGTATGTACCGCATTCCCGTCGTCCCATTCCCACCCAAGCACGATTTCCTCAACCACTTTCAGATCCCTCAGCGCGAACACACCAAATCCAATCGTCTCTTCCTCTTTCTGCTCATACAACACGGGTGTTAGCACTGCGTTGGGACGACATCCGGTCCTCACAAACCGCCCTTCGTTCACGACCTGTCTCGCATCCAACGCAACGGGGGTCCCATGAGATGGACAAAAGGTTTGGGCATCCCGAGACGCGCGTATGCGTTTAACGGGTCGGCTAGGTACGATGTTGAGGGTGTTATACGTGATAAATAGAAGTGATGAGATAGTCGGAAGAGATGGGCTGGGTGGCGTGTACACCGATGGCGAAACGTCCGGATTCAATGAGGAACTGAAGAATGGGTTGTGTACACTCGCAGAAGGGAGTTCTGTAACGACGATGGGCGCTGGAGCCGGTGTAACACTGTAATACCCGCCAATGTTGGGCATGTCGTCGTAGTTTGGTCTTCGTCTCGTCACTAGGGATGACATTTTGAGCAATATGGACATACGACTGAATCCGCTCGTCGACGTCAACGTGCTCCTCATCCGTCGCAGGCACTACCGGCATAGGCAGCTGAACCGCCGACAATCTCAATTTCCCGCCGTCGCCGGGAACAGCAGCACTCGTCCGCCTCTTCTGCTCCGTCCCTAGACTTCGGCTTGGGAACCTCAGCAAAGATCCATGGGGTCGCAGCCAGCAGCAATGTTCTTCACACCCTCGGAGCAGGTGGCACCGACGAGAACAGTGGCTGTTGTTGTCCTGTCACCGCAACTTTTGGGCAACAACGTGGACACGGCTTTAAACAATGTGAGAAAGACACGCATCCACAAAAAGATGACAACACATACCGAGCACCAAGGTTCTCGAACTTGTTTTTTTAGTGTAATGGAAGACGTTGCGGCCTTAGAAACCGCGTCAGAACTTAGAATTCTCACCAACTTGCACAGTCGGATGTGTCATTGCTCAACTAACTACATCTGCGAGGACGTCATGCGGCTCATGCCCTGGAGAATACTCGCTCTGCCCTCGTTCGAGAACTTGATCACCCTATGTGGGTAAGTGCTGGATTTGCAGTCTTTCGCAGTCTGACGAAGAGACCTAGATGAGGTGGTCGACAGACGGCGCATTTTTGGATGTAGAACAGAAGTTTAGGATGAGATGGAGGAGGAAGACAAACGGTCGTGAGAACTTGATGAAACCCCGAAATTCGTCATTCCAAAGAGTTTCGGAAGCAAATCTGGGTTCAGAAAGTTCCGAAATCCGAGAGTCCGCCCCTCCACACAATCCGCCGATCCGCCTGTCCGGATTCAATATTTCGCACGCAAGGCAACGCGATCACGAGCCCCCATTTTCGCACTCATGTTTTCGACTTGTTTTCTTGTTCAACCTGCCTCACTTGTCTGCTCGTCAGCTTCTCTCCCGCCGTACAAAGTATGTATTTGAACCACCTTCCTTTGGTAAGTCAAATAATTCCCATTAATTCTAACGTTGGAGAGCTGAGCTTCACTGTAGTTTTTCGCTTTGCTCACCTTCGTCTCCACTACCTCGCCGCTTTCAAGCAGCCAAATGTCTCAAGCGCAGCAAATCCCATCCATCCAATGCATTACGTGCAAACGCGTCGTGCAGTACACTGTTGTCCAGTCAGATGCCAATAGGAACAAGGGGCGCTATCTCGCAAAGGTGAGTAGATGTATGCGCAATTCTCAACCTAACATCATTCTAACAATAATATAGTGTACTGATATGAACCCTACAACAGGCGAAAGGTGTAATTTCTTTCGTTGGCTGCCAGGTTCTCGAACACCCTCTGTCTCTCCTCGTCTTGGCTCCACAAGTCAACTCCCTGCTTTCACACACCCTAGCGGACCTGGCCCTCTTCCATTTGTCCTTTTTCCCGGGGACAGGAGGCCAGCAAAATCTATTGTCGATGCCTTCGGCGGCCCCGCGAAAGGCGACATGCCTGATGGTTGGATGCAACTCGACGCGAATCCGCAAAGGCTGTGGCCGACGAATGTGTAAAGCACACTGTCGTGAGACTCGGGCAGGAGACTGCGCTGACCCCGCGCACAAGATGGGGCAAGCGACTGCCACTTCATTCATGGCGGCAGCGACGCCCTCAACAACTCCTATGCCAATATTCCCAGCGCCCACATATCCCACAGCAGCCTTCCCCAACGCATCTTTTACACCAGCAAGCGCTATCGATCCCGATCTCCTTCAACACCAGGTCCAGATTGCTCCTCCCCCCTTTGCCTCCTTGTCAAGAGTTCCGGTGCATGCGCACACAGAACCGGTATTCACCTCGCATATCTCCCAGGTTTTTACCTCGCAGATGGCCCGTGAGGAGCAGATGAGGGAAACCAGCCGGCAGAGGGAAGCGACGCGGCTAGAGAGTAAGCAGAAGGCGCACCAGACGGTTTTTATCTACGCTTGGATGGAGGTACGTTCTTAAAGTCTTTATACATGAATCTTTGCTCATGGTTTTTCAGGACAATGTCGTTCCGGCTCTCTTTGAGGTTCAGGAAGGTTTTGTCTGGCCCCACTTTATCCTAAATGAGGCCGTTCTCTTGTCGGCTGGCTTCACCAATATTTCCGCCGATATTCGTTTCAACATCTTCCGTTTCAACCTTGGCCACTGGACTACGGTAAAAATCAACCACGTAGTCGAACTCAAAGACTCCCCACGCATATTTGTCAAAGCGATTCGCGTTCAACATTGCCAGGATTTTACCAAGTTTCTCCTCTCCACATCGTCGTCAACTACATCCCCCAATATCCGAACCAACCTTGCAGGGGAGCGTACTTATGTGAAGAAAAAAATGGTCGAATATGAGCTCTCCCGATCCCACAAGTCTCTTTTCCTCAAGAATAAGCACACTCTATCACAGTCGCCGGAGAGCCTCCCTTCTACACCTAAGCGACAGCGCATCATGTCCGATGAAACCCCAACCCCTACGCCAACCAGATATCGCGCACCTAATCCTATCTCGAACGCCAAGTTCACTCACAAACTGGCTCCTGCTGCGACACGGGCTATTAAGGAAAGGGCCCCAGCAGCTGCACGAGAGCGAGAGCCAATAGAGTGTTATGACAGTGACTCAGGTCTTGAGTTCTTGGATCCTATCTCTCTTGATACCCCGTCGTCGGCGCCCTCCATCTCTCGATCTGCCTCAGCTGCATCTACCTCAACTGCAACCTCCTCTGATGTTGGTTTTACCGTTAAACAAGAAACGCTGGGTTTGACCATTCCTTCCCTCCCTTTCTTGATCTCCACAACACGAATTTCGCAAAAGCCAAAGTGGCCGGCCGATTTCTTCGCCGTCAAGATCGCTGATTGTTTTGACGAGATAGAAGACAACGCTGCTGATGCAAGGGTCCGTACGATCTTCGAACATCACTTTGGCCAGTGGGTTTCATACAAGCGATCAACCTTCTATGAACATCGTCAAAGGTGGGTGCGGGCATCGCTTGAGGCCAAGGATGCTGTGCTGGCTGCAGGCCAAACAAAAGCCGGCTGTTGGGTCAACTTCATGTCAATGATGGCTGCGCCCAGAGCTCATGTGAAGGCCGCTCGCAAACGCAACGCCAAGTTTTTACTTGATTGTGAGGTTATCGACATCTCCTCAGGCTCTGAACATGAAGTATAGTTATAGTTATCATTGTATATTACACACATTCTGTACTATTCTCAACGTCTAGCTTTGTATCACAGTTATCATTGTAAATTTGTATTCTTGTCCTCTAGCCTAATGTTTTATAGTATTACGTCTCGCCCTTTTGCCAAGGGACAATATCCATCCTTCTGTAATTTTTCCCAAGTCATCTTGTTTCGATATCGAATCATTTGGTCAAGGAAAAAATTGTACCTTTCAACTAACATTTCCCGAAGAATTGCATGAAATCCACCTAACCAGACATTCGTCTGCTCAGCAATAGAAGAGTTAAAATACCATGCTTTGCCATCTTCTCTGAGCAGTTCAGGGTACTTGACAGGGTTGCAATTGCTTTGGCAAAACTTGTCTTTGACCGAATGTTTGCAGTTGAAGTGGAAGACGTCAACGGTGAGTCCCATGTTTTTGAAGAAGGGATCATCCTTGACATGCTTGGCAAGGGAGCAATTGTTGTCGAAAAAAAGATGATTAGGCTTTTGACCGTTGATGCTGAATGTACGCTTTACAAACTCCTTCATAGAAGAGAGAATGTGTCAATTTTTCGTCGACTTGATGGAAAAAAAACTTACTGCACAGGTTGCAATTGCTTCAGCTCCAAAAAAGGTCTCGCGTGCGAGGATCATACCACAAGGAGCAACTAAAATCTGCTCATTGTGGGTCCTTCTCCTACCAAATTGTGCCGAAATCCTCTTCTTGGTCCCGGGTGAGCCCTCAGTTGGTAGTGGAGGCGGAGAGGTGCCTTGCAGATCTGAAACGCCATCATTGATGCCGTGAACCAAATCCTCATCTACCTCGAATTCTTCTTCTTCATCATCGTCGATAAGCACTCCAAGCTCAATGTCTTCTGCAATTCCATCGTTGGGGTGTGATACGCACTGCCGTTTCAATTTTTCCTGGAGTTGAACACGAGATTCACCCCTTAGGGTGTAAACGCGCTTGACTTCCTGATGGGATGGATTCGAGCAGGTTTTTTTTCCTTTGAGGATGGGCTTGCTGCAGCCTTTGATAGAACATATGTTGCTAAGCCCACGATGGATTACACAATATCGATCCCGTGAAGTCGTCAATGGAACTTTGCAGTTGTGGAATACACAACAGGGATGTCCAAGCGTCACCCCATCCATAACGGCGACCCAAACAGATTTGACAGCTTTGAGATCGGGGTCAGGTTTCTGTGCCACTCAAATAGTAGGTAGGATACATATGTTGGCCATCTTCGCCTTTATAAATACGGGTGCACTTCTTGCACCGATGTATAACCTCTTCTTGCCCATAGAGTTTAATGCAGGCATTCTGTGCCTTGATGGCTTCTGTGAAACGATTAGCTTGCTCTCCCGTATGAGGAACAATTAACGTTGTATTGCGTTCACGATGATCTTCGAGAAGGGATACAATCGTGAATGCGTCTTGGACATGATCTCCTTTGAGCGCAGCCTTGAAAGGCCAGTCCGTTGGAAGACAATCAGGCCCTGAAAGGGCAACTTCATATGTACGAGCACAATTTGTGAAAGACTTCCTGTGAGAGGTATCAAATTACCAGAGTTTCAATCAAGTTTAGATTTCAAGCGCACCATGAAATGTTCATATCTGTGCACCACACATTTATGACCCTCCGCTCAATGAACTGATGCTCTCCAACTTGAATGATTTCTGGTGAACTGTCATCGTAATAATGTCGCATGCCGCTCTTTCGGAGTCTTTACTGAATAGTCGTGGTAGTAGGCCTTTTGACATCCTAACATTTGCACATGAGAACTCGTGGTTTGGCTCCCCTTTCTCTGAGAAGACACACCTTCACATTGAAATCTTATCACCCACACGGGGCGAACACCTTTATCTAAGGTATAGAGTACGCCTTGTGTTTGATCGGTCTTCTGAAGTTTAAGGCCCTTTGTGGGTCGGTCACATTGACTATTTGTGCAGTAATTGATAGGAGGATATAAAGAAGCTGTTACATTGATTAATATATTGACGAGATGATACTAGAGACTGAATTCACTGAAACCGAGGTCTTTTCCATACAACTTGAACCGCTCATCGATGACCCTCGCATTCTCAGCATATCCCCACACAGCATCCTTCAGATACGACCACAACCCATTGGTTGACTTCTCATCCATGTCACAAAGGTGAGACAGGAGAATTACCACTGATTGTGGCAAGAACATCGGTGGATCGCTAGCTGGCCAGCTTGATGCTTGGGCGAGAAGTATGTCATTCTTGAAACGCGGGGCATAGAGAAGGAAAGATGATATTTTGAGGAGAATTTCATGGTTTAATGCTTCTGGAAAGAACTTGGAGTGTGCGAGGAAGTCGTTCATTGTCATTTTACAGTAGCAGAGTATCTATGTTGAATCTCAATTCTAGAAGTTGACTGAGAAGTCCACGTGATGTCACTACGGCATCTACCGGGAGCGGATTGGCGGACTGGCGGATTGGCGGAGGGGCGGACTCTCGAAATACGGAACGTCCTCTCTGGGTTTTCCCTCCGAAAATTCGACCGCTTATGGAAACCCCTCGGAATGGCGAAGCTGCCTACGTCATACATGTAACCAACACCGAGCCATGCCAAGCCAGAGTCGGGTTTTCGGAATACTCATTTTTCTTTTTTTGAGTCTACACTGTCTGACTCTAGTTCGATCACATCAAATTAAAGAAGGGTGCCAAAAAATGGCAGGCGAATCCATGCAAGGAGTGATCCACTGTTGGTGTACACCGTATAGCGGAGCTGCCGCTGTCCATCAGCCGTGTACGGTTGCGAAGGAGGTCATCGTCATCGGCAATGCCCGCGTGGACTGTGCGACTTCAAGTTCGTAGAATACCATTAATTATGTTCAGTCACAGAGAGCTGAGCCGCCTTCGTACGAGGAAGACATAACATATTGTTGTAATTGGATTACATTCTACAGGTTCAGTTACTCAAGAAGGTTCCTTGCCAGTGCGCATTGAGGAAGGTGGAATCTACTAGAAAATAAGGTATTTATCACGACCCACTGAACTACGCCACTTGGAGACAATCGATATATATTCTCGTCTCCTTAGACAAGTTGTTACCGTCTCGTGGTGTGTTGAACTATCCCTCGTCGCAATGAAAGCTCATTACCTTAATTAACCCAGGCCAGCTGTGCGTGGCGAACAGATATTACCGTCCGGCCTAAGGGCCTATCTCCGAAAGCGGGGACTCTTCCTCGAGTGTTACTGCCCTCTGCTTTATCAGGATACTCCTCGATCCTGCCGTCTTGTCGTGTCCAGGTCAACAAATGATCTTCTCGCGTTTTGCAACAAGCAGCCTACGGTTTGTGGAATGGCTGGTAAGTTTGAAGTCTTTTTGTACCGAGGGGTGGAGCGCAGCACTAAGGAATGAATTATTCAGTCAATCTTTCGACGATTTATTCCAATACCTCGTTGACAGCCTCATTTGATCATTTTCCAATCCTCAGCAGTAAGTGCCTGTACCACATGCCGCCATCTCTTCCATCTAACAGCCACAACCCTCCACCAGCGTATGTCGGTACTTTCAATGCAAATGCCGTCGTGAGTGAGGTCCTTGCATCATACCACCGCAGGAACATTCCAGACTCGCGTGTGGCGCCTCATTTCGTTGGGTATTTTGGAGAGCATGAATACCTCTACCCGGAAGGCACTACCCAACTCGCTGGAGATGTCTCGTTCCATGTGGGACGCCGTCCTGTACCATACGGTAAGTTACTTGTGCACCACATTACCAATGGAGACTTGAAACCAATACGTACATGGAATAGATCGCAATGTCCTCAGAATGTCGTCCTTCAGATCCCGCCACACAGTTCCAGCAAGAGCACCAGACCGCGCTCGCTACGTCGGAATTGACGACGAGGACAATGTTCGATCCACCCTGAATCTGGAACCAGATCCGTCGACCATACGCCCCTCTCGCGCTGCGATGAGAATCATAAAGTGGCACCCCCTGGCGCCGGTTTCGACTGCTGCTCGACGCGACTCTCGGCGCTCTCGTCGTTCTTCCACAGATGAAAGTCCAGTGGCCGGTCCGTCTCGCCTCCCTATCTTGGCTGCGCCTGCATCTGGTACGGGAATGTCCAAGCGTGTTTTTGATCGTCTGGTGGAAGGTGAGGGAGTAACGGAGGAGGAATGGGAAATGACCGAGGTTTGTGGAAGTTGCGGCCTTCGTTTCCTTAGAAAAGCCTTGAGTGAGCACATTCGAGTTTGCGCAGACTGAGGGACCATACAAAAAGACCGGAGCTGAGATTTGCTCATGCGTCCGAGAATCGAGACTGATATCTTGACAACGATGTACGATAACATTTGTTAAAGAAAAACAATTTGTGATTTCGTGGGAAACTTGAATGAAAACATATACAGCTTGGCAACATGAGACTAGGAAACATATGTACTTGGAGAATCAAACAACGCCGTACGATATAGATGCTTCATTCAGATTCTGAGTGTACCAACTGATATAAGGGCCCTGGGGTCTGCCCTCTCTGCGTGATGTCTCCTTCTCGAGCGGAGGTTTGTCATGGTTCTTCTGTCAAAAGGAACCATGCACCGATTGCCGATTACTTCCGACTGTTATGTAGTCAACACAGACTCCCAGAGTTAAGCATACCATCGCGGACCTTGGCTGTAAACTTGGTGAGGGTGCTTCTTAGTTAAGATATATGGCTGAAATGAATGTACCGTGGCGGATATTTTATGTAATGGCCGATAACGCACGCAAGATGAAGGCTCAAGATGTGAGCCGCTCGAGGCCCGATCTTATCAAATGACACAGATCGTACTTTCTCCGGCAGTCGCCCCCGAACCTCAGGTACGGGTGAGTCAATGTCACACGAGATGTCAAAATTGGTTTGGCCTTATCGCTCTCAGCGCCCATTGTCTTATCCCCCCTAGCACCATTCCTTCGACTCAACATTTCTTTCTTTCTGTCACTCGCGTCCCACAAGAGCATTACCACACCCATTTTCCTCTCGTTTTCAACTACGTCCACTGGAGCAGAGACTGAGTGTATGTCAATATTGGTTTAGCCTTATCGCTCTCAACGCTCACTGCCTTATCCCCTTGGCACCATTCCTTCGACTCAACATTTCTTCCTTTTTGTCACCCACGTCCCAAAAGAGCGTTACCACACCCAATTTCCTCTCGTTTTCAACTACGTCCACTGGCGCGGAGACTGAGTGTTGAAAAGAACCTTTGAACATATTGGCAAGTGGAGTTCAACAATAAACGGCTGGTTACGATTCTTATGAACCTTGTCCTTCTCCCTTCATCAGAGTCTTGACCTAGCAGTGTGATCAAGTTAGATCAACCATTGTTTCCATTGTGTTGCATGCTCATCCATTCGCATTGTGTTGTACACTCAGCCTCGCAGTTCGATCTGGTTAGATCAAACCGTCTTTCTGCTGTGTTCTGCACTTGACCTCTGCGTGGTGTTTGTCATTTGTCATTTTGCACACATTCTTTTCTTTAAGACTGTCCACTGCAGCTTTCCGGCTTTGTACCAAACCCAACCACATTCAAATTTCAGCATGTCATTCATCACTCCTGTTATTACTCCACTTTCGGAACAGTGGCCTCAGCTCGATGGTGCCTTGTCAGATTCATTTAAGAAATTCCTCAATGTTCGAATCAGTCGAACCTCTACATCAGAGTGGTATATAAATATGAAGAATATGCTATTCAATAATCCTGACTTCGTATGCTATTTGTTCATTGTAATTGCGAAAATGCTGACTTTTTGTGTGTAGCTTTTAGCCATAAATAAGTGGCTGGAGATGTCAATCCACCATGAGGTATCCCATCTACCTCAAAACGCCATCACAGAAGCATTTTTGGATGTGCAACTCTTTGTACGTTTTGAGATGCCAAGCTCGGCATGCCAGGTATTGTTCAAAGTCCAAAAGGATATTGATAATTTATCGGTATGATGTTCTATACTTTCTTTTTTGAAAAAAATTGCAATGATAGTCATCTTATGTTTAGTTTGGGCTTGATGGTCTCCAGCAGACACAACACAATCTTCTTGAACAACTCACAAAGGTGCATGATGAGTTGTGTGAAGATGAAGATGAAGATCAAATTGATGATGGCTGTAATACCCTCTCTTCCTTACCTCCACCCCAAGTTCCATTTTATCCATCTTCTCCTGAGTGCAAACGGCAGCGTCATGACTACTTGGATGACAATCCTGGCCGCACAACCCATCTGTGCACTTTTGAGGAATTTGATGCCCTTCCAATCATTGCACGAGGGAAGACACTGTGGAATCACCAACTTTATGAATCTCGTGATTTTTGGATGAAGAAAACTGAAGTATGGAGGCTAGTGCTTAATGAAGCATTTGGATCACTAAAGGCATTGTTTTATTTTTACAAGTCATTTAGTTTAACTGCTAAAAGTAAAAACAGGACCTCAAGCTCAAAAGTGGTAAAGACACCAAAGGAGAATATTTTTACAAGAATGTTGTCTCAGCCCTAAGAGAAATGCGCCAGGTCTTGCCCAGAACTTACCAAGATCCTGATTGGAAATGGGCTGTGAAGGTAAGAATTCTATTCTTCTACTATTACTGCTATCAAGCACCAATTTATATTATCACAGAAATCTGGTCTAGTTAAAGCCATTTTTCAGTGGAGTGAACCTGGAGCTATGGTTACTTGGAAGGCTGGTTTTGCAATTGCTCTACTGCGGAGCCATCGGATTCATGAAACTCTAATGTTGGTTTTGCTATCATGGATTCCCAAGGACATTTTCAAAACATGGACCAAAAATCCAACTGTCCTTAAGATGATAAATGTATGCATTTATGCATTTTTCCATATTTTTCACTGATTTATTCTAGAAACAGAAGGAAAAATTGATTGGTGACAAGGATATGTTCAAAATACTCAAAGGTCACCCAGATATAATTCCTCGTCAAGCACATCCTTCTTCAATATTCTTTATGCTAAGCTTGACAAACTTTCAACTTGCTATTAAGCAATGGCTTGGATATATTCTTTATGAAATGAACTATAATGTTTGCTTTACCTTCCGTCACCTCAACTTTGACTAATCAAACATGCAGGTTTCTGTCTTTGACAGTGAAAGGGACACAGAAAAAATATATTCTCTCCTCATCCAGAAGATCCAACAACTCGATTTCCAGGGACAGACGGATAGCATAAAGAATTCAGAATTCAGAAGGATTGCACAGCGAACTATTCAATTTAAAAATATGAAGCATGATGCACAGGAGACATTTCTCAAAGACCGGATGGTATGTATTCAATTTAATTTTTTTTTCCAAATTGATGATTTCCAAGGGCCTCAAATCCAAATCATCCTGTCCAAAATGTGCAAATCTACCTAAACACAAGCAATGTGTGCAGCGTATTGATGTTGAGGTTAGGAAGATTGATGCCAAGTATATTGGATATGGAATATCAAAGGCAGATTCTAATCACCGCCCACAACCTATCCCAGTTTGTCTCTGAACATTTATACCCTGGTCCCCTTACTGACATTACACAAGTTGCCACACTCCAAACAAAGTGCTGCAAAGGAGGTAAAGCCTATCATTCACCCTGATGAGCTGAACCTCCAGCGAATCAGTGCCAATGAGAAAATTATAGAACAATGTGGTATGCAGCTTTTTGAAATTTATAACAAGGACGACCCAGATAAAATGGTGAGTGGATATGATTACCAGAAATTCTATCTTTTGATTTATATAAAGCTTGACTTTTGGTTATATGAGGCTTTTCCACAGCATGTTCTTGATACACTTATTTCTCATCACCGCCAGTTGGGAAAGGTGAAATCTGTGAAACGTGGTGCCCAGTTTAACTCTTATAGTCAGGGAGGAATGATCCCCAAAGGGGGGAGAATTAGTCAGGGTGGCCGACCAGGAGATGCTTATACCTTTTATGAAGGAATGGAAGCAATTACACTTGATGACATTGATGCACTTTTTAATGATGCTGAGGTATGCTGTGTTTCTCTGATCTAATATGCCATGCTTCATAAAGATGTATAGGATTCAATGATTCTATCAGCAGCAGCAAGAATTCTGAAATACCCCATCATAAAGCAATTGGAGGAAGATTCCACAGATGCTGACAGACTAGGTATTTCTGGCACAAACACCTATTTGTGCAACAACTATACAAGCCCTCTACATGGTGACAATGATGCTGGAACTGGTCTCTGTGCTCAATATGAGATCCAAGCACTCTCTGCTCTTGATCAATATGCTTTTGTTCATGCAGAGTATGGGGTGTATATAGTCACGCGACGGAACTCTCTATGGTATGATTGTCTTTTCATCTGCAACACAAGGTTTATGAATCTTTCTTCCAAGGTCATTTGATGGTCGAAGGATACATGGAACTATGCTTCCATCCACCATCTCTCTTGGACCAAAAGACCAAACAATTTTTGAAAAGTCACGTGTAGCTATTCGTCCTGGAGAGGAACACCATGATGATCCTGATGAGCCTCCACGTGTTTCTAATGGTCTTCACCAGACCAAGCCAAAGAAAAACAAGATAGCAGAACAGCGCTACCAGCAGGTTCGGGATCATGGCCAAAATATCCAAGAGTTTTGGGAGGAAGTAATGTAGTGTGGAAATTACTGGAATATGGAATAATATTAGCTACCATCTACCATGTATATAATCACAGGTCTCTTTATCGAAGTGAGGATCCTCTGCTATGCAATCTATCTTAACTACATCTGACTTATCCAGCAGCACCTGGGTAATGGGAAGCCCATTCAGAGATCCTGCAGGGCTTTGTATCGAACGAACTCGAGTCCATGATCCTTTTCCAGGTTCCTGAAATATATTACTTGAATACTTCCATCGAAGTCCGTCGTATTGACCCACTTTGAAATGAGTTGATCTTGGGAAAGATTAAGATTGATAGGTTGGGTGTGAATTCTCAGATAGATTTTTGTACTTGCATATCTCTTAAATAGTATTTTTGTACCAATTCCCATGTGCAGTTGAATTTATGATGCATCAGTCAAGAATAAGTATCTAATAAGTGACTGGTCTGCTGATAGTCCTAATTTCAGTAGGTCAGTCAAAATCACCTGGCCCCTTACTTACCAATGCTAATTCAAACTAATTTCCACAAATCAGCAAATGGAGTTTTTCCTGATGAACTGACCGCTGTTGATACGCCACTACCGGACAATTGGATCAACAACTCGGCACATTCCCATGAAATCTGATACTTTGAATTGAAAGTGTAAAACATGGAGGCCAGTTATTGGACTTCTACCTTAAGTTCAAAGGATTGGCATTCAATCTCATGCACGTCTTTACTTTCAGATAAGAGAAAAAAACCCATTCGAGGTCATTTGTTTAGCCCACACCACCATGCCCTTAATCACTTCAACCATACCCCACCCCCAACTGCTTCCCCTGTAACCATGTCGACTTTGATTAAACTAAGAACCATCCAGATGGTTGTTTGGATTACATCAGGAAAAAGGGGTTTGGTCCTAAAGAAACCTAGGTTGCTCTAGGTGTCTCTAGAGACTATAAAGACTTCAAAGATCCAAAGTGTCCTAGGTAAACCTCAAAGCTGACCTACTTAAGTAC
>Ga0307517_10006935_pt1 | contig 16650 bp, 4 predicted proteins | sample 23_EM_MG_FD_194515 | JGI IMG/M metagenome (GOLD analysis project Ga0307517, IMG submission 194515) | Populus trichocarpa ectomycorrhiza microbial communities from riparian zone in the Pacific Northwest, United States - 23_EM | ecosystem: Host-associated > Plants > Roots > Unclassified | place... | reverse complement strand
GTCAAAGATACGAATCATGTTGCACCTTCGAATATAGAGAGATCAGTATTCAATATATTTTATCTATAAGCATTGTCAAAGATTACTCTGTCATCAGGAAACCTTTTTTTTTTTTTTATCTCTTTTACACAGTGTTTCTAGAACTATTCTCTTCTGAGTACGCTTTCAAACCCTCACCTACTGGATAATACGTTTTCTAACCCTATCTTTTTCTTTCTAAGTGTGCTTTCTAGCCCTCGCCTACTAGATAGTGTGCTTTCTAGCCCTATCATTTTTCTTTCGAGTGTGATTTATAGCCCATCCATCAGATAATACTCTTTCAGACCCTATATTTTTCCTTTCGAGTGCGCTTTTAGGCCCTCATCCATCAGATAGTGCGCTTTCAAGTCCTATCTCTTTTCTTTTGAGTGCACTTTCTAGCCCTCATCCATCTGATAATGTTATTTCATGCCTTCTCTTTCATTTTGAGTGTGTTTTTAGCTCTTATATATTAGATAGTGCGCTTTTAGACCCCAACTCTTTCATTTTGAATGCGATTTCTAGCCCTCATCATTTAGATAATATGCTTTCAGGCCTTATATTTTTCCTTTTGAGTGCACTTTCGAGCCATCATCCATTAGATAATGCATTTTTAGACCCTATCTCTTTCCTTTTAAGTGTGTTTTTTAGCCCTTATCCATCAGATAGGGCTTTTTCATGCCATATTTCTTTCCTTCTAAGTGCGCTTTATATCCCTCATCATTCAGATCGCGCGCTTTCATGCCCTATCTCTTTCCTTTTGAGTGTGCTTTCAAGCCCTCATCATTTAGATAGTGCGCTTTCATGCCTTATATTTTTTCTTTTGAGTGAGCTTTTAAGCCCTCATCCATCAGATAGTACGCTTTCAGACCCTATCTTTTTTCCTTTTGAGTTCACTTTATAACCCTCATCCATTAGACAGTGTGCTTTGAGGCCTTATCTCTTTCCTTTTGAGTGTGCTTTCTAGCCTTCATCCATCAGATAGGGCCTAAAAGCACGATATTTGAATGATGAGGGCTAGAAAGGGCACTCGAAAGGAAAGAGATCTTTTTCCTTTTGAGTTTGCTTTCTAGCCTTCATCATTAAAATAATGTTTTTTCAGGTCCTATCCCTTTCCTTTCGAGTGCGCTTTCTAGCCCTCACATATCAAATAATGTGCTTTCTAGACCTATTATTTTCCTTTTGAGTGCACTTTGTAGCTCTATCTATTTCCTTATGAGTGTATTTTCAGGCCCCCTATCCATCAGATAGTGTGCTTTAGAGGCATCTATTTTCTTCCTGAGTGCGCTTTCAAGCTATCAATTCTAACAATTTTGGAACGATCAACCATTTCTTGATCTAGTGAATCCACAATCTCTTATCTTTTCTACTTTACAAGCGTAATATTAAAGTCTCTAACAAGAATTTTTCTCGTAAGCATTGTAAATAGGGAGCAATTATCATAACTCAATTTTGAGTTTTCCCCTAAAATTACCATTTTCTTTTAAAATGAAAAGAAAAAAAATTAAAATAAACATAAAAGACTAGTAACATTGCAAGAGCAGACTGAGAATGGTTTCAAATGCATTCAGGAACCAAGCTGGAGTTCTGGAAAAAATTAGAATCTCAGTTGTATCCTATGATACCTAAAACTAAAGGACAACATAGATTAAAGGATAATATAGATTAAAGGTCAAATTAAATTATTATTACATGAATCTGCATAAAAATTAAGTATGAAGACTTAATTAGACCTTTAATAGGGCTATTTGATTTAATCATAGGCCTGGTTAAAGATTTGATTAAGTTCAAGAATTAAATTGGGTTAAATTAAACTATTTAATTAAGTACAAGGACTTAATTGGACTTTTAATAAGTCAGATTAATTTTATTAGGGACTTAATTGGTAAAAAATTAAGTTTGGAACCTTAATTTTGGCATAATTTAGATGACATAAATTTTAAAGAACCAGATTTAATTTTTCCAAACTTAATTAGGTGAAATCAGGGATAAAATTGTAAAAAATCAAAGTTTAGGGGTCAATTAATGACCAAATTAAAGAGATTCAAAATGAACGACCAACTTAGAAAACACACGAGGCAAGCTCTCTACCCACTCCCAGACACAACTATATTAACACACACACCATCACAACTTGAGAAAAGATACCAAGGAGGCAACATCTTTAGATAAGGTAAGCTTTCAACTTTGACCGGGGGGGTGTAACTTAATAAGCACACCCCCTCCCTTTTCATTTTGTTTTCAATGTTATCTTCTATATTGAGTGTCCATTATGCATTCTTTTAAAGCCTTTTGTTAGTTTAAATGCAATAGGTGTTTGCTTTTTATGTTTAACCATACCATGTTTTAATATACATATATGTGTTTAAATGTTGTTCAAGGTTTAGTTTGGATGTTTAATTTTGTTTCTGAGTTGATAAATGCTAGTTTAAGATATTTGTTAGCATGTTTCGATGTTCAAAATAGTCATTGGAGTCCTTATGGTAGTTTTTTTTTTTAAGCTTGGTTATTGTTTTGTTTCTGTTGTTCTTAGACTGTTGTTAGTGTTTTGATGGGCTTGTCTAGGCCAAATACATGTTGTAAGAATGTGAAAAATAATCAATGTAAAGGAAGTAAGAAATAAGAAGGTTTCTTTAGTGAAAATATTATGTAGGAGTTCCTTACATGAAGAAGGAACTTAAGAAAGAGAGTCTGAAATAAGTTACAAGTATCTAGAATTATTTTCACAAATAGGTATGAATGTAAATTTCAAGGATGAAATTTTTATAAGGAGGGTATAATGCATACTTCTGGATAGAAAATACATATATGACAAGAAACCTAATATGTTAAATGAATAAAAGAAAATTTATTGTGTGAGGAATATGATATCTTTAGGAAACTATAATAAAGTTAAATGAATAGAAGAAAATTTATTATATGGGGAAGATGATATCTTTAGGAAACTGGAATAAAATGTTTTTATGAGAAAAAGATATTGGAATATATTCAATCGCAATAGCTCAGCTTAAATTGAGAATAAATCAATGGTAGATCTGGAGATAATTTAACATGGAAATAAATGATTAAATCCAAAGAAGACTTTAATTAAAAGAAAAGGATAAAAGAGAATGAGGAAAGAGATGATGTAGCATTAAATTACTAGAAAGGAAGAGTTAATGGGCCAACATAAAAATAAAGAAAATATTGGGGTCAATGTGAAAAAAGGGGAAAATTTAGGGCTAATGTGTAAATAACAAAAAGATATGGTGCTAATGTGCAAATAAATAAACTATGAAGGCCTAATATGCAAATAAAAAATTTATGGGGTATAAATAGGAGACTTGGCTTCCTTTGGAAGCCACATCCAGTTTACCATTGATGAGAGGAAGAGAGGAGGAATCCTTGAAAATTTCTTGATAAACATTAAGAGAAATATAGATTTAGGGGATTTGGGAGATCAAAAACACCGAACAAATTTAAGAGATTTGTCATAACTCAATTCTAGGTTATTCCCTAAAATTTATTTTTTTTCAAAATAAAAACAAAAAAAAACAAAAAAAAAGCTAGCAAAGTGGAGAAAGCAGGCCGGGGAATATAGCTGCAATTTTAGAAGAAATTCAAGACCTAATTGTACCCCATTATGCCCAAAAATAAAGAAACAATACAAATTCAATGTCAGATTAAATGATTATTGGACGAATTTACATAAAAATTAAATCAAAGGATATAATTAAATTTTTAATAGGCTAATTTGATTTAATCATGGGTCAAATTGAATTTTAATGATATTTAAGAATTATTTTGGGTCCAATTGAAGGATTTAATTAAATGTAAAGACTTATACTTTAAATGGATTAAATTAATTTTATTAGGGGCTTAATTGGTAAAAATTAAGTTTGAGATCCCAATTTGGACTTAATTAAGATGATTAAAATTTTAAGAGATCAATTTTAATTTTTCCTAAGTTAATTCATGGAAATCAAGGGTAAACTTACAAGAAAATTAAAGTTATTGAGTCAATTAAGGGTCAAATTGAATATTTTCGCAGCCAATGACCATTTTGTAAGAGATGTAAAACTATGGGGGTTCAATTGATTGAAACCGGGGATGAAATTGTAGAAATTAAAAGTTTGATGGTCAATTAAGGGCCAAATCACATAAATCCGAGACCAAGAACCAAATTGAAAAAGGTGTGCAAAAACAGAGGTTTTGTTGAAGTTCGTCCAGGGGCAAAATTACACAGAATGTAAAGATTGAAGCCAATCAGGGGTGTAGATGAGATAAAACAGACATTGAATGACCAAAAAGAAAAACGTCAAAACGACGTTGTTTTAATGTTACTGTTCTTCTTCAAGTTTTTCCACCGAAAAGCTGCTCTAGTTACCTACTTTGCAGCTGCATTTAATACCTCTAAACTCCACCAAATTTGACAAAACTTGCACGAAAATGATCTCCTGACATCCCTCTATCTCTGGGTATGGCTCGTTAAGATTGATTGACAACACAATGGTCGCAGAGCCTACCTAAAGAGGCCAACCCAGACAGCCTTCAACTGCCAAATTTGACAGTTCATCATGCCTACTTTGAACTAACGGTTGAGATCCTTTCCAACTGAATCAAGAGCTGAAATTTTTCCCCTGTGTAGACAAGATCACCCTCTTCCAACCCCTATAAATAGGCCCAACTTAACCCTTTCTTGGGCTGAGACTGGCCCAGTCATTTGGGATGGCCCAACCCACGTAAATATTTAATATACATTCAATTATAATATATATATATATATATATATATATATATATATATTTAAAAAAATTCAAAAATCCTTTGGAAAAATTTGTTATTTTGTCGCATGTTTTTCTACCAATTTTTGCATAATATTAGGTTGTATATTTACATTGTAAAATATAAATCCGGTATTAAAGTACCTGGTTTTCTCTGAAATATTTCAAAAAAAATTCAAAACTTTTAAATTAATTTCTCTTTCCAAAAAAAAAAATATTTTGTTTTCATGCATACAGTCAAATCCTTAAATTTGTCTAAGCATATCTTCATAAAACAAAAATTGCATCTTTCTCATGTTTTAAAATGCAAAATGAATATTGTAGCTAGTTTATGATTATCCATTAGGATTTGGTCAAAATATAAAAAATCCTTTTACAATATTTTTTCAGGGTCCAGATGTAGACTTTAATATTCGTGAGGTGTAAAATTACACGATAAAGTACACTCTCAGGTATTAAAGATACAAGACATAAAATAAATGTGATGCTAAAATTTTAACTTTAGAATGATTAGGATTTAATCCGATAAGGTAGTGACTCTCTCATGAAGAGAGATATGTCTTGAACTTTAGAAAAGACCAACGAATAAAAACCTGACCTAGAAAAACAATAAAAAAACAATGCAGCTTACCTTAGGTAGGGTGCACTGGGGGTGATGCATCTTTCCCTTGCATAACTTGTCTCTTACCCAGACTCTTGCAGACCATAGGTTCCTAGTGACCATAATATTAGGTGGCGACTCCTGAACATTAATCATAATTTTATGATTAAATCCAAAAACCTTTCCAACACAACACCTCATCAAGAGGCATGATAAAAGCCTCCACCGTTACTGACGATGTCGCGGTGTGCCCCACGACAGGATTGGAAGAGAGTATAGGTTGTAAGTGAGGGTTTTAGAGGAAGTAAAGGGAGAAAAGAGAAAATGAAGACAACTTAGTTTATCCTTGTATTTGTCTCTTGATTTATCATCCATCAAGGGTAAGAACTTCATCCAAGTTGCTTAGATTGAATAAAGATGTGATATAAGGTATGTTGAGATTGTTAGTGCATGTTAAATTGAGATTATAAACATTAGTTGTGTGTTTTGATGTTGTTTACTATGTGTAGTCATTGAATAATGGTTAGATTGAGAGAGTTTTCTCTATAAAGGGTAGATTTTATTAGTTTTATTTATGTAAGATTCATGATTAGTGGTATTAGAAAGAATATTGGAAGGAAATGGGTGCCTTGAATGATGAAGAGATACATTAAAACATTTTGTTGTTTGGTAAAGTGACAAGCTAAAAAATGACAGATTTATCACAAGACTTCCAATTGTAATTTGACTCTGTAAATAATACAATTTGATATACATATCTTCATGAAAGTAATGGGTATGGGTTGTAGCTTTCAAATACAACTGGTGTTGCGTAATTTGAAGCTATGAAACTCTAGATAGCAGTTAAACACTGATGAAAGGTCTAACCTAAAACCTACTGGACAGTACCACATGTTACTATCATGAGCATTTTTTGATACATAAATGGTAGATTTGGGTTCATCCCCCTCATAAAGGTTGTGTCTTTATGTCTTTTCTTTTTAATGAAACAAACCGCGTTTAAAATCGAGTTCTAAAACTCCGTTTATGATTGAAATACTAAACAATGTTCTGAGGGGCTTAAGCTAAATGATGAAAATAATTAATTGCCAACCTTTCCTTAGAATTCGACATTATGGAAATTATGATAAATAAAACATTATGTACATATGTGAAACTTTATAGATTTGTCCTGCGTAGTGAGATAAAAATTCTAAATTTGGATGACAATTGAAATGATATTTTTGTTATTCGTGGAATTTGTTGGTGATGTCTGTCTTTATTGGTATAAGAGAGGTTGCACTAGTGGGACAATAGTAAGGTGTCGCATCTAGAGGTCAGATACTAGGTAGGTCTTTTTGCACCTTAGTTTTTTCTATTTTGTATTTTAGTCTTGCAATTTATTATACTTGATAAACCTAAGTAAAGGTGTAAAAGTATATTGAAAAAGGATTTATGGAAAGTCAATGATTTTGTTGTTTTTATGATTGAATGAAAGTCAATGTTTATTACTTCCATTAATGAAAGAAAACCAATTATTATGTTGTTTTTATTATTGAATGTAAGCTAACATGTGTTATTTTCTTGGGGGGGAAAAAGCTAATGTTTGTTGTTTTCTAGGTAAGACAAAGCTATTGTTTTTTGTTTTTGTTTTTTTGTAAGAGAAAGCTAATGTTTGTTGCTTTCTGGGCAAAAAAAAAAAAAAATCATTGTTTATTATCACTAAAATTATAAGATAGCAAATGAGTATGTTGCTTATTTGTGAAATGAAAGTCAATGATTTGTTGTTTTATTATAAATGGAACCAATAAGGTGAAATAGCTGAGAGAGTGAAATCTATTAGTATAATTTATTTACCTTAATTATGTAAATAACTAGTTTGTAATTAATCTTTTGTAAACATATAACTGTTAGCAATATATATGTATCTTTTCTATTATTTGTTATATATTTCCTTTCTTTTATATTACTTGTATGTTTGAGAGTTTTACTTTACTGTTTGTGACTTGTGGAAATTAATTGGATGTTTGAATCCTTCGATGGTGTTGATGTGGATTAAGGTCTATGATAGTTGGACCATGTGTTATAATGATATTTATGGTAGGTTCGAAGATGTTGATAACTTGGTATGATTCAAATATAAAGGAAATTATGTCAAAATTTCGGTAGAATTCACAACAAAAAAAAAATTTAAAATATTTGACCTTAATATTGCACATAAGCATATTATTCAGACATAACATGTGATAAGAAAAAAAAATTGGATGTTACACTCGCAACTAATGCCTCTCCTGCATCACTCAAAGTTTTACATTAAATTCATTTTTTTAAATATCAAGAACATACTTCTCAATATTCTTTTAACAATTCAAATATATTTTACTCATGAATACAATTATTCTTTCATTATCAAACATTAAACTTAAGATTTCCAACTCTTAACGTTCTAATATAAATGATATTATAATTCAAGTTTATTTCATGCTTACACACATTATATTTTTCTTTTCTATATAATAATCATCCATTTTCCTTTAATAACAAAAAAAATCAAAGAAAACCAAAATTAAAAAATTAAAACACAAAATAGAGCTACAACAAAACAATAGCTAAAAGGTCTACAATAGCTAAAAGGTCTAACCGTTTCTAGAAACGATCTAGTCATTTTTCAAAATATCTAGCCCGTTTTTGTTAGTGGAAAATTTTTCTCTTCTCTTTTTCTCTGGCCAAAAACTTCACCATTGCAACAAAATTGTTTTTTACCTTTAAGATAAATCCATACAAGTTACATAATAAAAGATTTGTTCTTATTCCTATTCTGTTATGCAGCAGCTTTTCCTTGTTCTCTCAATTCCTCTTGTAACAGAAAATTTTAAATGTTCATTACAAACACACGGTGGAATATAAATGGAATATAATTTTAGACCAAACAAAGATAAAATGGTCTATTTGCAGCTTGGAGTGATCAAGGATTTAGATTTCCTGGAGCTTCATAGGGGGCCAGGGCCCTCCCTGAAGCACCATCCTGTCTACAACCCGGCTTTTGATACCCCGACTACGTATAGTTTGTTTTTGGAAGCCTCTGAGAAGCTGAGTTCCCCCCGCAACGGACGAGTAGAAGCAAAACTTGAATTCCTTTAAGTTGGTTATATAGCGCAGACTATTTTTTCTGTTTTGTTTTGATTAAAATCGGAACTACAGCCTTGTTTTTTCTTCTGATCTCTTGAGCTTAACGAAAATGTTCTTCATAACCCACACCAAAACTTGTCTTCTTAATATACTTTCCTGCAATCTCTTTCATTAATCTGAATCCTCTGCAGCTATAATACATAAAAGAGGAAAATTTCTACCATGAACAGTTTTATTCAATATCTCTCACACCATTAAGAGTCTGACATCCGGATATGTGGGTGTGAAGGAAATTCCAAAGCCCGCTGGCTGATGCTGATTAAATTACGTGTTTGATGATCGCTGAGGTGTGATGAATCTCGCATCCATAGAAATAAGAAAAGTGAGGTGCTTATATATTATATGAATCAATAGTTTAGGTTTTTGTGCTGGCAGGCCAGAAAGACTTCCCAGTGCGAAACCCAACAGCGCTCATACCAGTTATTAGAGTCATTTACACAAGTAATTCATTGGTAGCTGTAATAAATGGTTACACACGTGTCAAGTTTATAAAATACTGTACATGCATAGAATAACTTTGAAGTTCTTCGCAACATTCAGCAGCAGAAACACCTCGAAGGACTCCTTCCCTTGGAACGCATGTGCTTTGCCTTCTCTTTAACCTCAAGCTCTTCATTTCTTCTTTTCTCCTCCAACTGTCCTCTTGCTCTTCCAGAAATCAAATCAATTCTCGCTATCTTGTTATGGTAATGTTGCATGTTTCTTGCCCTTCTTAGCTCCAGTTCGCTCTACAGGTCCAGATGTCAGGATAATGGCTAGCTTAATCATTAGCATTCACAAAGTTGATTAGATAAATATCAAATATCAAAGTGAAACCTTCTTCTTTTCCCCATGGAGTTTGGCTCGCATCTTTTTTGCCTTGTCCCAATCAAGAATCTTGGATTTCATTTTCTCATACCTGAAATTTAGTTTTAACTTATTATAACCCAGACTAGGAAGTAATAATAGTAAATGGTTGAGTTTGAACTACTTTTTCAAGTAGATTTGGAACTGCTCAAATAAACTAAGGGTCACCTTCTATTAATCTTTCTTAGCTGATCTTTCTCCCAAGAATCTGCTTTGGTTTCCACAACTTGGCTTAAAGGTTGTCGGTTCATTGGTCTCACAGAGGAGGAACGACTTGGTTTTCTGGCAGGGAAAGCATTTTCTTGTTGCCTTCTGTCCTCTTCTGTTGGTTTTCTAGCTGAAGTTTCACCTGGAAATTATTCCTTCGTTACAGTCTGGCAGTAAACTCTTGTTTGGAATTTTCTTTTGACCGTTGACAATTACCTGCAACTATCACTTCCCTACTAGAGAAATGTCTTTTTACTCTAACAGAACCAGCTGAAGAATCTTGTTTCGTAGTCTTGATTTTTTCCTTTGACTTACCAAAATCCCCTCTCAGCTTTCTTCTGTAGTCTGCTTCAGCTTCTTCATGTGAGTGAATGACAAATGCAGCAGCAGCAACAGCAGTCGCAAACTCACCATCTTGGAAATCGTAATCCTGACTCATTGGCCTAGAGAAGTGCCTCCGGAACCAGTTCTGCCCCTTGTTATCTACTACAAAATAGCTAGTAATTACACTTGTTTGTTAGAATATGAGTCATTTAAATTTACCTTTCTCTCATGAATGAATTCTTAACATCAAATTCAGTCTTTTAATTCCGGAATCATATAAATAATCCATGTAGAAGAGCATAGAATGTTAATATAGCACAGGAAAACAGGACTACAGCATATGTAGTAGAATTAGAACTTTTGTAAACATACAGTTGTAGGAACACCATGAGTACCTGTTCTGAAGGATTCTGTTCGCCAAGGCGGTATTGCTCTCTCCGTGACACTGCTAGATTCTTGCTGCTCTGGACCGGAAAATGTCATCATTGTCAATATTATCTCAACCAAGAAAAATGATAAACAGAAACCATCATACAAATTAACTTTATTTCTCATACTCCTATGAGAAAGTTTGAAGGTACCTCCTTTACCTTGTTAAAATCTTCATCCACCACGCCAAAATACTTGCATTAATGTTTGCCTTTTCTAGGAGGCAGTAGTGTTTGATGATATGATTATGTGATATATAAGCAACAGCCCGGAAAGGAAGTCTTGCAAGATTTGTAAAGATTTAACTATTAGATCATGAACAGAAGATTGGTGCACGCAAGATATATGAACTATGCTTTGCATGCAGGCTACCGCTGTAGCATATTTTTGCTTCTACGGGAAGCCAAGGATCTGTTTCCGCTTTTCATCCCACCACTTGTGTTCCATTTCTAATTAACTACTTTCTATCTTACTTTCTACAACTAGTTGTTAAATATACATCTTTGCACGAAGAAAAAAGGAAATGGCTCGTTTAATACTTCATTTTTTCTGTAAAATTGAAGTTATAGAAAGAAAAATAAAAAATCCTCGTTAAAATTCTCCAAACTATTTTTTTAATTTTTCAAATATATATATATATATATATATATATATATATATATATATATATATATATATATATAATTTGAAAGACTCATTTTAAAAGTTTTTCACATGAGTTTCTTTATAATTTTTTTATTGTTTCTAAAATATAAAAAAACATAAATAATATAATATTTTTATTTTATATGCAGAAATTAACTTTTTATCAATGTAAAATATTAAAATTATTTTTTCTATCAATTTTCAAATTTAGTTAGTGTCATAAATTTATTTTTAATTATAAATATTATATAAATTTTCCCCTTTTTTAGTTGATAAGTATAACTTTTTCATGATAATTCTTAATTTGAATAAAATAAAATAAATATTTTATAATTATATTATTACAAATAAAAAATTATTATTATGATTTTTTTATGAACACTAATTACAATTGTGATGTATTTCTTATTCTTTCGGTGAAAAGATTTATTTTTGTTCTCAAGAAATGAACATGATTTTTAATTTTTTATTGGAAAAAAAATCTAAAAAAGGAAAAGAAAATGGTTTTCTATTACTGAACAAACCCTAACATTCTTGAAGATATAACATCTATCTTATTTTACAGTAATTTTAATTCACCCCTGTCAAGTTTATGTGCTCTTTTAATTTCACTTAAAATCTATGATTTATTTCAATGAAACCCGAATTTTTCATATTTATTCTACGTTTCATTTTAGTCCATGTCTGCTGGGAAATAGTAAGGAAAAAATGTCAATTTCAATTTCATCCTTGAAGTTAATAGAATATCTTAATATAATCAAAAGGTAAGAATGAACATTTAAAATTAAAAAAAAATCATTAAAGAAAGTTATTTTCTCAATAAAATAAATATGATGAAAAACAACTAAGCTAAAAAAAAATATGATATGTCAATTATTGTTGTTATCTCTCCTACCCTCTCTCACTAATATATTATATCTACATGTTTTATCAAATTCTATATCAAAATTTATTATAAAATGTTGAACAAGATTTAATTTTGAAAAAAAATCAAAATCAAAATTTCTGAAATTGAGATTGAGATTGGGGATTTATCTATAAGTATTTGTAAAAGGTTAAGCCAAAATTTAAAAAGGGAAATAGTGTATTGTCTTTATCGCAGTATATAGAAGAAATACAAGGTGAATGAGTAGTGCATGCCCTAATGCCGTGTAGTAGTGCAGTTGGAAAAGAAAATGATGTTGATGACACTTTTAAAGAAGTAAAGGTGTGTTGATAGAATTTGCAGATTTGATGTCGAAAGAGTTGCTCCAAGGCTTGCCTTTTATAAAAAAATATACAACACCAGATTGATTTGGTTTCAATGTTTAGTCTACCAAACAAGTTAATATATAGGCCTAGCCCTAAGAAAGCTAAAGAGATGCAAAGAAAGGTCATGGAGTCTGTGTGCTCTCTTTGTCCTTTTGGTCTTGAAAAATAATGGTTCATGGTAGATGTGTGTTGAAAGCTGAGCCATTAACCAGATCACAATGAAATATATGTATCTGATACCACAACTAGATGATATGTTGCATCAGTTAGTAAGTTTTAGGATGTTTTACAAGACTGACCTTAAAAGTAGCTCCTATAAAATCAAAATTAAGTCGAGACATGAGTGGAAGACAACCTTTAAAATGCATCATGTGTTATATGTGTCAGAACCAAATTTTGACCTTTCTTTTTTATATTTTTCAAATAAAAACATAAAAGCCAAAAACATTGTGTCTTTTTGGTAAATTTAGTCGATTTTAATCATTCTTTTTTTATAATTTTTACGTAGACAGAAATAATCATGAAAATACAAAAAAAAAATACAAATATGCAAAAAAAAATACAAAATTACAAAAAAAAAAACATATGTAGGGTTGAAATTGGACTAATAATTGAGAATCATAGGTAAAAATTGAGTTTAAGAAATTTTGGGTCATAATTAAAGCTTGAATTAAAGAAGAAATTGAGAAAGAGGCTTAATTTGATTTAATTTAGCTAAAAATAAATCAGAAGTTCAATGATGAGTTAGAATTAAATAGCCAAGAAGTTCAATGATGAGGGCTCAATTAAAAAAGAAAAGTTAAATTGGGACTCAATTTGGCTTAAAAATGAAGAATTAAATAACCAAGTACTAAAATGAAAACAATGGGGAAATTAGAGGATATGTGCTAATTCGCTCAGGGTTATAATTTAAAGAAATTACAGAAAAATAGGTGAAATTAACCCAAATTAGGAAAATTCAAAGACTAAGAACTGAAGTGCAAATGGAACTGAAATGGGAGGACAAATATGAAATTTGGCATGATTTTAATTAGCCGAAAACCTTATTTTGATTAAATAAAAAAAAAACATCGTTTCAAATTAAGTGAACAATGTGTTTGGCTTAAGTCGAGGATGAACAAGTTTTTAAGATTCACATTATTTTGGTTTCTAATTTTGTAGATTTCTAGGTATTAAAGGAAAGTAAAGACAATTGACTCTTAAGAAATCTTAGAGCTTAAATTGATTCTTTTGGCATTGAAATAACAGAAGGAAAGTGTTCTCCAACATGTCGGCTACAATCTTGGTGCAAAAAATCATGACTTAACTCCTTAAATCTAATCCAAATTTTGAGCCAAACATAGCAAAAAATCATGACTTAACTCCTTAAATCTAATCCAAATTTTGAGCCAAACATACTCTCTTAATTAGCCTCTCTTCAAGACCATAAACTCAGCCTTTCCATTATTGTTCAAGATCTAACCTTCAACCTTCGATTCTCTCACCACAAATCAAGTGAAGAAGGGTTGGTGGCCAACACCTAAGTTGATTTCCAATCCAAATTCATCAGGACAATCTTCAAGGATTCTATTTTCATGAAGTTAGTGATTATTTCCTTGTTAGTTTAATATAGCTTGTAGTCAATCGATTGGTTACACGTGACATTATTATATTCATATAAATATATATTTTTATATTAATAAAGGTTTAATTTATCTTTAATACTCATATAATATTAGATTAATGAATCTAATATTTGATTTGGATATCATATTGAGCATAAGCAAATTTTTATACTCTTTTTAATTTGTACATCACTGATCACTTAATTGCGTGGCATAAAACCTATGGTTTTATTTTTGTCAAATTAGTACAGTAAACGTAAAAAATTGGTAGAATAACTTTGTTTGAAAAATATTTTGTGAAATAGCACATTTTCACCTTGTCGCGCTTTAGAATAGCGACATTTACTAAATGTCGTGCTTTTGAAGCACGAAAAGGTGAATGTTTAATTATCCGGTTTAACCGGTCGACCGATTGGATCCAGTTGTATTAATCAGTCGACTGTTTCATATAAAAACCATAATTTTATGAACTTTTTCTTCCAAACATGTTTTATGAGTTAAAATATATATATTTGTCCAATTAGTAGACTAAAAAATAGACTCTAATTAAAATTCAAAAAGTTATTATTCACACAATAGTTGTCCTTTGTTTTTCAATGTCAATGATGTAGTCCGACTTGTGATAATGGGTGATTCTAAGCAGTCAAGTATGGGTCAACCATAACTAAATGAGGATTTGTCATAAACAAATTACATAGATGACCTAGCATGTGCATTCATGGGCCAATGGGACAGGTCTAGGCCCAAAAGGAGGTTTGGTCATGCTAGACCAGAATAACGAATTAAAAAGGTTTATTACTTTTGATCCGACCATTAGATTGCGCTCAAATGTTTACAAGATTTTTCGGATGCCATTTTTCCTACTGTAGCGATTGTGTCACTATGCATACCATCGGATCTTTAGATATCAAAAATCTCGTTGAGACCCCTGGTTTTGGTAGTTTTGAGATTTTTCTTGTTATTTTCAGAACCGGTCGACTAATGAGCCAGATGATAGCACACTTTCACCTTGTCATGTTTTAAAAGCGTGGCATTTAGTAAATGTCATGCTTTTGAAGCACGACAAAGTAAAAGTGTGATATTTCTCTAAATCTTTTTCAAACGATATTGTTTTATTGATTTTTTATGTTTACTATGCTAATTGCCCAATTTATCCAAAACCTTTTTCTAATCTCCAAAACAAAGAAAAACAAACATTGTGTAGCATCTATGTACAAAGTAGTAATTAGGGCTAGAATGTTCTTCTGAGTGAATGTCTTTTAATCATTACACAATTTCTTTCTTTTGTAACAGTGCTCTCCTTTCGAGTTTTAGAACAAAGAACTAGATAATTCATACATGTTATGTTACGAGTCAGGTTAAATTTTTCTTGAATATAAAAAAAATATTCGGATATTGCTAATACTTTGTTTCTAGTGGAAAAGGTTTTTTAAATTGTGTGAGGGTTGACTCGTTATAACCCGGTTGACTTTGTAAGTCCAAAAGCAACCCATACAACCTACAAAACATAGTTTGACTAAAAATAAATTCAAGATGATATTTTTTATATATATTACGATAACAACATATTGGATTGACTTCGATCAACCCAGGTTAATATGTCAAATCTACGACTTAGGTTATGAGACTATAATAACCCTATAGAAAGCAAAACAAAATAAATTATGAAGCCTAATTCTTAATTAATCCAATGTTGAAGGATAAAATTTAAAAAAAAATCAATTAAAAATGACCTAAAAAGGTGACCCGAGTTAACCTTTCAAACTCGCGACCTGGGTCATAAGACTGAGATAACCTCATGAAAAACAAATCGAAAAACATTACAAATTACAATCTCAATCAACTCAATGTTAAAGAATGAGATTAAAAAATAGATGAATTAAAAAAAAAGAACATAGAAAACAACCTGAGTCATTTAGACTGAAATAACCTCAAAGAAAAAAAAATTAAATGACATTAATAAACTCGGATTAACCTGCTAAATGTTCGACTTTCGTTATGAGACTAAGATAACTCCCATAAAGAGTAAATCAAAATAAATTACAAAAGTCAATTCTCAACTGCCCTTTTTAGACCCAATGTTAACGATAAATTTTAAAAAAACTTTCATTAAAAAAACGACATAGAAAATAAGATAAATCAACCCAGGTTAACTTGTTATGCACTATTTCCGAGTCATGAAACTGGAATAACCTAATAAAAAAACCAAAATAAATTATGAAGCCTAATTCCTAATCAAACACAATAGTAAATGATGAAATTGGAGAAAAAAAACTGAGTCAATTGGGTTAACTCGTCAAACCCGCGACCCAGGTCATAAGATAAGAACAACCCAATAAAAACAAATCCAATGTTGAAGGACCCATGACCCCGGTCATGAGACGAGATAACTTCTTAGAAAGAAAATTAAAAAAATAACTCAATTTAACCAAGGTTAAAATACCAAAAATCGTGACCTTGATCATGAGATCAAGATATCCCCATAGAAAGAAAATCAAGACAGATTATGAAGCTCAATTCTCACTAATTAGGTATTGAATGATGAAATTGAAAAAAAATTCAATTAGAAAAAGGACACAAAAAACAACTCGAGTCAACTTAGGTTAACCTGTTAAGCATTATTCTCGGATCATGAAGCCGAAATAACATGATAGAAAGTAAATAGAATAAATCATGAAGTCTAATTCTCAATCAATCCAGTATTAAAGGATGAAATTGGCAAAAAAAAGTTAATTCAGAAAAAAAAATTTGAATCAATCAGGTTAACTTGTCAAACTGGGTTAACCTATCAACC
>Ga0307517_10006934_pt1 | contig 16652 bp, 12 predicted proteins | sample 23_EM_MG_FD_194515 | JGI IMG/M metagenome (GOLD analysis project Ga0307517, IMG submission 194515) | Populus trichocarpa ectomycorrhiza microbial communities from riparian zone in the Pacific Northwest, United States - 23_EM | ecosystem: Host-associated > Plants > Roots > Unclassified | place... | reverse complement strand
AACTAAATAACTCTACTCGTAATTGTTAAACCCAATTTAGCTTCAGCAAAAAAAAATTGAGAATTTAAATTTGATACAAGATAAATTTTTAGTTGAATAAAATAAAATATTAACCCAATAAAATCTAGTTGATTTAGCTAATTTTCAGTAATTCAATAAATTCAATATCAAATCTATATTAAGAGTTTTTTTTATAAGAAGAACAAAATGATAATATTTTAATAAAAATAATTAATCTAATTAATATTTTTATCGGTTTAGTTTCCTTAACAAGTATGAAAAATCATGGGTGTACTTGTGCCACCACTTATATTTGTTTATGATCTGGTAAGAAGAATAATGACATTAATAACTATCTAGTAGGTGATCCAATGATAAAAGTTTGGAATTAAAGGATTATTTTCTCTATGGTCTCAGACTTGAATCTTGTGGTTGCTAATATGATGGCCACTGGAAGTTTACATGGTCGTTAGTTTCAGGGCTTATGGAATTAATCAAGGTGCGCGCAAACTGGTCCGAACACCAACTTTAATAAAAAAAAAAATGACATTGATGATTTGTTACATGGTGTCATCCTCATTCTTTACTTTTTGAAGAGATGTCAAATTAAGAGAGGGAGGAAGCAAAATTCCTGAAAGAAACGAGTACGTCTTTCAAGCTCCAACAGAGGGCCTAGGAGGGGGGCCTAGTGTTAGAGAAATAGTGCATGAAAAGACTACAGGTTAAGGCTCAAAACGGTGGATCTTCGTCCTCTATTCCATTGTCAAACATAGTCTCTGTGACTATCTGCAACTTTTGTGACTAATTAGCAAAAAGGACCCCATTTTCATACCTCAATCCCAAAAACAACCAGGTATAAAATCCATCTTTTTGACTCAAGAAACTGCGTGATTTAAAATCAATGCTGCCATGATATGCGTCCTCTATTCAATAATTTAAGAGGGACACGCCTAAGTTCTTGGATTTTCTGCAACTTTTGGATTGCATGGGGTGGATTGGCCTTTCATTTTATATGAACCAAGTAGGAAGGCCGTAGCAGACATGGGCACCTTGGAAGATTGCAGCTAGTTGCTCCTATGCAGGCCAGTAGCCCATCCTTTACAATTTGTTTTTGATTTCTGCTCTACACTGCTAGTGCCTCTTAACTCTTCAAGTTGTGCTCTCTCTTGTATGATCACTAAATTTATAAATAAATAATTTTTATTATGGGTTTCAATTTTATGTGAGAAAAAAAATAGAACAGTAGATGTAACTGATAATTCCTCACAAATCCAAAACCTTCCTGCAAACAATCAGTTTGTTGGAGGAGAAAAAAAAAATTTAGAGACTTTTGATTGAATCGCGTTTTAAAATTTATTTTTTATATCAACTCATCAAAATAATTTAAAAATATAAAAAAAAAACAAAAAAATTAATTTTTACAAAGATTTTTTTCATCAAACACACAGATTTGAGATCACAGGACAATATCATCATCATGAAAAAAAAACGTTGTGTTTTAGACTCTTAACAGAAGAAGAACAAAACAACACCAAAAAGCACATTGAAGTTATCTGTTCTCAATCAAGAAATTAAAAAGGAAAAAACAGGAAATACCATGAATCAATTTCTTGTTAAAACTTGTAAATATATATGTATTCATCATCTTGTTTCTATTCATTTCAAGTCCTAAAAAGAACAAAACTTGGAAGTAAACAAAGTTAAAACCTATCATTAGGCCCTAAAATGCTTTAGATTAGAAGATAATTAGAAGTCTAAAACGTTCCCTTCTTCCCCAAGCAACACGAAAATCATAAACTTGAATTTGAAAACCCACCATTCAGATCAAAAACCCACAAAGTTTTGATCCACATTTGCCTTCAGAACCATCTCCATAATCTGCTCCCTACTGACCACCCCCTCCCCATAACCACCACCCCCATCATTAGCACCATGAACGAAGTTATTATAATGATCGAAAGAAGTGGCGGGCCTCGGCTGTACTAAAGCTCTAATCTGTTCTTGCAAGTTCATGATGTACCTACAGGCCTCTTCAAGTACGGTAGCAGTGTCCATCTTTGTAGTAATCCAAGGCATCACCTTTCTTAAACATTTCACCCTCTCAGCGATTCTCTGTTTCGCAAGAACCGATGCTGATGAAGAAGACGACCCAGTACCATAGTCAAAAGCAGACCGCTTCGGTTTCTTCATCTGGCCCGACCGTTTCGGCTTCTTTGTAACAGCATTGAACTTTCCAAGAACCGACTCCAGAGTCTGTGAGTCATTCAAAACGGAGCGAGTTGCTGACTCGTTCGGGACCGAAGAGAAAAGGTCATGCGGCTGGGTTGACTCCGCTGGCTGCGACGGGATGGAAGAGAAGAAATCATAAGGTTGAGCTGACTCGTGAGCTGGACTGAGTTCAGGGGCCAAGACGAAAGAGTTGCCAAGACCGAGTTGTTCAGAGGCGGGAGGGGTGTAATAGTAGTAATTATCACCATCTTCGTGCAATAAGTTAGTGAAGTTTGATGTCGTCGTGCTCGGAGGAGGAGGCATTGAAGTTAACAGGTCGTTGCTGCTGTAGTAGTAACTGAGAAGTGACGGAGCTAACATGCCTGTGTCAGAGAAAACAGAGTTGAACATCGGTGTTGCAGTGGCCGGAGTTCCAACGTCAGAGAAAACAGAGGAGTTAAAGGTGGTGGCACGGTCGGCATGATCATGTCCGGAGATTAATGGGAATAACTGGATTGCTGGATCTCCATTGAAGACAAAGTCCGAATCAAAATCTTCGATCTCCATTTCCATAACCACAACGAATGTGTTGCCTAAGAGAAAACAACAACCAGACCCGAAGTGAAATGGAGAGGAACCGCAACAAAAGAAGGATGCTGCTGTTGCTGTTGCTGTTTCTCTCTGTGGGGTGGACACGTGTAGGATGATAATAAGTAGTTCGATCGTACACAGCTAGGCAGGTGGTGGCGACACTGGAATCAAGGATGATGCTATTGGAGGTCAGTACAGTAGGGTGTCAGGATACAGAGTACTGTAGGAATTAGCTGGCAGGGCTGGGCAGGGGTTTTGTACCTTGTGCTTTTTTGGACGACTGGTAGAGGGTGGAACCAGGAAGGTGAGAAACCTAGCTGTTATTGCTTTTGCCATGAGTGATCCAGGTTCGATAAACTCCATTGTGTTTGGCCTTGAAACCAAAGAGATTTTACCAACACAAAACACAATTTTTAGGAGCTCAGGAGTTCTTTTCGAGCTCGGCAAACAGATGGGCAAAATTGCAGAGTAACAATTGAGACATTCTGCCATCCAAGGTTCATGATAAATGGGTATTTCAACGCAAATGGATCTTTACATTAGAATTGCAAGCACATAGGAGGAGGGGTAGGAGATAACACAGACAGCAGGATTTGATGGGAAACTTTCTCTTCTTTTTTCTTCTTTACTTGAAGCAGAAGGAAAAATAAATGCTTTGCTACCAAATAATGAATTACAAAATCACAAGGAGGAAAGATTGAAAAGAAGGAAAAACTGTACACAAGAATGAGGAGAAAGCAGCTGAGGGAAAGATGTTTTGGAATGATGACCCAACTCCCATGCTAAAAGGGGTAGCTGTGAACTAAAATGCAGAGATCATTCCAGAACACTTACAAGCTGTTGTTGCCTAATTAATAACCCCCCCTGCTGCTTTACCCAATCTGGGGAAAGACCTCATCGATCCCACATCGCTTGATATACTGTAGGTCTGTGCTTCAACCAATGTACCATTTCTCTGTCTAGTGGGGACTTGTTCAATACAGCATCTAGCATTGGGCTGCCAAAAACTTTTGGAGAACTCTTAAATGACCATATTTGGTCCTTGGGCCACGGTTTCTGAGGGTACTTCTCCTGTAAATACGACATCAACAGATAAGACATTGCTTCAGGATTATCATCAGCCGACTTCAAATATTATTGGTCTCGGGCTCATTATCCTTAAAATAGCAAAGTTTCTTAGCTGAAAACATAGGGACAAAGCAGATAAGAATTGTCGGTTAAAAAATAGCTTGGCTAAACTAATTCTAGGTGATATAATTCTATTTGGTAACTTTCGTTTACTGAAGTCAATTTTAAACCATGAGCATCTTGGATTCAGCCTGAAACATTCTCAAACCAAAACATGAAGACACAAGTCTATCATCTCCAGAGTAAGAGAAGAAATCTTGGCAGGTTCAGTTCAGGACAGGATGGGGCAAAAACAAACATCTTATGATAAAAAGATATCAAACAACTAGCAGTATATAATTGTTATGAAACATACCATTCTTCCCAACATCATTTTCACAGTCTTTGGGCCATAAATGCGCTGCTGTGATGGCTTCTGAACCTTTGAGTAGAAGGAACCGATATCAGGTAATGACAAGCAGCCCTTACTCGCTTTAGCAAGAGTAGAATCAGGCTCAGTGTTAGTCTGGATATGCCAAAATATCAACTGCCCCATACAATAGTTCTCACCATAGGTCTTTTGATACTTGTGGGGAAGACCCCCTAACTTATCAGCACATTTGGGGCCCAAGTCAAGTGGACTAATGTAGACCGGTGGAGAAGTAAATGCATCATATTCCTGCAAGAAATTAATAGTGTTACTTGAAGATTAATGAAGATGAGCACACAATTGTCCCGGCAAAAGTACAAGGCAAAGAATATAGACATAACCAGTTGGAGGAGACTGGTTGGGGAGGGACTTACCCTAACTCTAAAGAAGCTCTTTGTATAAGCATAAACATGAATTAAGTCAGCTGCAGCATCATGCCGGCACTTGTATGTACATGGAAGACTGCGGACCTCATCCCTCAACCTTCAAAACAAAAAACAATTTCAATTGAATTTGCCTTTTCTTTTTTCCAAGAAATCAACGTGAATAAAAAAAATTAAAAAAAGAAGAAGAAGAAGAAGCAATATAAGACGTTGCTCACCACAATAATGATTTCTGGATTGCTTTCGGAATGTCATCAGAATCTGATGGATCATGTGCATAAATCTTGGACTTAAGGTCATTTAGCATTTCTCCATCCATATGAGGAGACATGCACTGCAGAAGTTCCTCAACAAGTGATCCCTCTTCTTTCCAGAGGAAGGAAACGGTTTCTTCAGGAGTAAGCTTCTCCAGTGGAGGTGGAGCCAGCTTTGGGTCACCAAATATACACCTCATTACATATCTCACCTGCATATAGAACTTAGAATATTTAAGAATTCACAAATTCCTATTGGTAGAAGAGATCCTAAATCAACATACTCAGACCTCAAACCTCGAGCCTCGTTAGCCAGACTATATAATCATGTTCAATGAGTTGGAAACAAGGAATGCAGATAGAAAATTAAGGCACTTATTAAATCATTTCTACAGGTTAGACTTCAGATTGAGACCTATAATTGTTAGCTCTTAGGCCTAAATATCAGAGATTGATATTTTGCACCAAAATGCATAGACTCTATAATCACGTTCAATGAGTTAAGAACAAGGTATGCTGGATAAAACAAAGGCAATAATTAAATCAGTTCCAGCAGTTACAATGGGGTGATCTTGCCGGAGGTTCTATATCAGTTACATTTCAGACCAAAACCTAAAATGATTGGCCCTAAGACCAAAATATCAGAGGTATAAATTTTGTATAAAATGCTGTATAGTCCAAAGAACTACCAATCCCCATTGCCTCCAGAGGTTGTGCATTTTAACTCAAGGAAGTAGACCAGTAGACCAAAAATATACCACTTAACGTACACAGTGGCAAGTGGTACTGACCTTGTCAAGTGTAACAGCCAAATTTTGAAGCCTCTGGTTGTAGACACCTTCAGCCTGCTCAGGCCAAAGAAATGAAAACATGAGTATCCAAAGAGTAACTATAAGCATATTCTCTCAAACAGAAACTTCGCATGAGAATTTCACATGCACTCTGCATTTACCTGAACCTCAGCATCACTTCTCTCAACCTCGATACATATATCTGCAAAATATTTCTTTTTCTCTTCCAAATTATGCCTTAGAATTTCCTCAGGAAGCTTTGTTCTTTCCAGATTTATAAATCTAACCAGACGAGCTGAATATGCAACCACCCAATCTGGCAACCCACCAAGTAAACAACTACCCAAACCAGCCCTACCCAGGTCCAGATAATCTTCTTCAGACACAGAATTTAATTCACAAGCTCCGAGCATCAAATAATGTCGATCCAGTAATCCATGACACTCCTTCAACACCTGATGATAAGTACAGTTCAGTTGACATCAAATAAAACACCTCAAAAACTTATGTTACGAAGTACAGTAATTATTCAACCTTTTGCAATAACAACTATAAGATATTATAATAATTTTCCAAGATAAAAAAAGATATCAACTAAGAAGAGAATTCAATCCTAGACCATACCTTTTGAAAAGCCCCTTCACCAGTCAAATTTAAGTAGCTGCCCCTGCAAACTTGGCTACCACACAAACAGACAGATGCTTCATATTCTTCTTTACTCTGCAATATAAAAAGTCACCAATCATTCGATATGAAGAAAATGAAATTTATATTCTACATTGCGAAAAGGCCAACAGGTAAATGATGTGCACCTCTGTCACAGAATTGTAATCAAAGGTTATCTCCTCGCCATGTTGGATTTTACGCACAGAGTAGATTCCAATCTGGTACTGACCACCTACAGCAGTAACTCTGCATTCACGAGATTATAATTAATAACTGAATTATTAAAAACTTGATAACATTGAGCAGCATTTTCCTTTTACAATAAGTCTTACATCTAGTTAAGATGTTTTTTTTTTTCATAATTTCTTCAAAATCAAGATCAAACTTCAATGGAACAATACTTCATTGAACAGCAAAATGAAGCAGTATCTCAAACTCAACTCAGAAATAATCAAATTCCAGATTCCAGACATTTTGATTCATACAAAAGTCAGTCAAGAAAAAAGAAAAAAAGTATAAGGAAAGACATCCAGCAAGCATGTATATAACCTTCTTTTTTTTTTTATAAGTGATACATGTATATAACACCATCCACCAGGAAACAGATCTGAATATTTGCTTTTCACATATGGTCATTCATGGCATGTTTCTGGCTGTAAGCATCTAATTCAATCATCTAACTTCCTAGGATGTAAAATAGAACATTCATATTTAACATCAGGAGAGCAAAAGGAAATACATTAAGATGCATTTTAGCAGTGCCATACAACAGTGAATTAATTCCATTAACTCATTATTAAATACTACTATAAAGACAATCATGACACATTTCCATAAACAGATAAAAGGATTACGAGTCGCATAGAGATAATATCACTGCACCACTGTTTACTTTATATTCTATAACTGGCAAAGCTTCCCAGACTGCAAGGACAATGCTTTACACCTCTGCACATTAATCAGAAACAGCGAATAAAAGGGAGGAAAAACTCACTTTGCTTCACAATTAGGTTTGCATGAGTGACAGATTCGACTTGCATAGTTTGCCTTGTGCATGGCATCAACAACAACCAAATCATAACCATCAGCATCACCCTGAAAAACAGCAACAAGATATCAGGGAATTTGATGAAACAAGAGGAGAAAATATAAGACAAGCCCATATACAGAAGTTGTTAGTAAAACAACACCTTTGGCCTCTCAAGATAAATGTTGTAAAATTCTGGAGCTGGCTCTTTACTGTCCTTCTGTAATAATCGAATCCCATCTTGCTTCTCAAACCATTTCCACGCAGGATATACCTGTAAACGTTAAGTTCAAGGTGAAGCAAAAGAAAAAGGCTAAAGCTTTCCATCATGAAACACCAAAGGTTGATTCTAAAGAAAGAGACCAGGCAGCCAATGCAAAAACATTAAGAAAGCAAACTACAGCATGGTTATTACCTTCAAATACATGCACTTTCCTATGTTAGCAATGGAAAATTGGCAGTAATTACATGCTATACCAAGTTAACAACAATACTAGGAGTTGCATCATAAGACATCCTTATCTTTAACTTGCATCAAACATATTTAAGATATTAAACCGAAGAAACCTCTGACAAACATCTAAAGCAGAGATCTCATACAAAACTACGTAGCAGGATCACACAATGCACGTTCCAATACAGAGAAGATGGTCCTGGCAACACAACTGCAGTTTCCTATCATATCAAAAGATATTACACGGTTGAAAGACTCTAAAAGTTTTGTAAAACATTATTTTACAATACAATCAAATAATGACAAATATTCCTTAAACGCCATTTTCCAACTAATCAGATTCATACCTCTCCCAAAAACTCCACAACAAAGTCATCATCTCGAAAACCAGCTTCTTTGTTGCATACAACACCAAGCCCCTGAGGATTAAAAGAATGGGTGTAAAATAACCATAGTCGCAGTAAAAGTTACAGATTTATTTTTTTTGTGCATGTCTGTGTTTGGAGTGGAGGATTCTATCAAGTTCAGATGCTATACCTTCCGGTAAGCAACATATTTGTCATCAGGTCGACTATCTATGGCTCTCAAGATACCCCGGCAGATTTTCATTGTTCTTGTGTCACAATCCTCCATAGCAGCTTGTTCAAGTTCTTCAACAACAGGTTGTAAAGGATATGTCATTGGAGTGTTCCCGGCACCAGTATAGTGCCTGACTTGCTTATTCAGAGTACAGAGTAGCACATCTTCAATAAACATGTGTTTTTGTGACAGAGGCCAGTCCACTTCTTCAGGCATGGAATCAAGTAAAAGATTGTGGGTATAGGGATCAATTCCATAAACTTCCTGTTCTATAACTTCATCTCCAAGCTGTTTTCTAGGTTTGTAATCCTTAACTTCAGGAAGTTCCATATCCAGTTCCTCGGTGCCATTTTTCTGTGCATCAAGCTTCTCAGCATAGTCATCTGGCAAAGACACAGACATTTTTCGCTGGACATCCTCCTCATCTGCTACAATAACATATTGGTCTATGACTTCATACTTCCTAGTAACAGGAGGAACCAGACTCGCATTTGTCATGCGAGCACCCCATTCACGTTCATCCTCATCTGTCATAAAGTATTCATCTCCTCTTGAGTCCCCAGGTCGGCCTTCTGATCGGAAATCCAAATCACTTTCTGTATCTGAGGCAGTACTACCACCACCACTCCTGCCATCTTCAGAAGACCGGTCATCAGAAGTTTCACTTCCTGAATCCATGGATTTTCTATTCAGTTTGGATATCCGCTTCTTAATTTCCTGATCAGATGCATATTCTCCAAAATCAAAACTACCATTAGCAAGTATAGTACCATTGCTCCTATTCATGTACTTCTTATCAATAGCTTTCTTCTTATGTTTAATTGGAGCAGAGTCCAATGCTGTAGATACATCATCTTTCCATGACTTCATGAGCTCATCTCTTTCGTAAGAAAACTTAGAACTCTCTTCCAACCGAGAGGCTAGTTGGAGAAACAATGTAATGATGTGATTCATGTCTCCAGCACCCCGATTCTTCACTCTGCAATTGAAGATTTACATAAATAACAAATAAAGATGATTTATGGTAAGAAAGGAATAGAGGTATGCGTTGGGTATGGTGAAGAAAGAAAAAGAGGCATGCAAGGTGGTTTCATTCCTATTATAATGCTGGCGTGCAATATAAGAGATCTGCATTACCAATAGTCCAACACAGAAAGAGCAAAATACAAAGTATATACAACATAGCAGCCGAGCTGAAGGAAATCCTCGCAGATATAAAAACACATAATAAAACCATTAAAGATAAACTTACTTAATTGCATCCCTGCACATTCGACTAATATCCTCCTTGACAGCCCTCAATCCATGCCCAACATAATAGCCACTCTTCATCCTATCCTCAATTTCTGTCAACTAATAAAAATACAAAAAAATGGAATAAGAACTGAAGCAAATATGCAGCACACCACATACGAGTACAAAAAAAGTGAGTAGCATTACCTTAGGCACAAAAAAATCAAAGGTATTTTCCTTCATTATGTCCTTTAAACCTGAAGCTAGAAACCCCTCCATCCTTCTATAGCTATTTTCAGATTTCTTAACTGCCCATCGCCTCATACGAGCATCCCTGGGTAGAATGGATGATGACTTTCTAGCATCAAACACTTTTGAGCGTTTGTACAAACTTCGACGAAATAATTGATTAGCTGAGTCTCTCTTGTTCACACTATCAAAATACTCCTTGAGTTCCCCAAAATCATCTCTCTCACTGATTTGTTTAAGACTCCTTAATTTAGAATTTGACTCCACAGAGATCCTGGTGCGGCTCTTGAGCCAGCTAATATTTGGAAATCGAAGGGCCAACTCCATGAACTGGGTGCAACCTCTAATATCTATAGAAGATAAACATGGGAAAGAGCGAAGAATTTCTTCAAGCATGCCAGATGTGATATTCTTACAACCCGCCAGCACCATTGCATTAATTTTTTCTTTGTTATAACCATTCTGCAAAAAAAAAATCATTTCATCCTCAGGAAGGTAAAGACTTAATTGGCTATAGCCTGTAATGCCAAACATATATAAAACTTACCATGATACTCCTCACCATCATGTCGGTACAGTTGGGGGCCCCAGAGGAAAGATCAACTTGAATTGATATGCCCTTGTAAAAACTAACAGCAGATCTCCACTTTTTACAAGTCAAGGAAGCAAAGACTAGGGATTTCATGTCAGATCTCAGGAAATGAAAGACTCGTGCCAGCATATGACCATCCAATAAACCCCAGCTTCCCGCCTCAATCTCAGAACACATGCTCTCTTCTCTGTGGAAATTGGTATCACCACATAGTTGCTCAAAAGTGGTTTCATCCTTATGCAATGTGCCTTCCTCCATTTCATAATCCTCGTCATTTTGGGCAGGCTGCATCCGGGCTCTTTTTCCAGCACGTGCATCTATTTCTGCAACTCACCAGTCCCAGAGAAAGAGCCTCAGATTGAATACCACATATAATTAATTAATTAATTATAAATCGCATGCAAATATATGATCAGAAACTGAAGCTAAAAAGAACAAGGGTCAACGCAATGATCTAAGATACAATTACCAATGATGCAACAGGCAAAATTCATTAAGCACAACCAAAGCAATAGCTTTCTTGTAATGATATTCATTTGATTGACCTTTAATATATCGTCAACATACGATCCCATAAAAGGCACAGCAAAGAGAAAAGGTTTAAGAAAAACGTACAAAAAGAAGCAATTAAAAAGAAAGGAAGCAAAAATCGCCAACACATGAAGAAAGAGAGGTGGTATTTGAAAGACAGGACAGTAGAGGACACATGAAAACAAACTTGAAGCATATGTAAAGAGGAACAAGGTAATGGAGGAAAAGTAAGTTCAGGTTTCACACCTATAAAGACGAACAATCAAATATAAGGATTTCTGTGGAAAATATGGATGTTGACCAACCACAAGAAAACATGGAACAAAAAAGTTATGGTCCAAGGAAAAGTTCCAGATAGTACCATCCATGTAGAGCCTTAAACAGAACACATAAAGACCATCTAAACATTTACAGCAAACATCAATTACTTGTGACAAAGTCACACGTGCCACAAAGGCATGAAATATCGATTAGATAGTGGACACAATAAGAGAAATTTGAAGGAAGCAGGAGAAAAATTGTTACTGCTTCATCTCTCAGCAAGGCACTTGTGCAAAGCAAGTGCAGTAAGATGATCTTCTAATACCCGATTTGAGACACTTGATCATGAAATTCCTATTATCAGTTGTAGATACAAAAGGAAACCTGGATGATCAACTCACCCATACCTGATTTGAGATACATATGTTTATCGATCTCTTTTGGAGGCCGTTTTGCAACAATCCAAGGATCCAAAGCCTCATTTATGGCAGCTGCAAACTCCCTGTTTTTGTATGATTTCATTACCAATTCATGTAGCTTCCCACGGGTAAAACCAATGAACTGTGGATGAAGGCTGTGAAATGAACTGGAACTTCTGTCACTCTCAATGTTGGAAGCAGTCTGGGATTTTGAAAGGGTTCCTGAAGAACCAATAACTGGCTCAACATTTGACTGTTGAATTTTGACACTGGCTCCAAAAGTCTCGGTGGCTGAGGTAATCGGAACCCACACTCTATCAAATTTCCTGAAAACACTACTATACTTTTGGATGGTACCTATATCTGCCAAGTTCTGAAGCTCTGAAAATGATGATGGCCCTTGTTCATGCCCAGCACCATCTAAGTAGTACCACTCACCCAAATTCAATTGTAAGTCATCTGCTGTACAGAGACAGTCTTTGGGAGTATTAAGTGGCGCAGTAGACTTCCAACAGCCATGTGAATCTGGGTCATTGACAACTTTGGATTGAGAATCACTCTCTACTGATGATCTCTTCACATCATTAGTTGCAGAATGTGTCCGAGCAGCTCTTGAATGATATCTGTCCTTCCCTCGAACTTTAGTACGGGTTTCAGAAACATGGTCCTGAACCACGCATGCATTTATCCTAACTACTGGTAGCACGGTTCCTTTCACTCCCCTTGTTATTGGAGGTTTATTGAGAGTTGATTTACTGACACCACCAGTATCATTTCTCTCATCTGTACTGGAGAAAGCCCAAGGAGGGAGGTCAAGCTTCCTACTTTGAGAAGGAAAATACAAATCATCTTTTCTTTGCCACCGTGGGTCCTCACACCCAGACTTCGTCATGTGGCATAATGGGAATCCATCATTGAGAACAACTTTCCTTCTGGTAAATCTATCCTGGACAGATTCATCATTCCTCTTCCAGTCCCCACCCTTGCAAGACCATCGACCAGAAAACCAGTCAGCGGAATCAACAGAAGAGGCAAAGCCATCATCCTTGTCAGCAAGAGAACCTGGCCATGCTTCAACAGCTTCTTTTGTTATCAAATCAGAATGTCCTAGTAATTCATTACTGTTTTGATCCTGTTGTTCAGCAGTGGAAGCTAGATACCAAGCAAAACCTGTAGATTAAAGATGACACACTGGTCAATTTTTCTGGCACATCTGTTATGGCAATTGATTTGTTCTGTAGAATATTGAGAGAGCCGGAGAGACTTTTTAATTATGAGCAACACTGAGATAGAGATGACCCAAGAAAAAGAGAAAATAAATTAATTAATTACCTTCTGCTTTTATCCACCCCTCCCATTGCACATGTTCAAATTTCATTTGCAGAGCTTCTGCTTGTTGATAAAGAAGAAAAAAGATTGTTAGAAATCTCCAAACAAGAGGGGGAAAAATAGCATTAAATAACCAGAACATTATTTAATTCTAGAAAATGAAAAGTAAAAGAAAGGAAATTAAAAAATAAAAATAAAAAACCTCCAACAGTCTCTATCTCACTGCCAGGAACAACAGAAAAACCCTCCAACAGGGCTCCAACTCTTTCGTCAATCTGGAGATCTTCTAAAGGCTCAGATGCAACTGCGCTGTGATTAGGGCAGACCAGTGGCTGCAGCAAATTCCCTGGCACTCCCTCGCCAATCTGAGAACAAGATTGCACGATATCTCCAGTATCTGCCAATAGATTACCAGGTGCCTCTGGAGGGCTTACTAGCTGAGTTATAACATCTGGCACAACTGATGGGAAATTCACAGTCACCAACGGTGAAACTGCATTCTCAATAGTTAACCACCTATCACTATCCAAGTGCTTGATGAAGTGATCAGACATAAGAATTCCTTCATCAACAAGCGCCTTAAGCTCACATAACTTCGAAGGGCCACATTCCACACCAAAATGATCTAGGTAAAACCATCTACCAGTCGATGTGTCAGCCACCACAGGGACATGTGGTGGCGTATCACATATATCCATATCTTCCTCCATTGATTGCAGCTCTTCTGGAGGAGGTCCATCAACTTTAGGAGACTCTTTGGCATTTATAACGGGGCTCTCAGATTTCTCTTCTAAGCGAGTTTCACTGCTGGCATTCTTTTCATCCAAACCATCAAGATTATGCACACTGCTTTTATCTTGAGATTCTTTAGCTGAGAGTTCAGTGTCCTTTACTGCAGGATCCTTTTGGCTGATCTTATCATCCTGCTTTTTATTACCATACTGAGAGCTCCGCTTCTCATGTGCCGCCCCCTTTCGACTTGCTTCTCTGTGATTAGTGGGCCTAGCCCGGTCATGTGGGGATCGCTCCAAGTAACTTGGTGTCCTATCACTGCGATCATGGTGCCGGGTTCGATCCTGTGGGGACCTTTCGAAATAAGCAGGACTCCTTTTTCTATGCTCATTATAGCTGCTTCGGTCATATGGTGATTTCTCAAGTACATACGGAGATCTCTCTCGTCCATATGGGGATTTCTCACGTCCATAGGGGGATCTATCATGTCCATCTGGGGATCTGTCCCGCCAATATGGTGACCTCTCACGTCCATATGGAGACCTTTCTCGCCCATATGGAGATCTCTCGTGTCCAAATGGTGTCTTTTCTCGGCCATAGGGAGATTTCTCATAACGGATTGGACTTCGGTCCCTGTGATCATAGTATCGGGGCCTATCATGTGGGGACCGGTCAGAATGACTATGCCTGTCATAAACAACCTTAGAGGACAAAGTGGGTTCATGATGCCTGGATGAGTACTTGTCTGATGAAGATACTCTCGAATAAGAAGAGCTTTTATAGAACCTCTCTACTGAGTGACGTGAATAGTGCTCTGAGTAAGCATAGCGAGAACCATCCTCAGAAAGTCTCCTGCTTTTAGAAATGGCATAATCCCCGTAATATTTGCGCTCGGTATTATCAGAATCAGTGACATGACGCTTCAATCTGTTACCAGAAGCATGCTCCCTTTCATGGCTCTTGCCATTGCTGTACTCACTCTTATATGAACCTTCTTCGTCAACAATCTTTGAGCTTATCCTCGTACTCCTTTCCTGGCCACTCTCCCACCTCATACCCCCACTTCTACTCAACTCTTTCCTTCTGTAAACATCCTCACTAGAATACTTCCCAGAAGGCGGCGTACGCTCGCTACTCATGTCATGCCTGCCACGAGACTTGTTGTAGCCATACTCATCTTTAATATTCCACCTGTCTGGAATGAACTCACCTTTCTCAATTTCATCTCGAACAGCTTCCCCTTTCCGCCATTTATTACCAGAAACAATCTCCCCTTTCTCTATATCCCCTTTCTTCCATTTCCCACTACCAATCTCTCCTCTTTCAATCTCACTTCTCCTTGGCTTCTCTGGTGTAGGAACGAACTCTCCATTCTCAATTTCCCCTTTCGATGGCCACCTCAATGTCCCCAATTCCCCCTCTTCAACTTCCTCTTTAATATTATTACTACCACTCTGTACCTTACTATCCCCAGAACCCAAACCATCACCATTTTCAACTATCTTGCTACCACTACTACTCTTCAATCCTGATTCTTTCTTCTCTGCTGCCACTTCCTTGCTCTTATCTTCCTTCTTCAATCCTGATTCTTTCTTCTCTGCTGCCACTTCCTTGCTCTTCTCTTCCGTCTTCAACCCTGATTCTTTCTTCTCCAACACCGCTACTTCCTTACTAACACTACCACCAGCACCCTTAACTGCTTTGTCCAATCCCACTCCTTTCTTCTCCCCCAACACTACTCTCCTCACCACTTTTTTCACCTTAATTATCCTCTTCACCCTCTTCAGCTTCCCAGTCACCCCATTGCTGCTAGCATTAACTTTCCCATTATCCTTTTTGTCACCACTACTGCCATTATTATTATTATCATTATCAGCACTACTGATGTTACTATTGCTGTTTACAGTTTTCCCACCTCCGCAAGCTGTCGTAGCCGTCGTCGTCATTGCCGCTGCTGCTGCTGTAGGCTGTTCTTGAACAGGAAATCTTTCTTCCATGATGATATTATTACTACCGTGTTGCAAAGGCATACATGCGACACCTCCACTACCCATGGAATTCAAAACCTGAAATCTTCACCACTCGAAAACCCTAATTCTCCCCTTTCCCGGGGCTATCGATGCTCATACTTCAACAAATTCTCTCCTTCGCTTCAATTCCAAACCCTAATTTTCACAAATCCACAAAAAAACATCACCGTTAATTCATCAATGTAGGGTTAAATTAAATCAAATGAACAAAAAATACCTACAACCAATAATCTTTACAAAAACCTAGGGTTTGTAAATAAGCGAGAGAGTGTTACCGGGAAAGAATGAAGAGCTGAAACGACAGATCGGAGATTGCCGTTTATTTGCAGATCGAAAATGGAGAAGGAAAGAGAGAGAAATGAACAGAAGGAGCTTCTCCGAGAGAAATAATCTCTCTCTCTCTATCTCTCTGCTTCTTTTTCTTTTTCTTTTTTTCTTTTGGGTTAAGTAAATCTTTGTTTCTTTCTCTCTCTCTGTCTCGTATTTTTGGTCTGAACGACGACACCTTCGTGTGATTTTATTTTTTCTCTCTCTTTTTCTTCTTTATATATATATATATTAGTGTGGGTATTAATGAGGGGCGACTGTGGATATGAAATTATAGTTTTGTCCTCGAGGTGGCGGACATTTATGCGTACGAAACAAGACCGCCGTAGAGCTGATATCTAAAAGTTTTAGGCATAACTATTACTTGCGCATCGAATAAAAAAACAAGAAAACAATATTTAAAACATAAAGACTTATTTGGAAACATTATTAAATTTGATTTAATAATCTAATCTTTAA
>Ga0307517_10006933_pt1 | contig 16653 bp, 11 predicted proteins | sample 23_EM_MG_FD_194515 | JGI IMG/M metagenome (GOLD analysis project Ga0307517, IMG submission 194515) | Populus trichocarpa ectomycorrhiza microbial communities from riparian zone in the Pacific Northwest, United States - 23_EM | ecosystem: Host-associated > Plants > Roots > Unclassified | place... | reverse complement strand
ATTTTACTGTTCAAGTGAATTATAATTCACTTGAACAGTACCATTTGCATATATTATTGAGCATGCACGCGTGAGGAAGCTCACGCGTGCCTGTTGTTTTTCCAGTCGGGTCACTGGCTGGTTAGGCCTGCTGGGTCCAGCCCAGCCACATGGGCCGAGCTAGACTCAGTCTCAAAAAAAATTCCAAAAATCTTTTCAAATTTTTTTTATGATTTTCTCGTATATTTTTTACTGCATTTTGATCGATATTGGTTTGTATTTTTATACTGTAAAAATACAAATTCGGTATTAAAATACCTGGTTTTCGTCAAGACAAAAAACAAAAAACAAAAAACAAAAAAAAAAAATGTTTTGTTTTCATGCATACAGCTAAGTCTCTCAAAAAATAAAAAAATCATATTGTACTTTCATCCAACAAAAAAAATTTCAAAAAATATGTATTAGCATGCATTTTGGCTTTAATAACCAGTTTATTAAAGTCACGAGAACAAGGCCAATATTTCAAAAATTCCAAAAAAATTATTTTTTTTTCTTTTAGTATCTGGGATTACGATATTATACGTAAGACGTATTCCGGATGTTAAATTCTTTTGTTGATGTTCGAACGGTTAAGTTTTATCCGATAAGATAAGGATCTCCTTACCGAAAAGAACTTTTCTTAAACCATAGACGGACCAACAACTAGAAAACACGACCAGACCTTAGATTTTAGCAGACAATAAAACAATGCAGCTTACCTTAGGTAGGGTGTATTTGAGGTGCTAATACCTTCCCTTTACGCAACCAGTTCCCGTACTCGATCTTTGAGACCAGTTAGGATTCCTAATTATCAAAATACTAGGTGGCGACTCCCATTCCATTTTTCCACTGATAAAAGACAAGAATTTCTTGTCTCCCAGTATTTGCTAGATAAATAGATAAGATAAGATATGAGGGGGGATGTTTTTGCCAGCGATGTCGCACACGTGTGACAATGATTTTATTAGAGCCATGTTCATCTTTGAATTTGACTCGAATATTATGGTTAACTAGATAGATAAGCCATCTAATAGGCCATGGATATTTCACGAACTTTTCATCATTGCATTTAGATTTTCTTCACATTTAGGTTGTGTCTTTCTCTCATGTTTTGCACGATGCAAACCATATGGCTGATGGTTTTGAAAAATAAGATGTGACTAAAAGTTATAAATGTGTGAGATAGATTTTTCAAGTTTATTTACTCCATAATCAATTCCTCTCTTCTCATTTTGAGTTGTTCTCATTGATGTTGTTTAGGTTGTTGGTTTGCTTGATAATAACTATTAGTATAGAAAACTTTATAGCAACTGCATCCTTTGTTATTGTGTTTTTGATTATGCATTTTCCATTGGTTCAGAATAACTACTGACCTATATAGATTCATAGATTTGTTATTGTCACTTTCTCGCCTCTCTTTTTGACTTTGTAATGAAATTTATTGCTCATAAAGAAAAATGGTACTTAGAAAAAATAATTTAAATTCAAAGTTATTAATTTAAGGGAAAACTACTCTAACTCTCCTGATATTTGAGCATGATAACACTTTATCTTTGTCTTTTTAAAAGTAACATTTTACATCCTACTATTTATGTAATTGATAACACTTTATATACCGAGTCAGATGCATGCACGAACTCATTCAATGAAAAAAATTCAAAAATATTATAAATATACTAGTATAATTAATCTAATGTCAAAAGAAACTGTACAAGTGAGATATTATAGATTTACGACTTCATTTTCAAGAATTTTACCAAATACTACAAATATCAATTTCTACAGATATTCTACAAATTGGTGCGGATGGAAATTGGTGCTAGGAAGTAAGGGCACTAAAGTTTTCTTTTACTTAATTCTTTCTCCTTTATGTTTCATCTCCATTTTCTCTATGAAACTGAGCAGGGTATGAATATAACTTCTTATTCTTTTTGTATTATCCCAAACAAATTTGTATTTGGCTAATGAAAACCCGCATTGGAAAATCCTTTAATTTTTTTTTTCTTTGGATATTTCAATGATTGAGGTAGCACCATTGCTTGATTTGGCCATAAAAATAAAATAGACAGGAGGAGAACAACATAGGTAAGCTATTCTTGATCAACTTCAGTTTTTTTTTTTTTTGTAGAGTTAGCATTATAATATTTCTATAAAACAAATATTTAAAACTAATTAGTTCATGACATATATCATTTTATTTTAAAAATAAATATGTTTGAATAAGAATACAACAAAACTATAAACTAAGTTAATAAGAGCAACTTTTTTAAATTACATCATTCACAAAAGATAATTTAAACATCTAAATTCTTAAACACAAAAGTATATAACAATAAAGTATTAATTCTTCCAAATACATAATTTACTTAACAACAAAAAACACCTATCCATGCAATTACTTCCCGAATCAAGGGTGCGAGATATCCAGAAACACACACACACACTAGGTATGATTAAAATTTACTCTTTATGGTAAACAAACAAATTAAGAACTATAATCATTTAATGGAGTAGCTTATCTATAATATATTAATGTCTTTGTCAATCCTTAACTATGCATTATTTTCATTAACCATGAAATAATCTTCTCGACTCGCCTATTAGTTAGGACATTATTTTCATTGACCAGGAAATAATTTTTTGACTTGCTGATTCGATGGCACATTATTTTCATTAACCGGGAAATAATCTTTCGACTTGCCCATTCAACAAAACATTAATTCCAATAACCAGAAAAAAAAATCTTTCAACTCTCCGATTCAACAGGGCATTATATCCATTATTTAGGAAATAATCTTTCGACTCACCCATTTAACAAGGCATCATTCCACCTTTTTATCTATAATTTTACACTAAAACTACAATAAAAAAAATTCCTTCTAAGAATTATTTGAAATAACTATTAGGTTACTTCAAAGTGTTGAACACCTACTTGGTGTCTGTGTGTGCAAAGAGATCCTTAATTGTTGATTAAGTCCTGAAGTCTTCTCTGTACCAACACAAACAACATGTCATTTATCATTCGTAACCAAATGATAAAAATCTCATTTTATTTTTAAATCGGTATGACTTAATGTTAATCACATATTCCTTGATTTAATTAAGTCCCATACCCTTTTAATAAGCTTGATTGAATTCCTTTGTCAAGAAGAATAAAATTCTCTGTTTTTGATTTTTTATCTATATTAACTCCTTAATTATCCAACAATCCACTCAATTCGTTTAAAACTACCCACTCATACTAATAAAGTCCAAGTTGAAACCCTTTCTTCTTCTTTTTTCCCTCTTTTCTTGCAAAAATCATTATCCATATAATCTATCAACATCAATTATCTATAGTTTCATATAGTTTCTAAACAATTTTTATCAAAACTCTAGTGCCCCAATTTTCTTTTTTCTTTTTAGCCGACACCTATATATACAAGAAAACAAAAAAAAAAATTCTTCTTCTTTTTTTGTAAATACCTTATCCATTCTATCTATTAATATTTATGAGCTTATAATTCCACACAATTTTCTAAACAGACGTATCAATTTTCAAAATACATAAATTTTTCCTCTTGGCCGAAACCAACAATAAAGGGGGAGGGGTTTTTGTTTCTTCCATTTTGAGATTAGATAATTAACCAATCATAGTTCATAGTTCTAAACATGGTTCAATCATAATTTGTATAATTTAAGTGATTAATACTACAAATCCCCAATTTTGCATAATAACAACAATTGAATTTCTTCTTCAAAACACATAATAATAACAATTTATCACTTTGAACATGCTTATTACCTTGGTTGGATAATGATTTAAGGAATGGTTGCAAGAAGAACCCAATTTCTCTTTTCCTCCTCATTCAAACATGCTTATTATCTTCATCGAAACAACCCTCCAACACTAAAATCACCTCTTGATTGACTAACTAGGTTTTAATCACCTTTAGGACAACTCTTTTGGTGTATTTTGCAAGAAATTAAGTAGAAAATCAATTAAACTCCCCCCCTCTCTTGATTCAAACCGCGGGCCAAAGAGAGAAGAAATGAGTTATTTATAGTCTAATTTGTCATATATTTGTACATTGGCCACTTATATTTTTCTATTTCTCTTTTTGCCCTAGTAATCCCCCTTCTTATAAATTTATAACATAACACCTTTTATTTTATTCAATTTCATCCTCCTTACATTACTTAGAATTGTTTTATTTAATCTATCCTCTATTTATTTTTGGATTAATAAAATAAAAATCTCTTTTATTTTCGCTCAGGTTATATTTTAACCAGGTTTTTACAAGTTAATTATAGGTTTTTATTTCTCACTCTCCAACTCCAATACCATTCTAATTGACAAAGGTCTATCCTTTCTCTTTCTTTTTATTTCCCCTTAAAGTTTCTTACCTTTCTTGCATTTTAAATTTTGGTTTTATCTTTTTCTTCATTAGATTTCCAATTACCTAATATAAAAGAGCATAAATCTACTAGAGTATTATCTGCCACTTAATATGAACCTCATCACCACGTGGTCACGTAACTCACAACAAGATTGACAATGAATCCTGAAAAGCTTAAACAAGTTTGATAGAAGTATGAAACAATAGAACCCTGTTCTAAGGCACCAACACTAGTGGAATAAGAATCTTCACTCTACAAATACTAATTTTAGATAAAATTAGACACAAGACATGATTAAATGAACAATATTATTATTTTGTTGTCGTGGTTTAACTTATTAGCTTGTTTAGTTGAATAAGACTTGTATACATTTTGCTTATGTTAAGATTTTCTTATTGGCATTCTTTAGTGAATCGTGAAAATTAGGATAAGTGGCTGTTGATTTTTTGATAAAGAAGCATGTGAAGTTTGTCGATGCACATATTATATCTTTTCTTAGTAGTACGAGGATTCACTACATATAAGATACCTATTATTTTGTGTTGTGTCACATGTTTTGTTTCTTGGTTTAATTTAGTTTCCATTTATGTTTTGTTATATTGTTGTTTCAAATTTATGATACATTATGAAATAGATAATGCCAATATGATCACCATCACCATCACCATCACCATGCAACAATCATTACTGCATCTAATTCATTTGTTTCTGCCAGTTCCATTGATAGAACATTATGGCACTAATAGAAGCATTGTTGCTATGATCATCACCAGTGGCGGAGGTAGGGGGCTGGCAGGGGCCCAGACCCCTGCAAGGAAATGTTTTTCCCAGCCCTTCCCTTGTAAATATTAATAATTTTAGTAAAAATAACTAAAATTTTAACTTTTTTAAAATAATTTTTTTAATTTGGCCCCCCTAATTTGTTGTTCTTGCTCCGCCCCTGAATTCATCGCTACCATTTATTCTAAGCAGCAGCAGTAGCAGCTTGTCAACCCACGCCTACACTATTAAATTTGTCACTACTAGTCATAAGTGCGTATAATCTTCAATGTAGAGCTCATCTCAACCTGCCAGTTATATTATTGTTGAATGTTTTCACTTTATCATTGACCTATTCCTTTCTCTTATTAATAATTTTATGTTGATTGTTTATCTCAATTTTATTCTTATTGAATACTAAATAAATTCTTGAACTTGTGATATTTTCTCTTTTAGTAATTATTATTATTGCGTAATGAAATTTGTATTCAATAAACTGAAACTAACCTCAAATGAGTTTAGTTAGCAATCAAAAATTGAAATATTTTCTTCTTTTTCTAAAATGATTATGCATCTTCGCATTCTTGGTTTTTGTTTGTTTTATCCTTATTTCTGTGTGTTTTGCTTGGATGGTGTTGGGTAATGGGATGAAATTTTAATACCCATGTTGGGATCAACTTATATAGTTTCAGATGATAATGAAAAACTTGCAATCTTTGGTGGCACCAAGCGCAACTAATAGTGTGAAACTACTTTAACCTGCTAGACTAGTTGGCCTTGGCCACATATATGGACATTGTATTTCAATATCTCAGGGGTGTGTCAGTGGTTATGGACCTTGCAAATAACTATAGGTTTTCAAAGTTCAAGAATTTGGGCATGGTTGCAAAGGACTGAAGCATATGTCTTCTTATGGGTTGTTATTTCCTTATAGTGATTTATTATTAAAGTATGGAGTCATGGAGATTGGAAACCATGCAAGAATGGAGATGGTATAACAATTTGCTCAGAATGAACATCCCTTGTCAAGGTTGCGGTGATGTCTAGGCTACCATGTTAATTGTTTCGTAAGTTTCAGGTTGTTTTGTAAAAGAATGAACTGTTAGTTGAAAAGCGTTAAGAGCCTAATTGAGAAGAGAAGAGAAGAGAAGAGAAGAGAGAGAGAGAGAAAGAGATTGGTGTGTCTCCATGCTGGCTATAACCCGTAATTATTAAACTTATCAATGCTGATTTGAACCCACTTACTTAAAATATGAGATGATGTGAAACTACTTGTAATGAGACCTAAAACTTAATTGAAATAAACCTAAATAATATTGAATGAACCCCAAACATTTAAAAATAAAGGTTTTTTATGCTGTCACAAATAACTAAAGGGAAATAAAAGAGATAAGTCTGATTTCCCTAGTATAAAAAGATGTTATAACTGAAATAAATCTTCATTGTAACTTTAAGAAGAGTTTTCACCTCTAGATGTCTCAAATAGACTAGGAAAATCTGATATGAATGTGGAATTAATTATGTCGCCTCTTGCTTTTCCTTGTAATACTTGGACAATAATAAATACAAATATCTTCATTTGTTGCTGCCTTATTAGTTTCCTTCCTAGATTAGAAGAATCATTAAATAATCTTTCATAGCTTAGGAATCAGACCTGACCGAAATCTTCCCTTGAATTAATTAGAGATTATTTGCTGACATTGAATCCTTATAACATTAAAAAATATTGCCCAAACAAGGCTGCCATAGAGGCGGATATATCATGCATATGGTTAACATGGATTAGGCCTTTCCTGCACTTAGATTAGATGGACTAAAACCTTCTTTTGATGCTACAATGAACCTCCAAAACCAGCCTTAGCCAAAAACTTTGTAACAAACTCATTCATTGTCTTTTTTAATGCTTTTATCTTCGACCTTGTGATTGAACCAATTGAAACACGTTATGGATCCTTGATGGTGTTTTTGGGCAAAATTGCATCACCACTAATAAGGAAGCTCAATCTTAGAAGGATGATATAATCAAAATGTCATTTAGACCACTAATCAGAAAGAGGAGCAGAGTCAGATAGATATTTAAGTTAATTAGGAAAGCCACCATGTACATTTGATTTAATTTTCCTTTTCCTTTTATTATTTCTTTTGTTGTTTTTTTACATGATGTGAGAATATATGCATATACAAAAAGTCCTTGGTAGCTCTTTTTTTGAGTCCGATATTTTCTTATCATGTTCATTATTTGTTTTTAAAGCTTGATCTTTGGTGACATTTTTAGAGTCTTATATTCTATTATCATATTCATGATTTGTTTTTAAAGCTTGGTATACTCTAATGTTTACTCAAAAGGCTCTTAGTTCCTCTTCAATTTTTTTTTCCCAATTGTGTGTAAGCCTAGCTTTCTATTTGCCTTCTTGGTTTGTCTAAGTGTTTTGTTTCATGGGTTTGTAAATCAATTTAAGATTAAGAAAATTTGACATATTTGAGGTGGTTGATGCCATAATGTTTATTATTATCTAACTGGTAACATAGCACAAAAACATTACTAGTTTAATCTATTAGAATAAACCAAAAAATTAGTTTGGTTGATTAAGATGAATACAATTGATGTTTTATATACAACTATGAAGATTTCTGATTCAAACTATGCATGATCACTAAAGAAGTGGAATGATTCAAACTAAGTTGTAGAATTAAATTGAAAGAGAGAAAAAGAAAGAAAAAGAAAATTCCGCCACACACCACCACTAATGGAGGCAATCTTTGGTGGCCGAAGGAAGCTGCACAAGCCATCATATTATAGTTGGTCCTCTCACACAATGGCACGTGTTCTCCGTGTGCCCGATATTTTTGTCCACTTTATTCATTTTAGTCCCTACTTCTATAATAACCTTTCAATTGAGTCCTATATTTTATCCCACTCGAGCTTAAGCCATTTTCTTTCAATTTAGTCCTTGAATTCCATCCAACCCTAGCCCAATGAAAATCCGATCGAGAAGAGAATAAGGGAAAGGGAAATAAAATGACAGACGACCAACCAGATTAACGCATTGTGATAGTGCTCATAGCTCGGGTTGTGAATTTGGCTTTTAACTCGAGTCGATCACGGGCGTCCAATATATCATCCTAATTTTTTAAAGTTAACCCACTTTTTATTGGTGATTTGGGTTGCTTTTGGCACATTAAATTGACTTGGTTACATTATGGCAACTCCAACCTGATTAATTTGAAGCTTAAGTTATGTAAGTAATCAGGCTTAAACAAGGTTTCAAAATTGAGTCACTGAACCAAATTCATACCCGCATCTAAACACGGGTAACGGAACTATTACTCCCTAATTAAGATGATGAATGCATGCATGGCAAACATCGCATAGATCAGCTGCGTTTGCCCAACACAAATCTTAATTTCATGTCAACAAGCGAGACTCCCATTTCATATCTCCATGAACGGTTCTCGACCACCGACGCCCGCGGGACATGAGATGAAAAGGTCCACACCGAAAGATTTTTTATGGCTGGTCTCTAAAATCAAATGACATAATTGGCAGGTGATTTGATATCACGACCCGCTAGCTAGCGATCTGCTGTAAATTTAAGCATATTTTTATGATTTGAGTTTCATTCTCTAGGCAAGATCGAGCCCTAAGACATTGTGATCCAGTGATTTGCCGGAAGCAACTCAATCTCGTGTGCCCTAGTACTGTTGGACCCGCTCCCATCAGTCTCATTGTCTTGTCCAGCAAAAAGGAAACATGTGCTCGGTTGTGAAGGAACATCTCTCTTTTAACTAATAGTTTCTGAATCAGTCACCTGCCATACATGTATACGCCGTATATACATGTATAATACACGACGAGGTATCAAGTGCAACGACAACATATGACTGGTAAAAAAAATAGTCTACCAGTTCTCCATATTATATCAACTTCGATCCGCTATGGAATTTTTTTTTCTTTTATTAATACACCAATTAAAATATGGATAATTTTTTTAATAAAAAAATATTGAGCTCAAATAGACTTTTTTTTTTTTACTCAAAAAAATTGGGCCAAAAGTATCTGTTAAAAAAATGGCATAAGCTGGACATCTATTCATGTATAGGCAGTTCCAATAGGATAAAAATATATATTTACATAACAACTTTTCTTAGCAAAAACAATTAATGAATACACTCAAGAATTAAATAATTAAAAAGTTCAACAAAATTTCTATCCATGCCGTTGTGTCTATCAGTGAAGAATTCGTAAACTTTTTTCTTTAATTTGTGACGAAACTTGTTTAATAATGTACTACAATGTGGCCTATACATAATTGGTGTATCAAAATGGTTACACAGTTTAGTTTATTACATAATAATATAAATTATATCTTAAATTTTACTTTATAGTTTAAATTTTTATGTTGAGATGATTTTTTAATATAGTATCAGAGTTTTAATGGCTAAACGGTCACGAGTTCGAATCTCACCATCTTCATTAGGTTTATTAGACAATAATATAAATCATATTTTGGGATCTTATTTAATTAACAACTTAAGTTTTTATATTGAGATGATTTTTTTATACTGTATTACAGTTTTGATAACTAAATAGTCAAAGCAATTGTGTGAATATATAAAAATTTAAAATTTAAAAAACTTCCATTTAAAAAATTATATTAAAAAATAATATAAATCGTATTTTTTTTGTATGTTATCTTGCAGCTTACGTTTAAGAAATAAATTATGCGATATTGCCATAAATCTTTATAATATTGATGGCACGGAGTTCAGGTTTAAAACCTCTCTAGCTAAATCTTTTCAATGATTCACCATGAAAGCAAAACCGATTCCTGTCTAAACACAATCACCTAAATCTTATATTTTACTACTTTTTTACCAGCATATATATGTCACCCCAAACTTCAGAATCTTCTTTTCATCATAAACCCTAAGGAAATATTGATCTAGTTGACTCTTTTTAAAAAAAAAAATTTATAACGAGTCTAGTTCACTCGTTCACATCTGATTTAAGTCGGATATTTGTATGCTTTCCAGCTGAACCAAGTATCTGATACTGTCCCTCCCTCTTAACACAACTTATCTCTTGTTTCTTGCTGCATATCATGATGTAGTTGGAGTAGCTTGTTCTTGCACATGTGTGTGTTATTTTTGTTTCCTTCGTTACTTAGGCCTCTGACCCTCAGTCCCATAATTATTTTCATCATAAAAAAGAAAAGAAGAAGAAGAAGAAGAAGAAAGTCTCAATTATATGTCACGGCATGAGTTTCTACATAAGCACAAATTGAGTCATATGTTTGTGATGAACTCTTTATAATTATGAAGATAACGTTGGCAACTCAAGAGAACCGTTGTCTACAGTCATGCCATTTAATCTGCTGTAGTTCTCTGTTGTTTGAAATTTATTCTAGAATAAAACTTAGTTTAAACAAATATCCTACTTATATTAAGCCTCTATGATCAGTGTATGTAATCTCTTAATACTATGTTAGGGTAAATTTATTCATTGAAAACACATCAGATCAAATCTCTTTACTCTTTTCCTAAGGTTAGGTGTTCCCTGGCTGTTTGGGCAACACCAGGCGTCTTTTATATATGTAGGGCATCAATGTTGGACATGATTTATACGCATGCTGATATACTTTTCTTTTTCTAATAACTGTTTCGCGTGCTCCATTTTTCCCCTAAAAAGCTTCAATCACCACTTAAAGCATGACAGAAGACATGTAAAATGATGTTCTTCTGGTTTTGAAACAGATGGTCCAATGATTAAATTCAAAACTTTAAAATTGCAGGTCTCGGCTTTAAATGTTGGGGTGGATTAGAGAGTAGTATTCGTTATACTAGCATATCACTCCCACAGGTACTGCAGAAGAAAATAAACCTTTGGTTTTATTTTTTTTATTTTTTTGGTAAGCCATTGATTAAACAAAAGATGAATCTACTTACATTCTGGTTTGCCTTCACTAATGGAGCCTCTTTTTAATGAATTTACTTGACTTATCAGAAAAAACTAAAAATCACTGGATAATATTCATCATGTGTTATAGAAAAACTTTTATTTTTTTTAACATAATTATATGACATTAATATCTTTTTATGAGTAATAATTTAAATTTCATGACAATATAATTTGCTAGTAAAATCTTTTTTTATCTTAATAATATCTTTGATTTTAAAAAAAAATATATAATAGTTTTTTCAATGTTGATTATTTAATAAAAACTAAAAGCATTTATAAGACATCAAGTCGAGGTGACAGAGGAAGTGACATGGTGATAGGTGGCGACAACAGCATAATATTTAATACACTCATTTAATCTAAAAGAATCACTAAAAGCATTTCTTTTTACAACACGGTCTCGTATAAGGAAAGGAAAAAAATATAATAAAGAAAAAGAAAAAGAAAACAGAAAATCCTAGCCGTAGCATCAGTCGAGGTGACAGAGGAAGTTCCATGGTGAGAGGTGGCGACAACAGCGGAGGGGGATAGGCAATCAGCCACGACACGACGGAGCAACTTCTTTTAAAGAGGAAGATCTAAGCCTAGAAACAGCACCAAACTGGAGTTGCAGCTTGGAGCTACCGGGACCATTTCGTGAGGGACTGAACGTTAACAAGTCTCTGGGAAACCATCAGCAGAGTCTATAATTTAAATTAATAATTAAAAAGAGTGAGTCTTCTTCTGCCATCGTGAAGTAGTCTTCTCCGCATTTGTTTCTGGTGTGAGTGAATGGAGAAGGGAAAAGGGAGATGGGGAAAGGAATTAATTAGAGGGAGAAGGAAGGGAAGGATTGATTAATTAATTAATTTTTAATAATAATCTGGATTGATGAGGAAAAGCTTTATGAGGTGATATATGTATAATTAGCTGGCCTGTAAACAACATGTATTATTAGCTCTTTGTTCTGTTTCCTAGGTTGTCATACTCTTATCTACCATCGATATCAACAGATGAAGATTCATATCTAGAGACATAACTAGACCCACGAGCAACTAATTATTTGAAACCATTTTTAGACGGTGAAGGAGAGGCTTTGCTGTTTGAAGAAAAAACCTTGCGGGGATTTTTGGGTGATTTTTCTAGCGAGGACTTTGTTAAAATAACTAAGATTAAACATAAACAGAAGCTAGAATTTTTAATAATCTGTTTATTATGAAAGCTTTAATCTGTTTATTATGAATGCTTAGAGTTAACCTAAATACAAAGAAATTATATATAGGTTAAACCGAAAATACTATCTACCTTTAATAAATAAGACTAAATAAATATTATTTAATATCTCCCCTCAAATTCACGATGCAGCAGCTAGAAGCATCGAGAGTTTGCCAATTAGAAAACGAAAACGAGAAACCTTGTTAAAGAAATCTGCAATCTGCACGGAAGAAGAAACAAAAGGCAAAGTAATGGTGTCATGCTTGAGATGATGACGAGTACGATGACAATCAATCTCATTGTGCTTAGTTCGCTAATGAAAAACCGAGTTGTGAGCAATCTAAATAGAACTCTGGTTGTCACAATACATAAGAGTAGGATGAGAAAATGAAACTCCCACATCAGCAAATAACCAACGTAACCAAACAATCTCTTTGTTAGTAGATGTCATGACATGATATTCTGCTTCAGTGGATGATTGAGAAACAATAAAAAAAATTTTGTTCTTCCAAGAAATAAGAGAATCACCTAAAAAGATATAGAACTCGGTAACAGACTTGCGATATGTGGGATCACTACCATGATCAGCATCAGAGTATGCACGCAGCTCCAACAAAGAGGTGGATGAAAGTAAAAGACTCTGAAAAACTGTACCTGAAGATATCGTAAAATACAAAGAACAGCTGCCCAGTGAATAGTAGTAGGAGAAGCAACAAACTGACTAACAACATGAACAACATATGCAATATCTAGACAAGTAATGGTGAGATATACCAAACTCCCAACAGTAGTACGGTATAAGGTAGAATATATCAAAGGTAAACCATCAGAAGAAGAGTACCTTGCGTTAACCTCAATAGGAGTATCTACAGTCTTGTTATCAGTAAGTCTAGCCCGCTCAAGAATATCTGCAACATATTTCGATTGAGAAAAATGGTAACCTCTATAGGTGAGTATGCTACCTCAATACCCAGGAAATATCGAAGAGAACCCAAATCCTTCATTTCAAATCATCTAGCCAATTCTGTCTTTAAAATTGAAATATCATCAATGTCATCACCAATAATAATCATGTTATAAACATATAAAGACAGAATGATACGACCTGCATCAGTGCACTTAATAAAAAGAGCAAATCATGACTACTAGAAACAAAGCCAAGAGACGAGATCACAATAGAGAATTTCTCAAACCAAGCATGGAGTGCTTGTTTGAGACCATATAATGCTTTCTTAAGCTTACCAACATATCCAGAGTCATGTGAAATACCAAGAGGGGGTGCCATATAAACTTCTTCTTGAAGATCTCTATTCAAGAAGGCATTTTTAACATCAAGCTGAGAGATATGCCATTGACGAATTGAAGCTATGACAATAAGAATATGAATAGTAGTTATTTTTGCAACAGGGGTAAATGTCTCCTCATAGTCCATACCATACTGTTGAGAGTATCATTTTGCAACCAGCCTAGCTTTGTATTACCCAATAGACCCATCAGAATTAGTTTGATCTTATACACCCAACGACAACCAACAACACTCTTACTAGGAGGTAGAGGAACTAGATTCCAAGTATCTATCTTATGCAAAGCAGAAAGTTCCTCATTCATAGCTTGTTGCCAAAGCGGATCAATAATTGTCTCTTTATAAGAAGATGGCTTAAAGAGACAATGAATAGAAGCTAAAACAGAAGTAAATGATGAAGAATAACAAAAATAAGCAAAATCTAGTAGTTTTGTGGACTTACGAATACGGATGGACTGACGGAGAGGTGGATCCACAATCTCAGATGAAGCTTGAGGGGCTGTAGTTGAGAATGGAGCTTCAGTTGTGCCAGAAATACTGAATGGAAGCGGCCTATTACTGATGCTTGGTTTGAAAAGTTCAAAGTTAGTATATACATATACAATTATTTTTTTAATATGTAATTTGATTAGTTTTTTAATTTTAATAAACTAATTATTTTTTGAAATTAACATGTAAGAAAAAAATTTATTGGGAGGAGGCTGACAACGATGTGGCCAGGAGAGTTTAAGAGAATCAAAGCATCATTAGGTAAGGTTGCGTGATTTCTTGTACAATGCCCAAAAAAAAGCAAGGAAATATACAAAATATAAAAGTCTTACAAGCTGGAAAGACATAGCCGTGTAGAGGGATTTAAAAACCTCTGTACATCATGAAGGGTATATGGAATGTTTATCTCTAGCATATGATGTCAGAGAGTTTCTTGAGGCAATCATAATCCGGTTCATAGAATTGGACCAAGGAGGTTCATGGTTCTATAACCACGTACACCAGCGAATCCATTTTGTTTGTTTCACTTGTAAAACGGATGGTATGATTCTGTTTTATATGATAGTTTTTTTTAAAAAAAAATGTTATATTATATGAAAATATTTAACTAACAATAGCTTTCATTTGCAGACTATGGTGCTTAGGCACAATGCAAGACCAGTTGAGTTTTTTGTTGAAACCTACATGCGGAAGGAGAACAAATAGAAAGGAGTGCAACAACTTGTGGGTAGCCGAGCTGAGAATTTCATGGTAAATAGGATTTGAAGATTTTTTTTAGTTATTATTTTTTTATTTGATGACTTGTTTATTTCTTTCAGGAAACATATAACACCTAGTTGCATGAGAGATATGAAGACAATCCTTCGACCCATCCGAAACTCAATCCAAATTTATACTTGGAGGCCACTACCAGAAATTCGTTTAATACCAATGGCATTACCGATGAAATAATTTTATCGATAATTTGCAGTCATAATTACCGACGGAATATTTTTTATCTGTAATTCAGTCGGTATATACCGACGGAATACTTCGGTCGGTATATACCGATGGAATTACAGACAGAATATTCAGAATAAAAAAAAGGCGGTTTGCTGACGTGGAAGTTTTTGCGGGCGATTTTACTGACGGAATCACCGAGGGATTCAAATCGGAAGCTTCGTACAGTGACATGATCAATTTACCATTAGAATTGCCGATAGAATAACAGAAAGATTCGAACCGGGATATCCTTACAGTGACGTGATCGATTCACCGTCAGAATTGCCGACGGAATCTCCGACAGAAGTAGTCCGTCGGTGATTCCATCGGCAAAAGTTAATATATGACCACTATGCCGATCCTCTCCTCCCCTATTTCTCCTTCTTCTTCCCCATCCCAACTCTCCCTTCCCAAACTGCAAGCAACCAGCCCCCCCCAAAAAAATCTACCTCTTCTCAGCACAAGTCATATTTCTTTAAGTTTTGTGGTCACAGCATCCGTGTTCTGATTTACCGACAAATTTTATCATTTTTTATAAGTAATTCTATCTTTTTTAATTTTAACATTTAAATGTCAATTTTATTGTTTTTTTAGTATATGTACTTGTTTTATTGTTATTTCTCAAACAAACTTGTAGTATATGAATATATAATTTTGTACTTATTATGTTTTGTTAGATTTTGTAAAATTGTATTTGTTTGTAAATTGTTGAAACTTTATTGAATTACCGAATTACATGTGTTGTGGTGAAATAATTAATAGCTTATTTAACGGGTCCGTTTTAATTTTTATCAATACTATTGCGGAGTTGTAATTTCCATAAATTTATATGTTTAAATTTGTATAGACGTTTATAATTGATAATGAATATTTAATATTTATGAGAAGTTGTAATTAGTTTGTTGGATAATCTCGAGGTAAACCAATATTTTTGCAAATTTATTTACCTAACATAGTTAATTAATACATGTTGTCATCATAATTTTATAGAGGTTCGATAGAAGTCATGGATGATCGTTCATGGATGTATTGAGATTCACCCCAAGGATTGCAAAAATTTTACTGGAGGCGATATTAGGTGTCCATGCAGGAAGTGTCAAAATAAAAAGTATCTGCATCCAGATGTTGTAATGATGCATCTTCTACATAAAAGGGTTTATGGAGAATTACCAGTGTTGGTATGCACACGAAAAAGTATTTGTTCGTAATAAGACCATGGGAGAAAAGGTGGGAGAAAAGGTGGTTGGGTCAACTTCTAGTGCTAGCAACGTGCATGAAGTTGCAAATGACACACTAATCCTTACAGGAATATGGTTATGGATGCAATAGAATGAATCAAGGTAATGTCAATCAATGTCTAATCGTAGAAGAGGAACCTAATGCAGATGCAGCTAGGTTTTTTGATTTGTTGAAAGATTCTGACGAACCATTATGGGATGGCTACACGAACCACAGTAAATTATCGGCCGTAGCACAGGTGTTCACCATCAAGTCAGATCACGGGTTGAGTGAGGCCGGGTATGACAAGATTATTGAATGGGCAAGAAGCATTTTACCTGAAGGGAACAGG
>Ga0307517_10006932_pt1 | contig 16653 bp, 11 predicted proteins | sample 23_EM_MG_FD_194515 | JGI IMG/M metagenome (GOLD analysis project Ga0307517, IMG submission 194515) | Populus trichocarpa ectomycorrhiza microbial communities from riparian zone in the Pacific Northwest, United States - 23_EM | ecosystem: Host-associated > Plants > Roots > Unclassified | place... | reverse complement strand
TTTACAAATTAAAAAGTTGAATGAGAATGAAATTGAAAAAAAAATATAATTTCATAAATTATCTCAAATAAAATAAATAATAATCAAAATAATAAAAATCAAATCTAAAAAATAAAAAGAATTGAAAGATGAAGAAATTAAAATAATAATAATTAACATTTCATAAATTATTTCAAATAAAATAAGTAAATAATAATCAAAATAATAAAAATCAAATCTAAAAAATAAAAAGAATTGAAAGATGAAGAAATTAAAATAATAATAATTAACATTTCATAAATTATTTAAAATAAAATAAGTAACAATAAAAAGAATGAGGACCAAATTTGATAAATAAAAAATTTCAATCAAAAAATGATAAGGGAAAAGTAAATAATAATTATAAAAATAAGGACCAAAATTAATATAAAAATTAAATTCTAAGGGATGGAATTGAAAAATAAATATTTAAAACAAAATATATATAACAATCAAAAGTTTGAGGACCAAATTTGATATAATCAGCAAATAATATGACATTTCTAAATTTTTCACAACTTCCGGAAAATGTTTTCCGCCTAAGAAAAGGAAAACACTTTCCTGGAAACCAAGCCAAATTTTTTTTTTACTGGAAAGTGTTTTCCATTGACTAACTTTTCTAATGACAAACAAATACAAGAAAGTTTGAAAAGTGATTTCCCGAAAATCAGTTCCGAGAAACAAACACAGCATGTTAAAGAAGAACCATGAACGAGCAAGTTCAATGTTTGGTGTAATCTGGTTGTAAAAGGAAACAACAAGAACCAGCAGGTTCTAGATTCTTAAACAGGATTGAAAAGCATAAGCCAAGACGTTAAAGAAGAGAAATAGTGAGGAGAAAAGGGAAGGAGGTGACATGGAAAGCGAAGCCACCAATAAGTCAAGAGTTGTAATGGTGGAGTCAGGGGAGTCTTGGGACTTCTATATCTCCCAAGCCACCACTCAAACCTGCCCTGTAAGTTCTTTTTCTTCATCATCTAACTTCACAATTTGCGTGCAAAGGATTCAAAGTGTAAAGAAACAAGATTGACAATTCTATAAGGGTATAAATCAAAGTGTTTGCAGTTGAAATATTGCTTTTCTTAAAACTGTGCTCGTTGATTTTGTGTTTTGAGGAGTAAAGCATGTGTCTTCCATGGACTTTGATTGATAACCAGTTAGAGTTTTTCATGAATTTGCCGACAAGTGTGAGATGTCAAGATGAGAGGGTCTCTTGGGCGTGGAATATTTTCCTTACTGATGCTGGGGTCCCATGTTGTAGATCGCTGTTCACTTTACTGCCTCATGGTGTATGCCATCAGTGGCCATGAACCCAATTTTTGAAGATCTGGCTTCAGCTCATCCAGATATCCTGTTTCTCACTGTTGATGTGGATGCTGTCAAGGTAATCAATTCATTGTTCGACCCAAGAATTGCACATATCTAGCCATCCATGCTTACCTTTCTGCATATGAAACAAGTCTTTGAATATGTATGCATGCATGTATGCTGCAGATATTTGTTAGTGCTATCTTTACAAAGATACGACTTCAAATATTTGGTGATTTGATTCCTTCACATGAGGCTGGGAATGAGCACCGTGTGGTTTCTAGTGGAAACTTTATTCTTATTGTGATTGATATGAAAGATCATCACTAATAGCCTTTGGTGTAAAGATGGGCACATCTTCTTCATATTGGAACCTTACCAATATCATACAAAAATACAAATTCCCACTGTCATGTAGCCACAGAACCTTGGGTGGACTCCTTGACTTATCTGAACCTTTCCAAGTTTCCATAAACGCCAAGTAAAATTTATGCCATGAAACCTCTAGCTGAGAATATGATGGTAGCCTGAAGGCATCTTTGTGGTGACTTCTTGGTCGAGCAATAAACTTCTGGTTCTGACGTGGGCTGTTCAAGTTTCCTCTTTTGCTGTACTTTTGATGATTTGAACCTTTTTTTGTTCCCAAGTATCGATTGCTTTACTTGCACAACTTTTAGAATACTTTAATTGATTTCTAATCATAATTACAAGACTCAACCTAGTCTGAGATCATGTCAAGTTTTGATTTTTTTCTTCAAAAACCTAACAACATCGTTTTGGTAAAAAAAAAAAAAAAACCAAGTTTTTGTATGCCAACATTTGTGCTGATGAAGGATAGTGCTCAAGTTGACAAGATAGTGGGTGCAAATCCAGAAGAGATAAGGAAAAGGATTGATAGTTTTGTTCAGTCCATTCCTGCAAATATTGCAGAGTCTCTGTGATCTTTATGCATACATGTGTGTATGTGCCTGTTGTTGTCCACTGCTACTTCAAGTGCCTGTGGCTTGCAAGAGCGATTGAGATCTTTAGTCATTTCCCCCTTTCATAAAGTTTATTGAAGTCTACTGCCTACCTACCTTATTCAATGAAGCTCATTTATATGTGATTAAAATTCCCTAAATTATTATATGGAGGAGAGTCGTATAGATCAAAATTGACTAATTTATTGATGTAGTGGTTGTTGTCAAATATTTATATAATATGATTGGTTAGATACACGAAATTCATATAATATTTTTTTCCTCCATAAAAGTGGTATTTGGCCATGTTTGATTAGGATAGGTGACAAAGATAATGTAATTAAATAAATTTATTTTTAATTTGTTTCTAAATAAATCTGTCATTTTAACTAAATATATTTTTATTTATTTTGTATATATCTTTTATATCCTAAAACACTAATAAAATGTAAATGAGATATGTATGGTAAAGCTTAGTTATTTTCTAATTTTAGTCATTTATCATTTATGGGTTTTCCTGAGTATTATGTATATTTTTAAAACTCGGCCCGGCCTGACAGGTTGACCCGGGATCCAGGGCTGGAATCGGATCAGGTTTATGAAAAAATAAAAGTAGTTAAAAACCTGGCTAACTCGACGGGTTGATCTGGTCAAAACCCGATTACAACCCGTTGAGAATTTCCACAATTTGATCCAATCTTGAAAAGTGCTAAGTTTCACACAGGATTATGCATGAGTTCTTTCTTTATAATATCATATATCAAAATAATGGATACCATCATAAAAGTAAATATACAATTCTAAGGCTTCACCAAACATAATAATAAAAAATAATCCACAAAAAATCTATAGTCTTGGTACTTCCTTACATATCATACCATAACCATTATTCTCAAAACTACCAAACCAAAAACTAAGAAAATAAAAATAAAATCCAAAATTGCCAAATAAAAAATTTGAACTCCCCATAGCCCAATAGTCTAAAAAGATTAGCATTTTTTTTTTTTTTGGATTTTTCAATTCTAAAACTACCAAATATTTTTTTTAGTTATATTTAATTCTATGATTTTGATTTGATAATCATTTTCAATGCTTAGTTTATATTTACCTCTATAGTTTTTATTTTTGGTCATATCTACTTTAGTTTTTAGTCATGTTTTCCTCTATAATCTAGTTTAATTTTATATAATATAAACAATAATTGTAAATACAAGGGTAATAATGATAAAATCAAAACTAAAAATACAAATATAATAAACAATCCAAATCACAAATACTAATTATATATTTCACCCTCCAAAAAATTGCAAGCTTCTGTCATATATAATTGTAAGTCCTTGATTGGTTTGACATGTCAACATGATATTTAAAATAGTTTAGATTAAATAAAAAAATAAAAAAATTAATTGAGAAGATAAAAAAACAGGTTTACTCATTTAAATAGTCAAAGCTCAATTCATTAACTATATTTTTTTAAATAATATTTTTTTAATTATTTAAAAAATTCTTTTTGAGGAATCAACTTGAGTCAATCCTCTTACCGATAACACGAGCAGTGCCACAGGTCAACCCGAATGCGGTGTGGCAACTATGGTGTTATGTTGCTTTCTATATTTGCTTGCTTTACCTTTTTCTTGACTTGTGCCATGTGGTGCTAGTGGAGCATAACAGAACGTGACACTTGAAAATAACAAATATATTTTTTTTCCTTCTTTCTTTTCCTTTTCATATCTCAACAAACCAAACCAAATTCACTCGTGTCCTTTTCAACATTTTCTTTTCTTTCCACCACGGCGGCTTACCGGAACACACGCCGGGAACCTTGAATTCCGGCGGAGATGGTGTCGCCTAATGAAAATGATAACTGGGTTTTTGATTGTGGGTTGATTGAAGACATTTCGGTCCCTGGTGGTGACCTTCTTGGTCTTGAATCTCTTGATGAAACCCCGAATGGGTCTCTTTGGTCTTCTCATAATTTCACTGATTCTGCCTTCTTAAGGTGCCTTTTTATGTTTCCTTTTGTTTTACTAGCTCTTTTTGATTGGTAAAGTTCAATTCTTTTTTCCTTGGTAACAGCATGTTGGCAGCCTTCTTGTTGTTTTGTTTAGAAATGTGGGTTTGATTTGTGAAATTAGTATACTGTGCTGTCTGGAAACACTAAATTGTGTTGCTTATGAGAAGACTAGAGATGTCAGTAGCCAAATGAGTTTTACAAGTTCTGTTTAATAGCAACTAATCTAAAGTTTGTATAAAGAATAGGACTTAGTGGATTTATTGATATATTTTTGAGTTTTGTAGCAATATGATTGTTCTTCTGCTGTTACAGGTTACCTCCTTTCTGAGGTTGTAATGATAGCATCATCAAATTCTCTAAAATGTTTGGAATATTGTTAATTAGTTATTGTTTTTTAAATATAAGAAAGGGCTGTTTTTTTTTTTTAATTTTTTTTATTCATGCGTTGGCATATTTATTCTGGTTATTGGTATTGCTATCAATGGTTTTTTTATTACTGGGATTTGGATTTACTTCTTTTCAGAAATGTGTAGCTAATATGGTTGAATGGCTCAATGTACTTTTTCACTGGGACTCATAATTGCATGATTAGAGGTTTTCAATATGAATTTAATTGCTAATTACTTGCTTTTTAGTATATCTTTTTCGATGCTGCTCCAGGATGTTTAGCAACACTACATCTATGAAAAGTTATGATTTCTGGCATGCTGATTTTGATGTAAATGAATAAACTAAATCTTTTTGATAGGCATGCTAATCATCTTCTCTCTCTACCCCATTTGTTTTCAGTGTGGAATTCAATAATTCATATGAGAATTCGGATGGTCATAAGGAAAGTGGGTCTCGGAAACGGTACGGTGTATACAGATTAGTCATAACTTGCTAGTTATTCCTGGATTTTTCTCCACATCTGCTTTTGTTGTGAACTAATCTGCTTTTTATTTTTTATTTTTTTGTATGAAAGAGTGAGGCCTGGATCAAGTAATGCAACTGGCTCCAAAGCATGTAGAGAGAAAATGCGGCGGGATAGGCTGAACGACAGGCATGCTGTATTGCCCTTCTAATGCTTATATTCTTCTCTCTCTCTGTTATTCTGATGTTTAGTTTGACATGGACTCCAGGTTCACGGAATTGGGTGCTCTTCTAGATCCTGGAAGGCCTCCTAAAGTGGACAAATCTGCTATATTGGTTGATGCTGCTCGAATGGTGACTCAGTTACGAGATGAATCTCAGAAGTTGAAAGAGTCTAATGTGAGTCTACAGGAGAAGATCGATGAATTAAAGGTGTGCCATGGATTTGGTATTCAGTAATTTTGCATTATATTTAATACATAACACCTAAAAAAGGTTTGAAATACATGTTTATAAATTATATGTAACCTGTTATTCTTAATAGTATGCAAAGGAACTAGGCAAGTGTGGTTGTCATTTATGTTCATTAAACTTTGTATACGCAGGCAGAGAAGAATGAGCTTCGTGATGAGAAACAGAGGCTAAAGACAGAAAAGGAGAACCTAGAGCGGCAAGTGAAAGCCTTGAGTACTCCACCAAACTTCCTGCCTCATCCCTCTGCCATTCCAGCTCCATTTTCTGCCCCAGGCCAAGTTGTTGGCAGCAAGCTGATGCCCTTTGTTGGTTATCCTGGAATTTCTATGTGGCAGTTCATGCCCCCTGCTGTTGTTGATACCTCTCAGGATCATGTTCTTCGCCCTCCAGTTGCCTAAGTAATTCAGGCAGGGATTTTATGTCTATGTTCTCTCAGAACATGAAAGCTTTTGTTGCCTTTACTAACTATGATTCTTGTTAATGGTCACAGATAATGTTTGTCTTTCAATCATCTTTCGCTCTCATAGATTAGTTAGTATAAGAGTGTATGAGTGCAATCACAGATGGGAAACTCGGAATTCCTAGCGATCGCTGGAATATCTTGTAATTTTCATTAATCAAATTTGGTAATTTTGCTTGCCAGTTTTTATCTTTCAAATATGTTGCTCATTTCTCGTTTGAGAAAGATGTTTACGTGCACTGATGTGTTAAAATTGGAAAATATCTGCTAAAAAAACAGTCATAATTTTATTTCAAAGGATCTTATCTATCCTGGCTTCTCTTGATGACTTATCTAAACATTAGAAGGAATTGCATCGCAGTAGGGGTCGGAATGGTGTTTGGTAGACAAAAGGAAACTCTGCCATCCAAGGCTTTCAGGAATTACTACACTAAATTGCTTTTGCTATATCTAGTTCTTTTTATTCCAAGCTTGGCACTCAAAACTGAACCTAATCTAGGAGCTAATTACTAACACAACTTTCTTCAACAGGGCAGTTTGAACCCCATGTTTCTCCCAGAATTATAATCCCTCCAAACATTAAGAGCTCCAAAGCTGGTCATCAGAACAGTACTCAAAGCCATTACTGTACTAACTGAGAATACAATCATGGAAGCCCTGCCATATTTTACTATGGCCCTCTGTACCACCAGCAACCCAAGAAGTGACGCAACAAAACAAATGACGGAAAGGATGATGGCGGTATCAACATGTTCCATGCCCAACAATAGATACTGTAATGCCGACATTGAAGATGAAAAGAAAACCATGAACGAGCAAGTTGCTGCAGTTATCTGCACAGAAAAGTGATGGTTTGAAATAGTTATAGCTGGAAATCAATCTGCATTTAGTAGGTAACTGATTCAACGTAACATGAGTTGTAATTTACCTCAGGTGCTATTCCAACATGAAGCAGAAGTGGGCTGATAAGCATTCCACCTCCAATCCCAAAAACTCCTCCCAACATCCCTGCTAATAATGCCATGACTGGGAAAATCAGCTTATTTGATGTTCCACCTCCTGTTAGGTCTTCCATGCCCTTCACAGATAACTCTGATTTTTAGATAATTTTGCTCTAATTCTTATCAGAACAGAAGTGACATTAAAACTATCGACTGCAAGTGGCTAAATATTTCTACTGTGGTATGTTAAGCACCTGCTGGTTTATAGTTTGATGTTGGCAGCTCTCTTTTCTGTACAGTATCCATGCTGTGAACATTATTGCAAGAGGAATCTGAAGTGATGAGACAACCCAATATCCAAATCCACAGGACTCCATTGGTATAATACCCTGCATGTACTCTAAACTGTCACATATGAACAATACTCCAAAGGATAATGCCTGTATAGTTTGAGATACTGATCGCATTTGACAAGGTAAAATCTACTGTTTAATCTTCATTCAAATCAAGAAAATCTTCTTTATCTGCCTAATCATTAGTTCGTGACTAGCAAGCTGTGCCTGCTGTTTTAAAAAAAATTATCTTAATCTTCCTAATCCTTAGTCAGTGACTTGCAAGAAGCGCCTGCTGTTTTCCAGAAAATCTTCTTAATCTGCCTAATCATTAGTAAGTGACTTGCAAGCTGTGCCTGCTGTTTTCAAGAAAAATCTCTCAATCTGCCTAATCATTAGCTAGCGACTTGCAAGCTGAGCCTGCTGTTTTCGAAGTTCAGAAGAAATCTATTGCATCAAATACATTGATGATGCTGTCTTTTATCATTGATGATCCAACAGAAGGGAAAGCCAAATGATAAATTAATATCATTATGGCAGAATTATTTGTTTTCTGCTTGCATATCCTGTTCCAGATTCCACCATTGTTGAAGTCCAAAATGAAGTAACTTTGAACATGGCTTTCCTTATATTCCCACTAGAGAGAACCAACTGGAACATGATATAGCCTGGACTCATCCATAGTTCAGCATGAACTTCCACAAATAACTCTTACAAAGTTCCTCTAGGAACAAAATTAGAAGAATGGTGTTTTTCATGAATAATCTCTAGACTAAATATGTCCTTGATGAAGAGTCTGCTGGGCATGGCTTATGAGAAGTCATTTTTTACTTTTGAGTTATAATTCAGTAGTTTTTATTAAAAAGATATGTAATATAAGTAGAATCTAAAAGTTAAAATTTTCAACTTTTGATTAAATTAAAATCTTGACTCAATTTTATAACAAATTCTCGATTTCAATTAAAAATTATTTTAAACCATATGAAGTCTGCATCCAGAGAGAATCACTAAAGTTGCAGAAAAAGGACCACAGAGCTATCGGAACAATTTCAATCATCAATCTTATGTAAAATCATGTAAGGAAATACCAATCTTATGTAAAATCTTGCAAAGAAGAATAAACTCACAAGGAGAATTAGAAACAGAAATGAGTCATACCTCTCCGTACCGATTGCCTCGAAGAAGATAGAGGATGGAGAAGGAGAACCAGATGATGAATAATATCCCCAACTTCATCCATGGAAACCTCAATACGGAACTAGTTAATTCTACACCCAAAAGAGGCTCCTTGACACTGCTTATCACCTCTTCACTTTCCTTAGTGCTAGTCTCATATTCAACCAACCCATTTTCCAAATTCCCACTTTCATTTCTATTCACTTCTTCCGATTCCAACTTCCAATGAAAAACACCATTCTGACAAGTCTTAAAGGTAGAACAAGCAAGAAAAACAGCGAACAAAATTGTGACAAGCCACTCTGGGAAAACAAGATTACAAATAACCCCAACACTAACTCCTAACAACATGCACGGTTCAGACAGAATTGCAATATCATAGTCTACCAAGGTCTGACCACCAAACTTCGCACTTCTTGTAAACATGTTACACATGACATTAGCAACAGACCCTCCTGTGACCATAAAAGCTGAGAAACTTGAGGCTGTTTTCAGGTCTAGACTTGCCACTATAGTTAGTATTGGAATATACAACCCCCCTCCACCAATGCCACCTGCACTAGATACAGAGGCAGCTATGAAACATAAAACTCCTGCTATCACCATAGAGGGTGCTAGTTTCAATCCTGTTTCTTGAGACTGTATCTGATGATGACTCCACTTACCAATTTTGTCAAGAAAAAGATCGATTTTCAGATTGTTTGAAAGGGGTTGTGTTTCTTCTGCTCTGGACTGGCTAAGAGCGATCAAAATGGCGAGGGAGACAGCTAGCCATGTCAGGATGGTGTTGGCCTTCATTTGCTAAGAATTCTGGGTGCTGCTGTGGTGTGCCAAAAAAGGGTTGTATAGGTGTTTTTATAAGAGAAAAGGAGGATCTTGTGTCTGCATGGATTTAGTGAAGAAAGAAACAAAATCAGTCATCATCAACAATTAGTAAACAGACACCTTGAGCTAAATCTATTTCCACTAGGCAGTAACCTAATGGTCATGGCAGGCAGGCAATTAATGAACACTTGATCAATTGTCTTATTCTGAAGTTGGAATCAATCAAAAATGACAAACTCCATCAAAGGGATTTAATTTTTTTAAATGATTATTTTTTTATTCAGAAATATCTTGGATAGAATTTGGTAAGATTTTCCTTTCTGTTAGAGACGTATGATCATTCTTGATGAGTCAAATCCTCATACAAGATCTTTTTTGGATAATTAAGGATGTATTCAAATTAATTTGTACATAAATTAAAACTAAATTTTATTTTTGAGCTATTTTAAAGACATACCTTCATATTTATCTAATATATTTAAAAAATAAAATTTCCTAATTATTGATTCAAGATTCAAATTCTTTGAATTAAGTAAAAGAAAAACAAAGAATAAATATAGTTAACCATCGAGTCCTTTGGATTTCTCAAAAGAGCTTTCGAATGATATTAATAATTATGTGGAATTTATGGATGGAGCCCGTTTTATAAAGAGTAAAGGACTTGGAAAACCATATCAATCACTTCATGGTTGGTGTTTTATAGAATTCAGTAAATGAGTCACTTTAATAATAGTTAAATATCATTGGAAAAACTAATTAATAGATATTTAATTTTTCAAGTATTATTATAAAAAAAATAGTCGTTTTGTCTTTTGAGATGACCCGAAGGCTGGAAATGCTGTGGAGGAATCTTACAGAGGTGGCATTTTCTATATCCAAAAGCGTTTATCGAAGAATATGTTAATGATAACTTTGTTAAAAAATTTAATACTCTAACGTAATCAGGTTTGAAAGTAGTTATATTTCTGTAATTAATGGAATGTAAAGAGAGACAGTGGTTATAATCCATCGTGTGTAAATTAATGTGATCATGTGATCATATTCCTCTTTTTTTTTTTTTTAATGAGATAATTGCATGCCATAGGTGAGTGAAATTCAAACAAGTATCCCCATATTATTCGTCATCGTGTATATTACTAGAAAATTAATAAATACTAACAAAAACCTTGATGAAAATTATTTGTCAATAATTTCTAACTGAAATAGTGACGGAACATTTCCAATGGCAATTCCCAGTGAAAATTGTGATAGGATAAAAAAAATAAAATAAAAAAATAAATTTTTATTAGCAATTTAACACGTTAACAATGCTGACAAAATTACCCATGGAAATTCCATTGGCAAATATAAATGAATTAAAACCCTATAGTTCTCTTTTCCCTTATTTCTTCTTCAACCTTGCGTCAAAAAACAACCCCTCCCTATATATTTTCTAGCGAATCTGGCCACCCTCCTTACAAATCCGGCCATCTATGCCGCCGACATCGTCCTATATTTGTTAGTAGAGTTTGCTTCCCTCTTGTTTCTATTTTTTGTGAACTTTCACTATATCAAGCAAGCAAGCAAACCTAACCTTTTTTTTTAACCTATTTATGTTTTAGATTAAATTATTGAATTTTTCTTGTAGTATAACAAATGGCTTAGGTGACTTGTTTAACCCATCCAACTTGACTGGGCAATACAAGCCCAACCATAACATGCCTGATTGAGTTGCATATGCATAAATGAGTACCCTTCTTGGATAGTAGTCAAACTACTATACCTCCTTACCTAATTTGTATCAAATAGTAGACATACACATATTCTATAGGAACAAGTTAGCTCATAAAATAGTGTCCATGACAACTTTCTTTTCACTTAACAATAAACCACCAACCATTATGAATTATTATCTCCAATGATGACCTTTAAAGACATTTATAACAATGTTTTCCTCTCTTTACCCTTGTCTCCATGCAAGCTGATATGATTTATAGCTATATAAATGTTCACAAGTTATTAGGTAAAAGATTCTAATATCTAAAGGCCTAACTCTCTTATTCATTCTCACCTCATCTTTTCTTTGAACTTGTGTAACATATATAATTATTGACATAGGTCTTTTCGACCACTCAAACATAAGTTATGGCTCTGCTAACATTATTATCAGATCCTCCACTCATTCATCCTTTTATTACATAAATAAAATTGTTATTTAAGGGAACATGGCTTTTCAAGGTGTGGTAGAGAGCTGAAGGAAGCACCATCACTCTTCTAGTTATCATAAAAGTCATTTCCACGATCATATAAGGTGTTCCCTAAGCAAAATATCTATAAAAGGGAGAAAAGACCTTAATGTATAGCCATATTAGGAGGAAGAGCCACTATAAGGGTTATAAGAAGGACCGCCCACCTTTCTAACACTTTATCAGCTAGCTTTAAGCTGAAACACTCTCAGAGTGAAGTGAAATTCATGATTATAAATCCAACTAAATTGAACTATTATGATATTTACCAAGCAAGGACCTTTCTCCTAGCCCATCATATTTTGAACATTAAGCTGCCCAAGAAATTCATTGCTATAAAGATAAACTTTGATTATTGTAATGATCGCATTAACCCTTAAGAGCATGTTCAAAATATAATGAGTATCTTAGAGTTGATCCTCTAAGATTAAGATACCATATGTGAAATTCTTCTTAGAACGTTTAGAGGGTTGGCTAGATCTTGATATCATAACCTTAATCCTGGCTCTATCTTGAGTTTTAAAAATCGATATGAAAAATTCATTGCTAGTTTTAATACCAACATCCCTGTTAAAAATTGTTTAAACTACGCTTTTCACCATCTCTCATGAGGAAAACAAAAACAATAGGGCTTACATTTTTAGATTCAATAAAGATGTTAGAGGTGGACAACCTCCTAGAGCTAGTTACTACAGAGATCTTGATCAATAGGGCTATGCCTTGGCCTTGTAGAGAGAACTATATGCTCTCTTGAGCAATTACCCTTTTTTTTTTTAAAGTAAAGTAAGTGATAAGGAGCAATATTTGAGTGAAAGAGAATAATATAGTTTAATAGGCTCATCCTCTATTCTAAAAAAAAGAATAAGGACAACGTCAAGAGGGGTAAACCCTGCAAGCCTTCTAGGAGAAGGAAAATAACATAAATGAATTAGTTCATAGTCAACTAGTTTTCCTTGAACTTTAAATAACTTTCTTGACCACCACTCGAACTGAAGTATATATTGTTACCCAGGGTAAGGATTATGTAAAGAGAAATCCTCAAGATCACAATTAGAAAAAACACTACTTATTCTAATATGATAAAATATATGATATTGATTAGTGCTTCAACCTGAAGAAGGAAATAGAGAGGTTGATGAGCTATAACTACCTCTAACATTTCATAAAACAAGATCTCCATCTTTAGCAAATAGGGAGAAAAATAGTGTTCAATATGAAACTTTCATTAAAATCAACGTGATCTTATAAAAAACATAAAAAAAAACATATGAAAAATAAGTCCTTGTAACCTTCTAAGTTCCCGACCCCTAGCATGAGCCTATCACTTTACTTTAGGGGATAGAGAATGAGTAACTTATTCTTATGAGGTTGCCTTTGTGATCACCACGATATTTAGTCACCAATTCAAGGTACCACTAGATCTTTATGCATCTAAAGGATGATTAATAAATTTTCTTTATTATAGATAGGGGTATCCAATGCTACAAAGCCATGCCTTTTTACCTAGAAAACACTTGGACTAATAAGTTGGGGAATAAACATCTTTCATTACAGATAGAGCCACCTTAAACTTCCTTTATTTATATGCATAAAATCATTATGAATGATATGAATGCTGTTAATATACTCTTTATAAATGTGTTTAACCAAATAGAATAGACAATACTGAACTCACTCTAGTCAAGACCTTACCAATAAGTATTAAAGAGAAAAAAATTGTTAGTTTAGGTAGCCATAAGCATATCGGTCACCTTCAGAACTTTCCCTAGGTGCAAGACTCTTCATTAAACCTTATTGATTATCATATGGATATGACACATAATGTCAATACTTGAAAGACTACTTCTTTATGAGATCAATGCTATCATTAACACCATATATCTAGCTATAAAGTTATCTATAAATAAAGGTGTATCTATAGAGAGAAAAACTAGTTAGCCTCTTAAAGAGAGCCCTAATCATAAAAGGATAAGAAAGGAATGTGTTTAAGAGAATAAAGACACATATAAGTTGTTGAAAAACTCCAATAAATGGTTTTAAAAAGAAAAGAACCTATAATACATCATCAATTTTAGGTCAAATTTGACCTTTAAAGATAAGGACACCCTCACCATGCTTTTGAAGATTCAAATCCCTAACTCTACATTCATATCGACCAGCATGCCAACATTAGCCTAGAAGTGGACTTTTATAAGCTAAAAGTTAATCTCTATTTCCCCTATACGCTAAAAGAAGAGAAAATTTGAGAGATGAGTAAAAGAAAAAAAGCTATCTTGAAGAATGTGGATAAGCTCCTTGAAGTGGGATTTATAAAGGAGGTCATGTATCCTGATTGGGTCATCAATGTGGTCATGGTGCAAAAAGCCAAAGAAAAGTGAAAGATGTGTCAACTTCACCAACCTCAACAAAGCCTATCCCAATAATAGCTTCCCCATTTCTTAGATAGATAAGTCAGTAGTCTATATAACTGAGTTTCTCCTTAATCATCAACTCAAGGTATGACCGGATCCACATGTATCTAAAGGATAAGGAACAAACTTCCTTCATTATAGATAAAAGTACCCATTGCTATAAGGATGGCTCTTGAACTAAAAAAACATTAGGGCTATATATCAAAGAATGACAAATAACTCTATTGAGATAAATTAGAGAGGAACATAGAGGTTTATGTGTATGACATGTTTGTAAAAAACATAAACTTTAAGGAACATGTCATAGATCTATAGGAGGTGTTTTTAATCCTTCATAAATGCTAGATAAAGTTTAATCCCCAAGTATATATTCACCATACAAGGAAAAAGTTCTTATGAGGTTTTTTGGTGAGCATTAAAAGGGTTCAATCCAAAACATTAGAAAGTTCAAGCCATTCTAAACATGCCCTCCCTTAAGTTTGTCAAAGACACGAAGGGATTGACTAGCCACCTTTAACTAGTCCATCTTTCTTCAGGAGAACAATGATTACCCTTCTTTAGTATTTTTGAAGAACATTGACACCGGTTTTATGAAAATCAAGCAAGCAACGCACAGTTGCTCGCTCATCTACCAAGGCGGAGTATAAAGCCTTGGAAAATGACACTGCTGAGGTTATCTGACTTCAGTATCTATTGAGAGATTTGTAGATTCTTTCTAACTCTGCTTCTACTATTTGGTGTGATAATCAAAACGCTACTTACTTATTTGCAAATCCTATCTTTCATGCTCACACTAAACATGTTGAGGTTGACTATCATTTTGTAAGAGACATGGTTGCGAAGAAAGAGATTCAGATTTGCTTTATCCCCTCTCACTATCAACTTGTAGATGTTTTTACTAAATCGCTTCCTATTGCTCCGTTTATTGCTTTTCGATTCAAGCTTCAGGTCGATTCTCCACCCTTAGTTTGAGGGGGCGTATTATAGAATGTACCTATATAGAAAATATTATAGACATACTTTTATATTGTAATCTCCACCATTACCATTGTATATTGCCCAACACATATATATATATATAGAAAAGGTTGGCTAACCAATAGATTAAGCTCCTAATTATTCTCAACTTATGTTTCCAAGTAAATTTTGGAACCCATCATGATCTTGGGCCTCCCTCGGTTCTAAGCCCAAGTATGCAAGAACACTTATGGGCTCGGTCCAAGGAGTGCATAACCCGGAGTTCATAACCTGAGCCCATCACAATTGATGTGAAAAACATTTATATTATACCAAAGCTCAAAATGCTGGCAGTTGATGCCTTGGTACTAGAGGAAATTGAAACAAGATATAACTTAAGTTCAATTGTTGTCCTTGTTAACATATGGACCAGCACGAGCGCACACAGACATGAAAGCTCAGCATGAAATTAAAACATGCCCGTGACATATGGGTAACCCAGTTAGAAAAGGCTTTCAGCTCAGTTACTAGGTGTATATATAATTTATGAAATAATGTTGAAAAAAAACATGAAATCTGTACGAAGTTTCATTGCCTAAATCATGAAAGAAAGGACTGAAAGAAAAGGAAAAGATAGAGACAAACCAAGAACATTAACGACAACAACTGGGGGGGGGGGGGGGTTGGTTTCTAATGTGTGTAGTGAAGTGAACATCAACGATATGGATGGTTTCTAATGTGTGTAGTGAAGTGAACAATCAACGATAAGTGATGGAAACAAGATATAACTTAAGTTCAATTATTTTCCTTGTTATCATATGGACCAGAACGAGCGCGCACAGACATGAAAGCTCAGCATGAAAAACATGCTCGTGACATATGGGCACCCCAGTTAGAAAAGGCTTTCAGCTCAGTCCTTTCTTTCATTGCCTAAATCATGAAAGACAGGACTGAAAGAAAAGGAAAAGATAGAGACAAACCAAGAACATTAACGACAACAACTAGTGGGGGTTGGTTTCTAATTTGTGTAGTGAAGTGAACATCAACGATAATCCACTACACAGATATATTATTTTTTTACAAAGAAAATAATCAAATTCACATTAATATATTGCAATTATTGAAAAAAAAAAGCATTTTATGTTGCGAAACTTGATAATTCTCTACTTGTTGGATATTTATTTGGCAACCGGCCAGGTGCTGACATGACCTCTTTCTCTTAACAGATGAGGGAGACAACTTGACGTTGAAGAGAATGCAAATTGCAAAGAGATCTTTGCTTCTCCATTTATCATTATTAATGGGTATGACTTTAATATTCCTTAAATAATATAAGTTCTATATGTATGCACCTAGATATATGTATGCGAGCCCAAGTATGGATAAGAATGTTAATTTGGTCCGGCATGTCCTTACAATCAATTTGAATTTAATCCAAACAAGGGTGGGGTGGAGGAGGGGGGTTGAACCGCTATCTGGCACTTGCCTTGCAACTCAACGTGACGGCGCTACTAGGCTAGCAAGGTTATAATATGTTATTTTATTAAAAAAAATCTATAGCAAAGCTTATATATAAAAATATTATCAAATGATGTGACAAATAATGGATTTTGTAACCTTTTGCGTAAAGGGTTTTTGGAATCTTGGTCTAGTGGATGGTAGGTATCATCCTAATACCAAACTAATTATTTCGTTTTGACG
>Ga0307517_10006931_pt1 | contig 16653 bp, 9 predicted proteins | sample 23_EM_MG_FD_194515 | JGI IMG/M metagenome (GOLD analysis project Ga0307517, IMG submission 194515) | Populus trichocarpa ectomycorrhiza microbial communities from riparian zone in the Pacific Northwest, United States - 23_EM | ecosystem: Host-associated > Plants > Roots > Unclassified | place... | reverse complement strand
AATCCAGTTCAAATTAATTATTAAACTCCATGGTACTATTTAGATTTTAATTATATAGCATAGATAGTGTGTGAAATCTTTAATCTTAGATGAAACCAGTAGTGAGTGCTGAAAAAAATAAAGGTTGGCTTGATCTATATCTTTTTAAATTAATTGTCTGGGAAAATAAAAGAGAAAGAAAATTAGTGTGATAAAATTCAGTTGATTCTAGGACAAACTAGTTTTAATCCCAAATGTGTCTTTTCAAGTTGAAAGAGACAACAATTTGTCTAGACAACTTTGTTCAACACAGAGCGGACATCTCTTTACTGTTATGATTTATAAGAGTCACCAAGTAGCAATACGAATATGCTTTTCGGGATCCACATAGCTTATGCATATGACTTCAATGTTGAGATTTGTTTTCTAACTTCTACTAGAAAGGATACCATTTTAATGATTCCCAGAACTTTCATTGCTCTTAATTGACTCTCTATTCTTTTCTGGTCAAAAGCACTATTTGCATATATAATATCTTAATAAATCTCTCTGAAGGAGAGGATGCTATCAGCTCATGTCCCCTGAATTGATATCCTTTTCGGAGTGTAGACTTATAACTTAAAGTTGTAGAAGTGCAGTCCAACATTGCTCTTGAATAAGTAATTGTATTGATGATTGGCAAAAGCAGTGTGATTTACTTGAGATAAAAAAAAATTACCTTAGTTTTTGTTTGGCAATTAGGATGAAAAGTTAGTCACGTAGAACTGCAGAAGTAATTAACCTTTTTAAAGGTTGAATTCAGACCTGGAAAGTTTGTTTATTGTCTCAAATCATACGTTGTTACTCCTTGGAATGTCTATCTCACCCCCTCACTCCTGATCAATTCAATTGTGTATTTGTTGAGCCAGAGCTCCCAGGGAGGCATCAGTGTTGAAGCTGGGCAGTATGCACCTACAATTGCTGGAGGGCAGCCTCGGCCAATAGGCATTGCTCCACAACCAGTGCCTCTCAGAGGAGGGCCAGACATGCACGGATATGCAGAAGATGAGGAAACAATGAGGATCCGAACAGAGAGGGCGAGTAGCGCTGCTGGGTGGAGCATAGAGTTCAGCAAGAAAAGGGCATTTGAGGAAGCCTTTGCAAGCATTTGCGTGTAGATTGTACCACGTGACTGGGGAATTGACCATCCTTAGCCAAGCTGCGGTGCTTTCACTGACTCTAGCCTGTTGTACATGTTATGAGGTGGATTGTTCATTTTCCCCTGCTAGTACATCTTTGTTAAAGCAGGTTTTGGAGGCATTCTGCATGGATTTTATGGTGTAAATTATTCTGCATCTAGGGTTGTCAGTGGAGATGGTATTAGATTCTCCTAGTCAATTCTCAGTGGCTTTAGAAGCTTAATTGCCCAATACAAGAGAGTTACCCTAATCTTAATTTGTCTGTTTTTTGCTTTTTTTTTTATGCTTTTAAAAAAATTAATTTTTTTTTTGTTTAAAATTAATATTTTTCAGGATTGTCAGATTATTTTAATGTGTTTATGTTAAAAATAATTTTTAAAAAATAAATAAAATTTTTATTTTAATACATTTCTAAAACATAATATTTTAAAAAACAATCATTTCTATATTCTTAAACATCCTTTTAAGTTTTAACTGCCTAACCTAATACGTGAGAAATGCCTACCAGTCCATCTTTTATATCTGCTCATTAAAAATGAATTCCATCACGGCCTTCAAATCTTCGAGGGGAAAACCAGCTCCTCTATCCTCTAATCTTTGCTATCTCCAGTTAGGGTCAAATCACTGGTCGATCAAGCTCTCTGCTTCACTGCTGAATTTCCTCAACCAATTTCTATTCTAGTCGATAAAAGATCTTATAATTTATATAGTACCTTTTTCTTCGACAATTATGTTTGCAGAAGGCACGGTTTGCTGTTGCTGGAATTCGTAGCAAAATGAGCACTGGTGTCCGATGAGTTTGTCATATTTTCTTCGACAATTATGTTTGCAGAAGGCACGGTTTGCTGTTGCTGGAATTCGTAGCAAAATGAATGCACTGGTGTCCGATGAGTTTGTCATAACTTCTGGGTTTGTTTTTAGATGGTTTTTATTTGAAAAAAATATTAAATTAATATTAATTAATGCTTTTCAATAATTTTAATATGCTAAATATTAAATATATATATATTTTAATATATTTTCAAATAAAAAATTATTTTAGAAAGTAATTTACACGCTGCTGCTTCCTCACACCATTTATGTACCCCGGAGACTTGGAATATTTCAATATTGATGACTACATTTGTATTTATATAATAAGGTGTTTCTCCAATCTGTATTTATATTTTTAATTTATTCAATTTTATATTTGTATAAAGTTAAGTATATAATCTAATTTTCTAATGAGTTTTTTCTTACAAGTGCCTGAGTGTGACTATTTTTTCTCCCGAACATGCCCCTTATCAAAGCTAATGAGTAAGTGACTTAATCTATCCTTGGATAATTAATCAAGTCTCTAATATGTTGTAATGTTTCTAATTGTGTGTTGTATAATATTAAATTTCCCAATATATCCCTCTCTCAAAATTATATTTTTCATTTAAAAAATGCTCCAGAGGTATACAATAATATAATTTTAATTTTTCAAGAATATATTCTTAAAAATCTCAATGGTTGAGTAATTTTAAAAATCCTAATTTCTTGAAACATTTTGAACAATTTTATGAAATTTTTCTATCATATCCTTATATTACTAAAGGTTATTTTAGAAACTTGTAGATTCTTCGTGTTTAATGATGAAACATCATTAATTAGCTTCTTGTTTGTTTATCAATGATTTGTTTTGATCTTTCATATAAAGCAGAATTTAATGTTAATGTTCATATGATACATGAAAATATCATTCTGGGTTTCCTCTGTTTTTCATGTGCATGCATCTCCTATAGAAAAACTTGTCTCCTGGCTTTCTTAACCAAACCTGTCACCAAAGTATTCGTCTCTCCTCCGACTGCAACTGCTTTGGAGCATTTTCTAGTTTTGAATGTCTGGCCTTGTTGAATTTCAGTTGTCTACCTCATCTCCTATCACAAATGGTAAAATCCTGCAAGCAATTTTTACGAAACATCAGCAATGAAACTGCCAATAGATGGCTTTTGAAACCACACTATCTTGATTCACAATGTTACAGCTGCAAAACGAAGAACTGGTTGTCCTTAAAATTCAGTAAGGAGAGCACAATCATATACAATAAGAACTCAGAGCACGATCACATGTAATAAGAAGAAACAAGAACAATCCATTCTCAGGAGAGCTAACAATGTGCACCTATGAAATTTCCTTCCATTCCATTATGTAGAGAACTTTTACATGGTTTGCCAATTGGCATATGAAAATTACATTTAGCATGGCCCCGCTATATAACAGGATCTTCTCTCCTATGCTTGTATATGTACAGATGAAATGGTACATGATAAGAAAAAAAGAATAAGCAAAATAAGATTTACTTGATCTTACAACAATCAAGTAGCCTTGTTTCTCGTGATCTGCTCACAGCACAAGAAAAAAAATGCAGCAAGCACCAAGCATACTCGTTGTATGCCTTTGCAAGAATGATCGATCCATATCATGCAGCCCTCGAAGATCAGTCTCCCCAAATTAACCATAGAATAGGAATCTGACGCTCTTTTAATCCACCCATACCAAGAGTTTCTTTGTGTACACGAATGAGCCAGTTGGAGGGTTTCATCCTCTGCACTAGAAATGGCCTTTCTGAGCTGATCATAACTAAGTGCAGGGACTGTTTCTTGAGAAAAAATCTTTGATTTCAAGATAATAAACTCACCAATGGCATCAGAATTCTCTTTGCCACTTCTACTTTCCTTCAAATTTTCAGTTTAATTCTGCACAAAATGCCTGGAAAACTTGACAACTTCATGGTCAAAAGTAGCAAAATGCAAAGATGATGCTTCCGATTTACATTTGATGAAGATTCAGTTGAAGAAGTATGGAGATCTAAGAACTTTTTGCAAATCAAAGTTGCCTCTCTCAGGCAGAGGTGGAAACTGCAATGTTGGATACGACGTCTGGAAGTCTTCAAGTAACTGGGGACGATCCAAGTCATCATATAGGTCAGCAACATTTATTAATAAAAATAAAAAAGAAGAAATATCATAATTGAGTTAACTTATATTTGAAAAACAAAAAGGCAACACTAATGCCAAGCAGTTATCCCTGGCTACTGGGAGAAGCTGGAAGAAGCCACTTAATATATTGAGGCATTCATAAGCTCTCTTTTTTTTTCTTGTAATTGTTCCTTTCTTTTTAAAGATCAAATTGGTGTTTATTCCTAGAAAAGGCCAAGAAAAAAGCCCCCCAAATTACTTGATAGGCAGACACGGTAATTTATAGTTCCCTTTGAAGACAATGACAAATGCTCACTTAATAGGTCAAGCTGGTCAGACAGAAAAACTGGGTCATCACACACCATTGCACTCACATTTTCAAGTATTGGCATGTTATAAAGCTCCACAAATTTCTCCCGCAATATCCTATTCATCAAATCCACATCTGTTGCATGGGTCCAGAAAGAGTCATGAACACCTGCAAAGGAGATTCACTTCAGAAGGATGCGAGGACCACAGAAAAAGTATGATGATAGTTGGAAACTACATAATGATAAAATTAACTATGATACACATTACTGTCTGTACTTGAGTAACACTTCCAGTTTCTCTACTTGAGTTATTTGGAGTACTTACTACATCATTTGAAACTGTACAACCATAGCCAGATAAGAAAACATTTCTTATCCCCAATGCCTCAGCACATTTATGTGCAAGTCAAAAAAGATGAATAATAGCACTTCAAATAGGTTTTAGGTATGGATAAATATACATGATTTTTTGATAATACAATGACCTGCACTAAGCCATTAATGGTACTAGCACGCAATAAGTTCAGAGGAAATCAAAATTCAAGGGCAGAAAGGATGACTAGCAAGGTAACTGAAGAACCTAGTACATCATAGTAGCAGGAAAGTCACAAAAAGTTAGCATTTGCAAAACAAGCTCCAATGAATAACTGATATTGATGCTGGCATGCAGTAGGTTCAGGGAGCGTTTACAGGGTTCTCAAAAAAAAAAAACAAGAAAGAAAGATAAGGGTCTTTAGGGTTAAACAGGTTTAGTTACGGAGATACAAAAAATTCAGCATCATTTTTAATTGTTCAGAGTTGCATCAAAGTTATTAGAATAAAAGACAAGTCCTCATCAAAATGAACCCAAAAGGTACATTCTACTAGGCTTAAATTAGAATCTTTAGAGAGCCTAATGGGCAAAATAAAATAAATGGCTCAAGTGCTTGTCAAGTTCAAGCCATATGTCGAGGTTCATCAGCCAAAGCTTCAATTATCATAAAGCAGTAGAATATTAATTCCTACCACGTTTTGTTTGCATCAAACAGAACAAATTGAAACTTGCCTAAAAAGTGAACCCAACTATAAAAAGTAACGATGCAAATAATAACTCTACTTGGACTGTTTTGAAAAGACATTCATCAAAGACATAAAAGGCTTCTAATCTTCTACACCATGTCAATAAGTTAGATCCATTCTATTACTAGGTTTGAGCTTCATGTACTAAAGAATGCAAGGCAAACCTGCAAAACATAAACCAGCATCCCGGCATGCAACTGCAGTCATCATCATGTGTGAGCCGTCAAGCGAGTGCACAAAATTTGGAGGGAAAGCAGTTCTCTGTTTTCTAACCTGTACCTGATATTGATAGTATAATAATGTTTTTATGTGAGTGAATGAAATGTCAGAAAGGAAAGAAGAGCTGAAAGCAAGACAACAGAGTAAAGCTTACCGAACTGCCTTCCCGCTGCAGGGCCAAAATCTGAAGTGAAGTTTTTATCTGCAACACCAAATTAGTTACCTAACTGTTTCCATTTACTTAAAAGAAAGAAAGTGGGAAAGCAGAGGACATAAGTTTTATGCCAATCTTAAGTGTAGGAGAAAAAACTAACATAATATCATGTCATTCATTTCTTGTGATATTTAATGTCATAGTCACATGGCATGAGTTCACTACAAATGTTCTCCAGTGCTATAAGCAAGGATCCCAACAGAGTTTTCTTAAAGGATCTTTACCATTACTCAAAAAAAAACTTTATCTATTGGAATATTTTGACCAACCATTTCATATTCCTCTACCAGCAATAAAGAGTTAAGCAAATGAACATTTTTAAAATTACAAACACCATGAAAGCAAGGAACCTACCATACTGGTATATTATTAATCTATAGCAGCCTGCACTTAACAAATAAAAAATGCAGTAAGGATTTAATACTCACAAGATGTCGTTCGGTCTTATAGTAAGGCTGCACAACAGGAAGGCCAAGTGGAGTTGTCCACTGCACAGGCTGATCTTCTGAAGCAATAATCTATAATAGGTTCATGGTCAAGCAATAAAATAAATTTGAATAAAATGTTACTATTAATAAAAATAAAGGTGGTCCATGTAATTTGATTCCCAAATGTGATGGAGCCATACCTTTGCGCAATCACCAAGCCAGCTCATTATATCACGAGCAGCTTGGAACAACTCTCCTAGTGCAGTCAATGTCACCTATGGAAGAGGTAGTGAGTAAATTTGAGAATGATTCCACTAATACAAGGATATTCTCATAGTTTTAGGTGTGCCTAAAGTGGGATGATCATGTGATCCACAGCACAAATTAAAACATGGCTAAAATACATCAGGATTAGAATATCTCACATTAGTTGAAATAATATTCTATCATCAACTTTTCATTGACATTTTCTAGAAATCACGTTCAATTAATTTATCATATCCTAGAACAGCCATAATATGTCCTTATAACTAGGCTGGATGCTCACTTTAGCAGTATAACAGGCTGCACTGAAGAGCAGTCTATCATCCGTAATATGACCCTTCTCCTCTAATCTTCTTTTTATCTGTTCACGTGCCCCAACATAAGTGACACCATACACTGAAGTCATCACTGTTTGTTTAACCAATTTCCGATCCACCTGAAAAGCTTCCAAAATGTTAGACAAAAGAAGTTCAGAAGTAAATGATTGTTTTTCTAAAAGAAAAAATTGATAATCCATCAAGATTCATTATGTGCGAGGATGACTTATCCTTCATCAAGCTTCATTATTTGGGGGGATGACTTATTCTCCATCAAGCTTTTGTAGTTATTTAAACATATTGATAATTCAAACATCAGAGCAGGAAAAGAAAGAATGACCTGATCAACTAGGATCTTGGCTAATAAAGCATGTGGGTTTGTAGCAGGATCCTTATTGCTGTCCCTTCTAATTATTTCATGGACCCTGTCAGCAAAAATCCTTTCAGTCTCATTTTGCACAATAATAAATATCAAATGCACATTCGAATCATGCAATAAAGACACATGCAGAGTCATACAGAATCATATTCATGGTAGACAACAAGTTAACATCCTGTAGAGGAAATTAGAATACCTAACGGCAATTTCTGAATAAACATCCGAAGGTTTCTCTGCAGCAACTAAGTTAACTGCCGCTGCTTCCAGCTGGAGAACACCAGAAGAAGTGAATGCATAACTTCAGTTCAAATGAGCCAGAGATGTGGAAGATAGTTATGTTCAAAATGCAAGAGAATAAACAGTGTATTAACCAGCATAAGAACAGAACTCTATTTCGAACAATTCTGATTCCCAGCATCAGAGAACGTAGTTGAAGTTTTATCATTTGGAATTATTATAACCAAATTCACCAATGGATCATAAATGGTTTTGGGAGGCCCAGGAGAAGCCTTTCAGGTATTCATGGATGCAGTTTTGATCAATCAAGTTTAGGATAGCATGCTTTAAAATTACGAACGAATCAGCAGAATGATTGAGAAATAAACTTCAATTATGATTTTTTTTTCAGCGTTCCACATTTTTTTAAGGAGATGGGAGAAAATGAGCATGGTACAAAAGTGCACAGCCAAGGTGGATAAAAGAATTGGTGATGAGCAAAATGAGTACATGAGTAACATATAAGAGCCAGGAATCACATATAGTTTATTGCTCTACTTATTTTGTTTTTAAAGATATTGAAACCAGAAAGAGGTATTTTCAATCATTTTTAAAAAAAGGGAGTAATACGATAAACACGGTGCCTATAAGGTAATTATGTCATGCTGCAAGAACAACATAGAGGTGATTTATGTACTACATCCAAGCCTGTTTTCATGAAACATAAATGAGTCTAAAGGGGTTAAGGGAGACCCTCACCGAATACTAAAATTTTTGAACGCTAAGTAGTGGTTATATAATCACAATCAGCTCAACAACTTTTTTTATAGAAAAAAAAATACATAACAAGCAACTCTGATTTAGAACTGAAATAAAACATGAGATTATGAAGTCAAATGCCACCCTAATACTTTCATTTCCTTCAAAAATCAACCCAAATGATGTCATATTACCCAGACAGTGGTGTCTTTTTTTGGCCAACAACAACATCACTTTGGTTTAATCATGCACAAAAATCAAAATCAAAATTACAGGGGTGACATGTCAACCAAATAATACTTCTGAGTTTTTCCGTTGTTTTCTCTCTTTTTTTTCTATGATGATGCCAAAAAAAAAAAGCAAACGAAAGAAAGAAGAAAGAGAAATGAAAACAAATCCAGAGTGAACAGTGTCATTAATAAATTGTTCCATGAAGAAAATGAAATAGTAAACCTACAGTGTCTCTTCCCAAGGCTGCATAGTGCTGTAGACCATTACATGAACCATCCTATAACAAGAAAAGAGGTGGGGGTTGCATTAGCATGTTATTTTCGGAAGGAGAACTGAAAAACAATAGTGTACCCAGATGCTTTTAATCAAAAGATGCAACACGCATGAGATATAATATCTAAGAAAAAACCAATCATTAAGGCATAGTACACGAGAGTTCTTAAATAAGAGAATTAACCATGGTAACATTTTATTTTCTATCTAGAACAAGAAACAGCAGTGAGGAAACAAAACCAGAAATAGTACAAGACACAAGGAGATGAAAGAAACAAAACTCAAGAAGTAAGGCACTGCAATCTTTGCTAATTATCAACTAAAAGAACTTCAGTGGAAGCTATTGAAATATTACACTGTAATGGGTTTTGCACACGTGTGGCATTTTGCATATTAGTTCAAACTTCTTTTTACATACAAATTCAGCCATATTGAAAATGGTAGATCAATCATGCAAAATATACACTTTTATCCTAAACATATGAAAACAAAATTGAAGGATGATTCATGCCTTGTGATAGAAGTGGCAGATTTCATCTAAATTTACTTTATTATAATTGAAATATTTTCAAGTGACAACTAAGCTCTCTGCCACAACCTTTAAAATTCAGGAATAGTTTGACTAGGAGAGCTGGATTCAAAAGGTAATGGCACCAGCAGTCTCTGTCAGATAATATTTACCTGTTTATTTGCATTTTTGCCACAATCATTGAAAGGAAATGCATCCTTAAACAAATTGTTTATAGCATGTTTCTTTTGCAAAAGCTGCAAATTTCTTTTCTGTCACAACCATGCTTATGGTGAAGCATTTACCTGATGGATTGGCAGGTGGGAGATGACAGTATGTGGCGATGCACTATTCAAGGCTTCTGACAGATTAATACAAGCAGCCAAGCACTGGAAAGGATCTTCAGCTTTTAACCACCAGCGCTTTCCATTTACAGGGTTTTTTGCTGAATCAAATATCTCACTTAGATGGTTCTCGACAAATGCTAGACGGCCATCATGGGACAACTTTTCAACCCCGCCTGAATACAAGTTTGCTAGATGTATTTTCAACCAACGTAATCCAGACTTCCCTAATGGCCTTCCTTCTTCAAATTCAAGAACTCCTCGACAAAGATCAGAACTTAGATGAGTCAAATGTGGGTGCATCGGATATGCACGACCTCGAAAATCAAGATTGTGAGGATAATAAAATCCCTCTTCATCTTTCAGTTTCCGAGCCACCTGCATTAGCCATGGTTGTGGAATGAAAGGTAAAGCATTGATACGCATGTTCTCAGGCAAGACATGCAAAATCAAAATTTATCTAGTTACTTGAGCTTTTAAGTGAATATGAAGTCAAAAAATAATTTATTGTGATAGATATAGAGATTGTCAATAAATACAATCTTGATTATGTTGGCATAAGAACTCGCAAGCATTCATTTATATGAATGAATCAATTTAATCAACTACTCAATGTTGCAGCATACTGCAATCAGACATCTTGTCAATTTAAAACTGAGAAGGAAGTAGATCTTACAGAAAGCTTAAGTTCAGTGTCACATCTTTGAGAGTGCCTCTCTTGGTTTATCTTCTTTGCCTTCCTCACACTCCATTTCCACTTTTGAATTTCTGTTAGATCATCTGAGGATGGTTTCTCTGGTATAGGAATCTGAAACCCATCGAAGTATGAATCAAAAACATCTCAAGTTGTTTAAATGGCGAATTGACAACATAAAAAATTAACAGATTGGAGAAATTTTGTCATTGTAATTGACTAGAGGACTATTCGCTTGTGGCAGTATATACAAACACCAAGATTCTAACTGCATGATAGATTATTTCACTAAAATTATGTGTTCTATGAGATTCAAGGATCAAATCAAATTAGCATGGGTTTTCACAACAAACAGGAAGTTATCAAAATGGTTGCATAATGCCATACTGTATGTTCTAACATTTCAAATGATCCCATTGCCCATGCAACTAACACAACCAACTATTCACAAGAAATTGTTGCCGAGAAAGTTCAGGTTCTTCTCACATCTTCTCTATCAACCAGGCCTGCAATGTTACCACCACTTGTCCATATCCTCTCCACCACATCCAGCAATCTTCTGTTCACCCTCCATTTGGTATTTCCGAGTGTATCCAGAGCCTGTTTATATGACATCAGACCAAAATCAAGTCATATTTCAACTTCATGATGGAAAACAATAGCCATGGCTTGATTGAAAAGTAGCAACATGATCAGACTATTACCATTAGACAAGGAATCTAAAGCAGCATACTTCAGACCCAGGCATAAATTTTGGTTAATCGGCAAGTTTAAATGTCATCTTTTAGCATAAGAAGCATTTTTATACGAACACTTCCCATACCAAAAAAAAAATTGCCACACTTTACAATGACATCAGTCTTAAGAACAAATCATAAGTTAGAAATAAGATTCAACAGTATAGGTTTAATGGTCTTAATATTTGGATGAAGGTGATGTGCATAATTATCGTAAAAATATTAGAATAACCTATACTATCAACTTATTGCTTGTGCACATATCAGTCCTAGGACCATTAATTTAAATCAATTAGATTTTATTTTTATTTAATGATACCACATAATCTTTCACTATCCTGTTGATCTGATATATAATTAAACTTTTTGTTCAGTATTTTTGTTATCATCATGAAGCAGGACAGGGGTGTCCACTTGGAGAATGCCGAAACCTGCCAGCTGCTCCATGATTACTGCACAAGTTCTAGCCAGCCGAGCCAGCCCTTTTCTTTATTTCTATGCAAGAGGAGAAACAGAAGAAGAAGAAGAAGCACTCACCTCAAATACTTTCTGCATCTGTTTCCCAGGAACACTCCTGACTGCAACTTGTTGCTGCCGAGATCCATGAGTGCGCATGACATACGAAGGCAAGAACAAGTGCCCACCCTTATCATACCTGCAAGGATTTCTGATATAAATTGACAATAAAACTTCCAAAGAGCTTCAAAATAACAGAAAATATTCTGGTTGGCCATGTGCAGTCCATATTTACATTATTTTTCAAAAGGAAAAACTCAGCTGGGTAAAGCATGCCAGGGTCAGTCAAGATTCTATACTTCCATTTTTTAAGCTATAACTTAAAACAACATCTCTGGACCTTTGCAGCCTCTCATAAAAAGGTAACAATGATCTTTCTAAGAAAGAGCATGTGATATCTACATTATCTATCCTTTGTGTTTCATACATACCCTTTCCATTTTTTGGGAGGCACCAGCATTGGAAAATAAGGAATCAGCATGTGCTTAGCCTGCACTAGGACAGAGATGCCATATATTAGTAGAGCATCCAAAGGCCAAAAGTCACAATTTCACATGCATTTAATAGCTCCAATATTTGCACCCGTTCCCCAAATTCATAGAGGATTACAAGTATGACATGTTCCTAGTGGGGTCAAAATAAAGATTTGAAAACAGTCATACCAGATCTATGCACCAAGTAAACGATGAGTTATACCATCAGAAACCAATTTCCTTATCTTCTGAAGGACCAATAAAAAGCTTGAGATGTCAAATGTACTATGGTAAGATCCTTTGGAAGCATTTGCTGACTTTATGATAAGAAAAACGAGAAGTATGGAAAAGGGTAATTGAAATGCATTAACTTTTTTAAAATTATTTAGGTGGATTAAATGGGTAGGCAACTTCAGAACAACTTAGTAATGGAAATTAAACTTAAGTGTACTAAAATCCTCAAATTCAGAATGAGAAAGATGTTTTGTTTTGACTCACTGTTCCATCAAGCCCTGTGAGGATGAGGGGATCGCATTCTATAACCCCATACTTCTTCACAATTTTCTGCCTACATGGATAAAAATGAGTCATGAAAAAAAATGGCACCAGGAGTGAAGCATTGGAAGTAAAAGCAAATAACCAACAAAAAAAAAATCCACCATTCACCATCCCTAAGAAACTTATGGACCAATAATCAACCATAAAGCCATCTCTTGAATGAAGTCTATGGACAAATAATCAAACATAAAGCCATATCTTGAATGTCAATGATCAAACAGAAACCAAGACGAGGAACCTAAGAATCACGTATTGGCCAACGCTCACTTACGCAATCAATTCCCTAAGAAGAACCCAAAAACTGAGATGTCTGAGAATGATCTACTAGATGATTACCTATCTGCATAGGGAGCACATGGAAAAAATGGCTTACAAAAGGCAATAGAAAATAAAGTCTCACCCTGGGTTCTTTGTTAAAGTTTTAAATATGTGCCTAAAGGCAGGTCGAACATCTGGTGGAATATCCTCTGACTGGTTAACAGGAGGTTGTACATAAGCTGTTTCAGTTAATAATTCTATTAGACGACTTCCGAGCTGCAAAATTATAATGTGCATTAGAAAGTAGAAGGGGGGGAACAAAAGACAGAAAGAACAATGGGGAAACCCAAAAAGAAAAAACTTTAATAAAAAATATAATCAAAACTTAAATAGATGAAGGGGCACAGCTAGCCATTTCAGAAAGAAATGGTGAGGGCTACAAACCTTAGCTTGTGTACCTCGACTCCAAGGTTTAGTTTCATCCTGTTTCACCAGATTTTGCACCTCCATGAGCCTTTTCCTTCTAATCAAACTATTTACACGTTTCCTGAGCACCTCCTTCTCCTTGTCCATGGTCTCTTGAACTTCATGCATTGTCTTCTTCCTTTGGTAATTCTTGGTCTTCTCCAAGAAATTATGAATTCTAACCTGAGAAGAAAGAGAACTGGTAGCTCAATGGTAGAATTAAGTTATCAAGTTTGATGTTTTGCATAGATTTTGCAGGATGATTTTTCATCTCATTATGGGTAGCTCAAATTAAGCCTGTTCTCAAGTCATATACGGGAGTTAGGGCCATAATCAACAAGTTGAGTTTCATAACTTTCAAGTTTGGTTTATCTACATTAAATCAAGCTAAAGCCTAACACGAACTTAGCATCAAGTTCAAGAACAATATTCAAGTTTTATTTGTACTCTTAATTAACTTTGAATCTGTCTATAGACATGGACTAAAGTGTATACAATTATATCTCCTGTTGGCAGTATTATTCTTTCATCTATATACTAAATAACAGTAGCCTTTTGAATGTTAAAAGTCATTTCACTACTTTGGTGCTTCCTACACATATTCAAAAATACTGAGATACATTATTCAAACAGAATTTCCAAATAGTACCTCGACAAGAGCACCACATTCCAGCAACCAACAATACACTATATGCATACCAACTACTCAGATTTAGCTAATTAATCATATACCCTCCAGCCTAAAATCGAGAACCACACAAATAATAATGTCAATTGCATCCCAATACTAAGTCAGAACTTAGAAACAAAAACAGCAACTGTTAACACTCACCTCCTGCTCTATAGCCATGCCAATCTGCACTGCAGCCTGGACAACCCGAACGCACCCATCTTCATGCCCCACCATCAACAACCCCATCATCTTATGCATAACAATGACTGCCATTTTATCAGCAGGTAACAATTCAATATTGGGAGAAAATGCCGACTTCTGCTTCTTGGATTTCTCCATTTTCTGCTCCTTCTCTATAGCCTCTTTCAATGGTTCAAACCACCCCAAGAGCAAACCTTTCACATAAGGCAAGTTAGGTGCCAACTTTCTCTCACACATTTCCCTCACCAACCCCCTATACTCATCAGCCATTCTCTCCCACGCTTCAGTCTCTTCCCTAATTTGCCGCCTCCTCAACAAATTATACTTCCTCTTCTCAATATCCTTGAACTCTACCTTCACCTTTTTATTGGCTAATTTATACATACCCTTCCAAAAATGAGCAGAAATCCAAGGTGGGTCTTGAATGAAAACCTTTTTCGAAGACTCTCCGTGCATAATTTGGTCAAATTTGATCAAAGTTTCAAGCTTTTGGTGGCTACAAATGGTGGGGATTTCAAAGTCTTCAAGGAGACGGTCATGAGAAGAATCATGCAAAGGGTGAAATGGAAGTGGTGGGTTTAGAAGAGGGAATTTGGGACTGAGAGGGAAAGAAGAGGAATAGATGGAAGAAGGATTGGAAAGAGAATGAGAAGTTGGGTTAGAGAGGAAATGGAGGTTTTTGTAGGGTTTATGAAACTTAGGATGTTTTGATGTTGTCCATGTTGGGTGTTGAATAGAGAAAGTGGTCGTGGAAGCCATTTTTGTTGTGGAGAGAGAGTGGAGATAAGGGTAGGGGTGGAAGAGAAGACAGGACAAGACAGGAGAAAAGAGGAGGAGAGAGCTGAACTAGGAAGGAAATCAATCAAACAAACCTCTCTAAAACCTTACTAGCTACCAGCCAAATCCACAGGAGGATATTTTTTTAGTGATGAAACACAGAGGCCTCCAAAAATCCAAATTTTGTGTTTGGAAACTTCAGATTAAACCCTACCTCACTATTAAATTGCTAATACAGTCCAAAACAAATTATTTTATCTCTTAAGTCCTTCGAAGTCTTAAGACATTTCTCAACAAGTCTTTTGGAGCTTTTTGTTACTGTTTCCTGTAGACTTTCCTAAGAACACACACCATTTTTTTGCAAGAAAATATATAAAAAGATATAATTAAGAAATTTCTAAAACATAAGGATTCTAGTTTACCAGAATAAATTGAAAATTGGGGTGATAGATTTGGTAAAATCTGAGATTTTACTTTTTTGTTTTTTATAAAACCAACTCAGAACATGCTACAAGGTAATTAGACTATTGATTCAATTACAATTTAATTAATTAGATATAGGGTCAATAATATATTTTGCTATATGTGAATCGTAAGACAAGGAATGGCTGGGTTGTAAGGGTATGAATTATGAACATGGAAGAACCAAATTTGAACCCACGAGTTGCAAATTCTCCTTAATTTAAACATCTCCTAGGGGCATGATTCTTATTATGAAAGGAATACATGTAATTATGAAATAAAGTATTATAACTTCTACCGATTATTCTTGCAAGCTTGATCAAAATCATTTTAAAGAGTTCTTTTTTAGTTATTTATAAGTTTCAATTTTTTTATTATTATATTTATTTATTGTTCTAGTTAAAAACTTGAATTGACCCCAGATAAAACTCGATCATAATCTATATCAAGATTATATTGATTTAAAAACAAATTAGTAAAAAATAATTAATCTAAGTTTACCCTTCTGATTCACGACGTAGATCTCGTATTTAATTAAGTTTTAAAACTATAATAATAATTATTTTTATCATTATATTTTTTTAGTTAGAAAATTTTAAAATTAAGAGTTTTTTATAGAAATATTTTAAAGATAAAAATAATAAATATTTTTTCTAGATATATATTCTCTATGTATCCTTGTCTTGAAAATACAAAAATTTACTCTAAAATTATTCAAGGAACAAATTTATTTTGATATTTTTATTTTTAACTCTTCAACTAGTCATGTTTTTGTTTTTATTATTTTTATTTATTATATTTTTAGATAACATTCAAACGCTATTTGAATATGAGGATTTTTTTAATAAGAAAATCTTTTTTAAAAAATAAATCTTTTATATACATGGTTAAAATAAGTTCATATTATCTGATTGAGAAAAGGTGAAAAGTCGATGCAGCTGTAGAGTAATTGGGCCGAGGAGTCACTCATGGATCCTTGTTGCTCTTATTCAAAATAGTGCCATTTGAACTGGGTCTTAATTATCGGAGCCCAGCTTTAATAAACTCTGGTTCTTTTAATAGTAAGCTTGAAACTCGGCCCAGAAGGCAGCATGCACCATGCAGATAAAATCAATATCTAATTTGTCAAATCACATGACAAGTAATTTTGTTTTTTATTTTAAAAATTAATTTTTTTTATATTTTTAGATTATTTTGATATATTGATGTCAAAAATAA
>Ga0307517_10006930_pt1 | contig 16654 bp, 19 predicted proteins | sample 23_EM_MG_FD_194515 | JGI IMG/M metagenome (GOLD analysis project Ga0307517, IMG submission 194515) | Populus trichocarpa ectomycorrhiza microbial communities from riparian zone in the Pacific Northwest, United States - 23_EM | ecosystem: Host-associated > Plants > Roots > Unclassified | place... | reverse complement strand
TTTTATTTAAAAATATATTAAAATAATATTTTTTTATTTTTAAAATTTATTTTTTATATCAGCATATCAAAACCATCCAAAATCATAAAAATTAATGTTAAGCAAAAAAATTCAAAATTTACCTAACCCCCATTTAAAATGCAATACCGAACATAAACGAAGTGGTATAATATTGTTTGATATTATGGTAGCAGTTATTTTTAAAATTATTTTTTATTTGAAAATATATTAAAATTATATTTTTTATTTAAAATTTTATTTTTATATAAACACATTAAAATAATTCAAAATCATATTTTTTTTTTCAAAAGCATGATTTCATTGCAAAAACAAATATTAACAAAGAAAGGAGTGGATAAATTAAAAGAATTTGATTTTTCTTTTATCATTACTTCAATCAATCCTCAAAAAAATAAAAACTGTTAAATCCACTTGATATTGACCATGTTAAAAAAACCTCATATTAACTTGTATTAAACTAAAAATTATAAAATAAAATAGCATTTTGTTTAGACAGTGTAAAATGAATAGTGGTGATTGCAGTTAAAAATAAATAAAATATTTAGTTAATATTTATGATTAGGTATGTATTAGCAATCAAAAAAATAAAGAAATAATACGTGTTGCTTTGAAGGTTTATTTTTGACGATAAAGATGTTTTTAAAGGGAAAATAATAAAATATTAAACATTATAATATAAATAAATTAATAAAAATAAACACAGCAGAAGGCAAGAACTAGTGTAATGCTAGATCTAGGTGCTACATCAAGGCTAATTTCATTCATGCTTCAAGTTATTTGTTGATAAAAAATAAAAGGGATTATAGATTTTACTTGTTTAATTCGAAACATATCTAAAATTATCAGCATGCAAGTATTGAAAGAGCTTTATATTTAACAACTTTATCTGAACAATATTAATTACATATTATAACCCTAAATAATTAAATTAAATTAAATTATACATTGAAACTCTTTATTTCTAGAAAATTAAAGTTAATCACTTCCTGCTAAGCTATATATTAGAAAATATTTTTAAAATATATATTTTTCAACGTATAATTTAAATGTAATAAATTTAAATGTAATAGTTTTAATGTAAATTTAAAATGTAATAAATTTCCTAGAACAGTTAAAAGGACAGCAAGCCGAGGTGAGGCTGGACTTTCTTGTATCGGACGGCAAGCCAAGCGGGAAAGAGAAACCTTTTTTTTTATTACAAAAATGAAAATAAAAGAAAACAAAGACAAGGATAATAATAATATAAAAAAAAAACATGAAAGAAGAAGATAATAAAAAAAGCACTCATGACACCAGACAGACAGAGAGCCTGCTAATACTAAGCTCACAAGAAGAGAAAGAAGAGGCAGACAGAGATGGCGAATTGAGTGGGCGAAGACTCTCACAGTACTCATTACCTTTTCACTCACAGATCCATCTCCCTATCTCTATGTTTCTTTTAAGAAAAGAGGGTGTGAATTGACTTTGAGAGAAGAAAGAAAAGATGGAAGCAAATGCGGGTATGGTCGCTGGGTCTTACAGGAGGAATGAATTGGTTCGGATTCGACATGATTCGGATAGTGCGGTTTGTCTTCTTTACTTTAAGCTTTTTTTTTTTCATTTATGTTTTCTGGGTTTGATTTGTTTTGGTTGCATTTCTGTGTGTTTGTGTGGATCCGAGTGTTGAATTTTGCGATAGTGAACTTTTTTGGGTGGGGTTTTGTTAATTTTTAAAATTCTGCTTTGTTTTGTTACGTTGACTAGCAATCACCTGATCTAGTTGTTGGTCGTTGTGAACGTGAGTGTCCAGTTTGATCTTGATTTCAGCTTGATTCCTTTAAGGGGATTTGGCCCCTTTTGTTATTCTTGATATTACAGTGTCCTTAAGCCAAGATCAGTAGTGGTTTACATCAGAGAGATTTTTTAATTTTTTTTAATGGCAATTTTAAATAAGATCTACTTCTATAAATCTAAGGAAGCTGTTGTTTTGGAATTTTTATTTATTTATTTTTGAGCTGGATTCCATGATAAACTGACAATTCCGATCGTGTGGCTTCAGATAATGTTTATATTTTCTACTCGGGATCACTTGAGTGCTTTAAGCTATATCAGGTTCCTTATGTCATGTAAAATGTTAAAAGGGCAGCAATTCCAATGTCTAGTATGTCAAGAAGAAAGAGCTCGTGTTTAATTTTCTTGATTTCATCTTGTTCAAGATGTTAAATCACTGTGAATTGATTTTGCTTCCTTTTTCTTTTGTGGAATGTCGGGCCCCTAATGTGCCTTGCTTTGGATTTGATTGCTTCACTTAATGTGCCAGTAAATTTCCAACATTGCTAGCTGTTATTTTGTTGCCGTGGCAATTGAAAATAATATATTTATTTTCTGGATGCTAATCAGTGTTTTTCTGTGGAATAATGCAGCCCAAACCCCTCAAAAACTTGAATGGACAAACTTGCCAGATTTGTGGGGATAATGTTGGAGTTACAGAGAATGGCGACATCTTTGTTGCTTGCAATGAGTGTGCTTTCCCAGTTTGCCGTCCTTGTTATGAGTATGAGCGAAAAGATGGGACTCAGTCTTGCCCTCAGTGTAAGACTAGGTATCGAAGGCACAAAGGTTAGCTTGTTTGTTCATTCTTCTTTTGAGTTATATTCTGTTATGCAGTCGTTTTGTGATGTATCAACAGCTGGGGTTTTATGGATATTTCAGGGAGTCCTCGAGTGGATGGAGATGAGGATGAAGATGATGTTGATGATCTAGAGAATGAGTTCAATTATGCCCAAGGCATTGGCAAGGCAAGGCGTCAGTGGCAGGGTGAAGATATAGAACTTTCTTCATCCTCTAGACATGAATCTCAACCAATTCCCCTTCTCACGAATGGGCAGCCGGTATGCAGATTGACCAATTTATGGTTCATTTATATGCACATTCTGGGTAATGCAAAATAGATAGAATAACAATAAACGTTTCTACTTACCCACATTATTTTGTATGTCCTTATGGAATTTTAAACCTTTGTCCGATCAAGGTGTTTTGGGCATTGATGCGTGGTGGTCCAAGACCACAAACACAGTTTTAGTTGTGGTTAACCAAAGCATCACTGTTGATGCTTTGATCATTTTTAAGCCCCATCATACAGGTTTGCAAAGTAAGACCACAATGCCAAACAATCTAGTCTTTGTATTACAAGTACAAGTTTTGTGCTTTGAGAGCTTGCAGTTTCTTGTAGGTTGGGTCTTTCTTGTTTTCTTATCTAGAAATATAATTGAAACTGAAACTTCTACTGATTCAACAAGTCCACTTTCTCTCTGGAAAAGAGAATTCATGGGGCATGTCTCCCTTTTAACGAGTAATAAACATAAATGTCAGGTGTGCTGTTTTTGCAATATCCTGCTTATATGGGTGCTGTATTCAGGTTTCTGGTGAAATTCCCTGTGCTACACCCGACAATCAATCTGTAAGAACTACATCTGGTCCTTTGGGTCCTGCTGAAAGGAATGTTAATTCATCCCCTTATATTGATCCAAGGCAGCCAGGTAGTCAAGCAGCCTGATTTTGAGTATTTATAATTCACTCTCTTGTGTGTATGGCTTTGAGTTCATCATGCTACCTATTGCTACAGTTCATGTTAGAATTGTGGATCCGTCAAAGGACTTGAATTCTTATGGCCTTGGCAATGTTGACTGGAAGGAGAGGGTTGAAGGTTGGAAGCTTAAACAGGACAAAAATATCATGCAGATGACCAACAGATACCCTGAAGGAAAGGGGGACATAGAAGGCACTGGTTCGAATGGAGATGAACTTCAAATGTGAGTTCCCTTCTTCAAGATTTATCCTGCGTCGTTCCTTCCTCTGGAATCATATTACTTACAATCGCCCATGTTGAAGCATGGATTAGGTTTCAGATTCTATTAAAAGCATGGACTAATCTTCTCATATGCAATCAATTAACTGTTTTGTATCTTCATTTCACTTTCATATTACTTACAATCGCCCATGTTGAAGCATGGATTAGGTTTCAGATTCTATTAAAAGCATGGACTAGGTTTCAGATTCTATTAAAAGCATGGACTAATCTTCTCATATGCACTCAATTAACCGTTTTGTATCTGCATTTCACTTTTTGTGTCACAGGGCTGATGATGCTCGACAACCTTTGAGCCGTGTGGTGCCCATTTCTTCATCTCACCTGACTCCTTATCGTGTTGTAATCATTCTGCGTCTTATTATTTTGGGATTCTTCTTACAATATCGTGTAACTCATCCTGTGAAAGATGCATACGGTTTGTGGTTGACATCTGTTATCTGTGAGATTTGGTTTGCCTTGTCATGGCTTCTGGATCAGTTTCCAAAATGGATGCCTATCAATCGCGAGACCTACCTCGACAGGCTAGCATTAAGGTAAGTTAAATGCATTGTATCGGTAAATAGATTATGGTTAAAGGAGTAATTTTTCTTATAGCTTCACTAACTGCATTCTATATCTTTTGCAGATATGATCGTGATGGTGAACCATCACAGTTAGCTCCTATTGACATCTTTGTTAGTACAGTGGATCCCTTGAAAGAACCTCCTATTGTAACAGCAAACACTGTGTTGTCCATTCTTGCTGTTGATTACCCTGTCGACAAAGTATCATGCTATGTTTCAGATGATGGTTCAGCTATGTTGACATTTGAAGCCCTTTCTGAAACTGCGGAATTTGCAAGGAAGTGGGTGCCTTTCTGCAAGAAGCACAATATTGAGCCTAGGGCCCCGGAGTTTTATTTTGCCCAAAAGATTGATTATCTGAAGGACAAGATACAGCCTTCTTTTGTGAAAGAGCGCCGAGCAATGAAGGTGAGTCAAGAAGAAAAGCATGCCCTCTCTAACTTTTGTCTGTATTTCACATGGATTAAGTGGGTTCTAGTGTTCTTTTACTTGTTTTCAACACTATACATGCAATTGAGTATAATATGTGGCGTTCTTTTCCTTGTTTTCAACATTATACATGAGATTGAGTATAATTATGTGTCACAGAGAGAATATGAAGAATTCAAGGTGCGGATCAATGCTCTTGTTGCCAAAGCTCAGAAGATGCCAGAAGAAGGTTGGACAATGCAGGATGGAACTCCTTGGCCTGGAAATAATCCCAGGGATCACCCAGGAATGATCCAGGTATTATAATCCTTCCTACATGTATATGAACTCACCCTGCTTTTGTTTTTTCCCCCCTACAATTTACCCTCTCTGGCATATGGTGGAGAGCAGGTGTTCTTAGGTCACAGCGGGGGGCTCGATACAGATGGAAATGAGCTACCTCGTCTTGTATATGTTTCTCGTGAAAAGAGACCTGGATTCCAGCATCACAAGAAAGCCGGAGCAATGAATGCACTGGTTTGTCATCTTAACCTCTTGTATAATTTGACCCCTTGTTCCAATTTCTCAAATACATTGTTATTCATCACAGGTCATGGTACCATTTGAGTGCTGATTTTTTTGTGCATATCAAAAAGCAGCTGCTTATCTATCTTCTCTCTCCTCTTCTTTTTTCACTTAAATAAATGGAAGTTTGCATTTGCATGTACCATGGTTTGGTTCAAGATGATTGATTTTCAGGACTTAGAGCACCACAATTTGTGTGCTAAAATCAAAATGTCTTCTTTCTTGGTCTTTATGTTGTGTAGATTCGAGTTTCAGCTGTACTGACCAATGGTGCGTATCTTCTGAATGTCGATTGTGATCACTACTTCAATAACAGCAAAGCTCTTAAAGAAGCCATGTGTTTCATGATGGACCCTGCCTATGGAAAGAAGACATGCTATATACAGTTCCCACAACGTTTTGATGGCATTGACTTGCACGATCGATATGCCAATCGCAATATTGTTTTCTTTGATGTAAGTCAGTCGATTTATCATCAATCTAGAAAATATTCCTTTCTGTGCAATGTTGTATTGGATGGCTCATGTTTTGTCATTATATCTTGCAGATCAACTTGAAGGGTCTGGACGGCATCCAGGGGCCTGTGTATGTTGGGACTGGTTGCTGTTTCAACCGGCAAGCCCTGTATGGTTATGATCCAGTTTTGACAGAGGAAGATTTGGAACCAAACATTATTGTAAAGAGTTGTTGTGGCTCAAGAAAGAAGGGAAGGGGTGGTAATAAGAAGTATATTGACAAAAAGAGGGCAATGAAAAGAACTGAATCCACCGTCCCCATTTTCAATATGGAGGACATTGAGGAGGGTGTTGAAGGTTGGTTTCTGCAAGAAGTTGTTTTTTCTCACCTGTCCTTTTCAATTAATATCTTGTACTAGCACTGCATCTCAGTAGTTTAGTTTATGATGGAGCATGGTCAGTCCTCATTTATACTTGGTAACTAACATTTTGATTACCTTGAATTTTGTCATATACATTAATTATTCACAAATCAATGTAAGTTTCATTAGACAATGCTAACCTTATTCTTATATTTCATGCCATGTGGTAATGATAAACTACAGAACACCCAATTTGAGATTTATAATGATTTTGATTAAACTTGGTGGTGGAAACTACAAATGATTACAGAAAAGTTTACATAGCATGTTTTCTTTTAACTGCATTCCTTCTCTTTTGCAGGATATGATGATGAGAGGTCACTGCTTATGTCGCAGAAGAGTTTAGAAAAGCGTTTTGGTCAGTCACCAGTTTTTATTGCAGCTACCTTCCAGGAACAGGGAGGCATTCCACCGACAACCAATCCTGCAACTCTTTTGAAAGAAGCTATCCATGTTATTAGCTGTGGATATGAAGACAAGACTGAATGGGGCAAAGAGGTCAGTCTTGCTTTATCATCAGTAGTAATTGCTTAATCCGATCAAGTTTTGTTCATCATATGTTAACTAATTCTTTTTGTCATCTGCCAGATTGGATGGATCTATGGTTCTGTTACAGAAGATATTTTGATCAAGTTTTGTTTATCATATGTTAATAATTCTTTTTGTCATCTGCCAGATTGGATGGATCTATGGTTCTGTTACAGAAGATATTTTGACCGGGTTCAAGATGCATGCTCGTGGTTGGATATCAATCTATTGCATGCCTCCTCGCCCAGCATTTAAGGGGTCTGCTCCTATCAATCTTTCTGATCGTTTGAACCAGGTTCTTCGATGGGCCTTGGGATCTATTGAGATTTTACTGAGCAGGCATTGCCCCATATGGTATGGATACAATGGAAGATTAAAGCTTTTGGAGAGGCTAGCATATATTAATACCATCGTGTACCCACTAACTTCTCTTCCACTCCTTGCTTACTGTGTACTTCCTGCTGTTTGCCTTGTCAGTGGAAAATTTATTATTCCTGAGGCAAGTGACAGTTTCATTTCTTTTGGTACCAGTTGATCGTACTATTCAGATCTTAATTAACAAACCAATAATTTTGCTACAATTTCTTTTCAGATAAGTAACTATGCCAGCATGTGGTTCATTCTGCTTTTCATCTCCATTTTTGCTACTGGAATACTTGAGCTTAGATGGAGTGGAGTTGGTATTGAAGACTGGTGGAGGAATGAACAATTCTGGGTCATCGGTGGTACATCAGCTCATCTCTTTGCCGTCTTTCAAGGACTTTTGAAGGTGCTTGCAGGTATTGATACCAACTTCACTGTCACTTCAAAGGCATCTGATGAAGATGGGGATTTTGCAGAGCTTTATGTGTTCAAATGGACATCTCTTCTCATCCCTCCAACCACAGTCATTTTACTAAACATGGTGGGTATTGTGGCTGGTGTGTCCTATGCCATAAACAGTGGATACCAGTCATGGGGTCCTCTCTTTGGCAAGCTCTTCTTTGCTATTTGGGTCATTGCCCATTTGTATCCTTTCCTCAAGGGTTTGTTGGGTCGGCAAAATCGTACGCCAACAATTGTCATTGTCTGGTCTATTCTCCTTGCCTCCATTTTCTCCTTGCTATGGGTGCGCATCGACCCCTTCACCTCAGACTCCACAAAAGCTGCCGCAAATGGCCAATGTGGAATCAACTGCTAGATTGTCTTGGGATCTTTTTGTCATGCCATCTCCTCTCAGAGCCTACCCTCATGTATATAACAAGAAATCAAGGTACTGAGTGATGTCAATTAATTTATGAAGAAAGGGTTAGCCTGAACGATGTATTTCTTGGTTGGTAGGCACAGTGAAGGACATAAACACATCAGAAGAAAACCCTTTCATTATATCATCTTTGTTGTACCAAAAGGTGTTTCTATCCATCAATTAATTTATGAAGAAAGGGTTAGCCTGAACGATGTATTTCTTGGTTGGTAGGCACAGTGAAGGACATAAACACATCAGAAGAAAACCCTTTCATTATATCATCTTTGTTGTACCAAAAGGTGTTTCTATCCATCCCCACACGAGCAGGTGTTTCTGGACTTTTCAAGTTTGTTCATGCCATTGTTGTGCAGCTTTGTGGTGGTCTTATTTTTTTGTTAAAAGTTTATAGAAATATGCATCCATTGTCTAGAAGTACTTGGCTAAAAAATTCTTTCCATGTGTAAGACTGCTTATCATGGAATTTTAATTTATCACAGAACTCTCTGATTGCAAATCGGCTCGTGTTTGACAGTGTGGTTGCGGGTGCTTTTCAAATAATTTTTCGTGTCAAAATACATGTCATTGATGTTTTTTTATTTTTTAAAAATTATTTTTGACATCAGCATATCAAAACGATCCAAAATGTACAAGTCATATTAAATTTTAGTAAAAAAAAAATTTAAAATTTTTTAGAAACGCAGCCGTAGCCGCGTTCCCAAACGTTCCCTAATCTACTGCTGAAGGAGTTCCAGATTGCATTTCATTTTCTATATGTTTGAATGTATGCTGGCTCTAAATAATTAATGATCCGTAACCTCCTAATTAGGAGTCTAATAACAGAAGATGCCAATGACCTCAGTCAGGATTAAAGTAAGCAACAAATGATGGATTAAACAGGATGATTTGTCATTTGAGTGTTCATGCCCTAATTGATACCTACAAACCTCATCTTGGGTGGGATTATTAAAACATCTAAAGGATAAAGCTTTTAAAAGGATGATTAGAGAACGATTAAAGTGTTGTGATGCGGTGATTTCATTAATATTAAAAAAAAAAACTGTTAAAAAGCATTATTTTAATAAATAAATAAATAAACATTTGGCATTGTATTACCAAACAATTTTTAAATAAAATTTGTTTTTTAATTTGATTTTAATTTGTTTTTTAAATATCATAAAAATATAGTGATCAATTTTTTAAGAAATAAAAACCTTATTCAAATTTAAATAAATATTATAAAACTCCTTTTTGTATTGAATTTTTTTCATATTTTTGAACCATTCCCTTGACATTAACATTAAAGGTGTTTTCAGTATATAAATGGAGTTTTTGTAATATTTTCAAACTTTCAAGTGGTTAATATAATTTTATAATACCTTATAAGTTATTATAATTTATTAAATAAAATACAAAATCTAAATTTAATAAGTAACTAACTACTAATATTTATTTCATAAATTTATTTTGAAGAGAGAAACAGGAGAACAAAAAATAACATATGAACCCAATAAAATAATAAAATTATCTTCACCAAGCTCAATTTGTTTTTTTAATTTCTCTCTCCCCTTTTCATTTTGTTTTGGGCCCGAATAGAACCCGGGCCTGAAATAAAGCTCGATAAAGAATGGGTGGGCTTGGGGCAAACCTTGTGAAGAAAACGACACCGTATGATGCTAACACATTCCCGAATGAAAACCCCTAGTTAAGGCGGAGTAGAAACAGCATATCTTCGGTGTCAAGGGTTTTTGACTATTTATAGACAAAAAGAAAGAAAGTGGGTGTGTGAGAGAGAGACAGAGAGAGATTTGGGAAGAGAAAGTGAAATTAGGGTTTTTCTCTATCTAGAAAAACAGTGTAAGCAGCAATGGAAGTAATCACAGAGGGTGTTAACAACTTAAACATAGCAGCAGCAGCAGCAACAACAGATTCAGCCAATAACAAGAAGAACCGAATCCAAGTTTCTAACACCAAAAAACCTCTTTTCTTCTACGTTAATCTCGCCAAGGTATTACCAAACCCTCCCCCTTTTCGATTTTCTAAATTAGTGTTTTTTTTTTGGCTTTCTATTTATTAGTTGTAGAGGAAACAAAATTCAGCTTTGTGTTTTTTTGGATGGTTTAATGAATTAATTAGATCTCTGCTTTTTTTCGTTGGGTTTGTTTAGGGTGTTTTAAATTATTTTTTCATGTTTTAACTGATTTTAGGGATTTGTTGCTGTTATGGACATGGGTGGCTCCTGTTTTATTCTTTTGTCTTGGGTTTTTCTATTTAGGATTTTTTTCTTGGCTCTGTTTTGTTGCTGGGGAAATTGTGGATGAGAAAATAAATGAAGGGAAGCTTGTGTATTAGTCCTATTATTGCGTTAGAATTAGTTGTGTTTTTATGAAAATATGGCTGGATCTTTTGATTTTGTTACTGATTCGTGTTCGTATGCTTAGTTTGGATGAGGGTTTTGTAATTTTAGCTCGGTAGAGAGAAGGAAAATGGATTTTATCAACTGAAGAAGGGTATGTATTGTGTTTGTGATTTTGTTTAGCTGTTTAATGGTTGGTGATGGTTGAATTTTTGCAGAGGTACATGCAACAGCACAATGAAGTGGAGCTCTCTGCTCTTGGGATGGGTATAGTTTCTTTAGCTGTCATCTGAGGAGTGCATTTATTTATTTTTTACAATGGGTCTGTTGAATTGTAATTTCTGTTGAATTCCGTTTTAAGTGCTGATTTATCTAATTGTGAGCTGGGGGGTTTATTTTTTAACTTGGCTTGTTATAAATGGAGTCTGATATGACCACTCACTATTTAGTCACAAAGAATAAGATGGAATTGCATCGCAATATAGTCATACTATGTCGCTCGTGTGAAATTTATAGCCACTGCTGCAATATAGTCAAACCAGTAGTTTAGTGTCATATTTCTTGTTATTGGAGAGATTGCTGAATTTGATACACGTTGTTACATGTACAGCTATAGCCACTGTTGTTACCATTGCTGAGATCTTGAAGAACAATGGACTTGCTGTTGAGAAAAGTGAGATTTCTATTCTTTTCTTATTTTTTTCCCTTACTTTTTTAGCTGATGTTGTTGAGAGCTTGATCACTTATTATGTGTTGTGTGTATGTTCAGAGATAATGACTTCCACAGTTGACATGAGGGAAGAAACAGGAGGGCGTCCTGTTCCAAAAGCAAAGGTAAATCATCAGTATCACCTTTTGTTGGACCACCTGTCAGATATGCTGTTGGGAATACAGTAGATAGAATCCTCTCAGATAAAGATTTCACCAACCTTCAATTTGGAATTGTATCTGCATTGCTCTCTTTGGAAAACCAAGGATTGCTAGCATCTGTATCTTTTACAAGCAACAACTCACTACATATAAGCATATGCATTTCTAGGTTTGTTTTAGAAGATGGAGCACGGTCTAAACTTCAATTTAGAAGATAAGAGTATGCAATGTGAATAGGGTTTTGCCATATCTATTTTCATCAATTGCTATAGACGTCAGGGGATGTAGATCTAATCATCAGTCTAGAGACGTTGCTTATGGTTCAAATTGATCGAATCTGCACTGTTATGAGGCCTCCTGAGGGAACCCTCCTGTGTAGTATTGTACTGATCTGAGCAAATTGCTCTTTATTCCTTGTAATAACTAGTTGATTTTTAGAGATTGAAAGACTTGACTATTCGGATTTGTTCTCTTGCAGATTGAAATATTGCTAGGGAAGACAGAAAAGTTTGATGAGTTGATGGCTGCTGCTGCTGCAGAGGAAGCCGCGGAGGCAGAGGAGCAGAACTGAACTTGAAAGGATGAATTTAGCTTGTTCTCTTGAGTTCCTTTATTATGGACACCTGTAACCTGCCTATCTTAGATTGGAACTATTAAGTTTAGTAGCTGTGATATTTCTTCTAGGAGTTTTTGTAATAACAATGCCTTTGCAAATTCAAATTTGTTTCCAAGTTATATCCCTGGTGGAGCACGAACCTGGTTTCTTTTACTAGCTGGCCATATTGGCACATCACATCCGGACATAAAAACCGAGAAGCCCTTTTTACTTGTTTTCATGGTCAAGTCGATGTTGAGTTTCTCTCACGAGTAAAAGAGGAGAAGAATGCCTTTTACTTGGTTTGGCCTGGCACTGCATGTCGATGGATTCATAGTCAAATACGGCACGGAATGCTCATTTCGAGGTCAATTAGACTGCATGTTTCCATTTCATTCCTCCAACGAGTCTACATTGATGTGGAAATCTCAGAACTCACCTTGCCGCTCGCGTCTGAGTTGTATAAAAGGGTGGGAATAGGTTAATCTACCAAGAGTTCAGAGTGGCAATCCAATAAAATAACATTTTTCAAAATGCAAATGTCCGATCGATTTGGTAAAACCAGGAAAAAGGGTAAAAACAAAGGCGATGCATGTTTTCTAACTTCCCAAACAAGTTTGTGGGACCGTTTCCTAAACCAAAAATAAAAACCTCAACGGAGACAAAAACCCAAGATAAATTAACTTGGTATAAATAAAAATTACTACTATCTCAATTTTCCCTTTTGCTTTGACAGAAAAACGCTCGAGTCATTTGCTCCTTTCATGCTTCTTCCTCATCCTCTACAAGTATCTTTTTGCATGCTTCATAGCACATGAAAGATATCCCAGCAGCAGGAACCAACTTCATGCAACTGGGTCCCAGCCCTTTATATAACCCCTGGATGCCTTCTTGTTCCAATATGCTAGCTAGGGCATGGATCACATTCTTGTATACTTGTCTTCCGCTGAGAGCTCCTACCTGCATGTGCTTGCGGGCGACTTCAAGAGGGAAAGTTGCACTACTTGATATGGCACCAGCAGCAGATCCGATTAGAAGAGTTTCAATGTTGCCAATCTTCTCTTGCTTAAGAATTTTTCGATAGGCTTTCCGTAACGTGTCATATGCAAAGTAATTTGCTGCAGCATATGGAATAACTCCAATAAGGCTGGGGGCAAGACCTCTGTAGAGTTCTCCAGGGCCCTCTTCACGGAGAATTTTTAAGAATGCATCTACTATACCATTATAAACACCTCTCTGCAAAATACATCAGGCCCCATGAGAAAAAGAACAGCATTCACACACAAGATTTCAGTTTCTGGTTTAGGTTTTGCACACACCTGTATAGTTAATCGTGTCTTGACCAACTCAAGCGGGTATGTGCACAAAGTAGAGCTCACCCCAGCACATGCCCCGGCAATTAATGACGCAGGAATTGGAAGTTTTGGCTGCTCCCCAGGTGCAGGGGACAACTTCTTGTTTACCGTATCATATGCAAAAAGCTGCAGACACAGAAGCCAGTTACAAGCAAGATCAGATACCTTGAACTGGGATGTTGCTTTGAATATGCAAAAGTTGCATGACTTATTTATCCTTCTCTAATTTAAAATAAAAGGGGACAAAGGAGACTGTAAAAGGTAGAGTTAATTAACAGAATGACGGGTTCTAGGGAGGGCTGATATCTATCAGTCACTTGTTTGAAGTCCATTCTTGAAAGCAGAAGGTTGTTAATTTCACAATTAAAACAAAGATGCAGTAGATGACAAGATCAATCTTTGTTTACCAGGTGAGGTGCAATCCAAATGAAGAGCTTATGCCAGGCAGGTAAATGCTGGCATCTAGCTCACCCCTGTATTAGCATTCTAAATTTGTTAAAGCTGCTCAGGAGTTTTCCTAAGGTGCAAGATATCTACTCATCTGAAACAGAGATTAGTTTTCCTGCAATTATTTGGTAGTGTGCATAGTTGGACTGTGATCAGGTATAAAAGGCAGTCAAACAGGGGGGACCTAGCCTATACTCATCCACTCAATTTTATCCCCATCCTAACATATGGGCATTAGTTGATGGCCCTTGCAACACACTTAAGAACTCATAGAAAATTAGATGCAACATCTTCCAAGCAAAGGAATACAGAAGAAAGAGCAGCTGAAGGTATTAAATGTAAGGTCCAAACCAGATAAAAATTTAAGGACCTGTACTATCGACAAGACCGAAACCAATCCAGCTAGTGCACAAGCAATGTGTTTCCTTGAAACATTTATATTCAATCAAACATTTGAAACCAATCCAGATAAAAATGCAAGGTAGATTATTGTTATATAAGCAGGGAACCACCATTTGAAACATTTATATTCATCAAACCTACCGGTTTACAAATTCTTATTCGTTGTGCATCTGTAATCTCAAAATCAGTTTTGATTCCACGTTACTATTTTCAATTTCATACTTGTATTAAAACTTTCATTCCAATTAAACTCTAAAAAACCTGAATTCTAAATTCACTGCAAAAAAAAAAAGAGTAGCTAATAAGTATTGACCATAGACATTCATGCTTCAACCATATAACATCATCAAAACAATTCATAGCCGAACCAAAAAGTTATCAATGGTGAGGCAATTTGCAACCAGAATAAAGCAGAAAACTGTGCAAACTAATCATCGATGTTGACACTCAGAAAAACATATAAACCATCAATGAACAAGAAATAAACAAAATGGATGACATCAAGAAAACAGAAAGGAGAGAGAAACAATAAATGCCTACAGTGAGCACAAAACTTCCTTCAGCCCCTCAATTACAAGACTGCAAAACACAAACCAGTCCATAAAAATTGCTAGCCATCAAATAATAAACAAAACCAATCAACTAAACCAACAAAACTCACATCAAACAATCAATTTGACCACAATACCATCTCTTTCACAGTGAATAAAACATAAACCAAAGAGAAATTTCATTACCTCAATGGCCTTGCTAGGCGCAACACGAATCACGTTAACAAAATTGCCTCTAAACAACCCTTTCCATCCATCAGTCTGAATTATATTATTAAAAACCTCATTAGTACTATGTCCACTACTCCCCACCATCAAATGAGTCCTAATAGTCTCCAAAGGAGCCACTGCAGTCCTTGAAATAGCCCCAGCTATCCCTCCACTAAGTAACCTTCTTAATGAAGGATTTTTTATCTTAATCTTCAATTTAAGCCCACCTTTCTCCTTCTTCTTCAGAACCCCTTCCTCCTCTTGAACCCCAACAAATGACAAGTACTTAACACACAAATCATTGTATAGAGACTTTAGGCTGCCGTTGTCCCCCATACCCATTTGATTAACACTTGCAAAAAGACCTCCTGCGGGGAGATATTGCACATCTTCAAAGCTATTCCATTGAGACCCCAGACCGGAAATCCTGAGAAACCCATCTCTATTATCATCAAACAGCTGGTTTCCTCCCCTAGCCATGAATCAAAACCTTGTAAATAACTTTTTTTTTATGCTTTAATGGACACCCAAAAGTCCAAAACCGGACGTTTTAGACAGGAAAAGATTGGATTTTGAGCAAATGGGCACCTAACAAATCCATTTTTTAATAATAGGTATAAGGCAAAATTGCAAAAAAAACAAAAAAAGAATTGAGACTTTTTTTTTTTTTTTTTGAAGAAACCAAGAGAGAGAGAGAGAGAGGTGACAGTGAAAACAAGAAAAGGGAAAGGCAAGATCTTTGAGCAAGAAGAAAGCAAATAATGCAACTAGAAAGAGAGAGAGGAGGGGTTGGTGAATCTCTCTCCTTCTCTTTCTTTGCTTCCCTCTCTATAATGTTTGTTGTGTTACTTGGGTTTTATTTATATAATATAGAGTAGGGGTTTTCAAGGTGGAGTAGAGTTAGGTTTTTGTGTTGTTGGCAAAGGGTAGTGATGGGGAAGACTGTTGAGTGTTGTCAGAGGGAGTCTCTTCCTATTCAAAGATTTTGTCCCTTTTTTTTCTTCTTCTTTTACGTTCGTTTGTGTATTTTGGTAATTTGGCTTTGTCATTTATGGGCTATTTGTTATTTTGCGAATTTCTGAGGATATTTACTTTGAGCCATTCAAATATTTTGTTCTTTATTCAATCAATTTTTTATTTTAACCTAGTAAATTATATAATAATAATAAAAAAACCAATATTGAACATGACTAACCACGCCCCAGCTAAAAAAAAAACTTATATATTTTTGCTGTTGAAATGTATTTTTATAAAAAATTTATTGTTTTTAGTATTTTTAGATTATTTTCATGTATTAATATTAAAAATATATTTTTAAAAATAAAACTATATTATTTGAGTGTACTTTTAAACAATAAATATTTTGAAAAATAATTTCATACCAAACCAAATTTTAAAGTTTCTTCTACTTTGTTCAAAGTATGTTTTGATTGCCATAATATCATTCCAAACATAATTTGAGACAAAACTCTTTTCCAGCCGTATTTTAAATATTCCATTCCTTTTTATGTTATTGATATATTTATATTTTATTTTATTATTTTAAATTAATATTTTTTTAGTGTTTTCATATCATTTTGATGCGCTGATGTCAAAAATAATTTTTAAAAAATAAAAAGATATTACTTTAATATATTTCCAAGTAAAAAATACTTTAAAAAATAATCACAACCACACTTTCAAACAGTTTATTTTGTTTGTGTTTATTGAAATTATAGAATTAGTTTTGAGTAAAACAATGAAGAAAAACAATTGATTTAATTCAGACAGATCTTTATATATATATATATATATATATATATATATATATATAA
>Ga0307517_10006929_pt1 | contig 16655 bp, 16 predicted proteins | sample 23_EM_MG_FD_194515 | JGI IMG/M metagenome (GOLD analysis project Ga0307517, IMG submission 194515) | Populus trichocarpa ectomycorrhiza microbial communities from riparian zone in the Pacific Northwest, United States - 23_EM | ecosystem: Host-associated > Plants > Roots > Unclassified | place... | reverse complement strand
GGAGGCTTGGGAGGTAGACCAGCAGCTGCAGGGATCATGCTCTCTCCAAAGGGGGCCGCAAAGCCACTGATACGTTCGCTCAGTCGCCTGCCTCCGCCATCATCACGTCGGTTGCCTCCAGGAGGATATGGGCCACCTGGGAATCCATGCTCCCAGTGACCGTTGTAGTACGGCGGTGGGTACGGAACGTTACCGCCCGGCACATTAGTGCCGTAATAACCACGGTAATCTCCTCCATGGAATGGGGCCGCTTGTATCCCATAGGCTTGAGGCGGTGGTGCTTGACTAGTATTCCCCGTCGTGGCAGGAGGGTGAGCAAACGGTTGAATACGGTGAGGGTCAAGAGCAAAGTTATTGAAGTATGGAATCTATTTAATAAATACTTTTGGTCAACACGCTAAAAAATCGACGTCCAACTGAAGAGTACTGACCTCATCAAGCTGCCTGACCAACTCTGGATGTTTATTCGCAATATGTTTCTCGACGAATGCCGTAGCTTTGAAAAGCTTCTGACATGTTTTACACCTAAATTTACCCTCATCTTCCTGCTTGAGATATGGCTCGACGGCTTTGCTCAACTCCCTGGTAAACAAACGGGGTAAGGATCGACAATAGCTTGGAGAAATAGTTGACGGCTTACTCTTCATAACTCTTCCCACCATAAATACGGGGATCAACGCCATCACGGTTGATCAACAGTGCAATCTTAGAATCAAGCCATTCGAGCCACCTCTCGTCTAAGAAAACACTCGTAAGCAATATCTTGACTTCCGAATCTTTTAACAAACAAACCATTCCGTTTCCAATCCCTCGTATCATGCCTCGACTTCCCGTTCTCCTTCTCTTTCTCTTTCGTCTTAGATTTCTCCTCAACTTCATCAGTCACTTCCTTGTCCTCGTCCTTGAGTTTCTTCTCCTTATCAGCCTTTTCCACCTCGGCGGCCTTCAGCTCATCAAGCATGACCTTGGACAATGGCTTCCGTTCGTGCTTTAAGCATTTTCGCTGCAGTTCCTCAAGATGATCCGTAACGATAGCGCAATAATAGCATGTGTGAAACGCAGCTCGCAAATACGCGAGGTACATGTCGAGAGATACTACAACCTGTGGCAAAAATAAATTGAGCACATCACTTGCTGGCAAAAAAAAAAAACGCTCCAGAACCGACCTTCTTCTCCTTAAACACCTTCTCGTCATTCACATCCACCAGGCCCTGATCACGCATGTCCGATATAATTTTCTCAATCCTCCTTTCAACCGCATCACTCCCTCTCTCTTTGGGCTCTTCCTCCTCCTCGACCGTAGTACCTCCACCTTCATCTGGAGCAATCATCTCCGCATCCTGCTCTTCAGCCTTGCCATTCACAACACCCTCCTCTCCAGGTCCTGCAGTTCCATTCTGGTCGCCCGATCCAGCAGGAACCGAAGCCGATGCAGGTGGAGGCTTGAAAGCACGCAGCTCTGCCGCCTGGTCCTCCAAAATCGTCGCCAACAGCTTCACATTCTGCAAATCCTTAGCCAGCCTATCGGGACGACTAGCCACCTCGGGTGCACACCGGATCTTGTTCACGAAAGGGCGAATATTGTGGGCGACATGCAGCTTGAACCCTTCGATCTGAACCAGTAGTACGTTAGATCGTGAGGTTCGAAGACGTAGGAAAGAAGAGCTTACCTTCTTTTCAGATAATTCCGCCATAACAGCAGTCATGTCGGCATCTTCGCGAAACCTCAACCATCCTGTGCGATAATAATTGCGTTTTTGTAGTGGGTCACCCAGGGCGATGTAAATTAACCCAGGCATTCTGGAACAAGCCTTGAAGAAAAATGAAGTGAGACTCTAAAAAATAGTAAGAAAAGCATGGCGTTGAGCGTACCTCCTCCAATTTGACACGACCAATATCGGGTGGAATAGTTCGAATCATGACCTGATTACCCTCAGTGGGAACAGAATACTCATCACTACGAATACGTTTCGAGTCGCCAGACATCTTCCCGTTGAGATCACCACCATCTTCATCCGGTTCAGCATTGAACTGCATATCATCATCGGGGTTCGCAGCAGACTTTGTCGCATCTTCCCCAGCAACATTTCTTTCTGGAGCAGGCTCTCCATTTTCTTTGATAGGGGAAGAAGGCTCGGCTTCAGACTCATGTAAATCCGGGTCGAACTTGCCCGTCTCTACATCATGAAGGAAGTTATTGAGACGACCTTTCCAACCTTCTTTTCTCACGCGCTTGCGTAGGTTTTCGAATTCTACTGCGGGGTCATACTTTTCGGCAAACCACGGTGACTTCCTATGATGTTCAAACATCGTTTGAAGCTACAATACGACGACAGATTTTAGCAATTGCTTTCGACACTTTGAACAATAAACGAGGGGCAGCAAAAAAAGACATGACCGTAAAAACGACAACAGGATTGCGGACGACAACGTGAAGGTATGGGGTGAATAAAGAGGAGAGCACTGACCTGAGTAGCAGCGAATTCCTTCTTGTATTTTTCCCATTTGCTTTTGATACCGTTGCGAGGCTTTGAGCCGTCACCAGCTTGGTGTTCGGCAGCTTTGTCGGCTTGGTCCTCTTCAGCTGCTTGCGTTGGGTAGTAATATCTGAACCATTCTGCATACTGCTTCAACGATGCAGGATATTCAAGTGTCTGGGGGTCTGGAGGTGCTCGCCTAGACGAACTGTAAGGCGCGGTGTGCCGTCGAGGTGACGTGTAACCGTGTCGAGAATGAGCGTCTAAACAGAATGAATGAGAAACTGAGGGTAAGAAAATGAATAAATGGCAAACCGTAATCATCACTGTATCGGGGACGCGGGTCGTATCTCTCTCTGTCGTAGGGAGACATTGATCGTCTTCGTTTCCTCCCACCTGCGCGACAATGTTTGTATGGATATTCTGAAATTTTGTGAAAGAGAAATAGGACAAACCTTCGTCCAATGGAGGGCTCCTGCTACGCCCACGTCGACCATAGTCGTACGGTGCACGGTCTCGTTCGTATGCCCATCTGTCCCTGTCATACGAATCCCAGTCTGGCCTACTGTTGTAAGGATCTGGGTAAGTATCAGGGTATGGCGGTCTACCCGACGAATACCCTCCACGAGGAGACCGAGAACGCGAACGACGTGGAGGAGGAGGGTATGAGGAAGACCAGGAAGACATCTTTTATAGAGCGAAAGAACTGAGAAGAGAAAGAGAAGCGAACATTACGAGGGCTGATCAGAGCCTGCGAGAGAGAGGTCGAGCATAGTGAAGCACAGACCTCTTGAGATCACGAAACAGCGTGGATGTTGGCTAACAACGTTGCTGGCACTGTGTTTCGCGATGACCACAACTCATTACACGCGCAACATCTTCTCACTCATTTCAGGCGGAGCTTCAATTCAATCCCACCCCGCTGGGCCCGTGCGTGTCCATTAAAGTATGCTTTGCAATACACTATCTATCGTTTCTGAAAGTCGTTTCTGCTTTTTACGCGACTCTGAGCTCCCGCCCTCCCGAGGACGCTATTTAGGTACTTGGTGGTTGGGCTTCAATTCAAACTTTCTCCTTTTTATTTGCGGCCCGGTTGTCCAGAACTCGCGCCAAATCTACATTCTTCAAATATCGTTGTTGTTCCGACTCGGACTGCGAGAGTTCCACGCGTAATTTAGCAGCATGTACCGCCGCTTCGTGTGCTACGAAGAAATCAATAATCCGACACACATAAACTGAATAAATTTAGATAGGCGCCAACTTGTTTGGTCAACATAAAGCTTATACTTACCACTTAAATTTTGGTAGATACTTCATGGTCCAGACGTCGTCACACCATCGCGTTCCTTTTTACCGCCAATAGGTTGAGCATTTGGCAAACTAGTCAGGACCTTTCCTCGTTTTCCAGAAAATGTACATTCGAACTACTGGTAAATTTTAATAGAACTCATCTCGTCAGTCGGGCTACGGGAGACTAAACTAACGACACAAAGCCACAGTGAAAGCCTACTTGTCCTCAGACTCTTCCCTAAAATCATCTCGTGAAAGCAGGCGAGCATACAGAATTTTACCCATATGCGTCTGCTGATAGCTCATGCCCTTCCTCCTCAACCCGAACAACACCTTCAGCAACGTCAACGGACTCTCATTGAACAAGCATACATCCACCATCTTCCCATTCCGGCCTGCTTTCGGGACAAATAGATCATTCTGCACGAAGCTGTGGCCCGCTTTCTCACCCGACGAGACACCCAAGAGCAAGCACAGGCGAAGGTACGTCTCGTACTGGTCCAAATAGAGCTGACCAGCCCAGATGTTGAGCTGACATCGTACGTCGAGGGATGGAGATGCATATCCAGGTGATAATGGCGGGACACAGTAGAATGCGAGGTCGTCAAATGCTTTCATGGCCTGGGTGGTACGAGGTGCATACATATGGAGGCGGACACACTTGCTCTCGCGAATATCCCGAAGAAGCTCGTTGACCTCGAAAGGACTCATAACGACAAGAACCCTGTTTTCGGTATCCCCGATCACACTGGCGACTATCCAGTTGACAGGACGCAGATAATCGGTGAGGACAGATTTCTCGTTTCCGTCCTTCGTTGTGGTCATAAAGTCTCTAGTAGCCAGAAGTCGTCTTGACCATGGGTTCGGAGGGTTTAGCGCATCGCGTTCGGAACGTAGCGGGGTCATGAGTGGTAGGAATACATTTGAGTTGATGGGTATGGTTCCCTGTCGAACGAAGCTGCGAACTCCTTCGTCCAGGTGATGCACTGCAGGCAGGACTCGAGGAGGTCTCTCCAGCTGCAGCTCTTGCTCAAACTCATGACTAACCTCCCTTTCTTGCTCCTCTTCCATATGTGCATCACGTACTGTTGTGACCCCGAGAGTGTGAAGGCGTTCGCGCAGGGAAGGAATGTCGTCGACCACATTGGAAGACCCCACCTCCGTGAGACCATACATTTCGTCTAGGGATCGAGCCGCGGGTTGCAGCCAAGAGTCCTTTAGAATTTCAACGTCAGAATTCGAGGCCCGAAATGCAGCATCTCCAGCTTGTCTCTTGTGAAAATCAATGCCCTGCTGGACCCAGTGCGGTATGTGGTGTTCGATGTCGGTGCACGTGTTGGACATTACCCAACTGAGAACGTCGATGACCTTGACTGGGCACGGAGAGTCGATGTTTTCGGCCTCGCGTATACGCCTGTCTACCTCAGGGGGAGCACAGAAGACGACGGATTGTCCATGACCCAGCTTTCGCATACGCATGCAACCTGGGAATTTTTTAGTTGACATTGGGCTACTCTGAAAGAGCAACAACGTACCTTGAACCAACCTGTCCTTCGTGACTTTGGGACCTAGAGTTACCATGGCCCGAAAGTTAAGAGGAAGCTTGAGGTCCGTTCCCCTCGTGTGCGCGTCATCGAGATAGACGACACATTGATCAAGACATTGGGAAAAGGATGACGAATAGAACGATTCGACCACACCATCCCGAGTGAGAACCGCCAGGTTGTCTGCATCATCGAAGAACACTCCAGCTGCAACATCCTCCTTTAATGATAACCAGTGCTCAACCAGCCGTCGGTTTGTCATCTCCAGCATCTAACATTGCCATTAGCGAATTGTTGAATTCATAACAGTGCGTATGAGCCTACCTGAGCGCCGACATCGAGAAGAACTCTGACCTCTTCTGGCTTCTGAACCAAGAACTCCAAAAACTCAATCGCTGAGTATGATTGCCCATCTTCACCCTGAGCACAGACATATCTGTCATTCTCAGGTTGAAGTAGGTACCAGAGCACTTGCGCGTTCGTTCGAAGCTGATTAACGGGGTCGCTCGGGGTGATGGAAATTGGCAGAAGATCGGAGTTGTCGTTTGTTCCGCTGAAACCTGTAGTGACGTGGGCCTTGCGCTCGACCAAATCCCATCCAGAAGTGCCCAATTTGGAAGGAAACTCTTTGGCGTCCTTGGGGAAAACGACTTGCGAGAGGAAGAAGTCGATGGTGGCTTGGTTATGCTGGAAGATAGGAATGATCTCGGTCGTGAACTTCTGCACATCCCTCGTGTTCACCCCTATAAGCTGGCGGAGTGGCTCGGGGATACCCTTTCCACCCCGGTTTACCCACTTCTCATACTCAAGGAGAGGATTGTCGAGCTTGTTGAGGAGATCAAAGCATTCTCGCACTTGGGATGTGGTGAGACCCCCATAATAGTAACTAAGGCAAGTCAAGCAAATGGCTATGTCTGGGTGACCAAACTCGCTCCGTAAGCTAGGGACATCCTGTAGTATGCACCGTGATCAAAATTTCGTATGCAGAAATCAGGAAGCTTTGAGACATACCTTGGCTCTGTACGGGACGGCGAGAAGTGAGCGTTTCGAGTCAAGACCATAATCCACTCGCCATCGTCGTTGGCGAAGCACATGTATCAAGATACCATGTGCAAGGAGACCGCGAAGTAGGAGGAGACCCTCCCAGTGAGCCGACTTTCCATAGGAATCTTTGACAAGGAGGTAAGTTTTGCTGTCAATGCCTTGTTCCTTGATAAAGCGGAGTACCGCATTACAGAGGTCAGAATCTGGACTGAGATTGACGAAAGTCAAGTTGTCAAGACGTCCATCCAGGGCGTCGTCGGCAATGTGAGAGATGAGCGCATTGGGCGCCGACTCAGAGGTTCCAAGCAAACGAATATGGGGAAACTTCCCTTTGTAACCCTCCGCCCCGCGGTGTTCGAGGAGCTCAACTTCGTTAGGAAAATCTTTATGAAGCTTCCGCACATGTCGGCGCACGATGTCAAATACTTTTTGTGTCGTGGTCCAGCGATCTTGGCCGCCATAAAGTGACTGTTGCTGACCCATAGTATATATGAGTTGATACCTGACATGGAGGAGTTCGTCACTCTCGTCGAGGATGTCTCGCGAAGTAGAACTCAGCCATTCTTGCGTTTCCTGCAACATCCGTGCGACTTGGCCGACAGGAGAGCCTGACGATAATGTTCGGTCAATCACCATCAACCGGAACGAGAGGATATGCTCTGGTTGTGCCACTAAAACACCCTGAACGCGAGCACACTCCTGGAATAAATGATGAATACGCTGGATTTGTTCGATATTCATTGTGACATCACGGGAGAATGGGAGATAGAAAATTCGACGGTTCGCAAGACCGGAAATCCGCTCAACAAGCAGGTGGAACATCTGCCCTGCAAGGGGCTTCAGGACAACAACTCGGACGAGCTTGCTCGAGTCAGCCAGGGCGGTGGCCACAAGTGGCACGATAACATGAGACTTCCCCTCTCCCATATTAAGCTGGAGGATTGTGCTATTGTTCGAGGAGGGAGCAATCATCTCTTTCGCAACATCGTACTGGATCGCACGAGTGATGAAGTTGCCTTGGATCTGAAAAATGAATGTTGTCAGGAATATAAACTCAGTATAACGACGGGAATTTTTTCGTACCTGTATTAAAAGCCAGTCAGGAGTCTGCGTTGCATCCTGTCGGTTGAATGATGCACTGTCGAGCTCTTTAAAATATTTTTCGACGTCCGATTGAAGAGCATATCCCAACAACCGCTGAGAATACTGATATTCGATGAAAATCTTGGCGAAGGCGATCAGAATATGGGTCCATTTCGGGCTGAGGTGGATGTTAGCTGTGGCTGCCAGGGGATGCAAGACGCCACGATGGTGAATGCGGGGCCACAACCCCGCATTCGCAAGGATCCTTTCTGTGGTAGTTGACGGCGCCGAAGCGGAGCAAATTGATGAAAAAATGGTCTGCAGGCGACTCTGGCACTCGTCGCGATATGCAAGACAGTCATTCACAGGGGGTAGTTGATTGGGTAAGAGTGGAGCTTGTTGTCCATGTAACTCTTTCCGGCTTGTTTCGAGACGCTCGCTATACAGTTGAGCAAGCTTTGAGCAGCTTTTTCTCCGGAATTGAGAGATGAGATTCTCCAAGTTAGTGGTGTTAATCAGTTCGCCAAGCGGTCGGGAATCGATGTGTGCACCCAACCCAACTTCATAGGTGGAATACAATGGGGCAGAATCCAGGCGAAGGGAGAGGACGTTTTCCAAAGTGAAAGGGAAGTGAGGATGCTGACCAGTGCAGATGTCGAACTTAGGGACAAAGCAGAATCTGGGAACTTGTCCCGTCAATGGGGAGGGCGTGTAGTTTGCTTCCAGTATCGTTGTGACATCAACAATGAATGAACGAAGGTCTCTATTATGGGAACAACTCGCGAAGTACTCCCTAACTGTTGTCATGATTGTTTTGGTGTCGAACCAGCTAGAGTCGTTGGCTTGACGGAAGGGTGATTGTGGATAGTATGAGTGGGGTTCCATCATCAACTCTCCCAGGACAGTAGCGGTTCTAGAAGAAATGTAATTGTCATAATACTCGGACTGCCTTTTGTGCAACTGTTCTGAGGTTTCGTTCCGGTTTCCTGAAAGGTGCGCAGCTGGGCTATTGTCGAAATCGTTGGTTCCAGATGTGATCATACTCCGCACCTGATCTCGAGAAGGCTTGAACCCAACTGTGAGATTATAGGACAAATGCGGGGGAGGTTTAAGCAATCCAGATTGGTGCATAGTGGCAAAGGCCAAGAGGATTGGGATGAATTTCCGAAGGCCCGGCGAGCTGTAAGCCAGAGCAGCAAAGGAAAAGATCAACTGGTACTTCGAGGCAGATTCTCCTGTTTGACGACACAGATCATAGATAGTAAGCCATCTCGCTGGGAGGTTAAAATTCAACCACTCTTGGGTATACATCAGAGATGACCCTTCCAGGGGTCCGTTCATGTCGCCCCAACCTTTGAAAGTATCGAGGAGCTCAGAGGGCTTGAGATCGCGGGTGGGGCCTACAGGCCATGCATAGACCAACCGCGAGGTGTTCAGGGCCTCAATTCCGTCGGAATCATGGTCGGCAATGTGAGGAGAATCTCGAGAGTTATATCTTTTATCAAAATTTGCTGATGTCCTGCCAGCTGCCTCGTAGTAAACGGCATTCCTTTGTGTCGCACGTCCCATCAAAACGGAAGCACTTCCACACTTGTAGTTGAGATCGACATCGTCATCCTTCCCAGTGAAGGTGCTCAGGGATTGAGCATAATCCAGGATTTTGCGTACCGCGGTGTCGAACATGCCATGTTGAGAGAGTGCGGGAAGTTGAGGAGACCAGGTGATTGTCTGCATGACACGAAGGTGCTGTGGATAGTAGTCCCGAGGAGGAGTGAGGTCTCCAATAAGCCGAAGAAGCTCGACATCAACCTTCGTCAACCTCTGAAATGAGAAAGACCCAGCGGCCTTTAATTCCTGCAGTGCGTGGTCGGTGCCTGTTTGACCCGTCAAAGGGTCCGGCAGCGGATGGCTACACAAGGCATGCAGGTAGATCCTGTAGAGGCGGCTAGTGAGGTTGACGCTACCAACGAGCAACCCAAGATCAGAGTCTACTTCATACTTGTCCCATGTAACTCGGCGCAGAGAGGCGTTAATGTGCACGCGCACATGATTTTCGTCTGGCGAGAGAGAGAAGTCGATGCCGCCACGGGGTATGAGTACGCAACGTGAGCGAGGAAGGCTGGCAAAGATTGAATCTTTATGGCGGAGGACAAGCTGGCTGCTTAACCCGATCATGGTGCCTGTGGATTGATTGTTGTCGATGACCATGCCACGCAAGTTCTTAGATTCGAGTTTACCATTGCTGACGAAAAAGGAAAGACGGAATCGGGGTAGTTCAATAGTGACAACGTGGGATTGAACACTGAGGGTGATGGTCAGATATTCCGGGCGTTCTAGAGGGGAGATATGTTTTGCGATGCCCTTGAACGTCGGGCTTCGGATATCCAGGAGGTGACGGGTCTGTGCTGTGCTGTGAATCATTCTTGATGGGCGGTCTGAATGGGGGAAGAATTCTAGCCGCCAATTCTGAGGCGACGGATCCCATAGCCGATCTAAAGGCCTAAATTCGACTATACCGCTGAGGATGTTCATCCAGTGAGTGTGCTCTGTAATAAACAGCGTTGGGAAGTCCTCCTGGAGAACTTTATGGGGAATGAGCTCAAATACTTGGTCCAAACAGCTTGCACGTATAATGAGGTTTTGAGAGTTATCACGGAGCGCGAAGAAAACCTAATACCACCATGATATGTAAGCCTTAGATGACAATAGGGCGACAAATGAAAATAATATACCTGATAACCGTGGACCAACAATCTGGTGGCATAGTCCATTCCAGGCATACCGGCAGGAATGACGTCCAAAATTTTCTGGGTACACCAATGTGAGCTTCCGAGTCAATCAGGTCAAATCACGAAATCAATACCTGGCCAAAGATTCGATTGTAGGTGGAGTGGCTAACGATTTCTTGAGGCAGACGTCCTAGGGGCTTCCCATCCACGAGCAGCTTCCCGGTTAATATGTTGTAATGGACCTGTTGAACTCGTTGACCGGATAGAGGGGTGGTGGACGATGTCAGCCATCGCGAATTGGGCCCGTCCAATTGCTGCCACTGTCTACCTGCCGGACGGTATGAGGACCAAACCGATGTGATGGCGGTATCTAATCCGCATTTGTCATCTTGAATGTGTTCGATCAGTGTCGCTTCCAGGAAATGAGAAAGTCGGTGGTCTCGATGGAGCAGTTTTTGAAAGTCTGGAAACTTGTCGCCAAGGTGAGGTGGAGTGTTGTCATGAATAACAATGGCGCATTCGACTGCAATGGCAACATCTGCTGAAGAACAAAGAAGAGCCTCAAGATGAGTTCCATCTTCGACGTCGAAGGTCGCTCTGCAGGTCGCAGCCATGTCGCAGGCTCGTCTTTGAAGCTCGCTAGTCTGGTCATTGTCGATGGCATCCTGAAGCTTAAGCACAATCTCGCGCATCCAGTTATGCGTTACTCGTCGAGCTTTGCGCAAAAGTCGGTATCCACCGCGCCGCACTTGCCGCTCGGAATCTGGAGTGGAAGCGAGAAGGCGGCTAATGAGATAAACTGCGTCAGAGTGTTAGCATTAGGGTCATCCATTGAAATGAAAGACATAACTGATAGTCTTCACCGTTGTTCCTTCAATCCAATTGGCCTCGACAAAAGGTCTTTGGCCTCTCGAATCAAGACAAGGCCAAATTCCGACACTCCAAGCTCAATATGCCATTCTCTGAGGGTTCCATTGGCGGGCAGAGGTCCTATCTGCCAGGCTGCTTGCGTAATAAGTGTATGGACCTCCTCCCGAGAAAACGTCAAAGTGTTTGTTCGAAGCTCTCGCGCAATATTTTTCCATTGAAGCTGAGATCCGCAGCGAAGATTGGAGAAAGCAAGCTGCTCATGCATGCTCAGGTTCATTGGACAATCTCCCTGATTGACGATCGTCCCGTTGTGTGTGTGGGTCGTGTGCGTGACAGCATACTGAAGGTGCCTGTATAAGCCTTCTTCATCCTTTGGAAGACGAAGCGTGCAGTACGAATCGAGATTGAGGTCGAAGGTTGGAATCACGTGTTCTCCCTTCACGGTATCATATAACTTGAAGCGCAGGGCGTTGTTGAGGCAAACGCTGTCTTCACCTGCAGGGATGGAAACGTCACCGTAGTGGGAGTTAAGAAAGGATTTTGTCTCCGACCCGAAGGTGATGCGACCCGAAGTGGCCTTCATCGAAAGTCCTTGGTAGTTCTCGAGGCAAACACTGGGAATAAACTTTGACCGAATGCTGACATGCGCCATGCCGATATCACGGAGGATCTGGTAAGTGCATGTCCTCCAGATGGCAAAAGCTGAGGGACAGTTGAGCTCAAACACTACAGCTTCGGCTTCCATAGGGCGATTAGGCAGGGGCCACTCTTCAACAGTGATCTTCATGGATTTGGCCTCTTCCTGGAGGTGGCACCTCCTACACCACGAAGAGTGTCTGTTATACCAATAGTCCTGGAAATACTCGCAGCTAGATCTGGCAATCTGCTCAGTGAGGGACTTATGCTTCGCATTTTCCTGCAGCAGCTCTGCGCGCTTTTTTTCACGCATTTTGGTGGCGTGTTGTTCGATAGAGGCTTTAGCATGCTTGAGAGCGGGCGACTCTTGGAAATAACGCACGCCGAACATGTCACTATCAAACTGATCAGAGTATATCGAGGTTGCAACGGTGACTTCGGAGTGTCGGCGGTGTAGGTAGAGTTCTATTCGGGCAGCACGCTCAATGGATTTCGCACGCCGAAGGAGGAGGGGGTCCAAAAATGAGGATGGGATTTCGGGTGAGTAAGATAAAAGAAGTGGGCATTGGATGCCGGCGATGGTGTCAAGCGCAACCCAGAGTTCCATAACGGTCAAAAGCATCAGTGAGTTGTCCTCTGGATTGGATCCATATTGCGTTTTGGCAGCGGAGACATACTGATCTATGCATGATCCCAACGTTTCGCATGCGGACTCATTTTGGTTGTTCCCAACAACCCAGTGGTCCAATCGTTCCTGAACCAAGAGCTCGAAATCAGCCAGGGCAATATGAGAGTCAGCTTTAACAGCTTTAGTTAAGCCATTAGGATAAAGCGGGCGAAAATCATGTAGATCGCGAAGGCGAGGGTGGTGGGATGGTTCAAATGATGCAGGGGTATCGACGGGAGGGTCAGGGGACAAGACTTTAGCGAGATATGCACGTGATTTCTCGATTGATATGGTGGTATCTTGTTCGAAGGCAGCGGGATTGGGGATGTAGGATGGGGAAGAAGCTTGTAGGCACTGCTCTTCGGACCACCTTTTTTGAAGACAATCCTCTATCGTTCGATTGATGACCACGACTTTTTGCAAGAGGTGAGGAGGCGCAGAGCCGCCAAGCTTGTGAATACGCCTGCTTGTCTTGACTCGGGCGGTATAGAGCAACTCGCTGGGGAGGTTGTAGTCGACGAACAATTGGAGGAGTTGGGCCTGAAAGAACACCATGAACGCCTTGTACGTCTCACGGGAATCTGCACTCGTCTGGATGGCCACACGAAGCACAAGCCAAAGCGACGACCTCCGCCAAGGTTTTTCAGCATCATTCCAGCAGACATCGTCTGCAATGCGTTTTGTGATACGGTTGACCGTCGCTTCCTTTCCCATTCCACGAAGGATCATAGTGAGGAGCTGAGAGATGTATCGTGGGTGGGTTGTGCCGCGTGTTTCGGGGACTTTGGATCCAGCCTTAACCGTGGTGGGTTGTGCGTCCAGCAACCGATCTACATCCATATGTATGAGAAAAGAAACAAGTTGCTCTACGAATGAGGGATCTTGTGCGACATTGAGAGAAAGTTCCACGGCAGGGCCAGGATACGAGCAGATCAGCTTCCCCTCAATACCCATAACAGCCTCGGGGGGAGGTGAAACCTCGAAAACCTCGAAAATCATATTATGCTGAAGCCTACGCAGAACAAGGGCAGCATTTTGAGCGCGGATGTGAAATACCAACACGCCTGGATCAGATAAGGTCAAAATGAGCTAAGCGGAGGTCGTACATCGCAGAAAAACTAACCTCCGTTCTCGAGGCGCAATATATCCGCAATTAGCACATCTCTGTTGAGGACTTGAGTGGATTCTAGCAGATTCTTGAGCATCTGAACCACGGTCGACCACTTTCTCTGCTGATCTTGTGACGGTAGGACTTCAAGAAATTCCTGGCAGGCTTCATATATGAAACGACAGAGAGCGACATCGCGGTCTGGTCCATGGTCCTCCTCTTGGGGAAGTTTTGGGGGGAGAAAAACGTGGTTCAAAGCGTATAGTACGTCCTCCGACGAGGGGGGTCCAGGACTCGAGTTCACCATGGTGGGTACACGTCAAGGAGCGAAAAGCGAGAGACGTTGTTTTAGGGGAACAGATGTTATCGGACACGAGGCGCGGATATGAACTAGTCGTGTCTTCCTTCGAAAACATGTGGGCGCCAGTTTATCGAGCAAGTGAGATTATAAAAATCAACATACAATTGCTAGGGTCATGATCAGCTCCGCTGGCTCAATTGACAACGATCGATTTACGATAACACTATACAGTATGAGTAAACTGGAGGGCCATTAGACAGTTCTGAAGTTTGCGATGGAGAGCGCTCACTGCGAGGGAAAAATCAAATATAGCAGTTGTCAGTTCCGCCATCCGTTCAGGTCAGAGATAAACCTTAATGGTTCTCCCACATGCGCCGCCGCTGGGATCTAGGCCAACGGACGCCGGCGTTGGTGGGATCGCACAAACAACGGGCCACGGCCAACTGTGGAAATGCTTGATACAAGATGGCCATGTCAATGTGCTACTTGCCGGATTCGAGTGAACGCCAGTAATGTACAACGCAAAACCTTATGACAAAGGATATGTGCGATCGATATTCGCCATGGTTGGTGCACAAAAGCAACTGTTGTTGTCGGAAACAAGGAGAGTCATCACCGAAAAGGCAAAAGCCAAATATAGCATGCAGCATGTTCGTTGCCCACCATCCACAAGGCTTGTGGGCTCACCGTATCTCATCATTCATGATGAAACCCATTCTGGTGCAGAGCCTGCTAAATCGTCCATCACAGACTTACACAGGCCCCAATGTACCCAGAAAGGAGTATTATTCCACAAAACAGGAAATACTTCGAATCGCGGCGGAGGCCGCAAGGAGGCCTAGTGGCGAGGGACCAAGGGTGGTAGACGTCGGTATTTATTCAATTGTTTGTGGGTCCAATATCTGATTTATGTGTGCAGCCAGGGTTCTACACGTACCCCAAAGGGAGGAAGAGTCCGGCTCGGATATTGATGTTTTCTTCACCCCTAATACATCTCCGTGGGCCTCGATGGCCTCGACGGGGACTGCACGAAGAAAACTAACACGGAGATCACTCAACTCCAGACTCCTCAAGACCGACGCCCAAACCTACCTCGCCAGCAATTAGAGCCGTTCCATTGACGAGAACGCCGTCGACATCGAGCACAAACTATGGTTCAACGCAGGATCGGCTTTCGGGTCTCAGCATCTCGTCAACAATGCTGGACGCGAACTCGTTGTTTTTGGACGAGACGCCTGACCGCAGCGAAAGCGAGAGAGAGGTCACCTACAACAAGGCTGAGAGCGGTCGGTGGAGGAATCAAAAATATGCCGAGAAATGGCTGGTGCCCCCTCCCAGCTCAAGTTCTAATGGATTCAAGTCGAAACCAGCGACAAGTGGGAGGTCGACAACTCCAACTGCTCCTATTGTTCTTCAGACGAACCAAAAAACTACTTCGTACGCTGGGCTGGGTATTTCATCTGGTGCTGGAGAACTTTGAACCCCGAATTCTTCGTCAACCACTTCCCCCAAGGTTAGAGGCAAGAAACGCGAGAAACCACGTCCCATTGCTTCCCCTACTACAAACGCCGCGACTGCTGCCAATCGTTCTTCTGCATCCCAACCGGTTCAGCAACCTCAACCCGCAGAACTGCGATGCCAACAACCTCACGTTCTCCGCTTTCGCATCCATAGCCACTCCTGATATCCCTGTTGGAACCTCTACCAGTAATACAACGGTCTCCGTTTCAATCTCGAAACCCCGCGCTCTCTTCTACCGCAAACGGAAATAATGGAAGGCAGACATCCTTAGAGCCTCCTCATGGATTTACCACAACGACGGCGAATACCAGTACCACATCACGGACGAACCAAGGGCACACCCATTCTTCCTCTAAGTCCTCCATCCCATCCCAAAAAAAGACCGTCCTAAACCACCTTCTGACACCAAAATATCCCATTCCATTTCTCATATGCTCAATTCGAACTCCACATCCACCACAAGGACCCATCGTAGCTCAAACCCTCGATCCTCTTCTCCCCCTTCCTCAACGTCACTCACACAACCTCCTAAATCCACCACAACCCCACCCGCTCGCACCCGAAATCCAAAACTTAAACTTACATCAAACATGAACAGCAGTATGTCTGCCTTGATGGAGGAGGACGAAAGACCACCGACACCTCGGATAACCCATCGCGAGATCGAATACGGCTCAAGCTGTTCGAACAAGCACGACGCCCACAGCAGAGAAAGCACACCAGGAGCAGCGATGAGCATCACCACGGACCATTCCCGTAGTCCGGTCACCAGGCTAATAACCTGGCATCGCGTAGAAACTTCGACACTGGTAGTTGGTACATATCCACTTCTCTTTCTTTACATATCTTATTTCTGGTGTAATTCTCATTTATATCAGCGGCGGCCAGAATTCTCAAGAACCAGCTTGGAAGCCGGTCAGAAGTGTCAAATTCTCCAAGCCCTGGGATGAATGCATCACCTACGAGTTTACAGCGCATGTAACTAATGAGTTGAAATTGAAGAGAGAATTTTTCGAAGGAAATGAGTCGTTGTCGACGTTGAAGCAGTTCTCAAAAATACTTGTCACGGTCTGATCGCCGACATTGTGGGACAATATGTTGGGCAGACTGGTCCACTTCTCCGAAAAACCTTCGAGAAGGCTGTCGGACAAGTTCTCTTCATCGACGAGGCATATAGACTGAAAGACGGTGCATCAGCCAAAGAAGCCATTGATGAAATTGTCTCTCCCCTCACCGACGAGCGCTGCAGGGGCAAGATCATCGTCATCCCTGCCGGGTACGACAACGACAGCAATGAGCTCGTCACTGTCAACAGGGGATTGTCCAGTCGTTTCATCGAGGAGGTTATCTTAGTCAATCTGCACCCGGAGGAATGCATTCTGGAA
>Ga0307517_10006928_pt1 | contig 16655 bp, 14 predicted proteins | sample 23_EM_MG_FD_194515 | JGI IMG/M metagenome (GOLD analysis project Ga0307517, IMG submission 194515) | Populus trichocarpa ectomycorrhiza microbial communities from riparian zone in the Pacific Northwest, United States - 23_EM | ecosystem: Host-associated > Plants > Roots > Unclassified | place... | reverse complement strand
AACATCATACTCACCTGGTAAATCCATTTTATAAGAATTATCATTAATTGTTTCAAGGATTTAGAATGATCCATCTCCTCTCAACATCAACTTAGATCTTATTTGTTGAGGAAATCTTTTTTTTTTCATATATACACTCAAACCCAATCATCTGGTTAAAAAACAACCTTGTATATATATATTCTCCACCTCACATTCTTGTGGAGAACCTTTATTACTTGTATTTTTCTATTGCCATCGAAACTAACCATTTCATTAATAGGTAAAGGAAATAGATCCAAACAAGTTAAAGGATTAAAGCCATAGACAATTTCAAAAGGAGAATAATTAGTAGTAGAATGCACACTTTTATTTTAAGAAAATTCAATAAATAATAGACAATTTTCCTAATTTTTCAACCTCTTTTGAATGATATTTCTTAATAATATAGTTAAAGTCTTATCAACTACTTTAGTTTGATCATTTGTTTATGGATGACAAGTAGTAGAAAATAATAATTTTGTTTGTAATTTCTATCACAAAGCCTTCCAAAAGTAGCTAAGAAATTTAACATCATGTTCTAATACCATGCTCCTAGATGCCCTATGGAGCCAAACTATCTCTCTGAAGAATAAATCTGCTATGTTAGTTGGATCATTAGTTTTATAACAAGATATGAAATATATCATCTTAGAAAACATATCCACAACAATAAAAATATAATCCCTATCCCTTTTTGACCCAGACAAACCTAGCATAAAATTCATAGATATATCAACCCAAGGTTTCTTATGCACTAACAAAGGAATATATAAATCATGAGGTAAAACTTTAGACTTAGCTTGTCTATATGCTATGAGTCTATCATAAATTTTTTGCGTATCTCTTTTCATCTTAGACCAATAAAAATGATCATGTAAAACATCTAAAGTTTTAGCAACCCTAAAATATCTCATTATTCCACCTCATACGCTTAACTAACTAGCAAATCACGCACAGAACAATTAGGCATACACAATCTATTTTCTTTAAATAAATATCCATAACACCTATAAAACTTATCAAAGGTAGAATGTTCAAATGCAATATATACTTGGCCGAAATCAACATCCTTAATATATAAATCTTTTGCATACTTAAATCCTAATAATTATGTGTTTATAGTTGAAAGAAGTACATACCTTCATGATAGTGTATCAACACAACTCAAAGATAACCTACATCTAGTTTTCATCAAATATAATAATATAATCAACAAATAATTAACACAAAATTTTATGTAGCTTATTTCATTAAATGAATAAAGGACATTGATATTTAGAATGAAATCATCTTTATGATTTCATCATAATTAATATAAATTTTGATATTGATTAACAAAATTACAACAAATGGCAAGATATTAATGTGCATAATTTTAAAACATGATTATAGATCCAAAATGCAATATTACCCAAATTATAATACATATCATTTTAACTATAGGAATCTACTGGTTGGCTTTGGAATGGGAGGAACCTGGCAATTACAACATTTTATAATGTTAGATTATAATACAATAGTCTTATGAATAAAACACACACACACACACACACACACACACACACACACACACACATGTATGTGTGTGTGTGTGTGTGTTTCATTAAATTAACATTACAAAATAATATTAACTCCACCATTTACAATAGACATATAAATCATATGTATATTTCAACTATGAACAAATTTAATGTCCTCACAATTAGATGTATTGTTACCACTAGCCCTTCTCGGTTAGCTAGTAATAATAGAATATTCTCGGTCATCTAAACACATATGCCACTAACCATTCTTTGGTTAGTTAGTCTAATAAAAGTTTCTTGGTCATTTAAACACAGATGCCACTAGTGCATCTTCGGTTAGCTAGTCCAATAAATTATCCCAGTCATTTGAACACAAATTCCACTAGCTTCTCTTTGGTTGGCTAGTCTTACAAATTATCTTGGTCATCTAAACACAAATATCATTAGCCCTTCTTCGGATAGCTAGTCTAATAAATTCATTCATTTCTATCTATATCTATCTCACAATTAATAATTGAACAATATGCATTTAAAGAAATTATGACTTTTATAATTTTATAATTTTCTTATGATTAGCGAAGATGAAGAACACCTACTTGCTTCCTCTATCAATCTAGCTCCTCATGCCAAGGGTCTTGTCACTAGTGTCTCTCCTGGTAAAAAAGAGTTACCATCATCAATCCATTTATCAATTTTTTTTGAAACTATCTCTTCAATTAATATTTCCATCCATTTTAAATTTCACAATTTTCTAAACCAACTATTTAATCAACACATACCTTCATTATTGTATCGATGTCATGTAACCTTAGAAAAAATCTTTACAACTATATTAAATTGTTTCTCTTTCCATAATATAAGAAAAGCTAAATGGTATGGTGTTTTTTATATTCAAAATCACTGTTCATCATCTCACATATCATTGTGGATTAGAGCAGTGATTTTTTTTGGTGAAAATTTCAATTTGATCATCAAACGTTTTTTTTACACAATTGTGCCCTTATTAGCCTAAATTAGCACCCAAATGTATTTTTTTAAAGAGAGGATTGAATAGAAAGGTAGAGGATTGAAGTAAAAAATACAAGTAAAATAGATGGTGCCTTTTTAATTTTATTTGAAAAGTACATTTGAATCCCTCATCTATTTTAGTTATCAGGTGACCGGTCTCCCTAATTGTAGAAAAATAAGTTTTAGTGCTAAACTTCATTTTTATAATTTTTCAATCCTTATTGGGTGAGTGGAGAGAGAGGGAATCCCTAGATTCTGACCTAGAGAGAGAAAGGTGTTATTTCTATGATTCCAACCGCCAAAACGATAGATTTTTATTTCAAATAGTTGCATATAATTAAGGGAGTTTAAATTAAGTGTTTTTTTTTACCTTAAAGTGACGAAAAAAACATATATGAGCTCAAGAAAAAAATTAGGTTTCGGATTGATTTTGGGTTTTGAAGCGGATTTTCGCATTTTTAAAGGTTAAAAGTTGGTTTAATAAGATTATTAAAGTGTTTTCTAGATATTTTAGGTTGAAAATAAGTTGAAGGGTTAAAAATGAGTTTTAGAAGAAAAAAACCAACCACCATAATCTAGGGATTCTAGACGATGCATCGCCTGTTTTTTTTCAAATAACATTAAGGCCCGCGCACGGACTCTTTATTCATGGGCCAAGCACCTGGCCTAGCCTTTTTCTCTCTCTCTCTCTCTCTCTCTCTCTCTAATATAGTTTTGATTTTTTAAAATTTAAAGCTTTTTTATATTTTTTAAAATAATTTTTAAGTTTGTATTTTACATCTTTGAGATTTTTTTTTGCTTATTTATCCTTTTTTAAATAGTAATTATTTTTTTAATTATACTGGATATGTTTAATTTTTGAAGATATTAGTATGATTCATTTGTTATTTGTTTTATTTATATATATTAAATTTATTTTTAAAAATAAAAACTATTTATTTCTTATAATATTTTTAATATGTGCAACCTTGCATAATATATTTTTTCTTTTTTATTTTACTTAATAAATCTTATGTGTATGTCAATTTCTATTTCAAATTGATTTTAATAAACAAATTCGTTAAACACAACCAAGTAAATTACCTATATTGTGATATTAAATATCTTGATTTACTTTTGTCTCTTATTTTTTTCAATTTTGTTTTTGTTTAAGAAAAAAATTATGAAGCCAAACTGGGTTTGTCGGGTTGTCTTTTTTCTCTCTTTTTTTTTTTATATTGAACTTGACTTTTTTTCCATTTATTTTTTCTCATATTGTAAAAAAAATAGTTTCAAAGAAAAGCCATTTATTAAACTTTATAAAGTCCATGGACATGTTCACAAGTTTGGTTGGTTGACCTAGTTCTTAGATCTGGCGAGTTTAACTTTTTTAAAAAAATTATTTTAATCAACATCTCAGTATTGAGTTGGTGTTTGATTTTATGATCATCTATTTTTGTTATCATATAGTTAAATAAAAAATAGTTTTGAAAAAAAAAACAAATTATAATCCCACTAGAGTCTATAACTCGGTTCATAGGTTTGATGTGCTAGCCTAAGTTGCCCGGTTCATAAGTTTGAGCCTTTATTAGACAATTAGATTTGTTGATTGCATGTTTTAATTGTTATTGGACTTCAATGCAAATTTATTTTTCCCAAAAGTATTGTTTTCTCTTATTATTCTTTCTTGTTACTGTTCCGACTAGATTTGGCTGGAATTCACCACCAATTTAAGAAAAAAATGGTTTTAGATGGCTGCAATAACCACCAGTGATGCCTGGCTGTGGTACGCCTATAGCTAGTCGCCGCTAGCAGAAGGCCACAAACAGTGCCAGACGCTGCCAGCAGGTGTAGCGGTTTAATTGTTATTGGAGTTAAATGTAAATTTATTTTTCCCAAAAGTATTTTTTTCTCTCTTATTATTCTTTGTAGTTACTGTTCCGACTAGATCTGGCTGGAATTCACCACCAATTTAAGAAGGCCACAAACAGTGCCAGACGCTGCCAGCAGGTGTAGTGGTTTAATTGTTATTGGAGTTAAATGTAAATTTATTTTTTCTAAAAGTATTTTTTTCTCTCTTATTATTCTTTCTAGTTACTGTTCCGACTAGATCTGGCTGGAATTCACCACCAATTTAAGAAGGCCATAAACAGTGTCAGACGCTGCCAGCAGGTGTAGCGGTTTAATTGTTATTGGAGTTAAATGTAAACTTATTTTTCCCAAAAGTATTTTTTTTCTCTTATTATTCTTTCTAGTTACTGTTCCGACTAGATATGGCTGGAATTCACCACCAATTTAAGAAAAAATGGTTTTAGTTGGTTGCAGCAACCACCAGTGATGCTTGGTTGTGCTACGTCCACAGCTAGTCGCCGCTAGCAGAAGGCCACAAACAGTGCCCGACACTGCCGCTAGGTGTAGCAGTAGTACTGCTACCGCTGCTGATGGCTGCCATCGACGTGGGCAGACCACACCGGCAACAGTAGCTGCTGTAGCAAGAAAAAGATGACAAGGAAGAATTATGATTCTACCCTACTGCTTATACTAGGATTTTTTGGGGGTAGAATTACATATCTATCCCAGTAACTTATATGTAATTACTTTTAGTTATATTTGGGGCTAAATTTATGATTTTAGCCTTTCATATATAAAATAATGATTTTATATTAAAATTGAAACTAGAAATTAAATTAATTATAGAATTAATTTTTCTAATAAGATTAGAAATGAATTAAATTGTTTAATTCATTTTTTTTTAGTTTTATAATATGCTAATGGGATTAGGATTTATTTAATTATATGGTTTAATTAAATTTTAGAAAAATAGTTTTTCTAATTTAATGAGAGTTTTTGAAGCAAAAATAAAATTGTTTGGGAAAATACCTAATTGGATTTGATTGAATATTTCTAAGTGTTAGAAATATTATTTTAAATTGCATATAAAGCCAATAATTAGAATAACATGCACTATATATTTTTAATTATGCATATTAAAATGTTTTATGCATGATGGGTGATTATGAACATTAAAGACCAATGTGATTGTACTTTTATTAATGGTTGAATGATTGTAATTTTTATTAAATAGTGTTTGCATGTCCTACTATATCTCTATTTTTTCTTCTAGGTTGTAATTATTTTCTCATCTAATTCTCTTTGAATGTAACTTGAGATTTCTTGAATAATTATGTAAATGATATGTAATTTAGAAATGTAGAAATTTAGATATGAAATTATTAAGTAATCCAAGATAAAGAAAGAAATGACGATGGAGGCTACAACCAAGGTGCTTGTAATGGACTTATGAATACTTGTTACAGCTACCTAGGATTTGACCATCTAATTCCCTTCAATGGCTTGAGGGAATCAACTTAGATATGTCCATAATCATCCAATTAGAATGGCGTGCTAGGAATGTATGTTTATATATAAATTATTATGTATAAAATGTATATCTGTTATGCCATGTAATGTTTGAGACCTAATTAATTGATAATAAATCCCTCATTAATATATTAAGTACATGTTGAGAACATGAATAATTTCCTTCCATTTTTATATGTATAAAATCAAAGTTTTATTCATGGATAACTTGTTGAGTTACTCAAGGTTACCGTTAATCGAATATATTTAATACTTAAAATTAGGTATGTTGGTAGATAAAAATGAGTAATAATATATCCATACGAAGTATACTTAATGCTAACAAATTAACTGGATCAAATTTCTTGAATTGACATCGAAATGTGAGAATTGTTTTCAAGCAAGAAAAAAGGTTATATGTTCTAGAAAACCCAATTCTAAATGCTCTTATTAAGGATGTTGAAAAAGAAGTTAGGAATGAACATCAACGTCATGTTAATGATGATGAATAAGTTGCATGTGTGATGTTAACTAGTATATTACCTAAACTTCAAAGGCAACATGAGTACATGGATGCCCATATTATGATTATACATCTCAAAGAATTGTTTAATGAGACCTATAAGACTGATAGGTATGAGATATCTAAGGAATTGTTCCACTGCAAGAAGATAGAGAGTTCTTCAGTGAACAATCATGTTTTGAAAATGATTGGCTATATTGAGAAATTGAGCTAATTGGGTTTTGTTAGTGACCATTAGTCATGTGTTGACATGGTCTTGTAGTCATTACCTTAAAGCTTTTCGCAAGTCTTTATGAACTATCACATGAATAAGTTGGATAATACATTGCCATAATTATTTAATATGACTATTAAAGAGGCCCTTAAGAAGGAAAAAAGACTCAATTCTTCTAGTTCACTCTTCTAGAATGTCTAAGAAGAAGGATAAAAAGAAAAAGAGTGTTGCCTCTAAAGCAAACAAGCCTACTTGAGGCATCAAGAAAAAAGGGCACTTGTCATCATTATGACATGGAACTATATTGAAGGAGGAATTGCAAGGAATATCTTGCAATCATGAAGGCAAAGAAGCTTAATGAAACTTCTACTTCAAGTATGTTTATAAATGAATGATCTTACTACTTTGCATTGTAGTTCTTGGGTATTGGTTATCGAATGTGGTTTTCACATTTACAATTGCATATAGAAACTAAAGAAAAGTGGAAGATTAGTTGAAGGTAAAGTGGACCTACAACTCAATAATGAAGCAAACGTTGATGTATTAGCTGTAGGAACTAGTTATTTTGTTTTACTGAATGGGCTGGTACTAGAACTTTATAATTTTTATTTTGTTCTAGTATTTTTAAGACATTATTTCCTTTTTATTTAGTATTAAATGTACTTAAATTTATTATTCAGGAAAATTATTGTTTTTTTTATAATAATTTTGTTTTTATGGATCTAGTAATTATACGAATGATTTGTATATATGATTAGTACTTAAAAGTGCATTTTTATCAAGGTTTTATATCATCATTTTGCACTTAAAGTATTAATAACTCCTTAACTAAAGCATGTTTTATAATAACAAGTCTGATACCATAAGATACCTTTAATTTATGGTAAATGTTCATCTTAAATGCAGGTCTATCACATAAATAAAACGATTGATTGATGAGTTTAAGAACTGAAATTGAAAGGACAAAGAGAGGGCCAAACTTAGAAAAGGGATGCTGGTTCAGTCCAAACTGGAACACTGTTCGGTTATTGGGTCATATCTGGAGCTGTAGATCTTGGATTTAGGTCTGCTCTATATGGATGGAAATCTAAGACATAGGCCTAAAACTTTTATGAGGAGTCCAAGATTTAAAAAGACCGTTTTCAAGTCCAAATTATAACAACAACGGAGAAGTCCGAATCTGTCCTGCAGCCTAGACACTGTTCAGTGTTCAGCCCATATCTCAAGTTCTAGAAGTCCAAATGACCTCAATTTTTTTTGTTAGAAAACTAAGACAATTTCCTAAAATTTGTTCAAATTCTGACCTTATCAATGATGTTTTGTTCAGATAAGAAGATAAGGATTGTCACCAAGTCAAGATGTGGCCACCCACTCCACAATTAGTCATCAAATCAATAATTCCAAATTTTAGCCTATAAAAGAAGGCATTTGCCATGCATTTAGGCATCTTGGTTTTCAGATCAAGATCATGCTCTTGCTTCCTCTCTTTATATTTTGTAATGCTTAAGTTTTGTTTATATTAATATCTTATTTATGCTTTTCATTTCCTTTTATTTACTTAGTTAACTTATATCTTATTTATATTCTTATCTTGTTTATTTATGTTTCTCTCTTTCATTATGTTTAGCTAAGTTTATTGTGTCAAGGTGAAAAGGTTACACTAATGGTGTAAGAATAAGTATAGTATAAACTCAACATGGACCTTAATATTTGATACTAACATGTTTTGTATTTGTTATCTTGTTCACTTTTAATACTTTGCTTGTTAAATGGTTAATCTAGATTTATGTTGTATAACCCTTGGTATAACAAATACTTGGTACTTTCATAGCCCAAACTATATGGTATAACTGACACCTGTGCTATGAAAGGAACTTGATTTGCTGTTAACATAAGTTATAATCATGAATACCTGACAACATTTACAAGTATTAGCATTATTCAAATAAGATAACTAATGTAATCATGTTAACAATTTATAATTCGATTGGAACCTTCTTTGTGTGTGGTTTCCAGTTGAATAATAAGAGTTTATACTATACTTGTTTGAAATACCATTAGTGGATCCTCTAACCTTGACAATTGTTTTTATCATTGTTTAATCCTTATATCAATATCACATCTCAAAGCTCTCTTTATTATTATTGTTGTTGTTGTTGTTGTTGTTGTTGTTTATAATTTATACATTTAACCTCCCTATGGTTCCACCCCGGTCTTGCCGGGTTATTTATTAATTCGACACTCCTGCACTTGAGAGAAGACATCAATCTTTTGATCGTGTCAATATACTATAATTTAATATGTTCAAGTTCCATATAAACTACAATAAAATTGAAATACAGATTGGAATAAGTATTAAGAAATTTCGATTGGATCAACGTAGCTAATATTTGACCAAATATTTCAAGGATTATCTACAAAAAAAAATAAGATTATTTAAGCAAAGGCAAGTATCATCTTCATATAATCAAGCAAAGTATGGATGTTCTTGGATTTCAAATTTTAAATATGTTTATTCCAAGCAGCACCACCCTAGAAAGAAGAAAAGTTAAAAAAAAAGAAAAAAAAGAAGAAGAAACTGAAAACAAGAAAGTACATAAAGCAAAAGGTAAGTAAATAAAAGCTCTAAATTACTTGGAAAAGATAAATTGAATTGAATAAATGAAATAAAATTGTATAGGTGTAGCTAACCATCTTTTCCAAGTAAAGTACTGGATGTACTCCTAAAACTCAACCCAACATGATGGGTTGACCCGTAATCCTAGTTAACCTGTCTAACCTGAGCCTTGAGACTTGTCACGGATTAAATTTAAAAACTATGACTAGATAATTTATTTATATTGGTACAATGTTTGAATTTCATCAATCAACACATATAATTCTAATCATATAAGAAAACCTTTATCCTAAAGAGGCATATTGAGTTGTTTCTAGTTGTAGTTAGAACAAAAAACATATAACTTAATTAATCAACAAATATCTAATTGATTAACAAATTTACATGAAACCTTGAACTTTATAAAGAAACACGGGGGAACAATTATTTGGTTTTTTTCTTTTCAATAAAATCTTATCTAGACGTTAAATAAAACAATAACCTCCCTCAATGTTGAACATAACAATTTTATTTTAAAAAAAAAAATACAAAAATGTCATGTTGAATTATAACTTTGTAAAACATGTTTATTGAAAAAAAAAAGGGCCAGTTTTTTATATTTAGCTTTCAAATTTGAGATCATTCAGTATAATAAAAATAAAGGAGGGTATAAATAAAGATGAAGCGGTAATCAAAAGTAATAGTAGCAATAATAATAATAATAAAATATTTGGAAAAAGCTTGTTGAATTTCTCTGCTCCTTTTCCGTCTGTCAAAAATCATTCCCTCCACTCCCGAAGCATTGGCAGCTGAGTTCGCAAACCATGTTACCTTGTGTGCTATTACAATCGCACACAATGTGTTACCCAACCATGTACCATTTCTCTTTCGGCCAAAAAATAACCCAATATTCAGCAGATGCTGATTAGCCATTCAATTCGCTCCAAGGAACTCTTTATCAAGAGATTGCCAGAATTCAGCTTCAATGCTCAGAGACCATTGGTGTCAATCTGTCTCCTACTTCCCGCTCTCCACATGGATCTTCTTCTCCGTTGCAGTAATACTTGTGGGATTTCTCATGCTTGTTTGGAAAAATAGATAAATAAATACACAACACAAGAAAGAACTGGTAAGCTAAAATCTTTCCAGAAACTTGTAAGCTCAAATTATACAGGGCAAAGACAGGTCGATATGATTATTCTACGAAATCTAGCAACAAACGTGAATTGGACTTCGTGGCTGCTTGCAGGGAATCATGGAAGGTTATATTTTCACTCCGTCAGACCATGGAGATGAACACCTCTACCATTCAGATTTATCTATGTCACCAAAAACAATAATACTTACCACTATGAAGTCTGAACTTCAAAATGACCAGTTCATGGTTATGCGTCCAAAATTAGATTCCGCAGCAAAATTATGCACAATAGTGTGGTCTCTAAAGTCTCTTCAATTAATCAGTCAAGAAAGACGTGCTCTCTCAATGGCTCCCACCACCACACAAACTAACTAAATCCATCAGTGTTGAGTATAGCACATCCAACGGTAAATATCCCAAGAACTTCCTGTATTCGGATGCACCGTCCGCAATGTTCATATGAAGTTTCTTCTCCTCTGCAAAACCGTCTTCCATTGTCAACCACCAGGAGATGCATCCTTGAGTATCTTCTGGGTCCACGTGTGCCACGAGGTTAAGAATTTCACCCTGCTCCAACTCAAAGGACAAACACAAAAAGTCACGGTTTGCTTTTATTCCCACTGCAAGTGCTTCCTCATGAAGCCAGCGAATAACCTGGCTTGCAACCTATCACAAACCCAGGACAAGAAATTAACAAATTGAGAATAAGTAAATCTGTGTATGTGTATCTTCATTGCCAGTCATTCTTCAGGAACAGAAAAAAACATAAAGAGTGAAGGACAACAGTACATGATGTATCAATTGCAAACAGAATCCCTGGTTGTCAAAACAATGCTACATCTTCTAATGTCCATTTGCCTAGGGTTCTTCTATACAAATGCTTCTTCAAGTAACTGAGATGTATGAATTGCACCACATTTATTTTGATACAAGACAAGAAACAGGAAACCACAGAAATTTAAAATAAAAAAAAATAATAGAACAACAAAAATGCCAAACATGATCTAACAGCAAAAATCATACAAAGATGACCTGATGTGTTCTTTTATAGGGAGAATTAATTGAGACCCGGACTCCTCTATGGTAATTTTTTATTCCAAGGTTGGAAATATGGCATTACAAGCTTAATAACCACCTTTTAAGACATGTACTAAAGTTATCAATAAAGTCTACTAATTGCCACCAGTGTTTCATTCCAGCTTCTTAGTATCAGAAAAGCTGTAAAGAACTTCCACATCAACTGCTTTTTCTTATTATTCTAAAGTCTGAATCTTCTTTTACCTGGGGAAGCTCAGATCAATATAAATGCAGGGCAGAGTCTAGTTTGACTCCTACATTTATTCCTAACATCATAAAAGCAGGAGACACAATCAGAAATATTGGATGTGGCAACAAACCTGCTGCAGGATTATCACAGGAAGATCATCCAAGTTGCAGTCATATTTGTTGGTAGAACATTTATCATCAGAACTGTCTTTAAATAGTCCGACAACATTAGGAGCTCCTTCTGCTTCAATGTTAATGCAATCATCATGTACCACAACCTTCGTCCAAAACTCTGATTTAACAACATTCTTCATGTTTTGGATGTCCGGCGTCCGGGTTTGAGAGCTTGCATGGAGAATGGATGGAGGAATCTTCATAAAGATTGTCCATGCAGATGACCGAGAATGCCAAGTGGGGTGAGATATCAAATGAAGATATGGCACTCTGCAAACCTATAGAAACCAAGGAGAAGTTCAACAATGCATCACTGCCAAAAAACTTTGGATTAATCCATGTCTAACAAGTAATCTGGACATACCACGTTTTCCAACTCCATAAGAACTTTGTTCGAAATTATTCTATGAGAGAGAGACAAACAGAAATGACTGAGAAGACCAGATCCATCGTTTGCTGGTTGACCAGGCATGCGAGTACCAGTGAAAGAAGGTCTACCCTTTGCCTCTACAAATACATACTCATGAAATATCTGTTTGAGATATATTTCATAAGTAATGCAGTTAGGAAATCTAGGCTTTTTAGTAAGACTTTTGTGCTTTTCTTCAGCTAACTTCACTCCGTCAAACGAGTCTAAAGGTACAACTGCAGATTCCAAGTTCTCCGGGCCTTCACTATCAATTGCTTGATCACCCTGATCAGATGGCACAATGGATATAAATATAGAAATGCCAGGACCTATGCACAATTGTAGATAATTTTCTTGTATTCCAGTAACATTGAGTCCAGATGATTGGTTAACTGCACCACGGTTCACCATATCAAACACCTGGAACCATAAGAACTGAAGGTTTATAAAATTGAAATGGATAAGCAACATCAGAAAGATAAAAAGAGAGAAGCTACCTGTTCATCAAAAATGGTTCGATGAACCTTACGAAGCAGTAAGTGTGTATCCTTCACACATTCGTTATCACTTAAAGATTCTTTCTCAGGTTTTTTAGATGGATTCTTGAGTGAGCCATGGGTTTTAATCTTATTGGATTTCTTTGGAACATTAGAATGCCCACTGAGAAAACCAAAAACAAGAGAATGACAGGATTTTGAAGGTAAATTTATGGCTAGCATGCCGTCTGAGTCATGATCGATGCGAATTGTGGACAGAGAAGATGGCTGGAATACTGCAACTGAATCATATAATGAATTATCAAAAAGATCAATCATGAAGCCTTCATTTCCAGGAGCAATTGCTGCCACACGCTGCCGTTTGACTTTCCAGTTCTGCTGTAATCTATCCGATATCAGAAGAAAGAGACAGAAAGATCTAATAAGCTCACATGGTACTCCTCAAACACAGCCTCAGAATATAGTGTTTGCATGGAGAGAAGCAAAAGGAACTTCTTATACATCCACCATTTCTTTCCAGTACAATAATTATAACCGGGTGATGAATTCAAACATTTAGAGATTAACAAAGCAAACGCACCTGATTAAAGCACCATAAAATCTTGCTTCCCTGGCAACTTGCTGTTCCAAAGCTTTGGCGGACTGCTTAAAATATTTACCAAGATTCTTTCAAAGAAATAAATGGAACAAGTCAACAACTAAAAGATGTAATCAGAATGTCAGGAAATAAAAGACAGCTTTAAAGAAATCATTCAAAACAACAAGTCATCATTGTTAGCAGCTCTAGAGACAAAACACTAGGCCCGATTTGTAAATCACATGGAATTGGAAGGAGAAGGTGCAATAAAGCTACTGCGTACCATCTTCCTTCCATACTGCCCCAAAAGGAAAAGAAAAGAGGAAAAACATACCCGGTAGCACTGTAGCTTGGTTGCTGTTGATACAGCAAGGTCAGCCAGAATCTCATTGGGTAATGGCTTTGGCCTGGTCATCCCAGCTACTGTTACAGCATCATTAGCTTCAACCTATACATTATTTAAAAAAAAAAAAAACACAGAGCAAACTAATTCATACACGCATGTAAGGCATCATCATGCTTTTCCAAAAAGCTTGAGAAGAGAGTATGTCAAACAAAAACAAACCAATACCAAGCAATGAAGATAATCAAAACTCTTTATGCTTTTATAAGTAAAGTGCAAAATATTCAAAAACTTTCATGTTAAATGACAGGTTGATAACAAGCAGCACATTTTCAACTCTTCTGAAAAATAGCATCCACACGTACTCCAAATAAAAGTTTCAGTAGAGTTGTTAACATTTTTTATCCTAACTCCTAGTAAAAAAAAAGTACAATTTGTGCCCAATCAATTTCTTAGCTTTCCCAGACTTCCTGAACAACCCAAATTCTACTAGCACAAAATGCCAATCCAAAAGGCTCATATTTAGTCACAGAAATATACAAGCCACGTTACACTGAGTTAATGGTTCATAATGCAGTCAGAAATATCTTCCTTGAAGTGCATATTCATCAAAAGAGAATGGCTAATAAACAGCAATTCAGGAACTTTGTACAAAAATCACAAAGTAAATAGAAAGAGTACAGGAACAATGAGTTGCAGATGAAATGATGATGACTCTCACCGTATTGATAAGATCAATAATGACAGAGAGTTCTTGATGAGCTAAGTGCAAGTTCTCCACCATGTTTTGCCAAGGCCATGGTGTTGTTGTAGATGAGCTCTCTCTGGAGCTCTTCTTCTGCTTTTTCTTCTGTTTCTTCTCCTTGTCTTCTTTCTCCACCGCCCAAGCAAAATCTATTCTTCGAATTAGCGCCACTTGCTTCTCATCATATCCAATATCACTGTAACCCCCGGAAAAAAACAATCGAAGAAACATTAATCATCACTAAACCATAAAATCTATTTCTCACTAGTTCCCTATATCTTCCTGGAACCTAATTGACTACGGAGTAAATGAAGAGAACAACAGAGTTAACCTTAACATAGAGGATTTCGAACTCCATGTTTGTTAATTGACGCTCAAGTTTAACAGCTCTTACTATGGTCAATGGAGTTAATCGGACCTAACTACTTTTCATTTACATACACAATCACAATACAGATAGCTAAGAAAACACAACTGGTAGGTATGAAGGCGATAAGAAATAGCATACGTAGGAAAACGTTCGAAGCCATTTTCTTCGATGGATTCCAAGCGCTTGACAGGTAGCTTATCGAGGGACATTTCCAACTTTCCATCCATTTTTCTCTCATGCAAGATTTTTCAGCAAAAAAATTACTATTGCCGGGAACACTAACAAGTGGCGCAACAGTAAAGGTGGTTGGAAATGAGTCTGCGTAAGAATATTTCTATAACACCTTCACAGAGACCAACCTTCCTTCCACTGGTGGAGGGAGCTACACAAGAGAGAGAGAGAGAGAGAGAGTTTAAGTGAATACGAGTAGCCATAGATATTTTGACTGAGAGGAGAAGAAAACATATAATATGTATTATTATAACGGAAATCATAAAAAGAAATTGAAAAAATGGAAGGGATGAACGAACACACCAACCTCTATCAATCTTTATTAGATTTCCAAGAAACAGTCGAAATTAATCTCAATTCGGACACAAAGTTTCCGATTCACTTTGGAGCCATCTCCATCTTTTCTCTTCTTCTTCTTCTGATTATTTAGGGCTTTGAATCGAAAGAGAGAGAGATGTTAGAAAGTTTAGGAGCCCGAAGCCGCCGTGGCTTTTGTACTCCAAAACGAAAGCGTTTTTACTTTGGTTGACAACATGGTGTCTGTGAATAACATGAGAACATCCGATGAAGCCAAAAGAAGTTTAATGTGAACCATCGTATTATTTACGTGCAATTATGATGTTTTTTTAAGAGAGGATGTGATTATTTTTTAAAATGTTTTTTTGTTTGGAAAATATTAAAATAATATTATTTTATTTTTAAAAAAATATTTTTAATTTTAGTATATCAAAATAATTGAGTAACATTAAAATAATATTAATTTGAAATTAAAAAATTAAAAAAAATTTAAATTTTTTTAAAAATATTTTTAAAATGCTAAAACAAACTGGTAAATTTGCTACGTAATTCCATTTGTTTAGAAATATTAGATCCAATTGATTTTAGAAGAGTAAATTAATATTTAATCCATGAAATAATTAGTTAACCGTTCTTTTTAAGAATCTAACATTAAGTTCCTATATAATCATATCTGATTGTAATTTAACTTGATATTTTTGTTGGTTTTTCATTACAAATAATCTTTTTCTTAAAATATCCTTATCTGATATCATGACATGCACTATGGAGCGTGATGAAGCTATCTCCTGAAATTAAAAATAAAATTTTAGATTTAATTATAAAATTATAATTTAATTTATTATTTAATATTATAATTATTATAAAAATAAATGATTTGCAAGAATCTGGGTATAAGAATTAAATATGCAAGAAAAATACATATCATTCCAGTAAATTACATCTAAGATAAGTTGGAATGTTAATCGATTATTTTTCTAAATTATATTTTTATTTGTTGATTTTATCTAAATTTTTTTTAATAAAATTTATTATTTATTATTTAATTTAATATATATAATAAATTTGTTTAAGATAGTGAAATGTTAGAAAAGGAGCATGGGGCAAAATTTCTAGGGTGTTTGGGAATGTGGTTATGGTTTCTTTTCAAAATGCTTTTCACTCAGAAAATTATGTCAATAATATTTTTTTTAAAATTATTTTTGAGATCAGCACATCAAAATAATTTGCAAACATCAAAAACATATTACTTCAAAGCAAAAAAAAAAATTCAAATTTTTTCGGAAACGATTTTGAAAAGCACTCCCAAATTTGAAAGAGTATTTTGTTCTAGGTGAATCGAGGAGATTCTATTCTGACTTTTTTTCTACTCACCAATTTAATT
>Ga0307517_10006927_pt1 | contig 16656 bp, 11 predicted proteins | sample 23_EM_MG_FD_194515 | JGI IMG/M metagenome (GOLD analysis project Ga0307517, IMG submission 194515) | Populus trichocarpa ectomycorrhiza microbial communities from riparian zone in the Pacific Northwest, United States - 23_EM | ecosystem: Host-associated > Plants > Roots > Unclassified | place... | reverse complement strand
ACAAATGAAAATCGTTTTTGTGCAACTGGACATACCTCATAAGAGCTCTTCCATGGTTAGGGATTCAATGTCCTTTTAAATTTCTGCTGTTCTCTATTTCATAATTGGTTTTTGAGGCAATTAGTGTTTTCTCTTGCATTTCAGGATTTTGTTAATCGGTATGAATGTTCTGTTTTAGATAGAAAAGATACTTGTGCTTCCTGGTTTAAGCATTTTTAAATTCTAGACTTGCAAAAACCACATGTCAAATGCTCTGTTTTGTAGTTCTGTTTCATTATAAACTCTTGCATATGCCTTTTCCCTTTCGAATGTTTACATTGTACTTGCTTTCCTTTGCAAGTTTGTAACTTGAGATTCTACTGTTTTAGGACAAGGTGAACTCTCCTTTAGAGCTTCTGACCAACAACCAAACTTTGGTGAAGGAAAAGACAGATCCAATCTCTCGAAGGAAAACAAAAATAGTTTGTACAATTGGTCCTTCCACAAGCTCACGTGAAATGATATGGAAACTGGCTGAAGCTGGAATGAACGTGGCCCGCTTAAATATGTCGCATGGAGACCACGCTTCCCACAAGATAACTATTGATCTTGTTAAAGAGTATAATGCACAATCTGATGACAACGTCATTGCCATAATGCTAGACACCAAGGTATATTGGTTTTTAAAATTTTTGACTTAATTCTCTGTCAAGTCTATTCCTTTTCCGTGACTAGTTTTTTGAACAAGACACCCCCCTCCCCCCTCTCAAGTTGTTCAAGGTCAAACACAAATTCAATAAATTCAAGTTTGATCCTTATCTATCCTTGTTTCTGTGGTGAAACTGTTTCATGAAAATTTTCATGAATTATCATATAACACATTCATTTGGTTTTATTTCATTTTTAACCAATGTTAGTGATAGCTAGTGGGTTTCTCTCATTTTTATTATTTACGTTCACCGTGCAATGCATGAGTTTGGATGACCAAGTTTTCTTTGGAATATGTTTTGGGGGGATGCTTTGGAAGAGGTTCAGTGATTGCATGCCAAGCAAGTCTTACATTAAGAAACACCGCGTTCCCAAAAAATTCAATTTTTTTTTTTGCTAAAATTTAATATGGTTTGTATGTTTTGGATCGTTTTGATGTGCTGATGTTAAAAATGATTTTTAAAAAATGAAAAAACATCATTTGCATGCATTTCGACACGAAAAGTTATTTGAAAAGTAACCGCTACCACACTGCCAAATATTGTCATTGTTGCAATCACTCGTCCAACATCCTGCTCAATGTTCTTGCGTACTTCCTATTTAGACCTACAGTACAAATGTCAAAGTTTCAGATTCTTTTATCGGAATGCAGGGTCCTGAGGTTAGAAGTGGAGATGTGCCTCAACCAATTATTCTTGAGGAGGGAAGAGAATTTAATTTCACCATCAAAAGAGGAGTCAGCTCTGAAGACACTGTTAGTGTAAACTACGATGACTTCATAAATGATGTGGAGGTTGGGGACATGATACTGGTGGATGGTAAGTATACATATCTTGCACTGATTTCGATTGATGGTATGTGAGTTACCTGCACTTCTGCACCATCTGATTAAAGGTTTGATGTAATTGGAATCTATAATTCGAAACAAATGAGTTTAAAAACAGAAAGAAGTATGGTATATCACCATGAAAATAAAAATAAAAATAAAAATTTATTCAATTTCTTTTAATATAGTTGATGTACTGTATGTGTTTAGTTTTCCTTTCTGAGAACTTTCTATTCTTGGACAATGGTCAATTTTTATGTATGATGACTATATGGGAATCGTGTTACAACTGCCAAACTATCATGACAACATTTAGTTGAATTGAGGTGTAGCACTATGAATAATTCATCATGATGGAAACAAAGTTATTCTATCAACTCCTTTTGACATCTAGATTTGCCTCTTGGAAGTGTGATTCATTATTTACTGAATAGTAGGTTGATGGCTTCTCTTACAGTATATGTCCGAGTTTCTAGTAATGTATGGTAACACAATAAATTTAATTTCCTGATGTTTGGATTTTATTCTATCTGTAGATTCTCAATAATCATCTTCTTTTGTTTTGTTTTCTTTTTCCTGTCTATATTCACAAAGGGAACGCTCTACTAAATATTCACTGCACTCATAAGTTTCTCTTCTGCTCACAAGACTTGGAAGTGTTATTTTTTGTGACATAGGTGGAATGATGTCATTGGCTGTGAAATCAAAGACAAATGATCTAGTTAAGTGTGTGGTAGTTGATGGTGGAGAACTAAAATCAAGGCGCCATTTAAACGTGCGTGGAAAAAGTGCAACTCTGCCTTCAATTACAGGTCTTATCTGTTCCGATTTCTTATTGTATAACATTGATGATGTGGAGATTTGATTCTCCATTTTTCCTCTGCTATTTTCTGAACACTTTGCTGTGTTTTTGTGTGCTATATGGTCATTATCTACAGACAAAGACTGGGAAGATATCAAATTTGGGGTGGATAACCAAGTTGATTTTTATGCTGTCTCCTTCGTGAAGGATGCGGAAGTGGTTCATGAGCTAAAAGATTATCTCAAAAGTAAAGTTTTTTCTTCATTATAAACACGTCTTAATGTTACAGCTGCATTTGAGAATTCATACCTGTTCAATTTATCTATCTTAACTATTTCAATGCAGGCTGCAATGCTGACATTCATGTGATTGTAAAAATTGAAAGTGCTGACTCCATACCAAATCTTCATTCAATAATTTCCGCATCTGACGGGGTCAGTTTTCAATATTTTTAATGAATTACTACAGATTTTTTATGCCATTATGAAGTCAAGGAAAATAAATTAATTTTTGTGTTTGTAGAGAGTGTTTTCATCAAGGGCTGTTTTCCCCCCCTCAAGTGTGCTTGTGTGTTTTAATCTTCTTTACAGGAGACTATGATTTTCTGTTCTGTGCCAGGATGTGCCTTGTGCACACCCCGCGCATGTGTTCACGTGCTCATGTGCTAGAGTTCAGGTTATCTATTACGTTGTATCATAATGTTCAGTTCCTGTTTAACTGTCTTTTGTTGCCTTTATAGGCAATGGTTGCTCGTGGAGACCTTGGTGCTGAACTTCCAATAGAGGAAGTCCCTTTATTGCAGGTAATTGAACTGCATGTGACATGTCTAATACTAACTTCCATGGTGCACATAATACATTTGTCAAATTTGGCTATGGGGCTTGATTAGAATGGAAAAGTTTGAGGACTCACCTCTTTCTTGGAGATATTAAGAAGTTACTTCTGAATCTAAGAAAAAAAGATTACACTAGCAATAGCTTAAAATGAATTCTAGAGATCCATCATATGGGTCATTTTTGTAGTTTGTCTACACGCATTTTATTTGGCGGATTTAGTACATGATTTGTTAGGAAGGGTGCAAAGGGATTCATAAAACCAACCCCAACAAGTTTAAAATCGAGGCGTGGTTGTTTTTGTTGTTGTCTAAATACATGTTATTTCTTAGCAAAACCTACTCACCGTGCATGGCTGATCCAACCACGTAAAATTATAGTAGGTGAAATGGCCATGTGTACCTGTATGTAGCCTTGTTAACTGGCAACAACACTTACCCTTTTAATACTTGTCCTGCTTAGAGTTTAATCACAGTACTTGAATTCCTTGTTTAGTCAAAGAGTTTTATGATCATGCAAACAGGAAGACATCATTAGAAGGTGCCACAGTATGCAGAAACCAGTTATTGTAGCGACAAACATGCTGGAAAGCATGATTGATCATCCTACACCAACAAGGGCTGAGGTTTCAGATATAGCAATTGCAGTACGTGAAGGTGCTGATGCAGTCATGCTTTCAGGGGAAACTGCCCATGGAAAGTAAGTGAACATGGTTCATATCAAGTGATTTCACTGCTCATGTCAATTTAATAATATTATGGTGGCAGTCCTTTTGTTGCTTGAACTGGAATAAACTACCGCCCTGTATATTAAAATTGTGAGTTTTGTTGTGAAATTGCCTGTTGTTAGGCCTCTGAGCGTTTTTAAGTATCTGTCTGGTAGAAGTAGAATAGAACATTTCTAACATTTATAATGCATGGCTTGAGTTCCATTCTTGCTTGCATCACCTTTTCCAAGGATTAAATTGATGTTTTGCTTGAAAACTGCGTTGCTTCTTTTTTTAATCTGTCCTTTTCTTCCTCCTTTGTGTTTGATGACACAACAGAAAATGGCAACTGGGATATTTTTCTAGCCAGTGGAGATTTGGCTCAAATTTGCGAACTGCTTTGTGTCGCAGGCCTTCCACCATCATAGGATATATGGTCTTACCACTCAGTTGATTTGGCTTTCACCTTCACTGTAGGCATTTCCCATTGGTCTACAATTGCCCATTACTGAGTGCCATCCATTTCCAACCATAGCAATAGTTGCTGATGATCACCATAATCATGTTTCAGTTGACTCAATGTCAGTTGTCTACCATTGCTGGAAACAATCACCAGCCCCTGAATCCCGTCTATAATTATGTGAACATATGATTCTTTTTTACATACAAAAAATTATTTTTAAAACATGTTTTCCATAATTTTTTTTTTCAGTCAGTACATTTAATGAGCTTATTGAGTTATATAATTAGAGATGTTTCCTTCATTGTTTTAAAACTTTTAAGACTCTGATAACACAATATAAGTTTGAGTTTCTTTCTATCTCTTTTAATCTCATAGCTCATATTTCATTTAGCTGGTGAGATGAAAGGAATATCAAGATATAATATTGATGATAACTGGGTGAAGTTTCTGTATGGTAACTAACTCAAATTATTTCTCTTTTTCACATAGATTCTTTGGTTAAACTTATGTTATCTTAACTGGTTTAATGGCATGCTCAGGACCATTTTTTTACTTATATCGCTTTTGCAAGTTATGATTTGATTTTTTCAATCTTTCATGCAGAAAAATTTTACTTTGTTTTTGCAGTTGATTTATTATTAATTTTTTTTTGAATTAAGGTATCCTCTTAAAGCTGTTAAAGTCATGCACACAGTGGCATTGAGAACAGAATCAAGTCTGCCAGTAAACACAACAGCACCTACCCACAACGTCTATCAGGTATGCATTATGAGAGCTTGCCATCTAATTCTTGTTCCTCTTATAATACATACAAGTTGTTTGAAAAATAGAATCAGATGTTATGTCAATTTTATATCAGAGCTGTGATGGCTGATGCCAAATTTGGCCGCTGCTGCTACTGTCCACAAGTGACTATTTCTAATTTCCAACTCCTGGTCATATTCATTGTCTGAATACCTCATGGATAATTTTTGCAGAGCCATATGGGTGAAATGTTTGCTTTCCATGCCACAATTATGGCTAACACTCTCAATACACCCATCATCGTCTTCACAAGAACAGGATCCATGGCTATACATTTAAGTCATTTTCGGCCTTCCTCAACAATATTTGCCTTCACAAATGAGTGAGTTCTGAAAGCACTATGAATGCTGTAGTCTTTGTTTCTAATTTATGTTCTTTGAGTCTGTAAATAGAATAAAGGTCCTTTCAAATACAATGTTGTTCAAAGCTTTTACAATGTTAGAAAGCTTGAAATGCCACATGTACATGCTTCCAAATAGATTAACAATAAATGCTTCATGGTGCAAGTAGCAGATAGAAGACTAGTCACACTAACACTGGCAATTTGTTTATAGGGGTGTAATTCTGTTCATCCTTCAGTTTGGTACACTAGTTTTCAGTAATTACTAGATGGTTTTCAATAATTTGCTTATATGGTTTTCAATAACTACTGTACATCCTTCTATTTGTTTGTGCTAATTATTTTTCTCGTGGTTGAAAGCATTTCCTTGATGCCAATACATTTCCTGTCTTTCTGCCATCATATTAAATAAGTTAGATTGGCTTTGTTGATGATATGCACTGATGATTAGAATATCATTATTTACTACCATTTCATGCTGTGTGTGCTGTCTTTTAGCTTTCATGCCTACCTTTCCTATGATCTGTGCATTGAATCTTTTAGTGACTATCTTGTTGGTGGTGTAAATTAGGATAACTTCTTCATTTCTAACTATTTGCGACATTTTCATGCTTGGCAGAGAAAGGATAAAGCAGAGGCTGGTACTTTATCAGGGTGTCAAGCCAATATATATGCAGTTTTCAGACGACGCAGAGGAGACCTTCTCTCGAGCACTCAAGCTACTATTGGTTAGCGATTCTTCCATCTCTCTTGTTTCTACACTTGGAAAAGCACTTCATGAAATTAATCTTTTCAAATATTTTCCATGCTTTAGAATAAAGGTCAATTGATGGAAGGGCAGCACGTTACCCTTGTCCAAAGTGGAGCACAACCTATCTGGCGTCGAAAATCTACTCATCACATACAAGTTTGCAAGGTCCAGTCCTAATTTTGTAATGATAACGGGTTTTTGTTTGAGCAGCTGAACGTTATTTTATCTTTGTTTAATTACGAGTTTTGTTGTTCCAAGTGTGAACTTGAAAAATCCTAATGAGTTTGAATGCCTCAATGACAATTTGTTTTTGCAAAGATGTTGATGTGGAAAAAATTACTCTACTGATTGGATTAGATTAGATGCTATGAAGATCCCTAAAGTCTAGCAACAATTCTTCTGGTATTTTGAAGTGTTATTTATTTTTGACTTTTTTTGTTGTCGCGTTGTCCAAGTCTTTGTTTATTCATCAGAAATAAAGAGTCCCATTCCAGCTATGCTGTCAACTTGAGTCTTACCTTCTCAGTTGTCTATCCTTGCTTATTCTCGCCTAGACTTGTGGGTATTATAACTGAAGTTCTGCACAGGTATCTTTATCTAGCCTTAGTTTATCCTAATGAGGTTTACTTTTCTGACCACTAATGTATTGTTTTTTGCTTTTATCTGAATCAGTCTCACTTTAACATGATTTCACCATAATGTTCTTTTCGGACCCTCTATTTCAGAACAGATACGTTGTATTTGTTTTGCCTTGATGTTGGCTCTTATCTGTCTTATTCCATTACTAATTAGTAAAAAACGTAACACTATAATAGTGGAAAGATTTTGTGTTAGTGGCTGGGGCTATAATATTGGTATAAATTGACAGCCCGATATCTGAGTGGAAATCCGTGATCATCCTCCACTGTTGTCATGGCCCTTCATGATCTACCAAGGTCCTTTTGTTAGGACGAGACAATCTCAGCGTCATTCTCGGCCACCCTGGGACTTCAATTGTTGTTCTTTGAGCCAGCAATGTATTCAAAGTCAAGTATTTAGAGTGTTCCTAAGGAGACCACCATGATGGTCAAGACCTGGGTTTCTACTAAGAGGCATTAGGTTTAAACCATGGGAGGGGTGTATGTGTCTCGTGACCAAAAAACAAAAAAGAACTCTTGATTGAGAAGAGCAGCCCCTTTTTTTACCTTTCCAGACACTGAGAGTTCGCATCAACTCTCTCTGCCTGAAGACATCAGAATCAAGATACTTGCCATATGATTAGCTGTCTCTTTAGAATAACAAAACCCTTAGTGGAGTCAATTCTGTTTTGATAACCAGAAGGTTTCCATCACCCCCCTCTCATTTTATACCCCATGAATTTCTCTAGACCATAAAAACATAAAAGCTCTGTCAGAATTAAGAGCCACCGGGACATCTCTGAAACCTTACCCCTCGTAACTCCAGCTTCTGTATACTGTTTACTCCGTTTTATACCCTCATCAGAGAATCTTTAATAAGAACCTTACCAGTGAAACAAGTCGTGACAGATAATCGAACTGCTGTCACCAGAATTACCGTGCGCACTGTATAACAGCGCATAGGACTTGATCTTTTTTTTACTTTTTTGGATTTTATTCAGATCCTCCTGAGTGCTCTTGCTCCCTTAAAACCAATCTACACTTGAAACCTAGTAGGCAGAGTGAGGTTTTATGATAACTGACCTGTATATCTTACAATGCTTTACCAGCTTTAGCTCTTGCGAGCAGTTTCAAATATGTTTCACTTGGTTGGCATCTGTCCAAGTTTGGTGTCCAAATCTAATTGGTCGTTGTAATTATAGAATTAATGCTTGCATGAGCACGAGAAAATTGCTGTAGAATTAGTGAAGCAAGCAGGAATTACGTTGTCTTATCTGCCCCAGGAAGGATGACTTTGTAGTCCAAGTGCTGGTGGTTTGCGTGAAGGGGCTTGAGAAGTGCAAATTTGGAGAGAAGATATACTGCTCCTATTATTGTCAAACACAACTAAATATATAATAGGAAATCATTCTAGAAAGACAGCCATTAAACCAACTCATTTTACATAAAATTCAATACATACTGATGTTAGTTCCATGGCTTGCAATAGAACCAACAGGTTAGAATGAGGTAACTTGAACCAAAAGCTGCCCGCCTCATTATACTCATTTCTACTTAACCTAACTTCAGAAACAGAGTGAAAAGGGGAGTTAGATGTTGCAGAAACTGAGACAAATGGGTGTCATGGGAGCTCAGCGAAAAGGTCGTGTACTCCCCTTTATACCCACCTTTTCCTTTGATACAGGAACTTTCTGCAAAATGTTAACGGTCACCCTAATCCCTCCCTCTTATATATATATATATATATATATGTATGTATATATGCTGGTACCATAAGCATTAACATTTTTCCGTGGGACATTTTATTAAGTACATCAGACTCTGAAGTTCTCTTCCTGATCATTCAGCTCGCATTTTCCTTCCAGTTGGATAGACTTGTACCACCTAGCACATGCTATATACACAACTAGGTCTATAGTTGTCAAGGTTGCTAAGAGGAAGTAAAACCTATCCAGGTGACCTTTGTTCAGATTTCCGGGGATCCATCCGGGCATGTGATCCTCAGTCGAGATCTTCATAACCATAGTCACAAGCAAGCTACTCACGTAATTCCCTAGCGAGATAGATGTCATACAAAGTGCACTTCCGAAGCTCTTTAATCCATCAGGAGTTTGTGCATTAAAGAACTCCAGTTGACCAACATACATGAAAACTTCAGAAGCTCCAATAAGTGCATACTGAGGAACTTGCCAGAAGATGCTCATAGAGCTTGAGCCTTCACAGTGTGTGCAGTCTTTTCTTGCATACCTGAGTCTATAACACTCCACAAGCCCAGCCGAAATCATTGCCACTATTGCTATCACAAGGCCAACACCCATTCTTTGAAGTTCAGTTAGTCCTTTTGAACCCGTCTTTTTAACTCTGCTTACAAGTGGATCAAGAACTCGCCGATATAGGAAAATGAAAAACGCAACACTTAGAATATCGAAGCTAGACATGCTGGCAGGAGGGATTTTGAAGTTTGATACTGTAGTTTTCATTGCAGCACCCTGCTCAACAAACAGAGAGGCCATCTGTGTGAAAACCACTGAATAGATTATGGTGCAGAGCCAAATTGGGAGTAGTCTCAGTATGCATTTAACTTCTTCTACTTGTGTAATTGGGCACAGACGCCATGGGTTGCGACAGCCCCGCTTTTGATCATCAATATCTCTTGAAGAGATGAAAGCTGCTCTATCCAAGAACCTAAAATAATACGTGGACGAACACGGGTTAGCATTGTTATTGATCAAAAGGAACTTGCAATGCTTGTTTCACGGAATCTAAGATACCCAGTTTGTCGAATCGCGATAAACTGGATAAAATTGATTCCTATACATAACGTGCAATGGATGTCAAACTATCCAAACAATCTAATTTTTTTTCTTTAGTGAGGATTATCAGTTCTGTAGAATTTGAATAAATTAAGTTTATGAGTCCGTGACCTATCTCTCAATACTTACTTGAATCCATCAGTGTGGAGAATCTTTCTGTTGCCATTCATCGAGCAATCTTTTGCATGGACATTATACAGCTCCTCCTCTCCATCTCGTGGCATCTCGAGCTTCCATTTCTTCATTGCAGCGATGATGACTTGGCAGAACCTGGAGAGAGGGTTACCACTTGGTTTGAAGTGCCGGTATCTAGATGTTCCTCCTAGAAACAAGACCAATGCTGCAAAGGCAGAACCTGCAGACGCCCAGAATCCTAGTGCCCACACCCCTTCATCCTCAAAATACCCCAATATTGTGTTGGAAAAGAGGGAACCGAGGTTCAAGGCCAGGTAGAAGTAGCTAAAAAATGCAACCTTGGAATGTCCTTCCCTGGGGTCCTCTTCATCAAACTGATCAGCCCCAAATGTAGCAATGTTAGGTTGATACCCTCCATTTCCTAGAGCAACGAGGTAAATGGAGAGGTAAAACAATGAAACTTCCATGCTTGAATGGGATCCACATGGAGTCAGCTCATTCCCACATCCTTTTGGTCTGATTAAGAAAAGGTATGACGAGAGTGATAGGATTACTAGGCCCTGCCAATTAAGACACAAAAGAAGCAATTAGAACATGTATACAATTAGATCGCAGTACCTATACACTGCGTAATGTTTTAGATGTTAGTTTTCGTAAGCAGATTCGCTGAAGTTCACTCGATTAATTACATGCACAACTTAATGGATTAAAAGCTCACTGTACAAATCTTCCTGTAAATTTTGAGGCGAAATATGCAAAGCTATACTTGAATGCAAAATGTATTAGAGAAGATTCGGAGTCAAAGTAACTTACTATGACAAAGATGACCTGAAAAATTGCACAGGTTTTGTATCTTCCCCAGTAGGAATCGCTGAGGAAAGCACCAACAAGAGAGAAGATGTAGACGGTCCCGGTCCATTTGCTAACGTTATTAGCAGCATCGGCATTGCTTTGTTGCAAAACCCTTGTCAGGAACAGAACTAAGTTCACACCAACACCAAAGAATGCAAGTGTTGCTAGACCTTGGTTCACTGGGATTCATAGAACAGAAACAAACACAGAATTCAAAGTTTAGAGGCTTTATTTTGTAGGGATTTCTAAACCAGATAACTACAGGTACAAGATCTTAAACGTTTGCTTCAATGACAACTTTAATGGATTAATCAATAATAACATCGAGTGGAAACATTTGTAGAGCGGGCTAGATTGCTGATGGATTAAGGTTATACTACATAGCAAAGTTCTACAGAGTATAATGCAGGTTTTGCGTATTTCCTTCAGCACCTTCCATTTCTGCAGAAAGTAAAAGAAAGAGCCCTGTAACAACTAATTAATTTACGGTTTCTGTTTTTTGTTTTGTTTTGTTTTCAAATTATATAATAATAATAATAATAATAATAATAATAATAATAACCAGTATCACAGTTTTTGTAAACCATTTGTTAGGTTTTGAGAAATTCTGTAACTCGTTGTTGGTTTTTTACTTTCTTTAATTAGTAAATTAAGTTGAGAAAAGATCATATCTCATCGTATTTCTAATTAATGATTAGAGCTGGAGAACTCCTCGACCATGTAGTTTAATGGGTACCTATATTTTTCCTCTAGCAGGAAGGAACTCCAGTAAGCAGGGCTTATAGCTAATGTTGTCTTTTTGTTATTAAACTGTGTTTGAAAATATATAGGTTCAAACTGTATTTCTTGAAAAATTGAGTTTTTAATCAAAGTAAAATAAAATAAAATGAATGGGACATTTTTTTTTAAATGGGATTTGGATAGCATGATTAGGCTAAATGGACCTCCCTAGCAAAAAAAAAATAAAAAAATAAAAAAATCCCAGCCAGCTGAACTATATCTCACCAAAGTTTCGTATCGACAGAGAGTGGTGTGCCTAGAAAACAAATTGGGTGACTAAAATCAATCAATCTGGAAGATCGAAACGTCCCATCGACAATATTCTTGTCATATGCTCTACCAGCTACTGAATTTAACGGTAACAATCATTTCCCATTAATTATACTCACACACCTCCTTCACCATTCATGTGCTGGGGAAGTTCATAATTAGCAAAATGACAAGCACGTTAGAACTTGATATTTTTGTACCTCCTTCGTATAAAAGAGTGACAAAGATCTCTGCAAGAATTAATTTCAAGTACATCAAGCGACTTCAACCACGTATTTCACATCTAACTTGCCTTAGAAACTTCTTTCTAATTGCTTCTTCCACAGTCCCCCTATTGCTGAATTTTAATTCCTTTAGGCCAACTAGTGGGAGTTTTAACTTTAATGGGTGTAAAGCGAGAGAAACAGGAATTGATTGCGGCCCTTCGCTTTATCTCTCTACCCTTCATTATCTAATTACAAAGAAAATTCCTTTCTTTCATTTTTTTTCCTGCTTGTTGAGTGTCATGATCTCCGTAGATGACAAAAGTGATGACCTTTTGCCTAAGACGATGACAGGATTTTCTGCGGCTGACCTAAACAAATCATGATCAATAATCAGGCTAATGTTTTTATTATTATTATTACTACTAGTCACTCCTGGAAACTTATGGCTGTAAAAACTAAGGTGAGTAGCTTATAATCGTCTGCCGAGTTACATCTAGCAGTAAGTCCAAGATGATCACTTGAATTCAGGATAATTATGCAGTCTATATGCATGCATGCATGCATGCGCATGGCCATGGGCATATATGGGCCTGCAACATGTATCGTGCTGAGATCAGGGTTTTTTTTTCTGGGTGGTAAAAGACACGTGGCAGAAACCCAGACCATGCAAAAGAAGTAGACATAGTTACGTGCCAGGTAAGATTTTAATGCATGCTTTCCTCACCCCCACTTTCCATGGTGTCGTATAGTAGTCCTGGAAATTGGTCGCTAACTGGCAAACTCAGAAAAGAAAAGAGTTCCTTCCCGTGCTGTCTCTATCCCTCTCTAAAACTCTAGTGGATTTTTTCTTGTTCCTATCCATATCTAACCTAGCTATGTCTTGCTGTTTGCATTTATAGGCTGCCTGAAGGCCAGCACGTAGCCAGAGTCCAACACCTGTTTTCCATTTCAGTGCTCCTCCTTACACGTTCATCACTTATCTTTATCGTCTTTTCCAAGACTGGAAATTGTATACTGCTAGCAAAGAAGAAAGGAGCATGTGCTTATCATTACAACCCATCTCTCTCTTCTTTTTCCCAAAGAAATTTGGTGAATCAAAAGGAGGGCTTGAATATTTACAAGAACATATTTTTTCTCAGCAATTTCTTCATATAAAATAAACATGTACATGATACATACACGTATATTTGGGTGGATAGATCATTGGATATATTCCCTAGTGCGTTAGGACCAAGCAATGAATATAGATCGATGTGATGATATGACATATACCACAACATGCACCCATAATACTAGGAGTTTGGATTTTGGGCCCATAAATTTCTAGCCAGAAAAATAACATATACAGTACCTGTGACAATGACCATTTAAAGTAATCGACAGGGCTACTGGTATTTAGAAAAGAGTGCAGAGCTGGGAGATATTTCTAAAGAGAAGATCAACCACAGAAAAACTAAGCAGTATACTCACAGTGAAAAATATTATTTTTGGTCATCTTTAATTATTTTATGCTAGTTAGGATTTGAACTTACAAAGTATAATAATTCCAGCAACCCATTGCCCAGATTTGTCTTTGATAGCAGGACGACCATGCCAATCAACTGTTCCATCAAAAGTGCATTCTTCTCGTCCCTCTTTGAACTTACCCTGCATATGTACATTTTCATCCCATTGTTATCCAGCTAGTAAATTCGTCTTCAGGACCAAAAATAAAAACCAATACTAGTAATTAAAAAGTATAATCATAACCGCACAACATCAATTATAATGTCTGTGTTTCATGGCTCGCAGTTTGGTTTAAGCCAGCCAAGAAATGGGAAAAAGAGAGGGGAAAAGCTCTTATATAAATTAAAATCATCTCTGCGTACGTAGAGGGGAAAAAAAAAAGGAGGAGGAGGAGGAGCAGCATATCAAAAAAGATATATGAAGAGATCGAAGAGAACAGCTAGAAGCTTTCAACTAACCTCCTTACAAACCTCCAAACAAGCCATTAATGATGCTGACAAGAGAGAGCTGTTTAGATAAAATGCTTGACAAGAAAAGAGGAAGGTGTTTTGTGTCGGCAATGAGAAAATTAACAAAGACGAAGAGAAGGCAGGTTGGGAGTGAATGAGAAGAGGCAGGGGTGTATAAATAGAGAGTGAGCGGGGTGGTATGAACGGTGTAGATTTTAGAGGACAGAAGGAGGGGTCACCCACAGGAAAATAAATTTTATCGGGAATAACTAATGATTTACAATTAGATATTTTTCAGGATTTATTTTTTTAAAATAAATATAAAAGTTTTTTTTTATAAAATCTACAAATCTTAAAAAATAATAAATATATCTCCACTTAAAATTTTTCTATTTTAATTGTATCTCTTTATTTTATTAAAACAAATTTTATAAAATAACTAATAAAATATCATTAATTATTTCTTAAATATAATGAAATTACTTGTGATCTATACAAGTTATATCAATAAAATTAATGTTTATGTAGTCGTATATATGTAATATGCAATTTGTTTCAACTGAGTTCAATTAAGAAAATTATAGTTTTGAAACCCGGTCCAGCCCGGCAAGTTGACCTGAGATCTGGAGCTGGAACCGGGCTGAGTTGAAAAAAAAATAGAGAAAGAAAAAACCGGATGTGATCCAGTTGACCCTGTGACTCGGCAAGACCCGGTCAAAAACCCGGTTGCAATCCGTTGATTTTTATTTTTGTTTTTACTAAAATGATATTATTTTGATTTTAAAAAAAATTAACCCGGACTTTCAACCGGACCGGTCTAAAAACTATGAAGAAAATGATCCCTTTTATAATCTTCCCTTTATATTTGTTTTTGTAATATATAATTTGTTTCAATTGAGAAAAAGATTCGCCTTTTTGTGTGTTTTTTTTTTTTTTAAATTTTCGCTGTACTTTTTCTCTCTCACTCCCTAATCTCTCCCCTTTTCTGTTGCGTGTCCCTTTTTGAAATTTACTAGCGGTAATTATGGCATTATAATTATATTATATTACAATTCCTTTTAGTGGCAAAAAAAGACAAATCCATTGTGGATTCTTACGTGCACCCACGGTGCATTTTCTATTAGAACCTTAAATTTCTTAAATTAGATTATTCAACTTTATTGCTTTGTAATTTTATCTAATATAATTTTATATGCTAAGATTTTTTTGCTCAATTTGCTTGCTTTTACATATGCAAAGTATCAAAGAATATTCAACATATTAGATTAAAGATTGATATTACAAAATAAAATTTTAGATTATAATTAAAAAAAACATAAAAAAACAAGAACCAAATTTTACAAAAACATAGCCCTTCCATTTTCATTGTTCAAAAAGCATGAAAAACTTCAATTTGGTCCATGGATTTTTAATTTGTGTATATTTGATCCATGTTATTTTAGCTTTTTATGTTTCACCCTCAACATTTATTTTTATCCCATTTTAGCTTCTAAATGTTAATAAAAAGGAAGAAAGTCATTGAAATAGATGGAGGGGAGAAAATATTTCACTATTCATATTCTGGTCATGAAAGACAAATCTTGGTGTCAATTTATTTATTTTAGAGAGGAAAGTTCAATATAGGTGATTTTATCTTTCAAACATGTTGGAAAAGATAGATCATGATCTATGATTTTTTTTCCTGATTGATTTATGGTTTTTTAAACTATTTAAATGGTGATTTAAGAATGAAAATGGCTTTATAGAGGTTTTTAACAGAGTTTTTAAACCCGGCCCGGTCCAAGGCTAGGGTTCCGGGTTTTGACCGAGTCACTGGGTCGTCCGGGTTAATTCTGATTTTTTTAAAAATCAAAACGACGTCGTTTTAGTAAAAAAACAAAAGTCAACGGGTTGGAACCAAGTTTTTGATCGGGTCTTGCCGGGTCAATCGAGTCGCTGAGTCACCCCAAGTTTTGACTTTTCCTATTTTTTCTTAAACCCGATCCAGTTCCAACCCCGGGTCAGCTGGGTCTCGGGTCGACCTACCGGGCTGGGTTCTAAAAATATAATTTTTAAAATAATTTTAATTTAAAACGAGTTAAAAATTAGGTTTTTTGGGTCTTGAACCTTGGACCTAAACTTTTGGTGGTCAAAATCTGAATTAGAAGGCAATGCGTTTTATTTATTCTCTTAAAAAAAAAATGACACAGCACCCATTTATTTTTTTAAAATATAAAAAGTTAGGTATGTGGGCCTAGCCTTTCAGGTCCATGCATGCGTAAGTCTTTTTTTTAGACTAAGCATGTGACCCGTCTTTCTAGGCTCAAGGCACATGTGGTTTTTTTTGTTAAATAAATTTTAATCTTTTTTTCTTTAAAAAATTTAGAATAAAATTATCTTTAAATAAATTTTTAAAATTATATTTAAATAATTATCCAATTACATCAAAGTTTTCAATAAATTAGAGCTTTATGGTAAGATTAACAATATATTATATTGTTCATTAAATTTAAATATTGTTCATTGAATATAGAATAAAATATTTATTTTGTTATTTTTTTATTGTAAGTTATTTATATAATTCTCTAAAATTTTATTATCCATATATATATATATAGGTTAATTAATGGTACATTTTAGTTTTATATTTTTTACACCTTTGACAAGAGATATCGTGCCTATATTACATCATTATTTTATCTGAAAGGATATATCGTCATCGCATCTATATCGAGGCTAAAGCTTTTGATCTTCTTAAAGATAGCTGTGATCGTGTATAAAGCTTAAATAGGACACCAATTAAAATTATAATAGATGAACTCACTTATTTTTATGAA
>Ga0307517_10006926_pt1 | contig 16657 bp, 12 predicted proteins | sample 23_EM_MG_FD_194515 | JGI IMG/M metagenome (GOLD analysis project Ga0307517, IMG submission 194515) | Populus trichocarpa ectomycorrhiza microbial communities from riparian zone in the Pacific Northwest, United States - 23_EM | ecosystem: Host-associated > Plants > Roots > Unclassified | place... | reverse complement strand
AGTCAAAATATACATATTTTTTTAACTTCTAAACTAAAAAATAGACTCTAATTAAAATCTCAAAAAATTATTGTTCACATAGTAGTTGGTGATTCTAAGCAGATAGATGTGAATGTACCATAACTAAATGAGGATCTATCTTAAATAGATCACGTGGATGGTATAACATATGTATTTATGAACTAGTGGAACAAGTTGAGACCCAAAAGGAGGTCTGATCACACTAGACTAAAATAACAAATTAAAAGGGTCATAATTTTTTATCCAATAGTTGGATCGCACTCAAATATTTACAGGAGTTCCCGAAAGTCTTTTTCTCTTAATAGCCAATGCATTGCTACGTGGACCGTTGAATTTTTAGATATCAAAAATTTCATCGAGACTCCCGAGTTTGATAATTTTGAAATTTTCTTTATTATTTTTGAAACTGGTCGATCAGTTTTACTAATCATTACGAATCAGTCAACTAATTAAATAAAAAATAATACAGTTTGATCATGTCGCGTTTCTAAAATGCAATTTAATCAAAATATATTATTTCACCAAAATGTTTTGCCCATATATCAATTTTTTAAAAAAAAATTGAATCTATTTGCCCAATTTATCCAAAATCTCCAGATATTGTTATTCAAAGAAAAAGTTCGCAAGATTTTAATGCGGGAATTCTGGGCCGTTATGAAAACCGTGATAAAGAAGAACTATTCAAACCTAACAAACCTCTTAGACTCTCAAGTGGAAGTGGAACTTACTCTCACACAGAAACATTCATGGGGTTTCCTTCACTTCACCACTCAACGTGACCCATATGCAGGTTGAAAAGAAAAGGGAAATGGTGATGGATTTGCATGTGATTTGCTCTCTGTAATTATTCCAATTTTATTATTGTTTCTTCTTCTAGATTGATGGAATTTATTTTGTATTGATAATAATATAAAAAAACGTGTACGATTATTTGCATGAGCACATGTAGATGCTAGCAGTCTTGAAACAAAAACCCCAAGAAGAGGGAGTCGGCTCTCCCTGCTATGTTCTTCCTTTCCTTAAAACGTGTATGAAACACATGGGGCTGGCTTTAGTTCTAAGCTGGCTGCGAATCTCGAAAACTTGGTCTTAGTTTCAAGATATCTAGACTAGAGAACCCTTTTTCTTAAAAAAATAGATAATAAATAGCTGTAGACAAAAAAGTGATTGTCAACTGTTAACGATATCGGACCGCCATTCCTTGCTCCATTTTGAGGCAACTCAAGAAACTGCTGCTACTCATTTAGTTCCAAAAATATAATAAAGGTATAATCCCATTTCTTGATTCATCATAATTATTCCCCTTTTCTATTTAAATATGTGTTTGCAAGTACTTTAGGCAATCCTTTCCTTTTAATCCTTGCTTTGTTTTTTACAACGAGGTGCATTACATTGGTTGAGAGCCAGTTATTAATAGATTGTGGTGGGTGCCTATTAGTCTGTCCTGTTTTTTGCTTTATAGAACCTGTGATTTCCCAATCCCAACAGGAATAAGTGTAGTTGTGGAATTTGTTCGTATTGATTATCTGATTTGAAGTAACTTTTTTTCTTTGACTTCCTTTTCACTTGTGCAGTCCAAGAACAGAGAAGATCTCAGTTAGGTCTTAGTACATATAATTTGTGTAGAGATGGTAGTGGGAGAGCTGCATGGATTTATGCCAGTATCCTCCAAGATGAAATCGTCTACACGTGACATATTTCTGTCATCACCATTTGTTGGGCGTAAACTGGGCAATGGAGGACATGCATATACCTCAATTTCGGGTGTTCAGCTATCAAAATTCAACTTCCCTAGGAAAACATGGAACACTAGTAGACGGCACTCAACTACTACTGCAGTTCTAGCCGATTTTACAAAAGACTTTATGGTAACTTTCATATATTTTTACCTTTATTTGATATCCAGTTGCTGTGTCTATATGAGCATGCTAAGTTTCCTTATTGGCCGTTGTTAACTAACTGTTATTTGGATCAACTTGAATTTGCTACGTAGACTTTTCAGGCATCAATGTTTGAGAAACAAGCAGCAGACCCTAAGACTGTTGCTGCTATCATATTAGGTGGTGGAGCTGGAACAAGACTCTTCCCTCTTACTCGAAGAAGGGCTAAACCAGCTGTAAGTAACTCGAAATACTCCTGAAATAGGAGTATCCCATTTTTTTTTCATAATGTTGCAACTCTCAATCCTACTAATTTATCACATTTTGTCTCCTTTGTATGGTACTTAGGTACCAATTGGGGGATGTTACAGATTGATTGATGTTCCAATGAGTAATTGCATCAACAGTGGAATTAACAAAATTTACATCCTCACCCAGTTCAATTCTCAATCCCTTAACCGTCACATTGCTCGAACATATAATCAGGGAAATGGTGTAGACTTTGGCGATGGATTTGTTGAGGTATGTTGAATCTCTTAATTAATATGATAGGCTATACTCTATTTTGAAGATGCTATTTTATATACTAGGATCAACTGTGTGCTTGGTGCAGATAACAGCATAGTCTTTTCCCTTTTTACCTTCACTAGAATGAGTTTTTAGCATCCGAGCAATTGCACTTCTAATTATGATTCATTTTCCACGATAGGTATTGGCAGCTACCCAGACACCTGGTGAATCTGGTAAGAAGTGGTTTCAGGGTACAGCAGATGCTGTAAGACAATTTATTTGGTTGTTTGAGGTATGAAATTCTCTATCATGTCTGCATCTTGATTCTGCGAACTGTCATTCCTAGCAGATTTAGAATAGAAAGCTAATGGTATTAGATCATAGATAAATAATCGGTAACTCATTCATCCAAATGAATATATGGTCTTGATGTTTCAATCTTAAGTGGCCGATTTTGTGGTAATCTCTGCAGGATGCGAAGCTTAGAAACATTGAGAACATTCTGGTATTATCTGGTGATCATCTTTATCGAATGGATTACATGGACTTTTTGCAGGTTTAAGCATCACTTCAAACCTGGTTAACACTTCACTCATTTTCTAGACTCAAGTGATTTTTGTTAAATAATACTCTCTGTCTGCAGAAGCATATTGAATCGGGTGCTGACATTTGTGTCTCTTGTCTTCCCGTGAATGACAGGTTACTAATTTTAATCATAGATTTTCCTGATTCTCACAACCCTTTCCTTCTTCCAGATTGTAATGTCGCCAAGAAAACACAATTTAATTAAAAGTACTTGTTTAGAGTTCTTTTACTTCGATCATCATGGTTTTATTTCTTCTTACTGCAGTCGTGCATCTGATTTTGGGTTGGTAAAGATTGATGAAACAGGACAGATAAGACAATTTCTTGAGAAGCCTAAGGGTGAAAATTTGAAATCTATGGTGTGTTACTTTATTTGTTTTAGCCTCATGAGATAGTGCATGGAACTATATCATAAGAATTGCTGTAGTATGAAACTAACAAGTGTCTTCTTAACAATTTCTGTTGTTTCAGAAAGTGGATACAACTGTTTTAGGATTATCAGCTCAAGAAGCAAATAAATTTCCATACATTGCATCGATGGGTATATATATGTTCAAGACAGATGTACTGCTAAAACTTCTCAGGTAAAGTAGCATGCAAGGAATGCATCTTTCCCTGTACAATATTCTTCATAGCTAAACATCGGCAAACTTACTTTGAATAAAATTTTGAAACAATTGATAACATCTGTTTTACCTCTTAACTATAAACCAAAAATTGAGTTTTATACCTGAGACAGAGCTTGAATCCATTTTAGTTCGTACCTTCTGATTCCAGTATTCTTACCGTTGGATCAATTTGACTTTTAGCTGAACAATTTTGTGAGACAATCACTTATAAAGAAAACTTCTTGTTTATGGGCCTATGTATGGTGCTTTTCTTGGGAGTTCCATAGCCACTATCTTCTATTACTAATTTATAAGAAACATGTGAAGTGAGCATATTACTGTTGAAAGCACAGACAGATCAAAACAATAATGATTTTGTTAAGCTCCAGTCCAATCACTGCTTCCTTTATCTTGATCAATCATATTATTCCACACTTCAGTGCTAATTCAATGCCATATCAGGCTAATGATTTTAAAACTAACGGTATTTTACTTTGTGAGTGTGCTAACATTTCAGAGTTTGCAATCTCTTTTTGTCATGGTAGTGGGGAGAGACCAGTGTTTTGTTAATCTGCTATTTGATGGAAGGAATTATCCTTACACCATAGATATGAAGAATAAATGGTTTATCCCATATAATTGATTTTCATGCAGGGTTGAATAAACTAATTTGTTAAACTTTTATAATTCATGAGTAGGGCTTCACGAATTCAACACATTTCCCCACAAGCAAAAACATGAACAGTAAAGAGTAACTTGGAATAATCTTACTTTTTTCTGCTATGATAATTGCTTCTTTAGGTGGAATTATCCAACAGCCAATGATTTTGGATCAGAAATTATTCCAATGTCTACAAAGGAGTATAATGTTCAGGTAATTTCCTCGATTAAAAAACGATCATAGTTTAACTTGTAACTAGATCTCAATACTGCATAAATAGAGTTCATACTTTCTGGCCTTGTGAAGCTTGCCTTTTATGGATTGCATCTTAAAACCATATTCCATTTACTGGTTTTAAGTGAGAGTGTTTCTATGTGAATCTGCATCATAAAAAGGAAATGTTAAATTTTACTCCAGAAATTACTGATGGAACTTTGTTGATTCCATACCAGGCATATCTATTCAATGGATACTGGGAGGATATTGGAACTATAAAATCTTTCTTTGATGCCAACTTGGCCCTAACGGATCAGGTAGTTTTCTTTAAACTTTCCTAGTGCAGTTTTTGGTGGTCCAAATGAATTTTTATAACCCGCCATCTTTTTCCATACTTTTGAAGCCTCCCAATTTTCACTTCTTTGATCCTCTGAAGCCAATCTTCACTTCTCCCCGATTTCTGCCACCAACTAAAATCGAGAAGTGCCGGGTATGATTTTAAACTCATTTCTTATATACTGTAACATTCTCACGGTCATGTTTCCGTGAACTGAGCTTGTCCATTAACTCTTAGCTATTATAGGTCAAGGATTCCATAGTTTCGCATGGTTGCTTTTTAAGGGAGTGTAGTGTTGAACGTTCCATTGTCGGCGTTCGCTCTAGACTGGAATACGGGGTTGAGCTGAAGGTAACCTATTCCCTTCTCATTCTTTTGTTTGCAATGACAAACTAGCTAAAAGTTCATCTGAGGAAGAGACATGACAGAAAGTTCCTTCTGGATAATAAACTGAAAATAATTGTCAGTTGGGACTGGACTTTGAAGTTCAATGTCTGTCCTAATGTTAAGATAAAGAAGACTATATCATGCATGTAATTTCTTCTAGCAATATGTTAGCAGTTGCTTGGTAAATAAGTTATTTGGACCTCTAATATGGAACATCATTTTGTGTACATCACAATGATATAGTATGAATAAATATGCTGTGGAAAATCTAGTGGATTTCATATGAATCTTGTTCCGATAAGCTTGACATTCGCGTATCCAGAACAAAGATCTTTTCTCATCTTGCTTAACAATTGGAGGACATGTTTAAGAATCAAAGCCATGTAATCAGTGCACTTGGATTACATCAGTGCTCTGAATCGTATTTGGAATGATTGTTCTGAATCGTATATTCCACAGGATACCATGATGATTGGTGCTGATTATTATCAAACAGAGGCCGAAATAGCAGCCTCTTTAGCAGAAGGAAGAGTTCCAGTAGGTGTTGGGAAAGATACCAAAATCATGTAAGTTCACTACAAAAGTAAACAGAAGCAAAAGATTTTGATATTTGAACTGATGTTTTCAAATTGCTCAAGTTTTTTGGCAGAAAGAATATATTTAAGAACATATGAGGATCCCTTTCTTCAACTTTTAGCAGCCTCTTTTATTTTCTTGTTGACATATGCAACTAGAGAACTGTGGACAAGATAGTTAACTGGAATGCAGTATAAATGTGTCCTGCGCCGTTTTATATTTCTCTTGTGGTGATAAATGTTTTCAATTTAACCCTTTAGAGATAATAATATAATTATTTATGAGGCACATATGGTTATTTCTATCGTCCTGCAGGAATTGTATAATCGACAAGAACGCCAGAATTGGAAAGAATGTGATCATAGCAAACAAAGAAGTAAGTATTTCTGCAAAGTTGTCAGCTCCTTCCCTCCCTCACCCGCACCACCATTTTCTGAAATTCCTCTGGAGGGAAGGGGGTAAAGAAGGTTAATGATGTATATTACATTTTCAAGATACACTTGTGAACAGAGCATGCTGTACATACTCAAATTCTGTGATTTTGGCTTGAGTTGCAGGGTGTGCAAGAGGCAGAGAGACCATCCGAGGGATTCTATATCAGATCAGGAATAACTGTGGTGTTAAAAAACTCTGTAATAAAGGATGGAACGATCATATAGAAGGCGAGAAGGTGCATACATGTATATACAAGACTTGATCATGGTTGTGTGCAGAATAGGACTGCACTCCATGCAATAGGTTGATCTTGTCGTTACTTCCTTTTGTATTATCAGAATTTTGAATCCCATTTTCATCCAGCACAGAGACAAGGTTTCTGGTCCATAGATATGTCAAGGATTTTCATATAAGTTATTTGGGTATAAGGTGTCAAACTTTATTGAACCATTGATCAAAGTAAAATTAGTCATTGAATAAATTATTCGGTATTCGAGATTTATTAACAAATTTGAGGAGCTTTGAAGACTTGCCAAACTCTCCTATAACGAGTGGCTTTCTAAGCACCGATCTGGAGTCTTGGATCCATCTATCCACAAGTGAGTCTTGCTCTTCTTCACTTGAATTTGGCAACCTGCCATTGCATTAATCTGGCAAGACTTGCAGATAAGTTATGATCTAAACGAAGGTACAATGAGTTAAGGATGATAAAAAAATAAATATATTACCATTGATCTGGGTAGAGATGAATGGTGGCAAAATCTATTTGCGGGATTTCGTTGTTAGAGATCAAATCAGTGCCAAAAAGGAGGTTGCCAGGATTTGATTGCTTCTTTGAGTCGCCATAATATCCTTCTAGCCCTATTTCTAGAAGATGGTGATTATCAATGGATTTAATGTGTGCTGCCATTTCACTGACCCAGTCCTGCAGTAATTTCAACAAGAGTCTGCTTTGTTAATATTCCCCCATTAAATTTTGAATTTTTTTCTTTAAATTATTTTTTTAAAATATTTTTAGGTATACTAATATTAAAAATAAATTTTAAAAAATAATAAAATAAATTATTTTAATACATTTCAAAAGGATAAAAAATTAAAAAAATTTAATTATATAAGATTTGAACATGAAAAAAAAATTAATATCACTTAATATTGATATTAAATCTTACCTGGGTGAATTTTAAAATTTATCGACTTGAATTGTTTAATAATGTAAGTTTATATTGTTTGATTTTATATAAATGATTTGATTTGGAGCATGATTTTTCTTTTCTTTTTTTTCTCTAAATTTTAGCAATTCATATTTATATTTTATATTAAATATGTAGGTAATTGACAAGTATATTGTATATACCATTCAATTTTTCTTTAGTTCTTATGAAATGTCTGCATAAATTTTTATAAAACCTCTGAATTAAAATAAATACATGTACTAATTCAACTTAAATCTAATTGCAATTTCAATTAGAATTTGAATACCTTTTATTCTGAAATGAAAAAAAAAAAAACAAATTACCCGCTGATTGCAAGACTTTGACGTACTGAAACGGTGGCGTTGAAAATGAGAGTGAGAAAGAACGAAACGCTGCGTTTAGATTGGGTTTCCGCAGAACATCAATGTTACTAAAAGTCTAAAACGTTAACATTGACATTGAAATTCCAGAATCGGCATAAAGGGCAGGAAAATAGAGACGCGGATGATGCAGAAGAAGAGAAATTTCAGGAAGAGGACTTTCGAAGAAGATGAGCATAGCAAAGCATCAGACGACGACGAACAAGAAAGAAGGTAAAAAATAAAATAAAAATAGATTAAATACAGTTTCGAGAAATAATTAGGGTTTTCAGTTACATCGATTTAATTAATTAATTAATGGATGTCAGATTGGCATTAGAAGAGGTGAAGTTCCTGCAGAAACAGAGGGAGAGGAAGTCAGGAATCCCTGCATTAGCAACAACTTCGCAAACTGCAACTACAGTAGCTGCCAAATTAACCGAAAAGGCCGATGGAGATGGCGAAAAAGAAGAGCTTGTTCTTCAAGACACTTTTGCTCAAGAAACTGCTGTCATGGTCGAAGATCCCAACATGTACCTTACCTACTATCTTCTTTTTCTTTACAGTTTTATTTTTGAGGTTTCTTCATCCTGGGCGGTTGTGTTTGTCTTAATTAAAACCCACAGGTTGCAGTATGTTGAGCAAGAATTGGCCAAGAAAAGAGGGAAGAATATTGATGCAACTGATCAAGTTGAGACGGAGTTGAAGCGTGCTGAAGATGAATTATACAAAATTCCGGAGCATCTTAAAGTGGGTGGCTTGGTTTTAATACTAAATATTTCTCCATTTACTATTTATGTTGATCAAGCTTTTTTATGTCAATTTTCAAGAATGTTCTTGTAACGTGGAACTTGTTGTGAGTATTAATCTTTTTTCTTTCTTTTTTTGAAAATATGTATATGTACTTGCGCGCGCGTGTGTGTGTGTGTGTTTCTTATGCTGTTCTGAGATGCTGGTTATCTTTACCAGGGACAATCTGATATAACTTTCACTCTTCTAACTGTTTCCTGAACTTCTCACTGCATGCTGTCAGGTGAAAAAGCGAAACTCAGAAGAAAGCTCTACTCAGTGGACAACTGGGATTGCGGAGGTTCAGCTACCCATTGAGTATGCCTGCCTTTTTAATTTATTAATAAATTGTGATCTGTGTTTTGGCGTATCTCTTTTGGCATCATTATATTTGGAGCACTACCATGCTCAATTTGCTTCATGAAAGTGGAGTGTTTGCCTTCAAGGGCAATCCTTATCTGATTTGTTTTGCGTCAATTCTGTTACTGCATGATGTAATGGGCATTATAGAAAGAGTTTCTGAGGTATGGCTTGACTGTTTATTCTCAATAAACTTAATAACTGTTTCCTTGGTTGCAGATACAAACTGAGAAATATTGAGGAAACAGAGGCAGCCAAAAAGCTTCTACAGGAGAAAAGGCTGATGGGTAGACCAAAATCAGAATTTAGCATCCCTTCCAGTTACAGTGCTGATTATTTCCAACGCGGCAGGGATTATGCTGAGAAACTTCGACGAGGTTGCTGGCTGTTTCTTATAATATTGCACCCTTTCATCATATGAGTGGATTGGTTCTTTACTTCACCCCATCTTTTTACTAAAATCAAAATCCAGGTCTTGCAAGTCTTGAATGTGTGGGCTGTTTATATCCCTATATTTCTTACAACCTTCTCTAAAAATATGCTTGCTCCATCTTTTAATGCTCTTGAGTGATTTTCCTTTCTTTTCCCTTCTTCTTTTGTTTTTTGACCATGAAGATGAACTTGCAGATCATCCTGAGCTGTACAAGGACAGGAGTTTGCAGGATGATGCTGTTGCTGGATCCAAACCAGCTGATAACAGCACTGATGCAGCTGGACGGAGGCAAGCTGCAACGGATGAGTTCATGCTAGAGCGCTTCCGAAAACGAGAACGTCATCGGGTCATGCGTAGATAGCATGCACTTCAAACATGCGACATTCTGAGAAAAGTAATTTGGCAAGGATGGCTCATTTTTTGTTGTAACCTTTGCTGCTTCAAAATGTTTTCTTAGCAACATAAGATGGCATGGTCACTGCAACCACTCATGATTCAACTTGCCTGTATGGTCATGCAGCAAGACAGGGATTGGGTAATTAGATTGGAAATGTCACCAATCCCTCGTTTTGCAAATAACTAGCAGGTTAGTGGTTGGAACCTTATACTTATGGTGAATGTGCATTTCCTTAGCCACCAACTACTTTCCGTTTATTATGAACTGCTTTCTGTTTGAGAAATCAGGATTCTCACGGCCTTTTTGTTTTTATCCTTTTGCCAGCTCGTTCAAATCATGGTTGTCAATTGACAAATTGAGGTCGACGGTACTTTACATCTATAAGGTATGGGTAGAAGGTTGTGGCAGAATGGGGCTTTGCTGTAGTTTTAATTTAATGTTCTAGCGTGTTTGGTTTAAGCAACCTATATCGTATGAAGGCTTTGGTTTTTCTTTTCATCTGTGAAACTATTTCAGCTGTTTTAAAAATAAGAAAGTGTAGAACCGTGTTTGTTCACATCTGCATTGCAGCGCAGATTGTATGATAATGTAGATTAGCTCTGGTGAAATAAAGCCATGCTCGATCCATTTGCCATGGCTATTATGGGTCCAGATTAAATGATCACATAAACTATACCTTCTCGCAAAAGACCTGATGATGATGATGAATTTACATTTTATTTGAGTTATGGCTTTATTTATATTTAAAGTTATCATTTTGCATGTAACATGTTAAATTTTATCATTGACTCTTTTTAGTGTACGCGAAATTTTCAAAATGATTTTGAACTTATTTTCTTAGAATTTATCTTCGAATGAATAAAGCCTTCTATAATGCTAATAATTCAAAAAACTTTTTTCAATTTCACCCCTACTATTTTTTAATCTATAAATAATTGTTTAATTTTTTTTATTTCACTCCATTTTTAAATATATAAATAATCTATCAAATTATAATTATTTTTAAATTTCACCCTAATATTTTTTTTAATCTTTCAAATTCAGTCTCTATTCTTTTAATTGTAATTCATGTTGTTTGGCATGATTTTTTTTTTTTAAATCAAATTTCTTTCTCCTTGGGGATTTTTCTTGCAAATTTTTTTCTTATTTTTTTTGTTTTTATTTTATTTTTGGATTTTGCATGCTTTTTCTTACCGATATTTTTTCACGGATTTTATTCTTTAAAATTAAATTGGTTGAGAGTTAAGTTTCTTGATTTAACTGAAGTTCAAGATTTCATAGGTCAATTCTAAAGGCTAGACCAAGTTTAGAAGATTTGTCCGAGTTTACTTGGTTTTTTTAAAAACAAAGGTGTTGTCTTTTTTACTCTTTTTTTGTTTTCTTTTATTTTTTGTGATTTACTTATCATTATTTTTAATTTCACTTTCTAATATTTTTTTAATCTATGAATAATTTATGAAATTACAAATGTTTTTTAATTACGCTTTTATTATTTTATTATTTTTCATGTTTGGTTTTTATTATTTTAATTGCTATTTATTTTATTTAGGTTTATTTTTTAAATTGTTTATTTTTTTTACAAATTTCATTATCGTGGAATTTTTTCTTCACTCTTTTATTATTATTTTTTTGCAAGTTTTTTTTAATTATTTTAATGATTTCATTATGAGAATTAAGTTTTTTTATTAGGTACATGATTTATCGATACGAGTTTTAAAGATTAAAGATTAGATAGTTTAGAAGGTTTGCTTTTTTTTTTTTTTAAGTTGAGTATTTTAGGGAGTTTTTTTTATATATATATTAAGTTAGTATTGGGTTGTTTGATAATATGGGTAGGTTTAAATATGAATTTATTTTTTAGTTTATTTATGGAATTTGGATTTTTTTACCCTAATTTTTTTATAAAAAAAAATTATATGTTGTTGGTATAAATTTTGCTCGGCTCGTGACGAATCACGGGCACACATCCAGTTACATACTAATCAGTCGAATATATTTTAGGATTATAAAACAGTCATAAATGGGGGATGGTGATCGAGAGAATTCAAGCGTATGTCGGTTCAAGTTTTCTGAAATTTGGACGAGATCCGAAGTTATTACGTTGTACTATCCGTTGTACGTACAGTTGAGATGCCACTAATTTTCTTCCAATCAGACAATAAATTATAATTGCAAGCATTGTTGTCAAAATCGCTATTCCTCTCAACACAATTCTCATTTTCGAAATAGCTATTGACAAGAAGTAATTGACAAGGAAAAACCGGTATTCTTCTCCTCACATGTTTCTGCTAACTGGAAGCTTCTGTTTTTTACTCTTTTTTTATTTTTATTTTTTAATATTAAGTTTATTAAAAATTAAATTTTTTATTTATTTTGATTTTTTTATATAGGTTATTATGTTATTATGGTCTTGAAAAAACATTCTAGCATTAAGATAATGCTAAGTTTACAATTGTTTATTTTTTATTATATTATTAAGTAAATAAATTATTTATCATATTATTAAATAAAAAATAAATCTGAAAAAATATAATTAATATGAATTGAGTTTCAAGATTAATTTTAATTTATTTTATATATTGTTATCATAATATTAAAAAAACATACTGGCATTGAGTTGGCTCAATTTTTTAAGCATTTATTTTTTTATCATATTATTAAATAAAAATTAATTTAAAAAAAAAACATAATTATTAAAAATTAAATTTCATGATTTATTTCGATTTACTTTATAAGGTTATTATAGTCTTAGAAAAACATCACAGTATTGAGTTAATGCTCGGTTTTATAAACGTTTATTTTTTTATTATTTAATTAAATTAAAAAAACAAAGTTATTAAACTCAATAAGTTCATAATTCAAGTTACGAGTTCAACAAATTAACCTAAGTTAACTCAGATTAATTTAATGTGTCATCATTTTAATATTTTTTAAAAAAAATATCATTTTAAAAATATTTTTAAAATCACATCATATTTTTATTAATTATATGAGTTCTTTTTATCCTGTCAAATTAACTGACCAATACTTATACAATTTAATTTAAAATTTAAGTTAAGCAAGAGTATAAAGGAGATTTCGGATTCAACCACATTAAATTAGGTTTAATGGCACATCGAAGAATTATTGGCGTTATTTTTTTACGTACAAGAAATTTTTGATCCCGCCGGGTAGGGCAGGGAATTGTCTATTGATCCACTAGACATCTAATTCTTTTCCTATATGCTATCCTGGTTAGGCAGACTTTTGTATACTAGAGTTTTCTGATTTGTAGCTGCAAGAAACCAAATAAACAGAGAAGGTATACTGTAGAGAGAACATCCTCGGTGCTGCAGCAGTCATTTCATATCAGTGGACTGACTGAGGTACACATTCTTCCAATTCAGAAGGCATATACGTACTGTGAAATAGAGAAAAGTTAAGAGCATCTTCGCCGTGTAAATTTCTTGGATCAATGTTGAATAAGCCAGTACATTGGTTAATCCATTTACATTATATGAGGAACCATACAAGAACCTCTCTTCGTATCCCCTAAGCTCCTTTTACATAGATCTAAGAGAAAAGTCTTAAGAATTTCTGCACCAGCAAAAATTCTAGAAGATAGTCTATACTGTATCTTCTAGTTTGATAACATCCAGCACTGAAAAGAAAGGTACCTTGTTTTGTCGCCAAAGGAACATTCATTCATTTATTCTTGCTGCACAATCTAGCCAAACCTGTACATTTGAACTTGGGTATCAGCTCCTCCACAAAGCACTTGCAACAAAATAAACAGCCGCGGATCAGTCAGCCACAAAACAAATACTCAATATTTTAAGGCAACAGAAAGCCACCCAGCTAAAAAGAGTAGCTGCACCTACGCTCATTAACTTATTCATGAACTAGGCAACCATTCCACATGCAGGTGTAAGAGGTCCACCACAATACCATTGAAACTCTAACTCTAAGCTCAGCCCAGAAAACATTGTGACTACAAATAAATTTTACTCTTGCTCTAACTTTTAACTTTTTTCACCTCAAAAAATTCATGAGCACACTGACTTTTAGCTCCGCTCTAATGTGACCATACAAACTTTTGTCATATGCTGCAAATATGCTTCCTATTTCAAGGCATTTCGAGGCAATAGAAATCCCCACACCCACCCACCCACCCACCCAAATGCCCACCAAATGCTTAAGGCAAGGTTCTGAACTGGGCTCAAACACAAGGCAAGCCCATGCAAGCTGAGCCTAGCAGCCAGATGTGTAGCCCTATTGCAGCTTCTGAGTTATTTTTTTCCTCTAGGAAAAGAACTTGTGTTTATAATGAAAACATTGCCAAAAATCCACTTGAGCTGGTGAACAAAATTACAAGGGCTCTTCTTTAGAATTACCTTCAAGAGTCAATGTGAGGGTTTTGGAGCACGTATCTAGCATTGTGCAGAATACCACTTGCCTCCTCATTTGAGGCATCAAGCAACCTCAATTCTTTGATCTCCTCCTGCCATTTCTCCATTTGCTCCTTGTGTATCCTGTGGCCACACCAATAAAATATAGAAAACATTGAATAACCACAGCTGCAACGATAAAAATTGCATTGAATAAGATTTAGAACTCACGAAATCAAGCGTTCTTCAAATTCATTACTCAGCTCCTTAAACATTGCCTTTCCTGATTCCAGTAACTCAGATACCTACATGAATTAATAACAAAAGTATAAAATGTTAGTAAGAAACAAAAGTGCCTAGACATAAATATCAACGAAAGGGACATTGCTGGTGTATATAAATTATCTCCTCCCCTTTGGTACATTTGGTTTTTTTCATCTGACGACCAAAAAAGGGAGGTATTTTACATGCAGGAATTCATCAATGGCTCTTCGTACAAAATATTCTAAGAAATGGGACGAAAATAAAGCAGAATTGAAAGCTAACTACCATTTGGGTGAAGTGTTCAATCTTTTCGAAAATGTGAGCAATGTTCAGTTCCATCTCTTCAGATCCCACAATGTTTGTCTCAGTTTCTTCCTTCTCTACAATCACTAGAGCTGCTCCATCTATGACCTCTTGTCCATTCTCATCTATCTGAAAAATATTTCAATCAAATGCATGCTGCTACAAAAAAAAATACAAACTTTGCATTACAAGTAAAGGCTTTGGAAAGTGAAGGACAAACAGTCATACACCATGCTTCATGCGCTTCCTTGATTCGCCTTCCATATCCGTTGTTGCTGGTCAAAAATCATAAGGTTCCCTCAGTTCTAGATATATAGTTAAATTGGAAGAAACACATAAGCATGCAAAAAATTTAAAAAGAAAAAATAGGTCAGAAAGGATGTCGAAGAAAATGTCCACAGGTATCTGTTCAACAAATACACAGTAGCATGAGATATTTGTTACTTAAAATAATACCTTCAAGTAATTTTCTCTATAGCCAACTGCTGGAGTGGCATGTTTCAATAACAGTTTGGAAAGTATAAATAAATGTGGAAATCACACGGCATCAATCATATGGAGCTGATAAGATCAACAACTAAACACTATTCAAACACGAATCCAGGCAGAAAGAAGATAACATACGCGTTTTACAAAATCTTGCACTTATAAACTCATTACAGACAATCACGACCGCGTTATAACAGAACTTATAACAGCCATCATTGCAAAGAAGAGCATTACAAACATCAAATTGTAAACGAAAGAAGAGATATAAAAATTTCCATGGAAATGATTGCTTGCTTGTATGTAAATCCAACAAGTCCTTAATTCACCAAACAATACCTTTTTTGTAATCCAAGCTAAGCACAGCTATAATCACAATAATTAGTATAATTATCCTACAAAGTACGATTCTGTCTATTAATCCGATCACTAGATAACTAAAAGATGAGACGATTAAAATGCGAGTCAATTCCTTGTGGCAGAAAAAGGAAAACAAAACCCTAAATTATACAGAAATTGGAAGTAATATCAGCATTTGATGATAACTAATAATTCTTTTATATATAATATTTCTACTCGAGAGAGGAAAAAGAAATGGATGTACGATAAAAATCGCTAATACAAGACCGGATCATCTACGAACCAAACACGAAGTGCTGTTCTTAAATTTAATATACAGAGCGTGGTTTACCTTCAGTAGAATCGCAGCTCAAACAAAAACTGAAGGCTGCAAATTGTTCTCCAACTCTGAAATTTGCCACCGGCGGAGAAGGGGAGGCACGGAGAAAGAGAGAGATGTTTTTATGGTTAGAGAAGTGAAGGGTTCGAAACAGCTTTCCAATTCTTTTTAAAAAATTTGGTACGTTTCGGTATGCGCGGGAATTATATTCGCTACTATCCTCGGGTTAAAACTATGCCGTTTTAAAGCTTTCCAATTTCTTTTGTTTTTCTTTGAATAGTAGTACATTAATTAATGCTAATAAATTTTTTTCTTCAGTCAATTGGATAATTTTTGGAAAGGTGTATTTGCATTTTGTATTCAAGTAATGTTCTTCAATTTTACATGGGTGATGTCAACCTGTCGTCGGTGATCAAAATTGTCAAAAATACTTTTTTAACACGACATGAAATATACAATATAAACTCGGATTGCAAACTCAAATCGTAAAATCATAAAATCACAAGAAAAATATTTTAACTAATTACATATTGACAATTTCAGTCAAGTAGTAAATAATAATATAACACAATTAAAATAAAAGTAAAATAAACAATACAAATGTCCAAACACTTTAAAATACATAATTCAAATAAAAATTCATATATGGTTTAAATAACTTAAAAATACAAAAAGAAAAAAAATAAGATTGAACAACTATTTTTTATTGATAGAGTTTCAGAACATTTTCTAGATGACAGGTCTTGAAACACACTGCAGACAATTAGTGAGATGATACAGTATTTTAAGGTATATCACCAACTTCAAAAAA
>Ga0307517_10006925_pt1 | contig 16659 bp, 11 predicted proteins | sample 23_EM_MG_FD_194515 | JGI IMG/M metagenome (GOLD analysis project Ga0307517, IMG submission 194515) | Populus trichocarpa ectomycorrhiza microbial communities from riparian zone in the Pacific Northwest, United States - 23_EM | ecosystem: Host-associated > Plants > Roots > Unclassified | place... | reverse complement strand
TACTTCTATTACTAGTAAATCTTTTGGATATGTAAATTGTTGATAATAACATTACTTTCTGTATATTTTGAAGATTATAATGTTGTGTATATACGAACTTAAATGGACTAGCTTATTTAACTTGTACCTGTGTTGTGTAAATATTTTCTAATTATAATGATGATATATATATAAGCACGTAGTTAATATCATTTGTGTTAAACAGTACTTAAAAGATTATATATGATTGAAGGAAGTATATTAAATCTATAATCTATGGTTTGTGTATCATGGTTAATATAATAGCTAGACTAGTAGAATGCTCTAAAAGATAAAGCAATAGAAACACATTTTGAAGTAGAAGTGAGTGATCATAAATGATTTACATTCATAAATATAATGTTCATCCTACCATGTTCCTTGAAGCCAAACCTGCCTAATTGTCTAATTTAGATAGTGATTGTGAATACAACACAAAACAAAAGATACAGATTATTGAATTCAACTAGTTAGAGCTAGTGGTTGAACAATAACCAAGACTTAAATTTCTTGAGGCAATAATAGTTATAAGTTATTAGAGACCTAGTCAAACCCACAAACAATACAGTTAAACTCAGCTCATCCACTATTGCAGAAGGCAATAAGGATTAGGCTAAGATTACTTCAAGTGTATCTCAACCTTTATAGTTTATCTCTTACCCGTTTGTATACAATCATCTCCTACTATAAATATAAGGGCTAAACTTGTGTTTTGATCACAGTAGCCAACATATTATAAGTTTTACATGGTATCAGAGCACACCTGACTTACGTAAAAAAAAAAAAATTCTTTCTTCCTCCCTCACCATGTCTGTTGTAACAACCCTCTCCTCCACTCAAACATCTCCTCTGATCACCTTCACCAACTTCAATCCTGTTAAACTCACTCGGGACAACTATCCTTTATGGCTCCCTCAAATCGTCCCTCATCTTAGAGGCGGAAATCTCTTCGGGTACGTAGATGACAGTACTCCCCCACCACCGTCCACTGTTTCTTCCACCATTGATGGTGTTACCACCACTTCTCCAAATCCTGCTTTCTTACATTGGACCAAGCAAGATCAAATCATTCTTGGTGCAATCAATTCAACTCTCACCGAAAAGATGCTCACCCATGTTATACGTTGCACCACCTCCATATCTGCCTGGACAACATTGGAGACATTGTTCACGTCCCAATCTCGGGCACGCACCATGCAGGTTCACTATCAACTAGCCATCTTAAAAAAAGGAAGCTCCTCTGTCGCTGACTATTTTCAACGGTTCCAATCCCTCACTGACTCCCTGGCTACCGTGGGTCAGCCCCTTAATGGTTTTGAAATGGTGGCTTTCCTACTTGTTGGGCTAAGACCCGATTATGATCCTTTTGTAACATCAGTTACAACTCGTGTTGAACCCCTATCTGTGGAAGAGATCTACGGCCATCTCCTCTTCCATGAACTCAGACTTGAGCACCATTACTCAGCCATTGACCTTTCTGTCACTGGGGCTCACTATGCTGCATGTGGAGGAAATTCTTTCCGCCCCCATCGTAGCAGCCACAATTCTATCCTTGGTGCCCCACCTACTGGACGAGGCCCTTCACGTCCATATTTCAACCGACAGTCACGTGGTAGGGGGCGCAACACTCACTCCTTTCCTGGTCGTGGCTCTTCTTCTCGCCCCGTTTGCCAAGTCTGTAACCGTGTGGGCCACATCGCTCTTGATTGTTACAATCGCTACAATGAGTCCTTCTCCAGAGACTCCCCTCAACTCCCACAAGCCTACCTTTTAGCCCCTTCTCATGGTCCTGACCTCAATCGGTATCTAAACTCTGGTGCCACTCATCATGTCACCTCTGACATGAAAAACCTCAACCTCAAAGCTGAGGAATTCCATGGCTCTGATCAGATACGAATTGGCAATGGTAAAGGGTTGTCCATTCATCATATTGGACACACTTGTCTCTTTTCTCCAACTCTTCAATTTGATCTCCTTAATGTTCTCCATGTTCCTAAAATTTCCAAGAATTTATTATCTGTTCATAAATTCACATTTGATACTAACACTTTCTTTGAATTTCACCCAGATTATTTTCTTTTGAAGGATCGACGTTCGAAGAAGTTGCTGCTTCACGGCCCGAATAGTCATGGTCTCTATCAATTTCCATTCTTCAATAATAAATCATCCCTTTCCATTTTAATTGGTGAACGCGTCTCTTTTCCTCAGTGGCACTCACGGCTTGGCCACCCTTCCCTCAAGTTAGTCAGACAAATTCTCTCCTCCTTTCAACTTCCAGTTTCCAATTCTAAAGTCACTGATCCATGCTCCGCGTGCCTCAGCTCCAAGTCCAAACAATTACCATTCTCTAAGTTTCTCTCTCGCTCCACTTATCCTTTAGAGCTCATTTATACGGATGTTTGGGGCCCTGCCCCCATTTGCTCTCAATCTGGCTTTAAATATTATGTTTCCTTTTTAGATGATTTTAGTCGATACACTTGGTTGTATCCCATTTCTTGTAAGGGTGATGTCACTAGAATTTTTTATAAATTTAAAATTTATGTTGAATGCTTTTTCAAAGAAAAAATTCGTACTGTCCAATTTGATTGGGGTGGTGAATACCGTCCCTTTCACACACTCCTTCAATCTTTCGGTATCTCCCATTGTGTCTCTTGCCCACACACACATCAACAGAATGGCAAAATTGAGCGCAAACATCGACACATTGTCGAAACTGGCCTAGCCTTACTTTCTCACGCAAAAGTTCCTCTCCAATTTTGGGATGATGCATTCTCTACGATATGCTACCTTATTAATCGCATGCCCACCCCTGTGCTCCAAAATAAATCACCCTTTCACACTCTTTTTCATTGTGAACCCGATTATTGTTTCTTACGCACTTTTAGTTGTGCATGTTGGCCAAACTTACGTCCCTACAATAAAAAAAAACTCCAACCACGGTCTCTAATGTGTCTTTTTTTAGGGTATAGTCCTCTTCACAAAGGGTACAAGTGTCTTCACTTACCATCTAATAGAGTTTATATTTCATAGGATGTAGTATTTAATGAAAACTCTTTTCCATGCACGTTTGCTTCTCCATCCTCTTTGTCCCCTAACATATTTGTGCAGGTATTCAACAATCCAAGTCCATTACTCATTCCTCATGACTATCAGCCCACGGCAGCATCTTCTTTGGAAACTCCATCATCAATAGAAAATATCATCCAACACACTCTTGGCACAACACCATCCCACAATCAATCATTATCCACTTCAGATTCCTTATACGGGGGCCTCCCTTACCTAATCCTTCCCATCCACCTATCCCAGACACCATCTCACAGACGCCCCTCCTCTCATCAACTCACCCTATGACCACACGTGCAAAAAACCTCATCACCAAACCAAAAATTCATACTGATGGCACTGTCCGTTATCCCTTGCCCCGAGCCCTCCTTACTGAGTCTACTCAGTCAGCCATGGAACCCACTTATTACTCCACTGCCATGAAAAACCCATATTAGAGAAAAGCAATGAATGTTGAATTTGATGCATTACTGTAAAATCAAACGTGGTCCTTAGTCTCCCCTTCAGAAGCATCAAATGTCGTTGGCTGTAAATGGGTATTCCGGTTAAAGCGAAAGGCAGATGGCTCCATTGATCGCTACAAAGCACGACTTGTAGCCAAATGATTTCACCAACAACCTGGGCTAGACTATGGTGAAACTTACAGTCCTGTGGTAAAACCCACTACGGTATGTCTAGTTCTCTCTTTTGCTCTTTGCAGTGGCTGGCCTATACATCAGATTGATATACAAAATGCATTCCTACATGGAACGTTAACTGAGGTTGTCTACATGACACAACCGCCTGGCTTTATTCATCCCCAACACCAATCTCATGTTTGCAAGCTGCACAAAGCTTTGTATGGCTTAAAACAAGCCCCATGGGCTTGGTTTTCACGGTTGAGCTCCAAGTTGATTCAACTTGGTTTCATCAGCTCACGGTCAGATACTTCCTTATTTATTTCTCACTCCACTGATTATCTCATGTTGGTTTTAATTTATGTGGATGACATCATAATTACATTCTTCAGTCATGTTGTTATTCAGTCACTGCTCCAAGAATTACACAATGACTTCGCAGTCAAAGACTTAGGGCCACTGAATTATTTCCTTGGTATCGAAGTTATGCCATGCAACCAGGGAATTATACTCTCACAGCAGCGATATATTCTAGACATTCTCAAACACACAAAAATGGCAGATGCAAAGCTGATCAGCTCTCCAATGGCTTCCTCTACTCATCTCTTTAGTTTTGAAGGTGATCTCCTTTTGGATCCGACTCTGTACAAAAGTGCTGTTGGCGCCCTTCAATATGTCTGCATCACACGCCCATATATCTCCTTTTGTGTAAATAAACTCTCATAGTTTATGCACAAACCCACAGAACTTCATTGGCAGTCTGTAAAACGTCTACTTCGATATCTCAAGCAAACCATCCAACATGGGCTTCAGTTTTATGCTTCCACATCCACTAATCTTCAGGCATTCTCTGATGCCGACTGGGCAGGAAGTCGTGATGATCGACGATCCACTGGGGGTTATTGCATTTTCCTTGGCCGCAACTTAATATCATGGAGTTGTCGCAAACAACAAACGATTGCCCGCTCAAGCACTGAAGCCGAATACAAATCACTAGCAAACACTGCTACATAATTATCTTGGCTCATGTCATTATGCTTTGAAATTGGCATTCACATGTCTCAACCTCCAGTTCTATAGTGTGAAAACATCGGCGCCACCTACCTATCTGCAAACCCAGTATTTCATGCGTGAACTAAACATGTGGAAATTGACTTCCACTTTGTACGTGATATGGTAGCCAAGAAACTTCTCTCCATTAAGTTCATCTCTAGCAAAGATCAACTCGCCGACATTTTCACCAAGCCACTCTCTTCCTCATGGTTTGGTGTTCTGCGTTCCAAGCTCAATGTTCTTCTGATACCGTTGCGCTTGAAGGGGCGTATTAGAGACCTAGTCAAACCCACCAACAATACAGTTAAACTCAGCTCATCCACTACTGTAGAAGGCAATAAGGATCAGGCTAAGATTACTTCAAGTGTATTTCAACCTTTATAGTTTATCTCTTACCCGTTTGTATACAATCATCTCCTACTATAAATATAAGGGCTAAACCTGTGTTATGGTCACAGTAGGCAACATATTATAAGTTTTACATAAGTCATTATTTAAGCCTCTTTACATCAAAACAAATTTCAATAATGTACTAGTATAGAGAGTCCTAGTTGATAATGGTGTCTTACTTAACATTATAATCTTAACTATGAATGCTAATGTTAGTTATAACAAGGATGACATGATTTTATCAGAAGTGGTTTATACCATATTCTATATAAGATATAAGAGACATTATGAGGGTGTTATAGATGGATCTAACCATAGTTTTGAAACCCGGACCGGCCCGGAGGGTCGACCCGGGACTCGGCCGACCCGGGCCTGGGACCGGTCCGGGTCTAGGTAAAAACCCGTCAGGGAGTTGGCCCGGCAAACCCGGTCGAACCGCCGGGTCGACCAGGAACCCGGACGACCCGGGCAAACCCGGCAGAGACCCGGCATCTTTTTTTATATATATACATGGACGTGAAACCACGTCGTTTTGGGCTCTTATTTTCTATTTCTACAGTTTCTCAGAAACCAAACTGATTTTCTATTTCTACATTTTCTCAGAAACCAAACTGAGGATATCAAACAAAGCAGAGAATTTCAAAGTAAATCAGGAAACATTTAAATACCAATCATTTAATAAAAAGATATCTTCGTACCAACAAAAAATCTTTTTGTAAAGCTCTTAAATTTCAATTCAAAGAAAACGAAAACAAGAAAAAATCATAATTTTAAACAGGCGTGAAAAACATATAAAATCTCTTTTTGAGCATCAAAAACTCTGTTTCTTATGACAAAATCATTTTCTTGAAATATCTAAGAAGATACTGCCCCTCCAGGTTCACTCACAACGTTTCTGTCATCCGCATATCCACTCAAAAAAACCTTACCAGAGAGCTCACCTCAGCTGCCATATTCACAAAAACAGAGCTCATTTTCTCTTCTTCACAACTGCAATAGCACTACTAGAGATTATGCCAACTAGAGAGACAGAGGGAGAGTAGGTGATGCAGAGTGGGTGATGCGGATGAGTTGGGGAGGAGAATTCAAAGAAAGGGAGGGGCCTAAATAAATGCTAGCATTTAATGCTTTGATATATCAGTCGACATTTTTTGCTCTTAATACTGACATACTGACATACTCACTGAGGATGCATTTAATGCTCTGATATCCCGGTTGATATTTTTTTTGGGTTGACCCGGGTCAACCCATCTGACCCGTAACCCGATCATTAAACCGGGTCAATTACCGGGTTGGGTTTCAAAACTATGGATCTAACTATTAGGTCCAAAACCTCTATCATAGATTTTTTTTATGGTAAAATCAAAGACAAGTTACAACACCTTGCTAAAGCAAGATTAGATACACACTAGCATGTATGTTCCATCATTCTTATATCAAGATTTAATTTTTTTGTTACTAGATGGATCAACTAAAGTAGTTAATGTAAATGATAAACCATTCATGGTTAATTTAGGGATGGTAGATCCATGGGTATATAATGACGATGCAGGTCCAATCTAGTCAATGAACATGGATAATATAGGTCACCGTATTTTCTTCTTAGTAAAAAGATAGTACATATAAGATGAATCATAACATATTTTGCTAGGCCAAATAAATAATTAGAAGGGAATGGTTAAAAATTTGAAATATATGATTAAACAAGTCATTACAATTTAGTTACATGTTTTAAGGCTTTTGATGAAGTCCATATAATTGTTGGGTGGTAAAATAGAATTTGTTCAATAAAATAAAATTAAAACTATCAATTGATCTTGCTCGATATGATAAGTCTTCCTCTATCACCATCAAAGATGGATGATGGATAGGCTGAAGTTTAGGAGATGTTAATTGAAATTAACTTGGGAACTAAAGACAAGCCTAGACCAATCTTTATAAGTGCAAGTATACCAAAAAACTTCATAAGGAATCGGGGTCATTGATACACACTTAAAAAGATTGTTTTGCTTCATATTATGATGAAATGCCTAGTTTAGATATAAGTTTGGTCAAACATTATTTACCAATCAAACCTGAGTTTAAGCCATATAAACAACCCGTATGATGAACGAATCTAAATGTGATTTATCATGTAAAGAAGAAAATAAAATAGCACCTAAAAGATAGATTTATTAGGCCAAAAAGATATGATGATTAGATATCTAGTATAGTGCCACCATGACAAAAGAATATCAAATTGAGGGTATGCATAGATTTTAGAAATTTGAATCTTGTAACTTTAAAAGATGAATATCCAATGTCAATGGTTAATATATCGATCGATATAACATCTTGCAAAAAAATACTCAACTTCATGGATGGCTACTCTAGCTATAACTATATCTTCATTACAAAAGAGGATATTTCCAAGATTGTTTTCAAATGTCTAGAATACTAAACTTCATTAGATGATAATGTAATTTTGGTTAAAGAACTTCTAGTGGAACATGACAAAAAGAAATGAACTTGATCTTCTAGAATATGATCAATAATAATATAGAGGTTTATATTTATGATATCATGGTTAAGTCAAAATCAAAATCCACTCACATAAATGAACTAAATATTGTCTTTGAATGAATGCTGATGCACAACCTAAAAATAACCCTTTTAAATGTGCCTTTGGTGTGCAAGCATGTAATTTTCTATGATTTTTAGGGCATTAATGAGGCATAGAGATGATGGTGTGCTGTCACAGGCAACCAAATACAAAACCTAGACTCTTAAAAATACATATAGCAGTGCGAGTAAGGATTGTTCCCACAAAGAATATCTAGCCTAGTTTTGTGCTACGTGAACAAAGATGGGGGGGATTTGAGTATAACAAAAACAATTGTAAGAAAACAACTTAAATTAAAATATAAAAATCAATCAAAAGAATAAACTTTGGACTAAGTCAAAATCCACCATTAGGTCTTTTATAACTAATCATCAATGTTTATATATCAATTCATACTTTTAATATTCACTATTGAAACTATTTTCCTATCTCTCCTTAGTTATAGATAATTAGAAAACAAGCAATCTAATTAATCTTAACTACTAAACAACTCAAGAGAAGCACTAAAAATTTAATCTAGTAGTAGCCTTAAGAATTAGAGAGATTGATGAAGCTAAACAATACAAGCATATATGGTTGCATTTAATTTAATTTAATCGACTATTCTTTCTAAGATTTATTAATTTTTAATGCAACAAATCATTTAACCCTTAGTTGCTTCACAAATTAGAGAAATCAAACAATATGGATTTGATATCTAACCTAGCCGTAAATTGCAACAAATAATAAACTAATAGGCCTCTTGACAATTAAATAGAACAATTATAAAAATAGGCACAAAAAAACATTCAATACTCAAAGCATAAATTCAACAATGAAAACAAATTAGATCTCACAGTTTTATTGATTCTAAGGCTTTCGTTTCCTTTTAACAAATAAAAATTTAGTTATTGAGTACCATGATGAATACTCGAAGAAGAAAAACAAAATAAAGAAGAAGGAAGATGGAAGTGAGAAGTCTGATCTTATCTCTCCCTTTTGTTTTTACACCTTTTTCTCTCTTTAGAAGCATATACAATCTCCTAAAAATACTCTCAATATTATTCCCCAATGATAACCATCAAATCTAAATAGTTAATGAAATTATTAAATAATAAAATAGAGTCCTAATATAACAAGGAAAGTAATGTCTTTAGCTAGAATTCACACATCAAATTTGGAAGTTTCTGAAAATAAATGACTTCGTAATAGATTTGCATGACAAAGGATGTTCTTGCACGATGGCAATACAAGTGCAACAATATTATACCTCATTTTAACCTCAAAACAGTTAGTATCTCTAAAAAAACAAAACATGAAAGTTGTAGAGTTGTTTCTTAGGGTTCAATAGAAGTATGAATAATTTCAATCAAATTTCAGATGAGAGTTTTGCCTAGATTACAAAGTTGTGTTGAAATTGTTCATAATTGCCCAATTAGCTTTGTTTTGCCCTTAACACCTCCACTTTCATCCTAAATTGAAATATAAAAATAATGAGTAAATTAAAGCTCCAAATAAGTATAAAAGACTAAACATTATGGAATAAAAATATGACATTTTGTGTTCTCATCATGTGGATAAAAATAAACATTATGGAATAAAAATATAACATTTGGACAATGTCAATTTTTCAATCTCATTTCTAAATATAAGAGATGTTGGTGATTGTTAACAATTTCATCATCGAGTTTGGATGATTTCTACTATGACTAGTGCTTATTTCAATCATTTTTAGCTAGTCTTTTAAACTTAAATGATTTGGTATTTAGTTGAGTTACTACTTGCTCAACTATGCCCCCCAAGTCTTCACCTTTTGGAAGAAACATGCCAAATGTATGAAACTTATACACTTCATTATAAGGCATATCATGAGCTTGTTGAACCAACCTTGTTGGATTTTTTATGGTTTAATTTTTTTTTTTCAATACTAGCATCCATGACTAACTTCACCTTTTATCATTGTTGATTAGTCTTTACCTTTTACTACTCTTTCTTTTTAGGAAGTTTATCAAGCTTGGGAGTAGCCATAACTATAGTAAATTTAGAGAACATATTATCATCCATTTTCATTTTCATGTCCAAAAAACAAATGCACATAGATTCTAGAGTCTTCTGAATTTGGTTCTAAAAGACTACACAATTATGAATGTCTGGTTTTTAAAAGTCATGCCACTTAAAGAACTTCTTCTCTTAAATTTTGTTGTCAATAAGGATAGTGTGATTTCGAAGAAGTTTAAATCCCCCCCTTTTATGTATCAACTAGTTAAAGCTTTCTTTAGCTTTTTTATGTTAAAAGAAAACTTTTTTATTTTTTCGACTACTTTGGTAGCCTTTGCATCTTTGATATCAGGGTTAATAGTTTTTTTAGGCTTTCTTAATGATATAATCTCAAACTACCATCTTTTACTTCTATAATCAATATGAACTATTATTGGACATCCTCAAATTCCTATAAGAGTCTGAATCAATAAATAGGTGTGCACTCATAACATTGTCTAAATAGTTAATAGGGTATGTCCACCTCAATGGCTTTTTTTATACCATTTTTGCTACCATTTTCTCAAAATGAGTAACATCATTTATGAGAGTGTGGATATATAAGTACTTGGTGTTTATGAATCTTTTCCTTATGTTCCACTATAGTTTTTTTTAATAGTAACTTTATGAACTCTCACTTAGTTATAGCCATAATACATGTCCTAAATCACAGGGCATAATTTATGTACCCTTTCTTAGATCCTAGAATATTTTGGCTAAATCATGTAACATGACCTCCGGATCTATCCTATAAATGTTCATGGAAAGAAATTTCCATCATTTCCTAAATGTTAATTGAGTTGAGTGGAAATGTGGATAACCAAAGAAAAGTTGTTCCGGTTAATAATGAAAAAAAAAACTCAAATGTATAAAGAAGGTTTGATGCATCATTGTCGTATTGGTTAGCGAACTTGGTGATGTGTTCTCCTATTGATTTATTATATTTCATAGATAATTGCTTGAAATTTACAATATTTATTCCTCTAGAGATTGCATGCAACCTATCAATCCAGTTATGTTATGGATGATGGTCAGTATAACTTTTTATTTATCCAATTTCTACCATTCTCTCTCTTAAATGTTATGTTAGTTATACTTTATCTATCTCTTCCTTTTTTTTTTTTTTTATAAATAATAGGTGGTTATTGTGTAAAGGGATTGTGATTTTCTAATTGTAACACTTCTTATATGGCATAGAGTTACCTAGTAGAAGCTTGTTGGAAGGAATATAAGTTTTATGAGGCCAAGTAATTGACTTGTGGTTATTAGTGGCTATCACACTCAAGTTGGAATATATTTATTGTTATGTCTGTTACACTAGAAGGTACCTTTTTATATAAGGTATATTCATTCCAATCACCCCTATTAGAGTGTTTGTGGTCATAGAACTCCTAAAGATATGCCTTCTAAGTGTATATGCTCATGGGTTACAAGACCCATTCTAATGCATCTCATTTTTATCTAAGCTAACTAATCAAATATAATATACATGGTTCCATTGACCACCACGATGTTGTTGTGGTAGGTCATATCTTTTATGTTTTCATCTCCATCTAAATAACCCTTTAATTAGCACTAGAGAGATTTATAAACTAATAATAAGATGTTACTTAAAGTGCAATCATGGCTGGTTGGATGGAGTTTTCCATAGCTAGTTATGACCATCATATGATGTCATCAAATCCGTATATATGATATGTATATGGTTGTGTGTAAAGAACTTATACATTAACATGTCTATTTGTTGTTGGTGGTGATGACCCTATTAGAATCAATAAAAATATGAGAGAATGCTAGGGGACACTAAGAGTATGTTCAGATGTAGTTCTATGTTGTAGGGGTGAATTAGACAATGAAGACTCATCTTTGAGCATGTGTGATACTAATTGATCCACCAACATATGAGAAGAATATGGATTGTCAGGCTTTTCATTATAAAAAAGTGAACATTTCTCCTTTGCTTATACTAATTATTCATCTAATATATCAGCGACGACTTTACCTGTGTTTTACTTTAGAGGCATAGCTATTATCTTATGAAATAGTTGAATCTTTGTCTTATATAGCATACCAATATGTAAATCACTTTGATATTATTTTGAATAATAGACTACCAATTAACGTTTTTCCATATAAGGATTAAAAAAATACTACACAATAGAAACATAATCCTAAGAAAAGACAAGTAACAACCTCATAAAATCAAGCAGAGTGTGGGTATCTAAAACCTTGAACCTTAAGTAAAGGCTATCAACTCTATAACAACACCACACAAGGAAAATGACATGTTTATGAAGAATGAGAGAAATTTGTAAAGAAAAGCTATAAAAACCCTCTAGAGGGATGAATAAATAATTTTTTATTGAAATTATATGTATGGGGCTTGTCATCATTCATAATAACTATGTGACCTTTTACATCCATGTTGGATATCAACAATAGTTGATCAATCAATAGTTCTTATAGGGATGATCCCATGATGATACAAGGCCACTCTATATTCCAACATGTGTTAAGTCAAGCCATTGGTTTCTTTATTATTTTCTCTCACTAAAAAAATAAAAACAAGATTAGAAAACCTTTAAACAAGGTTTGTGGCCACTATATGATTTAAAGTTAAGGTTTTAAAGTTAAGGTAATCTGTTCACATTTATATTCACTAACTAAATTGTTGATAATAAGTAATGAATATCTTGTTACTATAACTAATTTTTCTTTTAACTCTAGTTGTATTTAGAGACCTATGATTAAGAACTTATATGCATCTTAATTGTCAGTGCAAGAAAAATTAAGCCAAAAAGATGGGTCACTTTATGATCTATTGAGGATATTATCACCACCCTACACGACATTGTTCTTTGTTTTCAACCCACATAACCATAATTGCCATGAAATAGGTTCTATAATGATAGTATTGTTGTTTTATTCTTTCTCATGGTCAATGTTTATTTACATATGATCAACTAGGAAATCAACCAAATCTTAGCCTCTAGCTACTTTTCATGGAATGTAATGTAGATTAAATTTAGATAGTGCTAATGTCCATTTACCATTATGACCTCTTAAAAAAGGTTTTGACAACATATATTTTATCAAATTTGTTTTACATATTACATAAACATCAATTGGTAACATATACCAGCATAGCTTAATATAGGTGAAATACAAGGGCAAAATAGTTTTTCTATAAGTGTGTAACATTCTTCAACTTCTATATAGATATGACTAGGATAATACATAACTTGTTCATGCCTAAAGCTACTTTTTTATGTTGTCATGTTGTCAATTGACACTACTGCTACTGAAATGTATAGCTTCAAGGGTTTCCAAGTTTTGGTAAGGTCAATAATAAAGATGATTTGGTGAGATAAGCCTTTATATTTTTAAAAGCAGTTTATTGGTTTTAATTCCATTAAAACTCATCAAATCTTTTTCCTTCCAACAACTCAGTAAAAGGGTTGATCTTCCTTGTAGTGTTTGAAATGAATTTCCTTAGTAAATTGACCTTACCAATAAGCCTCTAAAATTCTTTCTTATTCAGAGAAGTTCTTTCTTCCATGATTTCTAATGTTTTTTATCCATCTTTATGCCATGTTAATGCACTCAGAAGCCTAACATATTACCAGCTTACACTTCAAATGCAAATATTAATGGGTTCATTTATGGATTTTACATCCTTATTTGTTCAAAGGTTGTCATAGCTCATTTAGGTGAGTGGATTTAAACTTTTATTTTACATTGATATCACCAATATAAACCTTCATGTTGTGATTGATTATTGTCTTTTGGCAAGTAGCACTAACATTCTTTAAACCAAATATTATCACCACTCATTCAAATATTCCTATTGAACTACGACATTGAAAGCAATTTTAAATATATCTTCTTTTATAATAAAGATCTAGTTATAGCCAGAATGACAATCTATAAAGCTGATCATTTCATTGTCAAATGTTGGATCGATCTACATATCAACTATTGAAATTGGATATTCATTTTTAGGATCCATATATTAAGATTAACAAAATCTATGTGAACTCATAATTTGCCATTCTTTTTCAATCTTGACATTATGTTAGATATCCATTCAACATATATTATTAGCCTAATAAATTCAATTTCTAGTAGTCATTTGATTTTATCTTTTATATGATCTATCATGTTTAGAATTATTCTTTGTGGAGGTTATTTGTATGGATTGAAAACAAGCTTGATTATGAATGGATGATTGATCAAACTTCTATTTAAACTAGGTATTTCATCAAAATCCCAAGAAAATAGTCTTTATAATGTGTATCCCAGTGATACCATACATTTCTGAAAATCTTTTGATAAATTTGCACTTATAACCATGAGTGTTGACTTGTCTTCAGTCCTCAAATTAACCTCAATTGAAGGATCTTAAACTTGAGCTTGTCCATCATCCATATTTAATGGTGATGGAGGAAGACTTGTCATATCTAGCATGATAAATTGATTTTCTTGATCTAGTTCCATTGAACAAATTCTATTCTTATTTCCAATACTTTTATAAGCTTCATCAAAATCCTCAAAACATGCTACCAAGTTATGGTTACTCATTTATTCCATTGTTTCAAATCTTTTTTTTATTATTATCTTTCAATTGCAAGTTATTTTGCCTAGCAATGTCTATTATTAGTCACCTTATATGTACTATCTTCTTACTTATTAAAAACTAGATTAGGTGTCTCATATTGTCCATGCTCATAAATTGAACTACGCTTCCATCATTGTTATATAACCATGTATCTGCAATCCCTAAATTGATCATAAGTGGCTTATCATCTACTTTAACTATCTTCATTGAACCATCTAGTAACCAAAAAAATATATTTTGATATAGGGATGATGACACACATATATAAGCGTGTATTCAATCTTACCCAAACAAGGCGTTGTGACTTATCTTTGCTTGAACTATAAAAAAGAAAAAAAGAAAAAGAAGCTACATTAGAGATCTTGAACTCAATTATTAAACTCACCTACCACACTTCTACAATGTCTCGTATGCCATCTTCAAAATATGACATTGCCACTTCAAATAGGATTGTGTCAACTTTGTTTCAACCAATCTTACTTAATAAGGTTTGCGAAATAATATTAAGTGTTGTATCATTATCAACCAGGATCATTTGTATTAGTCATTATTGAAATTTGTTATGATGTATAAAGATCTCAAATAGCAACTCATAGCCAATGTTGGCTTAGAAAATATAAGACCTGACTTTTGGTTGATTTCAATTATCTTTGACTTTTCCTTTGCACTATCTTCACAGTCGCTGTCCAGATAAGGTAGTTGGCCAAGTTTATATTCAAAAGAGTAAGGAAGAGCAAATATCATAATTATAGATATGATTTCATCATAATCACTTATTTTTATGTTAGAAAGAATTTTTAATCTATCATTTTCCTTGATTGAGTTTTATTCATCAAATTGTTAGATTTAGATTGAAAATTCAAGTACTTTTTTCTTTTTTCCTTTTATGTACTATCATCTAGAACGATATCAATGACTCATTCTAATAAATCATCATCTAATAAACCATTAACATGGATAATCATGTCATTCTTTTCCTTAATTTATTCCTCAAATTGGACAAAAGCATCTATTAAAACTATTTTGCATATTGGTTTAAAGTTTGGACACTATTATTGTTCTTAAGCTTTGCCACTATTATTTTCTCTACAATACATAATAGTTCTTCTCTTATCAGGGTTATTATTAGAGTTGCATTCTCTTTTTACTTCTATTATCCAAATGATGCCATCTTTTTTTTTCCTATTTCAAGACTGATAAAGATTTAGGCTAGGTTTCTACAACTCATTTCCTTTGCTTGAGCTCCATATTTGTAGGCCTTGCATGATGGATAACTTTTTCATGTCGCTTTTGTTGGTCCATCCCTAATCTTACATTGGCATTAGAACTATTTTTTATTTATTCAACATCTAGATGGTTGTTTTTCATAAAAACGTTAACTATCTTTGCAGTAGTCTTCTCTACCTTTATAGATAATTTTTCAAAAATTTGTCTCCTTTGTAGCTCAAGGTCTAGTGCAACCTTTTGAGTGGATAAAGATGGTGTTGGGGTAGGAACCTTCTCCACTCTTACTACCAAGTTTTTTATTTATTTATGTGTGATTATTGTGTGTGATTATGTCCTTAGCAAAAATCACTTATCAATCATTATTGTTGATTTATATTGGACTATAAACAATCTTATTTAGTATTATATGTTAAATAATGAAAAAAGAAATTTTTTTGTTACATATAAGCACACTTAATAAAATAAAGCATATAGGTATTGAGAGATCAAACATAAAGATTATCTTAGTTTGGCATTACCTGCATCCAATCCCCGAGCACACTTTAAGCCTTCCTAATCTACTATATGTTTGTACTTATATAGCTAAGGATTAAGCCTTTTACAATAGCTTATAATGTAGGATCAAGAGCTAAATTGAGTGATGATCCAATGCTACTGACATCATCTATTATTTAGTATTGATACGATGCCACTCATACATCCACATTGTTTAATTTTGTAACCCAATTGATTATGCTCACTCCGAGAGAGAATTAGACAAAGTTTAAAGAACAATAGCATAAAATGCAAGAATATAATCAATAAATCTCTCAAGAGGGATGTGTATGATATACATGTGTTTTCATAACTTTTTTTCACTCTTTGTTGAACACTTTTGTTATTAAAATGCATAAAAATTATGGGTATTTATAGTGGTTTTTTTTTTTAAAAAATCATCATCCCTTGTATAAAAGAATCCATTGCACAAAATCTTTCCAAAATGGACAAAATCTAAGAGTGAAAGAACAAAAATGATAATTGGTATTCGAAAAAGAATACTGGAATGTTCAGGC
>Ga0307517_10006924_pt1 | contig 16659 bp, 15 predicted proteins | sample 23_EM_MG_FD_194515 | JGI IMG/M metagenome (GOLD analysis project Ga0307517, IMG submission 194515) | Populus trichocarpa ectomycorrhiza microbial communities from riparian zone in the Pacific Northwest, United States - 23_EM | ecosystem: Host-associated > Plants > Roots > Unclassified | place... | reverse complement strand
TCAGCAAAAGGTCGATCTTATGCAACATTTAATGAAGGCCATCCTCGCTGGCACCCCAGGTCTCTCCAGAAACCTCCAGATCCGGTCAAGGCCGAACTTGTGGCTTTCAGGGCAAAATGTGAGTTTGATTGTTGCGTCTGCAATTCTACTTCTTCCTTTGTTCCAGACTTACATTTGGATATTGTTGTCCCCCTCCTGTCACCGTTTCCATCCATTTTCCACTGTTAGTCTTTGAAAACGACCAGATTATCAACGAGCGTGACGAGCGCGAGGTTCATCGAAGCTCGCATCCCACAATGTATCTGCGCAATGGAAGACACTTCATCTTCTCGACAAACAACATGCCCTTTCGTGCCTCAGCCCTCAGTACTCAGTTGCTGAACGCTCCACTCACGGTACAACATTACCTCTCAGCCGCCTTCAAGACTTCCGCCGAGTTCGCAAACCGACCATCCGCGACACCTGCAGTACAACTTGAACGGAAACGGCGACGGGAGTGTGAACGCAGGGCCCTCTTGATCACACCATCCGTCAAATCGAGCACCTCAACTCTACCCATCATTCCCATGACTTCCCTCTGTCTCATCAAGAAATACGCCGACCAGCACCACCACCTTCGACCAGTCTCGTTACCCTCGTATCTTCAAGGAAACCAACGCGCCATTGACGAGAAGAAGCACTGATACCCTCCCAGTCACGGTGATCTATACGATGCGCTGCACCTTTCTGTGTCCTTGACCGATTGCTTGCCGACGGAAAAGAATATCTGTTTGATCCGAGTCCGACTCGGCTGTGTGCTGATCTTTATTGGTTATAGTGCCAATGAAAGCATCCTTCAACACATGATTAGTACCTGAAGTGACAAGACCAAGGTCGATGTCAAGGGCGGTAGGTGTAAATATTTGACCCTCAAGTACCTTGCATCAATCTCTGATTTTTCTTTTCTCTTTTCTCATCCGCAAATTCAAGATCTTCAACACCGACAACCTGTGGATCAATCCCAGGGTGCTTAAGCGCGTCGAGATCATCTTAAGACCAATGATGACGGTCAAGCCGTTCTCCAACTCAAGATGGCTGCCAGGGCAGCCACCGTCCCCGAAAGTGAACTTTTTAACTGAATTTACAGAAACTACTTTGGCGGTCAAATCCTTTGCTCCGACAATTTCCACCCAACACACATTATCTCCCTCAATCCTTCGTCCAGCCCACCTCTTCCTGCCTGGCTTGATATCCATCTCTTCGAGTGAACGATAAATCAACCCGTGTCCCACTACGGAGGTCTGTTGCACTTATTATGGGCATTCTTCGGAAGTTTGCTTTCGCAATATTGTTATCATGGGGATGTTCCCTTGCCCCGGATGCGTATTGGGTGGGGGAGACGTACCGGCGGCATCACTTTCCCCAGATCTCTAACAGAAAACATGTTTTTGTGTTGAGCGCCTTGGCTTTCGGCCCTAAGACTGAGGGCATTACCTGACTCTGGATTTATCATCAATTTCAAAAGTCACTAGTCACTCGGCAGTATTTTAAAGGTTCCGGTCGGCACCCCGAACGAGGTCATCCATCTCTGCAGTTTTGCGGATTTCGCAGTGTGATGGGAACTTTGTGGGCAATGGAAGATGTTGATGGGTGTGATGTTGCTGAGTATTTTTATCGGCATATTTTTCGTACCTCAGGGGCTATACCGAATTTTAGAGATTCTGCGGAGGCACTTAATCTGGCTACCAGGGAGATGAGGAAAAGGTTGGGGTTGGATCGTTGGATCAAATTTGTGCATATTGGTGCTTAGTTTACGGTATATTAGCTTGGGTTTCTTGTATTGTAGATCTCTCTCTTGGAACTATTTGGATGTGAACAGAAAATAATTAAAATTTAATTGGACTCGGACTGGGACCTCACAACTTCCTATCTGATCGTGTCTCCGCCCTCAATGTATGGCAAGACAAATGAGTCAAAGGCTGTGGATCTACTTACCAAAGGGCCAATACCAAACCGAGGCGCTATTCTCCTTGGACTCGGACATAATCTGGAGCAGTCGCCTCCGTCTTCAATCAACTTCATTACGTCTTCATAGGCTGCCAGGGAAGACAACAACAGTGCGAGGGTGACAGCAGGTGGTAGAGTGTATGTATGGATATACAGGTCGAATTGACCCAAAAAGTACTGACTGGCACGTGGTGAAAACGCCTTCCTGACTCTGGAAACTCGCGACCTTTGACTCAGGTTACAGTGATCTCGGGTGTTGCCTGACTCACTTATCAGAACTCGAATTTCGAAACTCACTCACCAATATTTTTATGTAAAGGTTCCATTGAAGAATTAGAAGGAAGTTCCACGCGTCAGTATTTTTTATCTTCTCTCGATCCGAGATGACGAGTCCTACTTATCTTTCAAGTTCAGGGTCTTTAGTATGTAAACACGGAAGGGCGGCACCGGGATTTTTTTGTGCGTGGAATTTATGTAAATGCTCCTTTTCTACCATTGATTCCAAGATTACTAGCCCCACCGCCAATGCAATGTTAAAGATACACACTGTTCAAGTCAGAGTTATTACTTTTTCTGGCCTTCACATAAACTCATCTCGCTAGAATAATATGTGCAGCGTTGATGTCCCGAGGAAATGGAGCATCTTCTCCGTGAGTCACCACTCAGCATGTGATTCGTAGTTGGCTACAAGTCGGCTAATTCATTTTTTTTGGGCTCTATAGATTAACGTGCCACAAGTAGTCTAAGTACTAAGACGCACGAGCTCGGAGGAGCTTGTAAGCGGTGGGGATCAACGTGAGAGGAGGAAATCTAGAATGACTTGTGTGGTAATTGAGTCGGCTAACTCATAGTTTCTATCTACACCGAGGCTAGCGACGTTTCCAGTTAAAGATTTCTGTCGCGGGCAGGTGTATGCGACGACAATGGGGCGTTCATACCAGGGGACTGTTGCAATTCGTATCGTTCAAAACGTGACTATACATTGCCCCGGCGCAATCATTGAATTTCTCCATACTTGAACTTGTACAATGTTTTCGTTTGCTTTCTCTCGTGTTGTCGACAATGAATGGCTCGCTCTCTAAATCAATACCAGAACTGGAGGTGTTTTCCGAGACGGTTCGTAACATATATTCATGATCAAATAGACCGAATAAATTTCTTGATTTTGCTGCCATTTGATGGTCAACGCCCTAAACACTGAAAGTATTTCGTTTTCAAATAGTGCTTCAATTCAAATCAGGTACTTGACGATCGCACGGAATATACTCCATACTTTTCGATCAGCAAATACAGGGCTCGAGCCACAGTGAATCTGAATTGATGGAATTAATATGGAATCCATCATGGATAATGTCAAGTCTTTTTACCGAGAGGGTTCCTGAGGAAGCTCGCAGTGTATATCTGACGGGACTGCGTTTTAGCAACCTGAAGAGAAATCGATAGAATTCGCTTCCTCATTATTTTCGTTTTTCGGTGAAACCCGTTCGGCAACTTGGGTCATACATTCTGTCCATACAGGTACCCTTAACATGGTCTCTCATTAGAACAAGTCAACTATTTGAAGATAAGATGACGGTCCGGCCTATGTGAATCTTGAAAAGTTAAAAACCGTAGAATTCACACCAATCAGATGGAAGATTGCAATAGTTAGCTGTGTTTTCGCGGTCCCGGACTCGTGGAAGGCAAGAGAAGGCAAGACACGGTGATCAACTATGACGGTAGAAGTTCTCGCCTGGCGTTTCATGAAGTACTGCATTGAACACAAAGCATCCGACCTGGGAACTAGGAGACGGACATAGGTCTTGCAGCCTCTTGCTGGCATTGGAGGAGCACAATTACCATCCCAACTTCGGTAGATCCCTAGATGGTATTTCAGAATAGGTCGGCTGCGTTCCTGATTGGCGTCAAAGAAGACCAGGAAGCCGAGCGAGAGAGGTCTCATGGTGGAAGGTAGCAAGTAAACTGTCAGGAGAGTATCCTTATAATCTACGCATGTACATTGCATCATTCCATTTGAAGATGGCTGACGGGGGAGAGAAGCGCAGTATAGGATGGAGTTTGGGACACTATGAGGGGACAGGCTATTACGAAGGTCAGACGTGGGAAGTTTGGAAGTAATTTCAAATACTTACCACAGGTTGATCGTAGGCTGGCATAGAGGAGGTGGAGCATATGTCCTGGGGAAAACGCCTCAGATAACCTGTTCTCCGGACGGAACATTGGATATCCCTGAAGACAGGTGCGATGAAGGAACGCGCAGCAAATATGTGGGACAAAAGGCTGAAACTTCGGTACTATGTCCACACCACCTGAGAAAAGGACCTGTGACGCATATGTGAGCCAAACACAGTAGGATGATCTTCCTAATAGCCCGCTTTGGACAATCCTGGTAGTTATCAGTCTATGACAGTATTCCTGTAGACCTGAGAGCCATCTGCGGCTAATTCCCTACATGTCCTATCTTGTGATCACTCCGTCGACTTGCTTGTCCGGAAGCGAATACAACGATGTTGTCCTGTTGGCAGCTGGCTGTCTGAGTGAACGAGTTAGAATCGATATCCTATAACTCACCTATGTTTCGGAGAGTTGGCATATCAGCTACCGCGATTCCACGGAGTCACCAAATAATCACTGATACCGATCTTTGTCATATTCATCCGATCGGCATTCAATGTGACCATGAGTGCATGAGAACTCAGTACGCACCAAATCTGAATATCATTTATTGAGACGTGCTCATTGTAGTGTCCAAACCTTGATTTCGAAACATTTTTGGTGTTATACCAAACTTTATCCTCGGTCCATCATTTTCCGGGCTGGTTTGTGCTGTCGCCATTTGTTTGGGACAAATCCGAGATCCATGAATGCCCAGTTCTTATCCTAGACTACATGATCTTAGGAGTTGGTAAAGGGGAATGGAATTTAAGGAGATTGGTCGTTTGTTGGTAATTATTTGTAGTTCAACACCGTCGCCTCTTGATGTGTGTGGTTGTGTTTGCAATCACTTTCCTTGCCTCCCCTTGGGTTTTGTAGCATTTCTGCCCACCTTGTTACTTAACTTGTTTTCTGGATCCCAGAACTCCAGTCCTCTTTGTTTCTCACCCACAATATCAGTTTCTGACCTGGCATCCTCATTGTGTCATTATTCCAGACGACTATACTTATGGCAGGTGCAGCTGCAGGCTCGGCGTCTTCGTCGGTAGTGCCTTTGTCATCCAAATCGCAACAGGAGATGTCAGAAAAATTAAATACGCTTAAAAGGCGTTTCGAGGAACAGGGTGAGGTATGTATTGTTACTTTCTAATCCGCCGTGATCGGTGAAACAGCAGGAAAATGAGAACTCACATCTGTCATAATCTGTAGGAATGTGGCTCCGGTATCAATCGCTCAGATGAACGTAAGGTTCGGATGCGGGAAGAACAAGGGTATGTTTAGATCTTTCTTGCACAGTGTCCCGTGCCTGGCTGCACGCTATTTTGCATTGCATGCTAACCATAGCGCCGTTCTACTCTACAGACATTCCCGTCCAGCAATCAAAGAAATCGAATCAAAATTTCAGTCGCCCCAAAAGATCCCTGCTTCCCCGTCAAAGAGCACTAAAGCGAAGCAGGTTTCGGTAGTGTCAAGGGCGGAGGGAGATGCGACGAATGGGGGTCATGCCCTCGAATCGCATAGAAAGGCGGCTAATTCTTCACGAGTGCGCACTTCAGGACAAGCCACCCCAGCAGCGCGTTCGAACACGTCACCGAACCATAACCTTGCCCTTGCGAGTTCGTCAACGACGAATAGTCAAAGCAGCTCTTGCCTACCCTCTGGAGCAGTTATCCAGACATCTCCCCGCTCCTCCCAAAGGATCGCTGTCAGAAGGTCTCAGAGACAATCAGCTGGCGTCAGTCCTTCTACTGTTGCTGTTGCTGCGGTGGCTGCCCAAGCTGAGACCGCCGTTGCGATCCCACAACATCCCTCTCCAGTAAACACTCAGCAGGACGTACCGATGGCAGATGGTACAACACAACAAGCTGAAGCAATTGTTCCTACTGTGTCAACTAGCGCTTCATCATCACTATCTACGCCGAGCGCCTATAGTGATTTTGGACACCCGCCTTCAATGGAGAGCATAGTGAGAGTCGCTGAAGCCGCAATTGCTGCTCAAAATGCTGCAAAATTTGCTGTAGCGGGGTCGCCTCAGCAGAGTGCTGACGTCGACCCTAATTTAGATCCAAGTCTAATCGCCGAATCATCAAGTTCCTCCACACCATCTTCCAATACAACGACAACCACCTCAAGTTTCGCCAACAAACCTCCACCAGTCGACACTACCTCTACGGATCTAAAGACAAGTGATGGCACACCGTCAGCTACCCCAAGCTCAGCTTCGTCAAACCTCAGCAACAACCCTTACCTCGCTCTTGCCACTAACTATCCACGCGGGAGTGGCGCATCTCCTACCGGGCATCCCATGTTTTTCCCATACCCCCTTTTTTACCCAGGTCCTACCACACCAGCGACTCCTGGCTCACCCGCCTATCCAATGCCCTACAACCCTTACTATTACTTAGCTCCCCCGCTGGTACCTACTCCGAATGGCGTGTTCCCTTCTACCACAAATTTTCCCCTTGCTCAACCGCAACAGCCTTCACCTCCACCTCCACGAGTGACCCAACAAACGCCTTCACCCCAAGTAGATTCGCATAAGGTTGTTAAACCGAAACGGTTGAAAGCACACACGGTTACCACCAAGAGTTTCAGCATTCCTATGGTGCCAAGGGATAAGAACGGGAAGCCTATGTTGCCGTTGAATGTGGGCATTATGACTGTCATCAACCTCGGAAACGTTTGCATGCGGGATCACTTCCATACAGAGAGATATATTTTCCCTGTCGGGTACGAGGTAACGAGGTCAGTTCTTTTGAGGTCATTGAGAATACGGCCTTAGCTTGCTTCGTTGATCTCTAGACGGTACTTATCGACGATCGATGCCAATGCCGAAGTTGTCTACCACTGTACGATTCTTGATGGTGGCGATGGACCGAAATTCCAAATCATCCCATCAGATCGACCTGACAAGCCAGTGATAGCTGGGACGGCTACAGGTGCATGGTCAAATATCGTCAAGCAGGCGAATGCGATTCGGAATCGTCAACACTCGAACTCTGTATCTGGACCAGACTTCTTTGGTCTTGGGCAGAATACCATCAAGCATCTCATTCAGGAACTGCCTAATGCCGATAAATTGAAAGACTACGTGTGGCAAAATTTTGTAGAAGGAGGGTGAGTTGGATTTTGGACACTCATATGAGTAATAACACTCAAACTCGATCAGTCCTCTCGGTGGTCGTCACGCTGCTGTAATTCCCGCCCTGCCAGAAGAGTATGACGCGTCGTTACCGATTGGTGCCTACTATCCCCGGAAAAATGAAACGCCAGATTCGAACTTACCTCGGGGTTTGTCTTATTACCCTCAACACATCATCGCACAAGCGGAATCACAGAAGGTTGCGAAAACTAGTCGAGGACAGGCTGGTTCCGTTGCTGGTCCATCAGGGTCTGGAAATTCTACATCTCCGCCTCTTCATTCTTCAACAAGCAGCTCTCAGCAGGAGTCACAACAGCAAGCAACGACAATAAAAACGCAGCAAGCAAAGAATGCTGGAAACGGGAACATTCTAACCCAGGAATATCGTCCATCTCAGTCAGAACCGTCTCCAGCACCACCTCAAGAAACCCAGTCCCAACCGCAGAAGAGGATAACGAGGAGTAGTGCTGTTGCAAACGCCAGTGCGAGTGTCTCTGGCTCAGCAACCTCGAGTGCGACGAACCCTCGACAACCAAAGTCCACTTCGAAAACGCAGCAAAATCAGAGACAGGCACAACAGCAGCAGCTAACACAAACGCCAATGTCTGTCTCCGCAGGTCCTCCAGCAGTTAATGGTGATGGAGTGACGCCAATGACATTTGCAGGGATTATGAAAGCTTATTCAGGGCCTCACCTTACATTGATGACTGATTCGACTCCAGCTGGGTGACATCGATTTTATGCTTTTTTCCCTTTGCTGTGTCATTGCTGTTATTCAATCTTTCTTCGCATATTGATACTGGTTTACATTTGTATTATTCTCTCTTTTGGTGAACTTGTCTAGCATTTCGATTTTGTGCTGTTCATTCCTCCCACTTTTTTAGTGTTGTTATGAGTCATTCCCTTCATGCCTCCTTCCATGTCTCATGCCAGAATGCCTCACAGGGCCACCTCACTCTGGCGTGGACATCAGTGGACCTCGCTCGTTGAATTTTTTTTATTTAACGAGTCGTAAGGACACCTGGAGAGGCGAAATTAAGACAAGCGAAACGTCGAACGTCTACACAATGGTATTAACCGTTCAGACCTTCGTTGCCTCTGTGGGGACTCGATCCGGTGCAAGGATAGTGCGGGATTAATCGGGTAGTATGTGAGGCTGACATTATTACTGCGATATTGGCAAACTGCAACTTCAGAAAATGTAACAGGGAAACTATGATATCAAATGTTTTGCTACTTCATCTTCGCACCATTCCCACAATTCTTCGCCGACCTTTTCATCCACATTTTGCGGTAGATAAGGAGGCAGACGTCCCCAGTGGATGAGGAACTACGGAAACAGCAAATGAAATTAAAGTGTACTTGTCGATGAGATGCACATACCTTTCCACTTAGTTCAAGACCCTCAGGCGAGGTCCCTGCCCATAACTGAGTCAATGCTCCATATGCAACGGGATAAGACATCAGTCGCTGAGAAATATTAAATCTAATTTTGGCTTAAGTAGACGAATATTACTTTGATCAGACCTCCGAAAGTTTGGTACCGGAAAAGCTCAGTGTCCAAAAGCCCAGGATGGGTGGCTATCGATATGATTCCCTGGTCACCATACCTCCTCACCAATTCATTGGAGAAAAGGATGTTTCCCTGCCGAAGTGAATGAAAATTATAGATTATTGCAAATTGATACACATACCAGCTTGCTTTGCGCGTAGAGCTGAAGGGGAGAACTCTTCCTCCTCTTTTCCGTATCCGTGGCGAGATCAAAATCAAATGGACTAGAGAGATAGGAAAAAACGGAAGCTGTATTCACCACGCGGGCCTTTCCGTCTGGATTGGATTGTGCTACAGCCAGTAGTGCAGGGAGCAGTAATTTGGTGAAATAGAAATGTCCTGAATAACGTTAGATGTCAACTTTCTTAAAACAAGTTAAGCTTACCTAGAACGTTGGTGCCGATTTGAAGGTCGTGACCCTGAACTGTGAACATGTCCATAGGGCTTGCCATGACTCCTCTACGAGTATTAAAGCGGTGTCACGCAGAGGGAATTTAAGCACATACGCATTATTGAAGAGGATGTCGAGCTTCGTTTCTTTGCTAACAATTACTCAATTCTGGGGATGCGCACAAAATATTATATACCTACCTTAGAAATTCTTCAGCAGCAGCTTTTACGGAATTCAAGTCGGCGAGATCTAGTTTCAGCCATATTCCTTCTCTGCCTGTTTGCTCCTTAAGGTCCTTGATTGCATGCTCCGCCTTTTCTTTGTTACGAGCAGCGATGTAGACCTTTGCATTGTGTACGAGAAGAGCCTAAAATATGGTAAACAAAATCGACGACAGTTTGTCAAAGCATGACATGCCTTTGCTTTCTCTTTTCCAATGCCTACAAACCAGATCGCGTAAAAATCGGCAGTGATACACGAACACTTGATTCTCACCCGCGTTAGCTCCTGTCACGATGACTACCTTGCCAGTCAAGTCTGGAATGTCGTCAATGGTGAAATGGGGTTTTCCTGGAAAGGACAACTGATAGACGAGGAGGACCTTGCTGAGCATTCTCGCTGTTGCTGGGCTTGTAAGGTTCAAGTCATAAACGTCAGAGTTTAAAAGGAGGTTGTCATTGAACGGCCTTAAGTTATATCAAGGATCGCGTTAAGGCGCATATTGGAATCTTGATGCATGCGCTTTTGGCCATCTTTCGGGGTTGAAGATCTGGCGTTTGTAATAATCCAAGTTTATGAGATTTTCGTTGAGAGGTGGTCCTATACAATTACACTTCTTGGCAAGGAGTGACACTTATTAGGCAGTAATAGGGTAACATTGACGCAACATAAAACTGAACACTATCTCAAATATTTGCAACCTGAGCTTCGCACCAAGTCCACAAGTCATCGGAAGCCTGGTCAGTCACACCCGGGGGGAGATCGGTGCCAACGCGCGCCCATGGCATCAAGTACTAAAAATTCGTTAGTATGACAACCAACTTTGCAAATAAGGTGGTCACCTTCCCATTAAACTGAAGTCCTTCGGGTGATGTTCCTGCCCACAAGGGAGTAGTAATTCCGTACGAGAGAGGATAGAGCGATGGTCGCTGGAATCTGGCTTAAGATGAAGCAGATTATTGATCGTTGACGACTCACAATGATCAAGCTCTGGATGAAGCCCAAATCTCTGTAGAGGTCGCTTTGCAGAGGGCCAGGATGAAGGACCGAGGAGACAATTCCCTGTTCGCCGTATCTCTTGGCAAGTCCGTTTGAGAGGAGAATGTTTCCCTATTCCTTGTAAGCACGGCGAGACATTCACAGACGGGAATACGAACAAGTTTGCTTTGTGAGTAAAGGTAGGTGAGAGAAGATTTCTTCCTCTGAGGTGTGTCCTGGGCCACTTCCAGGTCGAGCGCCTTGGACATGTAGGCCGCGATAGAGGAAATATTCACGACACGGGCTTTTCCATCTGAACTGGTTTTTGCCCCGGCAAGGAGTGCAGGAAGTAAGAGTTTCGTGAAATAGAAGTGGCCTGAATACATGACAATTAGGAAATCATACTGTAAGCATGAAAGACGCCTGACCGAGAACGTTGGTCCCAAACTGAAGGTCATAACACTGCGCTGTTAGTTTATCGATGGGAGGCGCATATACGCCTCTGTACAAAGTATCAGATGAACGATGACAGCAGAAAGAAGACAAACACGGACGCGTTGTTATAGAGAATGTGCAATTCATTTTCTTTGCTAATTTGTGATGTAAATGGGAGGAATTTCAGGGGTGAATGAGCTCCCATACGTCAGGAATTCTTCAGCCGCAGCTTTAACGGTATTCAGGTCGGACAAATCCAACTTGAGCCAGATGGCCTCCTTGCCAGTTTGGTCTTTGAGGTCTTTGATTGCCGCCTCTGTTTTCTCTTGGCTGCGAGCGGCAATGTAGACTTTTGCATTGCGAGTCAAGAGAATCTGCCACAGAAGGGTGAGACTAGAACGAGTCGTCGCAAGTGTGTGCACACCTTTGTGACTTCTTTTCCAAGTCCTATCAGCAATGTGTATCAGACCAACACACCGAAAGCTCAGTTAATCACCCACCTGTGTTCGCCCCTGTGATGATGATGACTTTCCCTGATAAATCAGGAACTTCATCAACGCTGTACGTGCTCTTGGGAGGAAGGAGCTGCGTAAAGATAGTGTACAATTTCATGGTTGTCCAGAGTACTCCTGATAACCATTTCTGCTGTGGAGCCTTGGGCTTCCAAGAGGCCCGTGCGCGGGCAGTATTTGCTCTCAGGCTGTGAGAATGGATTACGTATGAAAACTGGCGGTGTTGGTCAACGTTAATATTGTTCGTCCACACACACCCACAGTTCCCCATAGACGTGATGGACACCGCCATTGCACCGCCAACCGCCTCGCAGCTGTCGACAGATCCAGTGTCTTCTCTGAGGGCTGCTGCTTTGTCAACGCTTAAGGCAAAGCGTCGTAAACCTCCACCTGATCGATCCGCTAACCTCCCAGTTCGCCCTCCACCTCCTACTGATACAGTTCATCTAGACTATGGCGCAGATGATGTCCCTCAGGATGTGTTGATGAAGGATCTTTCAGTCTGGCCTGCTACTCCGCCATCGCCTGTAGGAAAATCGCAAATATTGCCAAATCATCAAACTCGTGAAGAAGGCGAAATCAGCGAAGAAGATGAACCACCACTAGCAAAGTCTCCCCTTGCCACAGTACCTTCGACTCCCAAGGCCACACCAGAACCTCGGCATGAGGCTGACCGACCTCGCCAAACACCGCCTTTGCACAAAGAAATCACGCCCCCAGCCAAATCAGTCGCCCTTCCAGATTCTCCACGGGCGTCGTCGTCTGCCATTCCCGCACTCTCGGATATTCCAATGGAAGGAATAATCTTGACCGACCCTCCGCTTGTTTTGTCCCCACTGGCCATGGACTCTGTACGACCAGGTCTTCAATGTAGGTCATTGATTATTGTTCAAGTCTTACTGATCTCAGACTCGCAATAGTGACACAGCATCAGTATGACACCCTCAAATTTGTCATCCTAGATCTTCTCGGCTGGGGCGTCCCTCCTACTGATCTGCTCAATTCGGGAGTCAGCAGAGAGGCTGTCTTCTATGTTTTCTCTGAGCTTAATCTCGCATTGCCTGAGGGCTTCGATACTTCTGGTCTAATTCCCTATATGCCGGACCTTCTACCACAACCTCAGCGGTCGACAGTAATGCCACCTCCTTCGATTCCTGATAAACGGGGTGAGAGCAAAGGTAAAAGATCGCATCCTGCCAATCATCCAGGACATCCCCCAACCAAGTCATCAGGACCTGATACCTCCCTTTTGGATCTGCATGACATCGAACGACAACGACGGCAGGAACTCATGGCCCGTAAAGCAGCTCAGGCCTCGCGTAAGATGAAACAGTCGACGTCCTTGGGTTCTTCCAATGGATCTTCTACGGCGAAAGAAATCCTTACTATGACGCCCGCTAGTGCTACTGAGGCCGTGGATGATTTTTTGAACAGCATAGGTCCCGTGGTTGATCTTGGTGTCGGCAATCGAAAAAAGTCAGTGTCCTCAGACGATATGGATGCACAAGATACTCCAACGGCACTCGATCGCGTTAGAAGACTCTCTTCTTCGTCAGAAAGCCAAAGTTCACCCTCACAAGACACGACATCAACTGTTGATGCTCCAGTATCTATTACCGATGGTTTCATCCTTGCCGAAAATCGAGAAGTGGCATTGATTGACAATCACCCCCCTCCACCGTCATCGTCGTCTTCCGGTTTCTCCCAGATTTCTGACTCAGACGTTATCCTGACAACCTCACATGTGGAACACTCCAATTTTCGCTCCCGCCGCGGCACAAAGCGTGCGGTAGCCACTGATTTCGACTTTGATGCTTTCCCTCGTAAAACTGGATCGGCTTACCCGCCAGCGAAGCAGTCCAAAACTGCATTCGTCACCATCGCGTCAAAGAGATGTGTCATTGATTTGAGCGATAGTGAAACCGACGACGATCCATCCCATTACGCCCAGACTCCCGGTATGGACCCGTTTGTCACCAAAAATGGCTGGAAAGGCAAACCTGGCGCAAATTCCCCCCCGAATTCAGGAAAACCCTCAACGCCAGGTGTTCCGCCTTCTGCTCTTCTGCAGAAAGAAATCGAAATACAAAAAATGCGCGAATTAATCGCGCGTAGAGAAGAAGAGACGAGGGTGAAGAAATTAGCTGTAAGTTGTGTCCATGACTTGCGTCAATTTTCATTAATCATTTTCTCTAGGCAAAACCTATAATTATACCAAACGGCGACATAGGTCCAAACATTCTTCAACCACAACCAATTCTACTGAAGGTAGAGGAAACCGATGTTGTCATGTCCGTGGACTTCCTTGAAACGGAACTCATTGCACGGAGGAGCTCAGAATCTGCTTCTCCTCGTAAGTTGCTTTATTATCCCCATAGCTGTCCTTATGGGTTTATCCTCTTAGCGGGAGAAATATCTGAGGCTTCACTGCCTGTTACCAGGAGTGTCACGAAGTCTCCAATTGGTATGTTAAGGCGACTTTCATGCAGACCATCGGGTTCGTCTCTAAAGAATTTTCTGGTTCAGTCAACTGTTCCATGCAATATGTTGGGGATCAAGGTAATGTAACATCGTGTTCGTTGGTCTCCGATTCTAAATGTACGACAGACTCGGCGTCAACAGCACGAGAAACCCAAGTGGCAAGGATTGTTTCTTTATGAAATGGCCCGTTTTCTTACCAGTTGTTTCGCACTCGTTCCCTGTTGATTTCCGGTCCATGGTTACTTCGTTCCATCTCTTTTCTCTATGTTCCTTTCGCTAACATCTATAGCAGCCTGAGTTGAGCACTGATCCCCCACCTTTCATGTTTTCGATGGTCGACGTCGACATGTTCCCGTCGTCGTCGGCACAGGTGCGTTTTAAGAGTCCGTTTTAGTTGTTGTTTGGTATGTGATAGTTAATGACTTGTTCCCCTTTGTTGCAGATGAACAAGAGGACGACAATAACATCACCCCTCCCAAAGCTAGACGGAAGAAAACCAACTCTCTCGGAAGCATTGGATAAAACCCAGAATCATGATGATCCACAACCTATTCCCGAATACAATGAATATCATTCGCCCTTCGATCTTTATCCACTTTTACGGAGTCAATCCTCGATTTCTGACTTCTCTTCCTCTCTTTTTATACATTCTTCTGTTGTTACCTATAACCGTCATTCATCCCCTGCTCGTTTAGCTTCCTCCTGGCCTTCAATTGGCCCTTATTTGGTCCCGGATTTGAAGTCATTGCGTCAAGCCGTACTCAGCAAACGGTTGGATCCATCAAAACGGCTCTGTCAGTATGAAAGTGGTGGTGGCACCTGTCGTGATGATGAATGCGACGATCTTCATCTCAGCAGACTGGAAGGCATGACTGCGTCAGGTCTACTTGATCCGACTGGTGCGTGGTGCGTTCAATGCAATGCCTTGGAGTTGACTTAGTTTGGGAACCGTTTTGTTTCACTAATATTTGATTTGATTTTTTTACTTTTTGGTCTCCTTTTTCTAGATAAAGAGACTGCCGACTTTTTGTTTTCTGTTCTGCCTCACAGCTGGCTATCCACCTATCAGGTCCATTCTCCGGATAGGATACTCGAAGCTCTTCAAGAGGTTCAACATCCCACGAACGACCTGGCCCACAAAGTAGCAACTGCGATGGCGCTTATTGGGTCCTTTCCGCCTCCGACATCCTCCTAGATTGCCCTGGAAGCCGATCAACTTTGGTTCTGCGACTAATTCAAGTGTTTTCCTTCAGACTATGGGTTCCAACAAGAAGACGATCAGGGAAAGGAGCCGCATTCAATTGTCAAAATACAGTGGGTGAACTCGGGACTGGGGTTGACAAAAAGAGCGCAGGAGGCGCCATCTCTATGAAGATACGGGAATGTGCGGGACGATTCGTCTAGGCACTTTGCTAGCTTCGTCTTTCGCATTTTTCGTCGCTTCCGAGGAGACATGGTTTCGGTTCTCAACCCTAGTTTCGTGCAGACCCGCGGCCAAGAGGCAAAGGAGTAAAGAGTCATACGACCACCAGCTGAGAGTTAAAACTATATGTGTATACATTTTCATCACGACGAGCAATGATTTTTTTCTGGGGCACATTTGTATTTTCTACTATAGCTTGTTTGGTAATTGTATCCCATTTCAGATCCATTACTGCGACCGTCCAATGAACGTGGTATTTTCTGAAGTCATCCATGATCCTTCGCTATAATCACTATCATGTCTTCCACGTAATGCTGATGCACGACGTACAGCTTCCATCAAGGTTACGGACATCTTGATGTTTGGTCTTTACCCTGGGTCAGATAAGAAAACGCTGAGCGATGAGCTCTCAAGACTGCAGAAAATATCTAGTGGCCAAACCCACGATAAGATGAAGTTTATGAGAGCACCTAGGTTGTTGATCTCTTGTACTCATCCCGGTAGGCAGCTCTTGGCCTCGATTGTTTGTAAATGGAAGGCGGGTTACCAAATTTAGACCACGTCTTCAGATTGGGATACCACACTTCTTGATCAGGATTCGAGGGTTCGTGAGCTAATATTCCTGTAGTTTCGAGCTTCCTAAACGTATGTGGTGAGGGATGTACATGTGAAGCTCACACATGTTTGTTTGGTAGAAATGCGCATTTCCGCAATCACACTATGTATATCACCAGGTTCACGGTTATTCTGAGAGCATAGGAGGGGTTGTGTGTAAAACACGTGTGTGGTTGTGAGCTTGCGTCATGTTAGCAAGGCTTCTTAATATGCGAATAATGAATATCGGTTATTGTGAATCATGGAGAGTCTAGATCAAAGGGGATGGCATGTTGAATTGATGATAGAAGGTGCCGGTGAAGTTTTGGATTCTCCGATTGGGCCTCGGCTCAAACGTTGGGGGGGGAAAAAAACCTCTTTGCACTGTGCTTTTTCACCACACACTGTAGTTCATTCATTCTTGCACGTGTTGTCAGTCATGACGCAGAACGGCAGGACGATATAGAGGATCTAGATCATACGTAGTATACCTATTTTCCGCCCAGAGATACGCGTGGTGGAGCGCACCCCAGAGGAAACTATCACCCTTCGCGAACATGAGGGGGAGAGAACCTCGTTTTAGAATCCCAAGATTTATTAAACGAAAAACTCGGGCGTTCATGGGACGATCGGGACCAACGTCTGTTTAGAATGGACTGATTTTGATGATGGATGCCTCTGTTTGGATACCTGAGTAATGACAGATGGTTATGATGGGTTGAATGTTTTGAAGGATTCCATCACGCATTGCATGGCGGTTAAGATTTTTTTTTTTTTGTGGCTGGTACTAAG